>Ga0181521_10003110_pt1 | contig 19658 bp, 19 predicted proteins | sample PEATcosm2014_Bin_32_FD_119764 | JGI IMG/M metagenome (GOLD analysis project Ga0181521, IMG submission 119764) | Peatland microbial communities from MTU Mesocosm Facility, Houghton, MI, USA - PEATcosm2014_Bin02_60_metaG | ecosystem: Environmental > Terrestrial > Soil > Wetlands > Peat | place... | reverse complement strand
TGGCAAGCCGATTGCCAAGAGCACTACGACGAATGGCTCGGCATAAACCGCCTGGCAGTTGCCCGGCATCCGCCTACCCGCCGTACCCCTCCGGCGTCAGCAGCGTCAGGGCGTCGGGGACGATGCGGATCTCGGCCGGCAAGCGGCCGGCGAATTCGCCGTCGATCTGGACATACACACAGCGGTCCTGGGGGTCGGATATCGACACGCAATCGGCCCGGAGCACCGCCACGCCGTTCATCGTGCTCAGGCGGTTCAGCATCATCCCGGCGAAATGCTTCACATAACGCGCCGTGTGGCGGCCTTCGAAGAGCACCAACTCGAACCGGTCGTCAAACAGGCGCACACTGCGCGCGATCTGGAAATCGCCGCCGTAGTTCCGCACTTTGCTCACCAGCGCGAAAGAGCACGGGCGCTTTTGGCCCGCGATATCCACGTGAAACTCCTCCAGGCGGCGGCCCAGCAACCTTAAGCCGGCCACCCAGTAGGCGAACTTGCCGGTCCGCGATTTGAGCTCGCCATCCACGTGGTGCACCACGTAGGCGTCGAAACCGATTCCGGCCATCAGCAAGAAATGCCGCGAAACACGGCCGCCATCGCAGGTCAGATGGCCGACGGAAATGCGCCGCGGGCGGCACTCCTCCAGGCGCGCGGCGGCGCGCTCGATCCTGGTTCCGAGTCCGATCTCGTTGGCCAGCACGTTGGCGGTGCCGCCGGGGAGAATGGCCAAGGGCACGCCGGAATGCAACATGCCCTCGGCCGCTTCATTGATAGTGCCGTCGCCGCCGGCGGCCACGATGAGGTCGGCGCCGCGGCCGATGTGCTCGCGCGCCAGGCCCCCCGCGGTTCCCCGGCCCCGGGTGGGGACCACGGTCAGGTTGTGGCCGTTGTTCCGGAGGATTCCGGCCACGCGCCCGACCAGCGAGTCCCCCTTCCGTCCGAATTTGCCCGCATAAGAGTTGTAGATCAGGACGGTGTTCTTGAAAATGGTTATGGCGTGTTCTCCGGGTCCTCGTTAGATTATAGATGAGAAGCCTATGAAAGATCCCGCGCGCGAAATCGAAAAGCTCCGCGACGAACTGCGCCGCCACGAGCGTTTGTACTATGTGCTCGACCAACCCGAGATCACGGACGCCGAGTACGACGCCCTCATGCTCCAGCTCCGCGACCTGGAAGCGCGGCACCCGGAGCTGGCGTCGCCCGATTCGCCCACCGGGCGCGTGGGTGGCAAGCCGCGCGAGGGGTTCGTCAAGGTCCAGCACAGCTCCCCCATGCTGAGCCTGGATAATGCCCTGAACGAAGGCGAGCTGCGCGATTTCGACCGCCGCGTGCGCGAACTGCTGGGCGGCGCGGAATACCGCTACGCGGTCGAGCTGAAGCTAGACGGGCTTTCCATGGCGGCGCACTATCGCGAGGGCCGGCTGGCGCAGGCGGTGACGCGCGGCGACGGCTCGGTGGGCGAAGACGTCACCGAAAACGCGCGCACCATCCGCTCTCTCCCCCTGCGCGTCGAAACCGAGCTCGCTGCTTTCGAGGTGCGCGGCGAGACGGTCATGAACCGGCGCGCGTTCGAACGGCTGAACGCGGAGCGCGACGAGCGCGGGCTTTCCCGCTTCGCCAACCCGCGCAACGCCGCCGCCGGCTCGCTGCGCCTGCTGGAGCCCCAGATCACCGCCTCGCGCCGTCTGGATTACTACACCTACTTCCTGCTGGCGGATGGCCAACCGGCATTCGAGAGCCATTGGACCTCGCTCGACGAGCTGTCTCGCATGGGTTTTAAGGTGAACCCGCACCGCCAGCTCTGCCGGGGCGTGGAGGAAGTGCTGGCGTTCTGCGCCGGGTGGGAGGCGCGGCGCGAAGCATTGCCCTACGAAATCGATGGCGTAGTGCTGAAGGTGGATTCCGTGGAGCAGCAGCGGCTGCTCGGATTCACCGCCAGGTCGCCGCGCTGGGCCATCGCGTACAAGTTTCCCGCGCGGCAAGCGGTCACCATGGTCGAGGGCATCGAGGTTCAGGTGGGCCGCACCGGCGCCCTGACCCCGGTGGCGCACCTCCAGCCGGTGGAGGTGGGCGGCGTCACCGTCTCTCGCGCCACGCTGCATAACGAGGACGAAATCGAGCGGCTGGGCCTGGAGATCGGCGACCAGGTGGTCATCGAGCGCTCCGGAGACGTAATCCCCAAAGTCGTGCGCGTCGACTCCCAGGGGCCGGACCGCAAGAAGTTCCGCATGCCCGCGGCCTGCCCGGTCTGCGGCGGCAACGTGGTGCGCGAAGAGGGCGAGGCGGCCTCCCGCTGCATCAACACCGACTGCCCCGCGCGGCTGAAGGAATCGGTTCTCCACTTCGCCTCGCGCGGCGTCATGAATATCGACGGCGTGGGCGATGCGCTGGTGGATCAACTGGTGGACCGCGGGATGGTGAAGAGCATGGCCGACCTCTACGATCTGCGGGCCGAAGACCTGGCGTCGCTGGAGCGCATGGGCGCGAAATCCGCCGCCAATGTCGTCCGCAACATCGAAAACTCGAAGAAGAATCCACTGCCGCGCGTACTCACCGCGCTGGGAATCCGCTTCGTGGGGGAGCGCACGGCGGTGTTTCTGGCGGAGGCGTTCGGCGGCCTGGACAGAATCGCCTCGGCCGGCCTCGAGGAGTTGCAGCAGGCCGAAGAAGTGGGGCCCAAGGTGGCGCTGAGCATCTCCCGGTTTTTCTCCGAGCCGCGCAACCGGGAACTGGTGGAGCGCCTGCGCGCCGCTGGGCTTCAGTTCACCTGCGAATCGGCGCGGCCCAAGGGCGGGCCGCTCCAGGGTCTCACGTTCGTACTGACCGGCGCGCTTCCCGGTCTGAGCCGCGACGAGGCCAAGCGGCTGATCGAAGCCGCGGGCGGAAAAGTGAGCGGCTCGGTGAGCCGGAAGACCAGCTATGTCGTGGCCGGTGAGGATCCCGGTTCCAAGCTCGCCAAGGCGCGGGAACTCGGTGTCGCGGTGCTCGACGAACGCCGACTGCGCGAATTGATCGAGGCCGGCTGAGCCGGGCCAGGCACGTCTGGCCCCTACTGCTCCCGGTCGAGCTTCTGGAGGTGCTTGAGGCTGCTCTTGATTTCGTCGGTGGCGTCCGTAATCTGGTTGGTGTCGTAGATGACGCGCGGCGTGAGGAAGACGACCAGCTCGGTCCGGGCTTTGCTGATGCTCTTCGAGCCGAACACGGCTCCCAGCAGGGGAATGCGGTGCAGCAAGGGCACGCCGCTGGAGCTCTGCGAGTAGGTTTCCTGTATGAAGCCGCCGATGGCTACCGTATCGCCGTCCTGCACCGTGATCTGGGTGCTGAAAGATCGGTTCTGGAAGGACGGCGATTGAATGCCGTCCGAGGAAGGCGCTATCGGCGAGCTCACCTGCTGGTCGATCATCATCGTGACCACGCCGCTCGAATTCACCCGCGCGGTGAGGGAAAGCGTCACCCCCGTGCTGACGTTGTTCACCGTGCTCGCGAACGGGCTCGTGCCGCCCGTCGTGACGCCGCCGACAACCGCCTGCGAGGAGAGCACGGGGACGGACTGACCCACGTTCATGACGGCCGCAATGCTGTCCGTGGCGATGATACTGGGAGCGGATATGACGCGCGCGTTCTGAGTGGCCTCGCTCATTTGCAGCACGCCCAGCAACTGCTTGCTGTGCAGGACGAGCGCACCCACGGAGAGGCCCAGGCCAGCCGCGCCGGCGGTCACATTCAGCGCGTTGGAGGTCGTACTCGCGCTGTTCTGCTGCAGGTACGAATTGACGCCGGCCGAGAACGCGCCGGTCAGGTCCACTTCGTAGATCTTGGCGTCGATGAGAACCTGGCGGGGCGGCACGTCGAGCTGCCGCAGCAGGGAGTTGATCTGCTCGTACTCCTGTGGCGTGCCCTGAATGAGCAGGGTGTTATCGAAAGGATTGGGTATGACGTGCGGAATTCGGGTTCCGGGCGCCCCTCCTGGATTATTTCCCAGGTAGCTTCCGGTGAGGTCGCCGTTAGACCCTGCCCCCAGGGCCGGGTTGGCGCCGGTGCCCATTGAGGCCTGGTAATTCGTGCCTGCATTGAAATTCGCTGCCGCCGCGCCCATGGAGGTGGTTCCGTATGAGCTGCCCATGGCTCCGTATGCGCCGCCCATGGCTCCGTATGCACCGCCCATGGCTCCGTATGCACCGCCGTATCCGCCGCCGTATGCACCGCCGTATCCGCCTCCGCCCATGCCGCCGTATCCGCCTCCGCCCATGCCGCCGTAGCCGATGCCGCCGCCCATGCCCATGCCCATGCCACTGCTCATGGCGGCCAGACTCATCAGCGCCTGAACGTTTCCGGTATACAGCGCCATGATGGCCATGGCCACCGTTTCGGCCCGGCCGTACTTCAAGCGGTAAACGTAATTATTGACCGCGCCGGCCGTGATCTTGACGGGGATATCGAGCTTCTCGATCCACTCCTTCACCTGGGGGAAGATTCCAGGGTTGGGCGCCACCGCGATGATCGTATTGATGCGATCCACCGGAAGAAACTTCACGGACGTGCTCTTTTCGGAGAACGAGTAGGCCTTGAAGACCGAATCGAGATCTTTCACCAGGTCGGATGGGCGGCTGTTGGCGACGTCGAAGAGACGCACCCGCTGGCCGGCGAAGGTGTCGCTGTCGAACATGGCGATCAGCTCCATGGTGCGCTTCATGCTGCGGCTGTTATCCTGGATCAGCACCAGGTTGGCGGGATCGTAAGTCGACATCGAGGCGCCTTCGCCCAGAAACGGCTGGATGAGCTTGGACAACTCCGCGGCCGTGGCGTACTTGAGAAACACCAGGTTCAGGATCATGCGCTCGTCGTCGGGGAGGGTCTTGGGGTTGACGTCCGTCACCGGTGGGAGTGGAAGCTGTGAAATCTTGTTGATCGGCACGATGCGGTAGAGGTCGCCCACCTGCACGATGGCGGCGCCATTTACGCGCAGAATGGTCTCCAGCAGCGGCATCAGGTCCACCGCCTTCACTTCGCCGTAGGTGTAGATGGTCACCGCTCCGTTAACGCCTTTATCCAGAATGTAGTTGATCTTCAACCGCTTGGCGAGGATGTCGATCATCTCGGTGAGAGACACGTTGGGAAGCAGGAACCCGCCGTTCTCGGTGAGGCGCCCCGGCTGAGTGCCGCTGGGGGCGGCCGGCGCGCCCGGCGCATTCGTCGGCTGCTGCGCCGGCTGCTGCGCCGGCTGCTGCGGCTGCTGCTCTCCCGGTGGTGGCGCCTGGTAAAGGCGCGGTGCGGCTTGGCCCGAAAGCACGGCGGCCGCGGCGCACATCGCCAGCATCAATCGAACATACGTTAAGGGGCGCATTTCGTTAGTCCTTGAGAGCATTACCGTCCTACCGAGTCCCACCGGCACGCGCTGCCGAACGGCGTCGGGAGCGATACCTTCCGGTAGCCGTCGACTACCGTTCCGTCGGGCGTGCTGTCGTTCGGGATACAAACCTTATAGCCCCGGCCGGTATCTTCACCGGGACCGAGTGGCGTCTGGCTGACCGGAACCACCGGGGGCGCAGGCGCCGCGGGCGCCGGCGTGTTCGCGTCCGCCACCACCTGCCGCGTCGCGCGGTCGAGTATTTCGTCCACCGACTTGCGGATGATCTTGCCATCCCATTCCAGAGCGATCTCCTGCGTATCGACGTCCACCAGCTTGAATGGGCCAATCATCTCGCCGGGATGGATTTCCATTTGCGGCGAGGAGGCGTTTACGCTGAGAATGGCGGCGGGACCGTCGCCGATATTCATCATGCCGTGATAGACCGGCAGCGGCGGCACGGGCTTGGGCGGCGGCGGCGGCGCCACTTCGACCACCACCGTGGAGTTCCGCGACCGGTCGAACAGCAGCTTCTGCGCGATTTCGGCATAGCCGGCGGAAAGCACCGGAGGCGCGGTCGAGAGCGGGGTAAACTGCGGCGCAGGCAGCGGGTTTAGTTTCTGGTTCACGATGGCGGCTTCACGCGCCTTCGCCGCCAGCCACTGGCCGCGAAACTGGAAGCCGGCGTAGACCGCCACGGCCGCCAACACCACGTCGAGGATCAACAGTTTGCGGTTCAAAACCCGGCCAGTCCTTTCTTCTCCGGCACCAGCTTCTTGGGCACGACTCCGGACAGGCTGAGCCGCACCTGCACGTTCTTTTTCTTGTCGTTGCCGCCCGTCACTTGAATCTCGTTGGTAGCCAGGATTTCAGGCTCGTTAGCCAAAGCCGCCAGAAAGTTCACAAGCTGGTCGATGCCGCAGGTGAAGGTGACGGGAACCGAAACCTCGCCATAATCCGCGGCCAGAGGCTGGGGAGCCGGAAATCCTTCGGCGCCGCGCGCATCGATTCCATTGGCGGCGGCGACGGTGTGAATCAGGTTGAGAAGCTGGGCTTGCGCTTGCGCCGCCGTATCGGCCTTGAGGATGCCCTTTTCGCGGGTTTCCAGTTCGGCGGAGGCCTGTTTGAGCACCGCTTCCTTGCCGGGAACCGTGGCCGCGACCTGGCGCAAACGCTGCAAGCGGTTTTCGGCGGCCGGTATGGTTTCCGAAGGCGCTACCACTGGTGTTGGCCGGTCCCCGTACACGCCGAATCTCAGCACTACGATCAGCAGCAGCCCGCCTAGCAGGACGAAAAGCGTGCGCCGGTCCATGGTTCCGACAGTCATCGGCTGCTCCTGCGGGCGGTGTGGATCTGGAACATCTCGCCGGTGGCGCCGCGGTTGACCATGTCGAGCGCCGAATTCTCGAACAGGGGAGAGGAATCGAAGATCTTCGGAAGCAGCGCCGCCTGCGGGGCTTCGCCCATGACGCGCACCGAATCGCGCGCCAGGTCGATGGAGTTGGTCCAGGCCGGAGGTTCAACCAGTCTGGTGAGCTCGTTCAAGACGTCCAGATCGCCGCGCGTCTGGTTGCGCAGCCGGTCGAGCAATTGCGCGCGCGCGCGCACGCTCGCGATCTCGCGGTCGAGCGCCGCCGCGCGCCGCGCCAGTGGTTCCAATTGGGCAGTTTCGCCATCGAGCCTGCGGAGGTACCGCCGTTCCGCGAATTTCGAGTAAGCCATTACGGCGCCGGCCACCAGCAGCACCAGCGCGGCCAGAGCCAGCGTGGGGATGAAGACCGCGCGGGAACTGAGACGCCGGTGCTCCGGGGGGAGCACGTTGGCCGCCGGCGCGAGCCGGGGACAAGCCCCCGCCAGCGCCGTCGCGTACGGCAGTGCGTTGCGGGAAAGATCGTTCTCCACCGGATTGATGTCCGGGGTGGGAAGCACCTCTTCGAGCGTGCGGGGGGCGGTCTCGGGAGGCAGACGCAACTCCGCCAGCGCCAGCCCCGCGGCGCGTTCCGGCGCCAACTCGAATTCCGCCGAGAAAACCGGGTGCGCGGCGCTTTCCCCGTACACTTCCACGGCGCCCGAAGCGGACCGGCTCAGGGCGATGAATCCATCCCCGGGGAGGCTCGCGGGTCCCGTGCCGTTCAGCCGGATGGCCGCGTGCACGGCGGCGGCCGAGAAGGTAAAACTGCAGACCGCCACGCCGGCTTCGGTGAAGAGCTGGACGTATTGCTCCACCGTGGCGCGCCGGACAATCCCCACCAGAACCGCCCCGTAGGCCAGCCGGGACCAGCCCCATGCGACCTCGTCTTCGCCGTACGGATGCAGCGAGTCCAACTGGAAGCGGATGGCGCCTTCCATGTCCTTACGGGCCACCCCGGGCAGCGCCAGTTGGCGCACGATCGCTTCCCGGCGCGGCAGCAACACCGTGGCGCTCAGGTGTCCCGCCCCCAACGATTTCAGGAACCGGGCATATTCCGCGCCCCATTCCGCCGCCGGCCGCTCGCCGAAATTGCGTATCGTGACGCGGCCCAGCACCCGGATCCCGGTGGGGCGCACCCGCACGGCCGCCACTTCGAGGTCCGTGGCGCCGATCTCAATGCCGACGCCCGAGCCGAATGCCAGCAATTTGCGAAGGTCTTTGGAAATGGGAATCTGGAAGGGCATGGCGGGGTCAATTGCTCCAAGCCGTGTCGTACCACCGCAGAATGTGGATGGGGGAATCGTATCCCTCCGGCATGTACTTCACCTGCGCCCCTACCGTGCGCCTGAGGTCCGAGAGTTGTCCGTTGGCGAGCCGCAACCGCGCCGTGGCGCGCATCGTGACGATGGAGTGGCCTTCCACCCGCAGACGGTTCGAGCCAACGCCCAGGGATTGCAGGAAGTCGTTGAGTTGTGGCTGCGTAAAAGGCGCGTTGCGCCGGCGCTCCACCAGCGCCTGGATGGCGAAGGGAGCGAGGCCAATGGCCGCCAGAACGGCGGGCGCGGCGGTATTGGCGTCCACCTGCTGAACCGATCCGAATACCGAGAGGCAGTCCGCCAGTCCGGTCCGCGGCGCCAGGCGAGGTCCCCCGCCCAGCTCCGCGTCCGGTATGGGAACGTAGGTTCCGTAAAAGATATCTGGCGTAACGCCTTTCACAAGAAGTAATTCCTCGATCTCTTCAATGGACGCGTGGCGCGCCCGAAAAGACGGAGTGAGCGATAGATAATACTCGTCTATGGCGCTGCCCCCCTGCGCCAGCGGGCTCCTCCAGTCGACAATCCCGAGGGTGATCTCTTGAGCCCGCTGGGGCTCGATGCCCAGCGCCACTATCAGGCGGTATAACTCTTCCGGCAAGACTTTGTTGACGTCCAGCTTGGCGGCTTCCGGGATGATCTCAACGCGGGCCACGCCGCTGGGGAAGTTGTAGTTCACGGCCGTGGAGCCTTGCGGAATCCTGCGTTTATCCGGCGTGTTGACGCTCCAGAGCAGTTCGAGCGAAGCCCGCTCGATGGCGCCCGCGGCCAGGTAGTAGCTGCGCAATCCATCGACCTCGGTGGAGGTGCGCTCCGTCTCGCCGCGAACCGTGCTGGAGAGCGAAAACGCGATCGCCGCCAGGGCCGCCGAGAGCCACAGAACCGCCAGCAATGCGCTGCCGCGGCTAGTAGTCCACATACTGAATATCCGGGGAGCGATGGATGTGGATCGGCGCGGTCACGGTGATCGGCTGCAACCGCGAAGGGTCGGGCTCGATGGGCGCCATTTCAATGCGCACCGCATAAGGCCAGCCCGAGACGTTCCAATTCGGCGTCCAGTGCGGCGGCACGTTTCTGTCCAGGGGGATGGTGAAGTAGGAGAACCGGCAATAAGCCAGCTTATCGGCCAGCACGAACGAGTGCGGCCCCTCCTGAACGGGAGCGAACACCGCCAGGGTGCCACCGGTTTGCGGGTCCCTCGTGCGGCCGGTACAAAGCTGCGCGGTGCCGGCGGGGCCCGTATACGGGATTTCATTGACCACCAGGCGGACACCCTTGCCGTCTTCTCCGGGAATGACGAAGAGTTCCAGAATCTGCGGCTGGCCGCGCCATCCCTGTTGCAGCGAGAAGGCGGACACCAGCCGCATGGTCTGCGGCTGGCCCTCGAAGAAGGCCGTCCTCGCGGGGGCAGCTCCGGGAGCCTCACCGCAAGCGGCGACCACGGGCATCAGGCCCTCCAGTTGTTCTTGAACCACGCGCTGCGCGCCGGCCACGCGGCGATTCTCCATGAGCTTGTTGTTGGTCTTGGAGAAAGCCATGAAACCGACTCGCATGGCGGTGAGCATGCCAACCGAGAGCAGGCTCAACAAGGTGACGGCGATGAGCACTTCAATGAGGGTGGTGCCGGATTCGCGTCTCATTGGGGCGCCCCCACGGCCACGTCTCCGGACCTCAAGACGCGCGTGCGAAATGCATCCAGCGTAAAGGTGCGGTGTTCGTTGCCGTTAGCCCACCAGATCGCCAACTCGATGCGGTCCAGGGCAAGCTGGCCGGGCGCCGGCGAGGGCGGCATCTCGAAGTTTTCGAGACGCGCGCGCCAACCGCTTTCGATGCCGCCGGTCAGGGCGGGGTCGAAGGTGCCGCTCACCGGCGTATCGCGCGGCATGCTGTAATCCATCAGCAGATCGTTCATACGCAGCCGCGCCAGTTGCACGGCCCGGTCGTACTCGCGGAGCCGGGCGGCGTTGCGCGTGGCGCCCGAAATGCCGGAAAGCAGGCCGACCACCGCGATCGCCATGATCAGGGTGGCGACCACCATCTCCAGAAGCGTGAATCCGCGCTGGCCCCTCACTCTGGATTGACGCTTTCCACGCGCGGAAAGCCGGTCATGGGGTCAAGCCGTACGATCCGGCGCGTACCGCGGCTGTTGGCGATCTGAATCCCGATGCCCGGCACCGTGGCGCCCGGCATGAGGATCAGGCGGCGCGCGCCCTGGGGATCGTCGGGATCCCGCGGCAGCACGGCTTCGATCGCGATGCCTGCCGGAAGCCTCAACTCGCGCGTGAATCCAGGCTCGTTCGAGTACAGCGTGAGCAGGTTGTCCTTGGGGGATATGATCAGCTCCATGGGTTGCTGGCGGCGCTCGGCGCGATTCACCGCGGCGTTGAGGAAGCTGGCCAGCGAATCCGTGGCGGAGGCCAAGCGCACGCCGTCCAGGCCGGCCGAAACCGCCGGAAAAGTAATGCCCACTATCAGGCCCACGATCGCCACCACGATCATCATCTCGATCAGGGTGACACCGCGGGTTTTACTGGCTCTTCCAACTGACAATGTCGGCATTCAACCCTTCGCCGCCGGGCTGGCCATCGGCCCCGAGGCAGATGATATCGGGCTCGTCGCCGTGATCGCCCGGGTACTTGTACACGTAGTCGTGCGCCCACGGATCTTTAGGGATCTCCTGGGGCATGTAGGGCCCCGCCCACTGGTTCAGATCCGCCGGCTTGACGCGCAGCGCCTGCAGGCCCTGCTCGGTGGTGGGGAACGTGCCCGTGTCCAGCTTGTAGGAGCCCAGCGCGGTCATGAAGTTGTGGATCTGGGCGCGCGCCGCGGTGATTCGGGCCGTGTCGCCGTGCTTCAGAATCGACGGTCCGACCAGCGCGGCAAACAGCGCGATGATGGTCATCACCACCAGCATTTCGATCAGGGTGATGCCCGCCTGGCCTCGTCCCCGGTTTCTTCGTTTTCGTTGGAACATGGTTACACCGCCACATCGTTGATGCTGGTAATCGCCAGCAGCATGCTCAAAATAAAGGCTCCTACTATCACGCCCATCACCAGGATCACGAGCGGCTCGAAGATCGCGGTGAAGCGCTTGATGGAGGCCCGAGTATCGGTTTCGTAAATATCCGCCATCCGGGCGAACATCTGATCCAGCCGGCCGGTCTCTTCCCCCACCGTCAGCAGGTGCGACGCCAGCGGAGGGAAGACCCCCGACTTGCGGACCGGGGCGGCGATTCCCTCGCCGCGCTTGACGCCCTGTGCCACGCCCTCGAGCGCCCCGGAAATGATCTTGTTGTTCAGGGTGGCGGCGGCGATGGCGATGGATTGCACCAGCGGCACGGTGTTGGCCACCAGGGTCGCCATGGCCCGCGCGAACCGCGCGGTCTCGGCCTTCAGGAGCGTTTCGCCGAGCATCGGAATCTTGAGCCGCGTCCCATCCCACCACAGGCGGCCGGCGGCCGTGCGCGTGTACGTGGTCCAGAACACGATGAATGCCACCAGGGCGGCCGCGCCGATCCACCAGTATGCCTGAATAAATGCGCTGGCCTCGAGCATGATCTGGGTGGGCACGGGGATCTTCAAGTGGGAATCGGAGAAGACCGCGGCGAAGCGCGGCACCACGAAGGTCAGCAGAATCAGGATGGAGCTGAGGCCCACCAGGGCCAGCAGCGCCGGGTAAATCATGGAGGAGATGATGTAGTTGCGCAGGTCGTCGCGCGAGCGCTCGAACTCCGCCAGCCGCTCGAAGATCGGGGACAGTGCGCCGGAGGCTTCGCCCGCCCGCACCATGTTGATGTAGAGGTCGGAGAAGTGGTCCGGATGAGTGGCCAGGCTGTCGGCCAGGGACTTGCCGCCCTTCAGCACGCGCAGGATGTCCAGCACGATGAAGCGGAAGGCGGCCTTCTCGGTCAGCTCGCTGGTGATGGAAATAGCGCGGTCCAGTGGCACCCCGGCGGTGAGCAGCGTGGCCAGTTCCTGGGTGAAGAACAGAACGTCGCGCCGCCGGCCTGTGCCGAACGAGGGCAGTTTGATCTCGAAGGACGTTCCCTTGGGAGCCACTCCTACGTAAACGGGAGTGAGCCCCTGCTTGCGCAGCTCGCGGGCCACGATCCTTTCGTTGTCGCCCGTGAGCCGGCCGCTGCGGACCTTGCCGTCGGAAGCCACCGCCCTGAAGAAGAAGGCCGCCATCAGAATTCCTGCGTAACGCGCATGGCCTCCTCGACCGTGGTGACGCCCTCCTCGATCTTTCTCCAGCTATCCTCGCGCAGGTTGCGCATGCCCTGGCGGCGCGCGGCCCTGGTGAGCGCGGAGGCGTCCGCGTTGTTCATGATGAGCTTGCGGATCTCATCGTTCACATCCATCATCTCGAAAATACCCATGCGCCCGCTGTAGCCCGTGCCGTTGCACTCGGCGCATCCGGCGCCGCGGAACGTCTCGACGTTTTCACCGTCCGGCGAGAGGGCCACGCCCGCCGGCATCCGGCAGTGCGGGCAGATCACCCGCACCAGGCGCTGCGCCAGCACCGCCACCAGCGACGAAGTAATCAAGTAGTTCTCCACGCCCATGTCGGTGAGGCGCGTGATGGCGCTGGGAGCGTCGTTGGTGTGCAGCGTGGAAAACACCAGGTGGCCGGTGAGCGCGGCGCGAATGGCGATATCGGCGGTTTCCCGGTCGCGGATTTCACCCACCATGATGACGTCCGGGTCCTGGCGCACAATGTGGCGCAGGCCCGCGGCGAAGGTCAGGCCGATCTGAGGGTTGACGTGGATCTGGTTGATCCCGTCCATTTGATACTCCACCGGATCTTCGATGGTGATGATCTTCTTGTCGGGAAGGTTGATGCGTTTGAGCGCCGAATAGAGCGTGGTCGATTTGCCGCTGCCGGTGGGCCCGGTGACCAGAAACATGCCGTGCGGCAGGCTGGTGAAATGCTCCATGCGCTCCAGCATGCGGTCGTCGAAGCCCAGGCGCTGAAGGTCGTAGAAATCGCCGGCGGAGCGGTCCAGCAGGCGCATGACGACGCTCTCGCCGTACAGCGTGGGCAAGGTGGAGACGCGCAGATCCACTTCGCGGCCCACCACCTTGATCTTGATACGCCCGTCCTGCGGCAGGCGGCGCTCGGCGATGTTGAGCTTGGCCATCAGCTTGAGCCGCGAAATAATGGCGGCCTTCAGCTCCCGCGGCGGCGGTTCCTGGTTGAACAGCACCCCATCCACCCGGAAGCGTACGCGGAATTCCTTCTCGAACGGCTCGGTGTGAATGTCGCTCGAGCGCTTTTCGAGGGCGTCCGCGATCATGGCGTTCACCAGGCGGATGACCGGCGCTTCACTGGCCATATCGCGCAGGTGTTCCAGGTCGGCCATGGCCTGCTCGTCTTCGCCCTCGCCCAACTGCGCGCGCTGTTCGCCTTCTCCGTAGTACTTCTCGATGGCGTCCAGGATCTCCTGCTCCGAGGCCAGCACCGTTTGGATTTGCAGCCCGGAGAAAGCGCGCACGGCCGCGATGGTTTCGAAATCCAGCGGGTCGGCCATGGCGATGGTCAGCGTGGAATCGGCCAGCGCCACCGGGAAGGCCCGGCACTGCCGCAGGAAGCGGTGCGAAAGGCCGTCGATCTCGGGCGCCGACGGCGGGGGGTTGTCCAGCGTGACGAGCGGCACGCCGAGCTGATCGGAAAGCGCCGCCAGCACGTCGCGCTGGGCGATGAGGCCCATATCGACCAGAATCTTGCCCAGCTTGTCGCCGCGCTCTTTCTGAATCTCCAGGGCGCGCTCCAGGTCTTCCGCCTCGATCTTCTTGCGATCCACCAGGATTTCGCCCAGGCGCATGGAGCGAGGGCCGCGCCCGGCCGCCACGGCGGACTCATACTCGAAATCGGGAGGAAGCGTGGGGATCACTTATTGCTCTTCCGTCTGGGGCGCTCCGGTGACGGCGGCCCTGCGGTCGCCCTTCATCACGATCTCGCCGGGCAGGCCGCGCGTGTCTTCCCAGGGAAGGTACAGCAGGCGGACCGCGACCACCACCTGCTGGTTGTCCGGGATGGAAGTCAGCGTCGTGGCCGAGTCCCGCCATGCATCGCGCATGGCCTGTCTCAGCATGGGCAGGCGATCCAGTTTTCGCTGGCGTATCTTGGCCTTCTCCGGTTCGGTCATCGCCGGTCGGAAGGGGGTGAGGCCGGGAGTGATGATGGGGCTGGCTTCTGCGGTAAAGACCACGCCGTAGCCTTCGAGATAGATGCCGCGAGCGGCGCCCAACAGGTCGACGGGATCGTTGGCGCCTCCCAGGTTGGCGAGCTTGGTGTCCAAGCGCCTTTCCAGATCGGAGAGGGTCTGCCGCGGTACGCGGGGCTTCTCCGTGGGGGTCACCGTCGCGGGCGGTGCCGCGACTGGCGCCGCGGCTCGTGCTGCGGTCGACGTCGCGGCCGGTGGCTTGGGAAGCTGGGCCCACGCCGGAGCGAGGGACAGTACGAACAAAACGGCTGCGGACTTCATTTCAATTCTCCATTGTCCGCGCGTGGCGGACCGTAATTGGCCAATAGCTGGACGGTCTTGGCGCGCTTCTGGTAGAGGTCGAATTCACTGGCCGCCCACAGCAGGCGCTGCCGGGTGCCTTCGAGATCGGCCACCAGTTGTTTGGTTTTCTCGGTCTGGCGTGCATCCACCTGGGCCACGGCTTTGGCGACCGCAGTGTCGATGCGGGATTGGATTTCAGTTTCGGAAACGGCCTTCACTACTTGCGGAGGGCCGGGCCGAACGGCGATCGGCTCCACCGGGCGCAGCGCGGCGACCAGAATCGCGACGGACAACATGGCCGCCGAAGCGAAGGCCAGCCGCGCGGTGGATCCCCACAACCCGGCCCACCAGCGCCGCCACGGCGACGGTTCAAAAACCTGGTCGGAGACGAAACCGATGCGCCGCGGGATCTCTTCTTCCCGCAGCGCAAACAGGGCGGCCTCCGTGAGACGCAGCCGGTCCAGCTCTTCCAGGCACGGCTGGCAGTTCCTGACGTGGGCTTCCACCTGGCGCCGCTCGGAATCGGGCAGCTCCTTGAGGAAGTAATCTCTCAAATCGAACGGTGAGCAACTCATGCGACACCTCGCGCCTTAATCGGGGCCAGCTCTGTTTTGAGAATGTCGAGGGCCGTATACAGACGGGACTTGATGGTGGACACCGGACAGGAGAGGATTTCGGCCATCTCTTCGAATTTGAATCCCTGGTAGATCTTGAGCACCACCGACTCGCGCTGTTCCGGCGACAGCCGTTCCAGCGCGCTCGCCACCGCCAGGCTCAATTCGATGGGGAAGACCGCGCTTCCGCCTACGGTGATTCCGGTTTCGGCGGCCTCCGGCTGCGCTTCTTCCACATCGGTTTCGGGCCTGCGTTTGCGGAACATCGAGTAGGCCTCGTTATGCGCGATGCGGTACAGCCAGGGGGCGAACCGCCCTGGATCGTCGAGCTTGCGAAGGTTCTGATAGGCTTTCAAGAACACGTCCTGCGTCAAGTCCAGAGCGTCTTCCCGGTTGCCGGTGATGCGCAGCAGGTAATTGTACACACGTTTCTCCCACCGGGACACAAGGAGGTTAAAGGCCTCCACGCCGCCCCGGGCAGCCTGCTGGATCAGGTCGGCATCTTCGACCGCCCGAAAGATCAAATCTGGCTCCTGGTGAAAAGACGCACTACGCCTCCAAAAAGTCGGACGCGGTATATAACCAGTGTAGCGGGAATGGGGGGTAGCGCCGGCGATCTTGTCGCCGGTGTTCTTCCCAGTCCGGACAACCCACCGGCGGCAAAGACCGCCGGCGCTACCGGATCTTTTCGTCTTTTTCGATTTTGCCGTCGCGGATGTGGATCACGCGGTGGGCGTGCAACGCGATGTCGTGCTCGTGCGTGACGAGAATGATGGTGTTGCCCTGCTGGTGAAGCCGCTCGAACAGCGCCATGATTTCGTTGCCGGTGGCGGTATCCAGGTTGCCGGTGGGCTCGTCGGCCAGCAGAATCGAGGGGTTGTTTACCAGGGCGCGCGCCACCGCCACGCGCTGGCGCTGTCCACCCGACAGCTCGTTGGGCTTGTGGTACATGCGCGATTCCAAGTCCACTGCTTTCATGGCCATGCGCGCTCTTTCCAGCCGCTTGTCGGCCGGCATGCCCGAATAAATCAGGGGCAGCTCGACATTGTGCAGCGAGCTGGCGCGCGGCAGCAGGTTGAACGTCTGGAACACGAACCCGATTTCCCGATTGCGGATTCGGGCCAGCTCGTCGTCGCTCATGTCGCTGACCAGGTTCCCGTTGATGTAGTATTGCCCGCTGGTCGGCGTATCCAGACAGCCAATCAGGTTCATCAGGGTGGACTTGCCCGACCCCGAGGGACCCATGATGGCGACATACTCGCCGCGCTTGATCTCGACATCCACTCCCGAAACGGCGTTGATCTCCGTGTCGCCCATTACATAGGTTTTCCAGAGATTGTACGTGCGGATGACGATGCCGTCCCGCTTGAGCTGCTCGCCGAGTTTGATCGCTTCCTTTTCTGCCACCGCTGCCATCGGATGATTCTCGTTTCTTAAGTCGTTTGCTGCACCGGAACCTTATTATCCACTTTCACTTGGGCTTCGTTGCGGATCGTACGGATCACCTGGTAGGTCCCCGTAACGATCTCGTCCCCTTCCTTGAGGCCGTCCAGCACCTCGATATCGGTGGCTCCGGTAATTCCCGTGGTCACCTTGTGGAAGACGGCCTTACCGCCGCTGACGACGAATACGCCCTGAAGCTCTTCCTTACGCGCCTTCTCCACCGCCGGATCGGGCTTGGTAGCCGCCGCGGCCCCGGAGGCGCCAGTGGCGGGTTTCACCTCCAGATCGCCCTTCTGCCGGACGGTCAGCGCCTGGATCGGAATAGTAAGGACGTTCTGACGGGTGGCTGTGGTTATCTTGGCGGTGCAAGAAAGTCCGGGCCGAATTTCGTCGGGAGGGTTATCCAACGCGATAACCACTTTAAAATCTTTGGCTTCCTGGCTCGAAATGGCGCTTTGCGAAGCCGCCAAGCCGGTGGACCGGAGAATCGCCGTATTGCCCATCTCGGTGACGTGCCCCTTAAAGGTCTTGTTGGGAATGGCGTCGATGGTGATTTCGGCCGTCTGGCCCAGCTTCACGTTGACGATATCGGTCTCATCCACCTTCACTTCGGCGGTGATGAGCGACATGTCGGCAATCGTCATGATTTCGGTGCCGGTCTGGTTCTGAAGACCGGGCACGACCGTCTCCCCAGCGCGCACGGGGAGATTGGTCACCACGCCGTCGAGGGGGGCGAAGGAGTCGTACTTGTGGAGAATATCGTTGATCCGGGCCAGGCCGGCGCGGGCCACTGTGATCCGCCGCTGGGTCCCAACAAGCTGTGCCGCGGTTTGCTCGCGTTGCGCCTGCGCCTGTACGAGGCGCGCTTCGTTCTGCTGGACGGCCGCCACTTGGGCGTCGTAGGTATATTTCTTTAACTCGTAATCCTGTTTGGCGCCCAACCCCTCTTTGAACAGCGACTCGGCGCGCTCGTAATCCGCCTTCATGCGGTCCAGATCGGCCTTGCTTTGGGTGATGGCGCCGCGCATGGTGGCCAGGTTGTCGTCGGCGGCCTTCAGGCCGGCTTCCGCGGCATTGGCATCGGCTTCGGCGGAGGCCAGGCTGGCCTTATAAGATTCGACGTCGGCGGCCGGCTGGGTGTTCTCGATTCTGGCCAGCAACTGGCCCTTCCGGACGTGCTCGCCCTCCTTGACCAGGAGTTCGGTGATATCACCCATGGCATTGGCGCCGATGTTGATGTAGTTCTTCGGTTTAATCTCCCCGGACGCAGTCACCACGCTGGTAAGATCCTGGCGCGCGACCTTTCCGCTCTGCACGGATACCACGCCCCGCTTGCTATATACCGTGCTGGCATAAACACCGATCGCGGCTATCAGGAGGGCCGCAACCGTTATGATAATCTTCCACTTACGCTTCACGACGCAAAATCTCCCTTTTTTCCTATCACCCGCTTTAGACGCAAATTGTCGACCGGGAGTTCATTCCTATTTTACACCCCGCCGGTGGTGCCACATGGATGACGCGCGACGGCCGTGGAAGTTAACGCCGCAGGCCCTCGTCAGGCAAAGAAGTTGCCCATTTTGCGGAACTTCCGGTAGCGGTGTTCCACCAACTGGCCGGCGTCGAGCGCGGAGAGTTCGTCCAGATAGCGGCGGATATATTCGCGCAGGTTTTCCGCCGTCGCGGCGGGGTCCGTATGAGCCCCCTCGGCGGGTTCCGGCACAATGTCGTCGATCAGCCCGAACGAGAGCAGGTCCTGGGCGGTCAACCGCAGGGCGGCGGCGGCCTGCTCCGCCTTGCCCGAATCGCGGTAGATGATGGCCGCGCAGCTTTCCGGTGAGATCACGCTATACACCGCATTTTCAAGCATCAGGACGATGTTGCCCACGCCCAGCGCGAGCGCCCCGCCGCTGCCGCCCTCGCCGATGCAGACCACCAGCACGGGCACCGGAAGGCGCGCCATTTCCCGTAGATTGCGGGCGATGGCCTCGGCTTGCCCCCGTTCTTCGGCGTCGATGCCGGGGTAGGCCCCGGGAGTATCCAGCAGGGTCACTATGGGCCGGCCGAACTTCCCGGCAATCTGCATAATGCGAAGGGCCTTGCGGTAGCCTTCGGGTTTGGGCATTCCGAAATTGCGGTACAGCTTCTGCTTGGTATCCCGTCCCTTCTGCTCGGCCACCACCATCACCGGCCGGCCCTCGAACTGCGCCAGGCCGGCGACGATGGCGGCATCGTCGCCGAAATTGCGGTCGCCGTGGATCTCTTGAAAATCCGTGAAAAGCCGCCCGATGTAATCGAGCGAGTGGGGACGCTGTGGATGCCGCGCCAGTTTGACCCGGCGCCAGGCCGGATGCAGCTCGGTCACGGTTTCGACCGGAGATTCCGGTTGTGCGTCGGGAGCCACTTCTCACATCTTAGCAGCAGCCGGCTGGGTGGATGGCCCTACGTCATCAACTCCTTCTTGATGGTGACACCCAATCCCGGCCCCTGCGGAAGGTTCAGATACCCGTCTTTGTCCACCAGCGGCGGGTCTTCCATGATGGCAAAGCCATTCGTATATGAAGCGATGGGCGGGTCGTGCAGAAGCTCAATCCAGGGCGAATGCGGCCAGCAGGCGATCGCGTGAAGTTGGGCAATGGTCCCCAGGTTCCCGCCGCCGTGATGCGGAATAATCCTCTTGTTGAACGCGGATGCCAGCTCCGCGATCTGGCGGAATCCCGTGACTCCGTCCGCGACCATCACGTCCGGCTGGAGAATGTCGAAAACGCCTTTCTCCAGCATCCAGCGGTACTCGTGCACTCCGTGATTGTTCTCTCCTCCGGCGATCGGTATTTCGACCAGCCGGTTCAGCTCGGCCAACCCGTCGAAATCGTAGCGGCACAAAGGCTCTTCGAGCCACAGCGCGCCGAGGCGCTGCAACTCGCGCGCGGTCTCGGCGGCGCGGCGGAAATCCCACTGCACTCCGGGCTGCCAGGTGCCCGCGGATTGCGCCTGGTTGGCGTCCGTCATGATCCCCATGTC
>Ga0181521_10003108_pt1 | contig 19667 bp, 23 predicted proteins | sample PEATcosm2014_Bin_32_FD_119764 | JGI IMG/M metagenome (GOLD analysis project Ga0181521, IMG submission 119764) | Peatland microbial communities from MTU Mesocosm Facility, Houghton, MI, USA - PEATcosm2014_Bin02_60_metaG | ecosystem: Environmental > Terrestrial > Soil > Wetlands > Peat | place... | reverse complement strand
TTTTTCGTGCCACTTCGGGTTTTGCACCACCTCGGCCTTGTAGAAGCTCGGGCAAAGCGAGGCGGCATGGGCGTTGGCGCCGCACAGGCCGCAGCCCACGCAACCATCGATCACCGTGGCCACCGGGTCCACTCGCAGTGGGTCGGGGTTGTCCTTGATCGTGAGCGTGGGGCAGCCCGAGAGACGGATGCAAGCATGGTCGCCGTTGCACACGTCTTCATCGACGCCGTATCGGGTGCGCACCACGCGGGCGCCCTTGGTCAGTTGCCCGGCCAGCCAGGGCCTGATGCGGCGCTGGCGCTCCAGCTGGCATTCTCCCTCGGCGATGATGACCTTCAGGCCGGCAAAGTCAGTCGTGAATGCCTCCACTAGCGTATCGCGCATGAGGTCCACGCCGTAGCTGTCCACCGTGCGCAGCCATTGCACTCCCAGACCCTGCAGTGTCTTCTCGATGGTGGTGTTGCGGTGGAGCAGACTCTGTTGCTTGTCGACAGCGTCGGCCTTGATCTGCTCGTCGGGCGTGGAGATAATGTCCTGCGTACCGGTGGCCGCGGTATAGCCGTTCTTTAGGATCAAAAGCACCACGTCGTCGCCGTTGAACAGTGCGCTTTGCACGCCGGTGACAATGCCGTTGTGCCAGAAACCACCGTCGCCAACGACCGCCATCGTGCGCCTGGCCATCATTGGCGATACGCCGGCGGTGCTCGCCAGGCTCATGCCGTAACCGAGGATCGAATGCCCGATGCAAAAAGGCTCGAAGGAGGCGAAGGAATGGCAGCCGATGTCGGCCGCAATGTGCACGCGGCCCACCTGCTGTTGCGCGAGCTTGATCGCTGAGAACACCGGCCGCTCGGGGCAGCCGATGCAAAAACCCGGTGGCCGCGGCGGCAGCGGGCCGCCAAGGTGCAGGGCTACCGCTTCGCGCCGCGTGCGGTTGCCCTGCAGCCACTGGCGGCCGCCGTCGATGGGCAACTGCGGCAGGTAGTGTTCGAGGAAAATCGCCAAGCCGTTGGCGATAATCTCCACGGTGTACTCGCCGCCCGAGGGCAGCCAGCCCTTGCCGTGCAGGGGAGTCTGGATGTCCCGTCGCCGCAGCAACGTGGCCAGTTCCTGCTCGATATACTCGGGCTGTCCCTCTTCGAGCGTGAGCACGCCGCGCTTTCCAGTGCAAAAAGCGATCACTTCCTCAGGCACCAGCGGGTAGGCGACGTTGAGCACGTAGATCGGAATCTCGGTGCCACCGAAAGCATCGGCCAAATCGAAGGACTGCAGCGCCCGGACGAGTGCGTTGTACAGGCCGCCCTGCACGATGATCCCCAAGTCGTGGTGCGTGCCGGCAAAGACCTCGTTGAGCCGGTGCGCGGCGATATAGCGTCGCGCGGCCGGGATGCGTTCTTCCGTCTTGAGCTTTTCGTGCTGGAAAGTCACCGGCGGATGCGCCAGGCGCATGTAGTCGAAAGGCGCCGGCTCTTCCTGCCGCGCCAGCGCGGACAGCGATGGGGCGACGTTGTCCTTGCAGTCGAAGGTGCCATGTACATGGCAGGCGCGGATGCGCAGTTCCAGGATGGCCGGCATGTTCGAGGCCTCGCTGAGCGCGAAGCCGTGTTCGACCATTGCCACCATGCGTGCAAGATCGGGCCGCGGATCGAGAAGGATCATCGAGCTCTTGAGCGCGAAGGCATGCGTGCGCTCCTGGATTACGCTAGCGCCCTCGCCGTAGTCCTCGCCGACGACAATCAGCGCGCCGCCGGTGACACCGGGAGACGATAGGTTGGAGAGCGCGTCGCTCGCCACGTTGGTGCCGACGATAGACTTCCAGGTCACCGCGCCGCGCAACGGATAGTGGATGGACGCACCCAGCATCGCCGCCGCCGAGGCCTCGTTCGAGCAGGCCTGTACGTGCACGCCCAGCTCGTCGAGGTAGGGCTTGGCCTGCACCATCACATCCAGCAGGTGCGACACCGGGGCGCCCTGGTAACCGCCGACGTAGGCCACGCCCGACTGCAGCAAGGCCTTGGTGATGGCCAGGATGCCTTCGCCGTGGAAATGGTCGCCGTTTCCCAGGCGCAGTTGCGCCACTTCCCGAGTGAACTGGACTTCCATGTCGCGCCGTCGAGCCCAGAAGGGTGGCCCGTCTCCGTATCGTGTTTGCGTGCTGCGTCGAACTGACGTTTGCGCGGAACCGTCTAAAGCACCAATTCTTCGGGACACACTACGTTGTCCGGGAATTTGTGGTCAGTTTAAAGCGTGCGAGGAATTGAGGGACCGCGCCCTGGGTTCCGTGTGGCATCGCTAGGGTGTCGGAGGGATTTGATTACATGTGAGTACAACAGACATCATTTCACTTGCCGTCACGACATGAACGCAGAGTCCACGACCGTGGAGATGTATGAAACTTGCCGGGCAAATGAAGCCAAACCAGCGCGTGGAGATTGGCTAGTGGCAACCTAGGGACGCTTGGCCTTCGAAACTAAGAAAAGCAAGGAAATCGTCTTACAGGGGCCGTTACATGCGCCGCAGAAAGGAAAACGGGTTAGCTATGGAAATTCAGCTAACCCGTTGATTTATCTTGGCTCCCCGACCTGGACTCGAACCAGGGACCTGCGGATTAACAGTCCCTTGCTGGGGTCCTTAGCGAATTCTAGTAGGCACGACACCAATATATATTTGGTCGTCGTATCATGTACTTACAGTACATTTAGTCCCTAGGTGGTATGATTGAACCTGATCGCTGGCGCCTACTATGCGCCTACTTTTCGGAATCCACCCACCTGCGGACTATTTAAATGCCGACCATCCATCTGACCGCCGAGACCGTCAACAAGCTGCCGCTGCTCGAAGCCGGGCAGGCGTTTTACCGGGACGCCAAACTGCAGGGATTCGGTCTGCGGATCGGGGCCACGAGCAAAGCGTATTTCGCTGAGAAGCGGGTCGACGGACGCACGGTCCGGGCGACGCTCGGCATGCATGGGCAGATCACGGCCGACCAGGCACGCAAGGCGGCAGTCATCGCGCTGGGGAAGATGACAAATGGCGACGACCTGAACGCCGAGAAGCGGGAAAAGGCGCGCAAGCTGAAATCGGAGAAATCCGAGAAGCGCGCGGCCGCGGAGTACACGCTCGAAAAGCTTTGCGATTGGTATGTCACGCATCAAGAGGGCAAGGGCAAGACATCCGCCAGGGATGCCAAGAATCTGTTCAAGAATCACGTCAAGACCAGCGAGTTCGCATCGTTGCCGGCTCGTTCCCTGACCGCGAAGCAGGCCACGGCAATTATTCGGGCGGTGGTCGAAAAGGGCCACGCGCGGACGGCCGCCAAACTGCGTGCGTACCTTCGGGCCGCCTACGCGCTGGCGCAGGGTGCCGAGACGAATCCGGAAGCTCCGGCCGCGCTGTTGCATTTCGGCGTAGAAACGAACCCGGTCGCATCGACAGGTGCCCTCTCATCCGCGAACAACACCCGGGACATGGTGCTGACGCAAGACGAGCTCGGGGAGTGCATGCGCCTTCTCGCGGAGCGCCGGGAGAAGGAATACGACGATGCTCTGGCCGCTTTCGAGCTGAGCATCCTGCTCGGCGGCCAGCGGATCGCCCAGGTGTTGCGATTGACATTGGCTGATGTCGACCAAAATGCGGGGACGGTCACGCTGTTCGATCCCAAGGGGCGCCGCAAGACGGCGCGCCGCCATGTGCTGCCGCTGACCAATGCCGCGAAGAAGTTGGTCGAGGTAATTCTCGAAAAGCGCCGGGCCGATTGGCTATTCGGCGACAAGAGCGCGCAGACCGTTCCGGATACCGTGGCGCGCAAGGGTAGTGAGGTGCTGCGTCAGGCCCAGGAGAACCTCGGTGAGGCAGACCTGGACCTGTTTGCCGCGACCCGCGACATTCAAGTGCGCGACCTTCGCCGCACCGCTGAGACGGTGTTCGCGGCTATGGGGATATCCAAGGACCTGCGCGCACAGATCCAGTCTCACGGCCTGGGGGGTGTGCAGGATCGCCACTACGATCGCCACGACTACATGGGCGAGAAACTCCGCGCCCTTGAGGCGTGGGCCACGCAACTGCAGGCGCTGGCCGAACGCAAGCCGGCGCCGTCAAACGTCGTCCCGATGGCAAAGACCGGGCGCCGTCGCGCCGAGGCGACGGTATGACGTCCGCCGGGCCGATCGACCCCGGTCCATTGGCGCCACCGGAACGCGTGCGGCCGGCGCGCGATGAGGCCTTGGCTCTGCTCAAGGCGATCTATCCGCTCAACCTATCGCACGCTGCGGACTTGATTCGCGACAATCCGCCTTCGCCGGATGCGGTTGCCATGCTCGGGTTTATCGCTCATGCGGTTTTCGCGAGCGCGCGCAATCGGTCTAACAAGGGGCGCGAGCACCCGCAGTCACTTGCGGCGCAGATCCGCAAGCACGACATCAAAAGCCTTGCCGACGCCGAGAAGCGGGCGCCTCATCTTCTAGACGGCAGCGACGTTGAGCAAAAAAAGAGGACGATCACCAAGGCAATCTCGAAAGTCAAGCGCCGGCAGATGTCGCCATAGCTAGCTTTGGCGACATAGCGTCGTAGACGCAGCGGGAAGGTATCGGGATGATCTCAATCGTGTTGGCGCAAGTGCCAACGATGTCTAGCGATTGAGGATGTGATGCAATCCAAACCTGATCTAGCGGCACTGCGCCGCGAATTCGATGCCGCTCCCCCCGACGGATTCGTCGACCGCGACACCGCAGGGGCGGCCGCTCACGTTAAGCGCGCAACGATGGAAGCCTACGCAATCCGCGGGGGCGGTCCGCCGTATGTTCGCATCGGAAGGCGGGCTCTGTACCGAAAGCGGGACGTCATTGCCTGGATAGAAAGCGGCCGGCACGTCCAGAACACGGCGCAGCTGCAGGCAGGATGAGCACGAGGATCCGGCGATGAAACCGGCGAGCCTCGGCAAATCGCACCCTATGCCGGCCTATGGGATCAAGCCGGTGCTCTTTGATCCCACTGATAAGCGCTGGATTGGGCTGTGGGAGCGGCTCATCGAGGCCAGCGGTGATGAAGCCATCGCGCTCGCCGATGGGATTTTGGAGGCGGCGACGAAGTGGCGGGTGTGGCGCGTGCCCAACCGCGCCAGCCTGATTGCGACGGCGCAACACGTTCGAAACTGGCGCCATGTTTCCTAAAGACCAAATCCGTGCCGCCCTGCAAAAAGCTGCGTTGGGCGATCACGAAGAACTCGGGCGTTGGATATATCGGGGGCTGGACGCCGGGATGCCAGGCGCCGAGATTGACTCGATCATTCTCGAGGCACGCGCGGAAGTGCCACCGATCTTTTTCTGCAACCACCACGCCTGGGCCAAGACATACAACGAGCTAAAGAACGCGATCCGAGCCGGGGACGATCCCATGCCGCTCGCTATCGAGATTGTCGAAATGGCCGAGCATCATCACGCCCAGGCGATCTGGGAGCCCGCGGATATCATCGAGCGCGGCCGCAATGACGTAGATAACGAGTGCTATGCCAAGGCGGGAATTGCCATACTCGCAGCGTCTGCTGGAGGCAGCGCAGGCAGCGCCCGGGTTCATGCCAAGGTGGCCTTATTGGCCACCACCGCTAAATCGGCGCCCGGGGTGCCGAACGAGGGTGCCCGCCGAAAGCAACCGCCTGCCAGGCAGAACGGGCACGGCGAGCCGCCGCAGTGGTTCGATGACAACGCACCTCCAGCATCGCACGACGCGAATACGCCACCGCCTGAGTACAGCCAGCCCAAGAAACCAGCCGATGGCGGCTGCCAGATCGAACTACCGCAGCCGATTGACATTCGGCACTTGGCCGCTACTGAGCCAGCACCACCGCGGTCCATCATGCCTGGAATCCCGGAGGGCGAGGTGAGCCTTTTGGGCTCCCATGGTGGATATGGCAAGTCGGAAATCGGTCTGCATTTTGCTACCTGCAGTGCTGCCGGGCGCCCATTCTTCGGTGTGCCGGTACAGCAGCGGCGCGTCGCCTTCTTTTCGATGGAGGACCGCCCCGACATCCTGCATTGGCGCCTAGCCAGAATCTGCGCCTGGCTGGGAGTGGACATTGCAAGCCTTGCTGGCCGGCTGGACCTGATCGACGCGACGAGCTGCGGGCCGCTGATGGACGAAATGCAAAACGCGATGGTCCATACCACTATCTACCAGTGGATCCGCGAGCGCATGGCAGGCCAGCAAGTACTCATCGTGGACGGCGCCTCGGACGCATTCGGCGGCCGGGAAATCAGCCGTGCCCAAGTCCGAGCATTCATTCGCAGCCTGCGAAAGCTCATCCCCGACGATGGCGCCGTGGTGCTGCTGGCGCACGTCGATAAGGTTACTGCCAGGAACGGGGACACGACCGAGGGGTACTCTGGCAGCACCGCCTGGAACAACTCCTGCCGGGCCCGCTGGTACCTCCGCCGCGAGGACAGCGGGGAACTGCGCCTGGAGTTGCAAAAAGCGAACTACTCGGCCCTCGGCGCACAGTTCGCGATCCGCTGGAACGACTCCGCACACTGCTTCGTCGGCGAACTGATCCTGCCGGCCGGGCGCATGGAACGCGAACTGCTGGCGCAGGATGCCCGCGAGACCATTGTGCGGATCATCGGCGAACTATCTGCCGCCGGCACACCCTGCCCAACGGCCACGGCTGGACCACGGACGGCCTACCACGTCCTATCCGCTCATGCCAGCTTTCCCGCCTGCTTCAAGGCCAAAGGGTCGGCCCGCCAGTTCTGGAATGCGCTCGAAACCCTGCGAACCGATAAACGGATAACTACGGGGTTCGAAAATAGCTCGGGCCGAAATAAGCGGGAGGTATTCCATGTTGCGTGAGTTGCGCGTTAGTTCAACTGACGCAGAACCCACGCAACCTACGCAAGCCCTGCGTGCGTTAGTTGCGGGGGGTATGGGGGGGACTGACGCACGCAGCGAAGCGACGCGCAAAGAAAAGCGGCAAGCAGAAAGAAAGCACTCGCACGAAGAAAAGTGTCAGCACTATTACGCGTGCGCGAGGCTACGAGCTTTCCTTTGCGAGCGTCCTTTTGCCAGCGCTGGCAGGCCGGACGCGGGCAATGGAGGCATTTCCGCGTCCGTTGCTGCTTGCGGCAGGTATGTGGGCCTCGGCCAGCCGGCGATCGTCGCTTCAGCAGGGGCTGGGGCCTGGAAACGGCACCAACTGCCTACTATCTGCCTACTTTTCGCGGATTGGCAGTGGTTTTGCCTCTGGCACCTACGGATTGACAATCCCTTGGAGCAACTGAAACCATGTTGAGCATCTTGGCGTCCGGCAGCTTGATTGCCGATCCGAAGCAGCGCACCGGCAGCAGCGGCAAGCCCTTTGCCACCGCACAGGCTCGGATTCCTAGCGATGGCGAGGCGGCTTCGGTGCTGCTCTCGATCATCGTTTTCCGCGAGACCGCAATGCAAGCGCTGCTTGCGCTGGACCAGGGCGATGCGATCGCGGTCACTGGCCGGGCCAAGCTGACGACCTGGCAGGTGAACGGGGGCGAGCGTCACGGCCTCAGCGTCGTTGCCGAACAGGTGCTCAGCGCGTACATGGTCGAGAAGCGCAGGAGCGCCGCCAAGGCACCGGTTAGCCATGGACAAGTCCGTTCGTGCAGCCTTGGGGCTGTACGCGAGTCCCGACACCGGATTGGTCAGTGAGATGACCGACGATCTGCCATGGCCGACCTAACGAGCCACCACAACGCGAAGACGCCGCCGGCTGAGAGTCGGCTGCTGCGCATGGCACTTGTAAGGGTTGTCCTGGGGGGGGCGGGAAGATGGATCTGCAGACGGCGGCGGTGAACGCCGCCGAGTGCGAACGGCATAGTTAGACGGCAACGCCAGTAATCACAACTGCGGCTTTTGCAATCAGTGCCGAGGCGATGACGATAACCAGAAGAACGGCGAAATAAGATTTGTTGCTGTGCATGGTGTGCCTCGCAATTAGGGTTGTCCCGGGGGGCTTGATGGGTCCGGCCCCGGGTGGCCGGAATGCGTACTGTGCGGCAGGAAGGGACAACCCGATAGTTTCTTTAGTCACATTCCAGGAACGATTTGCCTTGGTCGACCATCTTTGGTCGGATGCGTTGGAATGATGCGCACGACGCTTGCCAGCTCCGACGTTGAGGCAGTGTGCAACAGCGTCCGGCACAACACCGCGTTGTCGGTCGAGGTTGCTAGCGAGCTCGTATGCCGGCTGCGGCTTGCTTTGGACCAACGCTCGCTAGCCCAACGCAATCACGATGCTGTGCGCACGATCCTGGCGGGGCTGAGCCCAAGCATGGACGAGGGCAAGTTGTTTCGCGCCGTGCGCAGTCGGCTGGTAAGGCATGCCAGTGCCCTCGGGCTTGATCGCGTCCCGTCAGACCCGGCGATTCGCCGCAATGTCCGGAAATTAATTGCGGAAACAGGAACGTTTGGGGGGATTCGTTCGGACATTCATGCAAGTCCTCTGTCTAATTCGACAATTGCAACGACGTGAGGTCCTATGAGTGACAAGGATGCAAAGGCCGAAGCCAATAAAACCCCCGCCGCTGTTGCTGCTAGTGCGCTCCAAAAAGCGAGTGCCCCTGACAAGCCGGATGTCAAAGTCCAGCCCCCGGAGCCGCTAGTTATTCCGGCCAATGCGTGCAAGCTGGAGGAATGGGCGCGGGCCCGGCACTGGGTGGATTTTCCCATTGGCACCACCGACGAGGACATCGCCAGGTCATCCTTTTGGTCGCTGGTCTGCAGAAACCTTAAAGAGTTTGACCTTATAGATGGCGTCACGCTTGACCGGACGCGCATGTATCACTGCATGGTCAATGAAGTCGGAATTGGGTACGCCGATGTGTGCGTGCTGTGGTCGAAGAAGATCCCGCCGAGGCGCCCGGTTGGCGAGTCTCGTATACCTGACGGTTACCAGATTCGTCCTAGCAACCCTGGGGAGCAAGGTGGGTTCATCGTCACCCGCCTGAAGGATGGCGTGCAGTTAAATGCCGGCCACCATCACGTGCGATTCGAAGATGCCCGAAGATTCCTCGAGGATCACGCCAGCGTGCGTGGTCCCAACGCCGGCCCGCGTTACTTTGCGCGATAACCGATGGCCACGTCCTTGAAAGCTGTACACGCCGCCAATACCACGGGCAAATGGCGCCCCGTCGTCCGTCGCGATCACCTGGGCGATTCGCCCAAACCGACGCCGGTTGCCCCAGAGCCCAAGCGCAAGGAAAAGATCAAAGACAGCGGCTGGGAATCCCCCGGTGCTGGCGCGCCGCCGCTTTCGTGAGTAGGGATAGGAGGAAATTTTGCCCACGTATAACCCACTGAATCCGCCGCGCCTGTTTATTCAAAGCGGCCTTTACGAGCTCACTCCGCTGGATACTCAGAGCAGCCGTAGCGCGCCCAACATCTGGCTCTATCAGAATTCGACCGATTCGAGTACCGACATCTCCGCGACGACCGGTTACTTTACCGGCTGCGGCAGGGCGGTACCTGTGTCGGGAGCCTATATACCGATCAACGCCGGCGGCATCGGCATGAAGGTCGGCGATGTGGTTCTATCAATTCCTGGGGCTTCTGCCACGACTCCGCGCGCGACCTGGTTGACTGTCACAGCCTCGACCATGAGCGTTTCTACGACGTCCAGCACATGGGCGGGGAGCGTCGTCTGGAACGTGTCCGCGACCACGTAGCCATGGGTGTAAACGTCCTACAGTCCTTGGCAGCGGCCAGGGCCGAGCGTCTCAAGCGCCTCGAGGAGGAGGCCGCTGCAGCAAAGTTCGAGGAGGATAAGCGCCGTTTCGAATCCGGGCTGAATGACATTTCGGACATCAAGCGCGCATTGGCAGTTCTTCTAGAGCAGCGTGGGATCAAACATGATTGGGGCCAGCCGGTTAGTGCCGCCGAGAGGGAGCCGTCGCAGTCCTCTGCACCTGCGACGGCTCCCGCTGTCGAGGCAACGCGAGCCAAGGCTGGCTATGACGCGATGGAAAACCGGGCGATCGCTGCAGGGCAACCGATCGTTGATACGCGCCCCAGCCCGCCAAAATATTGGTCTGTTCGCGTGGGCAAGCGCGGCCCCGATGGTGGCGTGCGCGAGCTGCGCATCGTTCCTGGACCGAGTGAGTGATGGCCGATACTTATTGGGAGAATCAGCCGGCAGAGGGCTCGCCTGAATGGATCACGGCAAATGCACTGAGCGAGCCTCCTGCAGATTGGCAATCGAAGCCGGAAGAACCAAAGGAAGCCCCGGCAGAGCAACCGCAGGAGGCTCCCCAATTCGCCATTCCGGCGCAGTTTGAATCTGATCCCATTGCGCAGCGGTTCGTAGCTGATGCTGCCACCAAGGGCCTGGATGAAACGGCTGTCGCCACGATGTTCGACTGGTACTCAAATCTCCAGATGGAAGCTGCGGAACAAACCGCTGAGCGCGATTCGACCGATAAATATCAAGCGCGCAATGAGTTGCGCTGGGGCAGTAATTTCAATTCCAACGTAAGCAAGATCAACGACTATCTCCAGCTCGCCGCGCCAGGCCTGCGCGACGTGCTCGCGAATGCCCGATTCCCGGATGGTCGGGCCGTGTGCAATGACCCGCAGACGTTGCAGTGGCTCCTGGGCCTCGCGTCCCAGCAAAGGATGCCGACTGCGCCTACAAATAGCGGTCAGAGTCAGAGTGTCGAAGAAGAGATCGCGCGAATTGAACGCAAGATCGGCTCGGATGAGTACCGCCGCAGTCCAGCCATGCAGGCCCGGCTGAGGGAGCTCTACGACCTGCGGATGGGAACCGAATGAGCAAGAAGACGCTCGCCGACCACATCGAAGAGCGCGAGTACGCCACACGGATGCTTGCGGCCCTGGCGCCAGAAATGCGCCGGAAGTTACTGGAAATGGCGGTAGCGGCGCGAGCCGAACGTAGCCTCGAACCTATTTATCTCAAGAGCCTGCAGGCTGGCGCCCTTGGTAAGCCATTATCGGAAGACGAGGCCTACGAGCACCTGTGGTGGGGATTGACGTGCACGCGCCTGGATGCCGCATTAGATCGCCTGGTCGACCGCGGTAGTAACGACGATGACCCGGAAACAGAAACAACAGTCCACTGAGAAAACTCAGTGCGTGAAGCTTACGCCTGAGCTCGAACTTGAAATTTGCAGGCGGGTTGCGGATGGTGAGAGTTTGACCACGATTTGCAAAGATCCCGCCATGCCGTCGCGTACGACGGTGCAGACTCATTTGCGCGACGATGCAAGCTTCCGCGCGGCCTATCAGATCGCCCAAGTGGACAGGATGCACGTCCTCGGCGACGAAATTATTGCGATTGCCGACGCGCCTCCGCCAATGGACGTGGACGAGGACGGTAATAGACGCATCTCCAATGCCGGTGTGCAGCAGCAGAGGCTGCGCGTGGACACCAGGAAATGGCTTATGGCCCACATGGCTCCGAAAGCCTTCGGCGACAGGGTAGCCATTACTGGCGCAGATGGCGCATTCCTCAGCGAGGACGATGATATCGACCTAGCGCGCCGCGTTGCATTTGCGCTTTCCAGGGCCAGCGAGACCGTGCAGAGACGCGAGGCCCGCCAGGTCAAACTGATCGCGTACGAGCCTGAAGACGCGGTAATCCAATGACGCGCGCGACTGGAGCCCTGCTAGTTGAGCCCCTTGGCGGCTCCATCGTGTCTGCCGCTGGTTACTGTCAAGGTGCAGCGGCTCCTATCGGTAACAGCACGCTCGCCTTTGCCGTTGCCGATGCGATCGGCACAGGGGTTGCGACGGGAGACTGCTCTCTAAACGCGGTCCAGGCTGCCGCGTACTCGCAGGGTATTGGCGGGGAAAGACTAGCGGTACAGGCAGTTATTTCCGGCGTTTTCGCTGGAGCTACGGCAACCGGTGTCGGTGTCGGTGTCGGCTATGTCATCACGCCTGCCACTGCGTACTCGCAAGGCGCTGCCAGCAACAAAGTACTGACACCGGACTTGAACGTCATGGGTACCGGTGCCGATGAGCAGGGCTCGGCATTTGCCAGTGCTGGCGCAGGAGCCGCAACAGGCTTTGTAACCCAGATAACAATTGCCGCTGCCGCGGACAGCATCGGCACCGGTGCTCTAGCGGGCGCCGCAACCTACCCCGCGCCCGTGGTTGTACCGGCTGCGCAAGTGCCATTAGCCCAACCGGTGGCCCGGGTCACGCCCGAGGTCAGTGGCGTTGCCCGCAGGAAAAAACAAGCCGAGCTCGAGGCAAAGGACGAAGCCGAGTTGCTCAGTTTGATGCCACACATATTGCAGTTCATCGAGAGCCACTACCCGAAAGGAAAAGGGAAATCCAATGGCCATGAAACCTAAACGCGCTAACCAGCTTGAACGTAAGTTCGGCGGGGCGCCGCCCGCTCCAGACAAGAAAGGACTCGCGTTTGCCAAAGGTCTCGATACTGGCAAGACGCGTCCTAAAGGTGTTGGGACACGGCCCTCCGGAACGTTCCGGGATGGAGGCACACCAGCGGGGGCTGAGGAACGGGGCGCCCCACGGCATGACGCCAGAGCGGGGTATCCGAGCGCAGAAGCCGCACGCACGAACGAATCTGCCAGAACGAATACCGAGCCACGCCGCGGCCCTCCACGCCAGCAAGACGTGCAACGGCAGGCGGCTGCTCCGGTGCGTCCGGTAGAGCAGGAAAAAATGGCCTGGACCGGCAAAAAAAGAAGATTCATACCGAGCTAACCATGGCGCTCATCGACAAATTACGCAATCAGATTCTTGCAACCTGGGCAGGTAGGTATGCAGGCTTGGATCAGTTCGGATATTTGGTAGGCATTCTCGACGTACGCCTGCAGACAGAGGTGATAAGTTCTACCCTCGGGACGTTGAGCTTCTTTGGGGTAAGTCAGTTAACTGCCGGGTCCAGCGGGACCTACCAGTTGTCGATGGTCAAAGATGGCATTGCTGGCGGCGGTGTTGACGGTGTCCGGAAATACGTCATCCAATCCTGTACGTCGACGGCTGGGTTTGCCATCCAGGCGCCGAGTGGCGTTACTTTTCTCGGGACAGGCGGTAGCTCGTTCAATCAAATTGTCCTGTACGGCGGCGGCCAGCAAGCCCAGCTCACTGCGCTGAGCACCACGCTCTGGGCTGTCTCACCGGGCTTCGTTGCCGCCGGCTCGAGTATGAGCACGTTCTGACGTGCTTCTGCTGCTGGTCCTGGTCGTGGTGCTGACGCTGCTACTGCTGGCGATCGGCGGGAAGCGTTGAGTTAGCGCCTGGAATGGAAACTCAAGCCGAACGTATCACGATTCACTTCGCGGAGCCCTGCCCCGCAGAATTGGTAGCCGCCGGCCCCTTCAAGACAATCAGGATGTACCTTGCCCGGGCAGTTCTTCTGGCCACCGGATGCCAAGCTTTCGTGCGGAGAGTCGAAGGATCGGCAGCAATTGTTCAAATTGACTCGCCGTCAGCCAAAGGTGTACCTCGGAACCATCGGCCTGTTTCGTTTCGAGCCTTATCCTCCGTGCTTTCGGATCAACGTACGCGCTAAATGCGCAGGTGGCCTCGTACGTGTGTTCGCTGCCAAGCCCAGGCGGTCCGTTTTGCATTCGCGTTCCCCTTTCAGGTCTTTCCCTCAGCGGTCAGATGCGGACGGCCCTAGAGTTTCCGCAGATCGCCAGATTCAACGCGCCTCTTTGCCGGCGATTCGACTCGACAGTTGAACTTCAAATGTCGTCCATTCGGTGAGCACGTCCGCGGACGGCTCCCAATCGCATTGGCCGACGATTGCCTTGATTTTTTTGACACCGTCATCATAAAAGAGGTCCCAGTTTGCCTCTGCGAAATCCGGATTCTCTTGGAAAATGCGAAGGGCAGATTTTGAAACGATGAGAGCCTTTGGGATATCGCCACGAGCCTCGTGATCGTCCACGGCTCTATAAATTTCTCGGACGCGACCCTCAAGCGTTGGCGGAATTTTTTCGGCCATAATCGACGCCAATGGGTCCGATCACTTCGAGTTGCGTGCCGTCAAGGTCTTCAGGGAACGCGGCGAGCTCATCGAACTCTGCCAGGTCAACGGTCAGGTCGCGCCCGCCGCCGCGCGCATCGGCATCCCGGAACACCAGGCGGCTTCCGTCGTGGTCGACAATGTATTCGCCGCACGGAATGCTCGAACGAACGCGGTCACCGGTGTAACCGCCGATCGGTCCTCGACGCACCTGTATCCGGTAAGTCGGCACAAATTTGACTTCGACAGAGGCGCCCTTGGCGAGATTTGGCCACAGACTGAAGGCTGCCTCCATGGCAAGACCGTAAGCCCTCTCCCAGCGATCGACTGCTGCGCGTTCTCCTGGCCCTGCCTCGGCCTCGCCGGGCACTTGGTGAGGGTGATATTGGGCGCGGATCCGCTGAAATTCGGCGTGAACCCTGGCAGCGTTCGCCTCGCCGCCGAGTTCATGGAAGAGGGCGACGCGGAACCGTGCTCTCGTCTCTTGCGCCATTTTGTGCGCCCGCTCTTGCTCTTCTTGGGCTACTGACTTGTCCGGTGTCGCCCACGGACAGCCCATCAAGCGAACGATCGCCCCCACAAGCGCCTCCCGCCTACTATGTGCCTACTAAATGAAAGATGGTTAGCAGACCCTTACCTGCTAACCCTCTGTTTTTGGCTCCCCGACCTGGACTCGAACCAGGGACCTGCGGATTAACAGTCCGACGCTCTACCAGCTGAGCTATCGGGGAACAAATTTTAATTATATCGATGCCCCGGCCCGTATGAAAGGCTGCCGGGAATGGCCCAATTCAAGCGCGCAGCACGGCGGCAATGGCGTCAGCGACGGCCTCGATGTTCTTCTTATTGAGTGCGGCGACGCAGATGCGCCCGGAGGCGACCGCGTAGATGGCGTACTCGGTGCGAAGGCGCTCGACCTGGGCAGCACTCAATCCGGAATACGAGAACATTCCGCGCTGTCGCCGCACGAACGAAAAATCGCTCCCGGAAATGCGCTTCGTGAGCAGTTCGACGAGGGACTCGCGCATGGCCTTGATGCGCTCGCGCATTGCGGTCAGCTCGGACTCCCAGCGGCGGCGCAGTTCCGGGTTGCCGAGTACGGCCGCTACTAGGGCGCCGCCGTGCGTAGGCGGATTGGAATAGTTGGTGCGGATGACGCGCTTGAGTTGGCTCAGCACGCGCTTGGACTCCTCAGAGTTAGCCGTCACGATGGTCAGCGCACCGACGCGCTCGCCGTACAGGGAAAAGGATTTGGAAAACGAGCTAGCCACAAAGAACTGTGCGCCACTGGCGGCAAAGGCGCGGACCACGGCGCTGTCGGCTTCAATGCCCTCGGCGAAACCTTGGTAGGCGATGTCGACGAATGCCACCAAGTCGCCTTCGCGCACGATCGAGACGATTTCCTTCCACTGTTCGGGTGTCGGATCCACACCGGTCGGGTTGTGGCAGCAGGCGTGGAGTACGACGATGGTGCCCGGCGGGGCCGCCTTGAGTGCGGCGCGCATGCCGGCGAAGTTAAGACCATGGGTCGCCGCGTCATAGTACGGGTAGCTGGCAACCGGGAAGCTGGCCGCTTCGAACAGGGCGCGGTGGTTTTCCCAGCTTGGGTCGCTGATCAGAACACCGGTGCCCGGCAGCAACCGCTTGAGCAGGTCGGCACCGAGCGTAAGCCCGCCGGTGCCACCCAAGGCCTGTGCTGTGACCAGTCGCCCCTGGGCGATCAGATCCGACGTTTCACCGAAGAGCAACTTTTGCACGGCCTGGTCATAGACGGCGATCCCGTCGATAGGAAGGTAGCCGCGCGCGCCGGGATTTTGCAGTAGTGCGGCCTCGGCCTGCCGAACGGATTCGAGCAAGGGAATCTTGCCGTCCTCGGCCAAGTAGACGCCGACGCCAAGGTTGACCTTGTTCGCGCGTGCGTCGGCGCTAAATGCTTCGTTCAGCCCAAGTATCGGATCAGCAGGGGCAAGTTCGACAGCGGCGAAGAGGGAGGGCTTCATTGCAGGTGCACGCCGGACGAAATTTTTTCGCCAAGGTGCGACAAGACGGGCAAGTCGCCAGTGTACACAAGAGCAAATTCGGCCTCGATTTGCAAGGGGTATTTGGGCCGTAAAAAGAATGGTCCCGGTTCCCCAATTTAGGGCAGTGCGAGAACCTAAGTTATTGAAAATTAACGTTTCATGTTGTAACAATTTATTTCGGGGACTAGGCTTTTTTTATACCCGATGCTAGGATGCCACGTTGCAGTGCGTCATCGCTCGCTCTATTTGCCGTGCCAAACTTAAACAACATCGAATCCCCGTTCCGGCTGCATAAGCCGTATGAGCCCGCTGGAGACCAGCCGGACGCTATTGCGCGCCTGGCCGAAGGCGTTGCCGACGGGCTCGTGTGCCAGACCTTGCTCGGTGTGACGGGATCCGGCAAGACCTACACGATGGCCAATGTGATCGCGCGCACGGGCGTGCCGACCTTGGTGTTGGCGCCGAACAAGACACTGGCGGCGCAGTTGTACGCGGAGATGCGCGAGTTCTTTCCGCACAACGCGGTGGAATATTTCGTTTCGTATTACGACTACTACCAGCCTGAGGCCTACGTACCGTCGCGCGACCTGTACATCGAGAAGGACAGCGCGATCAACGAGCACATCGAACAGATGCGGCTGTCGGCGACCAAGTCGTTGCTGGAGCGGCGCGATACGATCATCGTCGGTACGGTATCGGCAATTTACGGTATCGGCAATCCGAACGACTACCACTCGATGATCCTGGTGCTGCGTCACAAGGACCGGATCGGGCAGCGCGAAGTGATAGCACGCCTGGTGTCGATGCAATACCAACGCAACGAATCGGAATTCGTGCGCGGTACGTTCCGCGTGCGCGGCGATACGATCGATGTGTTTCCGGCCGAGCATGCGGAGGTCGCGGTACGCATTGAGTTGCTCGACGACGAGATCGAGAGCATCCAGCTCTTTGATCCACTGACTGGGCGGGTGCGCCAGCGTGTTCCGCGCTTCACCGTCTATCCTTCCTCGCACTATGTAACGCCGCGCCAGACGGTGCTGCGGGCGATCGAGACGATCCGCGAGGAACTCAAGCAGCGCGCGCCGGAGCTCTACCAGGCAGGCAAGCTTGTGGAAGCGCAACGACTCGAGCAGCGCACGCGCTTTGACCTGGAGATGCTCTCCGAAATCGGCTTTTGCAAGGGTATTGAGAATTACACGCGTCACCTTTCGGGTGCGGCACCCGGCGAGCCGCCGCCGACCCTGATCGATTATCTGCCGACCGATTCGCTGATGTTCATCGACGAATCGCACGTGACCATTCCTCAGCTCGGTGCCATGTACCGTGGCGATCGCTCGCGCAAGGAGACACTGGTCGAGTACGGATTTCGCTTGCCCTCGGCGCTCGATAACCGGCCGCTGCGTTTTGACGAGTTCGAGCGCAAGATGCGCCGCTGCATCTTTGTTTCGGCCACACCCGCCGCGTACGAGTTGGAGCGTTCCTCGCAGGTCGTGGAGCAACTCGTCCGTCCGACCGGGCTGGTGGATCCACGGATCGAGGTGCGGCCGGCGCGCACCCAGGTCGACGATGTACTGTCCGAGATCGCGCTGCGGGTCGGTCGAGGCCAGCGGGTGCTGATTACCACCCTTACCAAGCGCATGGCGGAGGATCTGACGACCTTCCTGTCCGAGCACGGCGCAAAAGTTCGCTACCTGCATTCGGACGTCGATACTGTCGAGCGGGTGGAAATCATCCGTGACTTGCGCTCCGGCGTGTTCGACGTCCTGGTCGGCATCAACCTGTTGCGCGAGGGCCTGGATCTTCCGGAGGTTGGCCTGGTGGCAATTCTCGACGCCGACAAGGAGGGCTTCCTGCGTTCCGAGCGCTCGCTGATCCAGACCATCGGTAGGGCGGCACGCAATCTGGACGGAACGGCAATCCTGTACGGTGACACTGTTACCAACTCGATGCGCCGGGCGATGGACGAGACCGAGCGCCGGCGCAGCCGGCAGAGCGCATTCAACGCGACTAACGGCATCGTTCCGCGCGGGGTGCAAAAGGATGTGCGCGAGCTCATCGACGGGATCCTGGGCGCCGCGGAGTCCGGTGCTGCCTTGCATTTGGCAGAACCCGGCCCCAATTACAACTCAATGACCGAGCGTCAGCTTGGGCGCGAGATCAAACGGCTCGAAAAGCAGATGCTCGAATTTGCCAGGAATTTGCAATTTGAAAAGGCTGCCCAGGTGCGCGATCAATTGGGGGCGCTGCGGGGGCGAGTCTTCGGGCTCGGTGCCGACGAGCTTGAGGTGGAAGTGGGTAAGGCCGCCTGAAATGTCGATCGGTCATTCGGCGCCCCGCAGATGCGTCAACATCCAACGGGGCGGCGACTTGAACTTATTTGGTGGAAACGAGTCTTTTTCGCTAGGGATTGGAACACGTAATGCAGACCATAAGAGCAGAGGCCGGGGGCGGCAAGACTGCCCACCGTGAACACGCGCCGCTGAACGCAGCTCCGCACCCGAAAGGCACGATGTATATGACGAAGGTATTGTTTGTTTGCATGGGCAACATCTGCCGCTCCCCGACAGCCCAGGGAGTCTTCCGCAAGATGGTGGCCGAGGCCGGGTTGGAATCGAGCGTACAGGTCGAATCGGCCGGCACGCATTCCTACCACGTCGGCGAACCGCCGGATGCGCGAGCGCTGCAGGCGGCCAAGCGCCGCGGAGTGGAGATCGGCGATCTGCGTGCGCGCCAAGTGACGCAGGACGATTTCCGCGATTTCGACCTCATTCTGGCCATGGACTGGGAGAATCTGGCCCTGCTGCAGCAGCAGTGTCCACGTGCGCACAAGCACAAGCTTCACCTGCTCATGCGCTATGCCGGTGAGCACGATGCGGCAACGGTCCCCGATCCGTACTATGGGGGGCCGGAAGGCTTTAATACAGTACTCGATTACGTCGAGGATGCCTGCCAGGGTCTGATCGAGGTTGTGCGCAAGCGCGCGACGATGTACGCGGCGGCATAGCTTCTAGCCCGATCCGGTCCCGGTTGGTCGCGACGAAAATCGGCCAAGGCGGACCGGATGGCGCGCGTTTGGTTCCCCTGATTTGGACCCGTCTTTGCTCGAATTGGCGGTACTGGCGATACCGCCTTTCTGAGGTGGGAAAAGTTGACCAATTTCCTAGGTTACCTTACCATCGTTGATACAAATCCTCGGGTTTAACAGCGTGATCCTTGCCGACAAGGCATACCGCGTTACCCATGACGATAAAGGGGGGACTATCTATGCGATTGACTACCAAGGGCCGTTTTGCTGTGACGGCAATGATCGATCTGGGGATGCGGCAGCACAAGGGACCGGTGACGCTCGCGGGAATCAGTCAGCGGCAAACCATTTCTCTTTCCTATCTGGAGCAACTGTTCGCGAAGCTGCGGCGTCATGGCTTGGTGGAGAGTACCCGCGGCCCGGGTGGTGGCTACCGACTAGGAAAATTGGCAGCCGACATCTCAGTCGCGGACATCATCTTCGCGGTCGATGAGCCGCTTGATGCAACACAATGCGGGGGAAAGGCGAATTGCGACAATGACCACCGCTGCATGACGCACGATCTTTGGGCCAGTTTGAACCGGCACATGGTCGATTACCTCGATTCTGTATCGCTGGCCAACCTGGTTGCGCAACAGTC
>Ga0181521_10003104_pt1 | contig 19690 bp, 15 predicted proteins | sample PEATcosm2014_Bin_32_FD_119764 | JGI IMG/M metagenome (GOLD analysis project Ga0181521, IMG submission 119764) | Peatland microbial communities from MTU Mesocosm Facility, Houghton, MI, USA - PEATcosm2014_Bin02_60_metaG | ecosystem: Environmental > Terrestrial > Soil > Wetlands > Peat | place... | reverse complement strand
TTTGCGTTCAAGGACAGGGTGAGCACGGTGTTGCCGGACTGGTGAATTTCTTCGGCATCGAATCCCCCGGGTTGACGAGCGCGCTGCGGCTGGCAGCGGAAGCTGCCGCACTGCTGTAGCCACAAAGCGATCTCCATGGTTCGTGCCGCAGCCGCAGCCGAGGATGGGCGGCAGCAGCTATTCTACAGTGACCGATTTGGCAAGATTTCGTGGTCGATCGATATCGCGACCCTTTCTCAGGGCGACATGGTACGCGAGCAATTGCAGCGGGATATTGAGCAGGATGGGATCGAGTTCGGGTACGGACGCAGGGACCTCGAACACCCCATCAACGGTCACCGGCATATCCCCCGCATGCGTGACGACCACCACGGGTCCCCGTCGAGCACGAATCTCCTCGATCGTCGAGACGTTCTTCCGAAACAGATCATCGCGCGGCATGACGATGAGGGTGGGTGTTTCCGCGGAGATCAGCGCCAGGGGTCCATGCTTGAGTTCTGAGGCCGAGTAGGCCTCGGCGTGTAGATAACTGACTTCCTTCAGTTTCAGCGCGCCCTCCATCGCGACGGCATAGCCGGCCGCACGGCCGACAAAATACGCGTGTTCACAGTGGCCGAAATGTGACGCCAGACGGCTTATCTCCTCGTCTCGGGCGACGATTCCTGCGATCTGTTCGGGCAATTCACTGAACGCGTTGAGCAGTCGATCGCCGTGCGCGGTGGATAGATCGCGGATCCGTCCCAAATGAAGCGCCAATAGAGCGAATGCGACCGCGGTACACGTGAACGTCTTGGTCGATACCACAGCGATCTCGGGTCCGGCATGGATGTAGATACCGCGGCCACATTCCCGAGCGATGGTGCTGCCGACGGTGTTGACGATGCCGAGCACCCGTCCACCCTTGCGTTTGACTTCCTGCACCGCGGCGAGCGTGTCAAAGGTCTCCCCCGATTGACTGACAGCGATGTAGAGCGTGTCTTGCTCAATCACGGGGTTACGGTAACGAAACTCGGAGGCGGGCTCGGCGTGCGCGGGGGTACGCGCCAGCTGCTCGATCAACTGTGCACCGAGGCAGCCCGCGATGTATGCCGAACCGCATCCGAGAATCTTGATGCGACGCACCTCGAGTAGCTCGCGTGCGGCAATTTCTATGCCGCCGAGGTGGCTGGTTTGAAACCGGTGCTCAAGTCGGCCGCTGAGAGTGCGGCGCACCGCTTCAGGCTGTTCGGCGATTTCCTTTTGCATGTAGTGCGCAAAATCGCCCTTGTCGAGGGCCTCGCTGGACCAGGCAATCGTCAACGGCGTCTTGACCGTCACCCCGCCATCAATGGTCGAGGTTTCATAACCGTCGGCGCGCACGACGGCAATCTCACCGTCGTCGAGGTGCACGACGCTGCGCGTATGGCGTACGAAGGCGGAGGCGTCGGAAGCGAGAAACATCTCATGCTCGCCGATCCCAAGCACCACGGGGCTGCCGTTGCGCGCCACCACCAGGGCTTCAGGCCGTGCGGCATCGAGCACCGCGAGACCGTAGGTTCCAACGACCAAACGCAATGCAGCACGCACCGCCTCATCGAGCGGTCCATCGGGCATTGCCGCGATCAGATGGACCAACACCTCGGAATCGGTGTCTGAGCGAAATACCACGCCTTCGGCCTGCAATCGGGCGCGCAAGCCTGCTGCGTTTTCGATAATGCCGTTGTGGATCACCGCGAATCGATCGGCGGAATCGCAATGCGGATGCGCATTGCGATCGCTCGGCTCGCCATGGGTAGCCCACCGCGTGTGAGCGATGCCCGGGCTGCCTTTGAACCGCACCGGCAATTTGGTCTCGAGCTCTCGTACCTTGCCCTGGCACTTGCTGACGCGCAGGGTACCGGCGTGACTCACCGCAATGCCCGCTGAATCATAGCCACGGTATTCCAGCCGCTGCAGGCCTTCCATCAATATCGGTACGGCGTTGCGCGTGCCGATGTACCCCACGATTCCACACATGCTTTATGCTCCCTCAGCCATAGACGATTCGTCGGATCTGCCGCTCCGTGTATTCCGGCGCCCGGAAGCGCCGGCGCGTCGCCTCGTCACCGATGCGTGAATAGATCTCGGTGTTGGCATAGCCTTCTTGCTGCAGCTCCCGGTGTCGTCGACGGATGAATTCCTCGGCTGACTCGTCGAGAAACGCTAGTACCTCATCCACCAATCGGACGGCTTCAGCACTCGTCAGTCGGCTCGTAAGGGCGAGATGAACAACGAGCTCATTTAGATCGAAGGGATCCGACATATTAAGTATCTCAATCAAGAATAGAAAATGCGACAGATTTGCCCGATTTCGGGCAGAATTTTGCGTTTCTGTGTCCCAGGACACAAATATCTGCATATTTTAATGATCGTGCAGCCGTGTCCTACTGCGGAGGAGGCAGGCTGTGCTTGCCGCACAAGCTGATTATGTCGCGGCCCGATCGGGCGGCCGCTGACCTTGCTTGCGTGACCACCGCTAACGCCCCCTCATGCTACCGTTCGCCTCTATGACGGTACCCACCGAAACGGACGCGAAATTTGCGCGCGAGGCGTGGATGCGGGCGCTGCAGCGCACCGCTGCCATCGAAGAGGATCCGAACCTCACGCTGCCGGTGCTGATCGAGCGACAGGCGCTTGCCTTCAAGACGGCGCCGGCGCTCATGTCGCGCGAGGGCTCGCTGAACTACGGTGAGTTGGCGGCGCGCTCGAACCAGTATGCACTCTGGGGTCTCTCGCAAGGGCTTCGCGCCGGAGACGTGGCGGCCCTGCTCATGCCGAATTGCGCGGAGTATGCGGCCGTTTGGCTGGGCCTCACGCGCATCGGGGTGACGATGGCGCTTCTCAATACCCATCTGGCCTCCGACGGTCTGGTGCACTCGATCCACATCGTGGCGCCGCGGTTGATCATCGTCGGTGCCGAGCTCGCACCGGGGCTTGCCGCTGTGCGGGCCCGCCTCGAACCCGATCTCGATATCTGGATATACGGCGCCGGCGCGCCGGATTTCGCGCCGCTCAGTGAGGCTCTCGAGCGCTTCTCGGGGGATGCGCTGTGCGCGGCCGACTACACCGCACCGACGCTCGATGCCACCGCGCTCTACATCTATACCTCCGGCACCACCGGCCTGCCGAAGGCGGCGCACGTCACTCATTACCGGTTGATGCGGTGGAGTCAGTGGTTTGCCGGGCTGATGGACACGGGACCTCGCGACCGAATGTACAACTGCCTGCCGCTGTACCACAGCGTCGGGGGCGCGGTGGCGATCGGCGCAGTGCTCGCCGGCGGCGGGGCCGTGGTGATTCGTCCCCGATTCTCGGCCACTGATTTTTGGCGCGACGTTCGCGACGAGAAATGCACGCTGTTCCAATACATCGGCGAGCTATGCCGCTACTTGATCAATGCGCCTCACCAGGCCGTTGAACTCGAACATTCACTGCGGTTGGCCTGCGGCAACGGCCTGCGGCCGGAGGTGTGGGAGCCTTTCAAGACGCGTTTTCGCATTCCGCGCATCCTCGAGTATTACGCATCCACCGAGGGCAACTTTTCCTTGTACAACTGCGAGGGACAGCCGGGGGCCATCGGCCGCATCCCCTCGTTCTTGGCGCACCGGCTGCCGGTTGCGCTGCTGCGATTCGACCTCGAGAACGGCGAGCCTGCGCGCAACGCCGCTGGATTCTGCGAGCGCTGCGCGGTGGACGAGATCGGCGAGGCCGTCGGACTGATTCCGGAGGATGCAAATTCGCGTGCGGGACGCTTTGAAGGCTACGCCGACGCCGAAGCGTCTGAGCGCAAGCTGCTGCGCAATGTGTTCAAGGAAGGCGATGCCTGGTACCGCACGGGCGATCTGATGCGGCGGGATGCCGCCGGCTTTTACTACTTCGTGGACCGCATCGGCGAGACCTACCGCTGGAAGGGCGAGAACGTGTCGACGGCGGAAGTGCTCTCGGTGCTTACCGCCGCTCCGGGCGTGCAGGAGGGCGTGGTGTTCGGGGTGACCGTGCCGGGGGCCGATGGACGGGCGGGGATGGCCGCGCTCGTGGTGAATCGGGCATTCGATCTCGCGGCCTTTCGTGCCGCCCTCGTCGAGCGCCTGCCTGCCTACGCGCGTCCGGTGTTTCTGCGGCTGCTGCCGGCGCTCGAGTCCACCGGCACGTTCAAGCCACGCAAACAGGATCTCATGCGCTCAGGGTTCGACCCTGCGCAGGTGAGCGATCCCTTGTATGTCGATGTTCCGCGCACGAATGCGTACGTGCCGCTCGATGCCGGGCTGCACGCAGCAATCAGCGCCGGGCGCATTCGCTTGTGAAACATGCAGCGGATACAATCGAACCTATGCCACGCATGAGTCCCGAAGAGGCGCGCCATTATCTGGCGGGATTGGCGCTCGCCAATGAGTTTGAGATCCAAGAACTGCGTAACGCGCCGGTCGAGCTGAAGCTTCGTCAGCTGTGGACGCTGATGACGTCTGCCGGCTTGTTTGATAACGGGGCGCAGCGCGAAGCCGAGTCTCGCATGGTCCGAGAGCGCTGGGTGCGCCTCTATCAAGCGCTTCGTGCCTGACCGCGTTCCGCAAGCATTTCTCAAGGCTCTGACCGATCTGAACGAATGGCTCGCGGATGCGCATGTGTCGGGGATGGTGATCGGCGGCGTGGCAGCGTCGATCCTGGGTCGGCCGCGCGCAACGCGCGACATCGATGCCTTGGTGATCCTGTCTGAAGACCAATGGGCGGAGGCGCTGCTGAGCGCCCTCACAATCTCGGTGGGATGCAAATGTCAATTTGGTCCGACAGTGGGTACGCGAGTTTTCGGGCGCGCTCTCCATGCCGGATTTGTTGGAAGGGTTCGAGAAATTGTTGGCGGATCGTAAGCCCAAGCCATAGTCGTCGAGCGCCGCTTACGCCGTATTCCCGGCATCCACGGTGAGTACGATGCCCGTGATGTTGCGCCCGGCCTCGCCCAACAGGAACTCGACGCTGCGCGCCACATCCACCGCATCGGCCATGCGGCGCAAGGCGCTGCGCCGGGCGATCTGTTCGCGCTGCGCGGTGGACAACTCGTCCGTCATGGCGGTATCGATGAAGCCGGGTGCAATGGCATTCACGGTGATGCCGAGCTGGCCGATCTCACGCGCCAGCGAGCGCGTGAAGCCGACCAGGGACGCCTTGCTCGCGCTGTACACCGACAGGCCGCTGTAGCCCGTCGCGGCGACGATCGATGAAATATTGACGATGCGGCCGCTGTGCTCCGTCATCATGGAGCGCACGACGTATTTGGTGAGCACGATGGGTGAGATGGTGTTGAGTCGGATGAGGCGCTCGATATCCTTGTCCCGCATGGTCCCGAGAACGCCGGCGGTGCCGATACCGGCGTTGTTGACGAGACCATAAAGGGCGCCGAAGTCGGCGCGCAGTGCGCGCACGAAGGCGCCGATCTGCTCGATCTCGGACAAGTCGCATGCGCGAAACTCGATCGCCCCGCGGCCTTCCTCGAGTGCGGTGCGGCTGGCGATGTGCAGCTCTTCGGTCTCGCTGCGTGCGACGGCGATGACGCGATAGCCGGCACCCGCCAACGCGCGTGCTATCGCGAGACCGAGCCCGCGGCTGCCGCCCGTGACGATGACGTTAAGCATAGGAGCCTGTCGGGGTATCCTGCGGTCGCACCAATTTGCCGGCGGCCGTGAGTTCGAGCGCCGCGACGAAACGCAACATCGCGGGCACCTTGTGCGCCGGCAATGCGCGCCGGCACGAATTCAACAGGTCGTTCTTGATGTCCTCGGCGAGGGGCGTATCGGGCGCGCAGCTCACCGACTCCTTGAGTACGACGTCCGCCACGACCACGGCGCCCGTGATGGGATTGCGCCGCGACCGAACCAGCGACATGCGCACCCGGGGATCGGCGTTCAGCACGCACTCGACCTCTTCCGGGTAGACCTTTTGTCCGCCGACATTGATGATGCCGCCCTTGCGCCCGCGAAAATAGTAGCGGCCGTCCTTGAGCTCCACCAGGTCGCCCGTGTCGACATAGCCGTCGCCGCCCGCCAGATCCTTCGGGGCAGATCCCAGGTAGCGCGTGGCGGTGCGCTGTGAGCGAATGCGCAGCGTGCCATCCTCCAGCTTCATGTCGATGCCGCTCTGCGCGCCCCCGATGAATTCGGCGGGAAATCCTGCGCGCCCGTCATTGACGTCGAATGCGACACCGGCTTCGGTGGACGCGAAGGCATGGGCAATCCGCGCGTTCGGATAAGTCGCCCGCAGCTGATCCAGCAGCACTTGATCCGCGACCTCGCCCGAGAGGCGCACGTAGGCGGGTTTCAGGAGCTGCGCCGCGCCGCTCATGAGTGCGCGGCGCCAATGCGAGGGAGTGCCGGAAATGTGGGTCACGCCGCGCGCCGCGGCTCGCGCCAGAAAGTCAGCGGTGGACTCGGCGGGGGAGGACAGCACCAGCGGTGAGCCGCTCATCACGGCGCGCAGATAGATCTGCAGACCGCCGTAGCGGCGGATGTCGTAAAACGTACTCCACACCGATCCGGCATCGGGCGGCTGCCGCGGCAAGGGACCCGCGAGACTCGCCAACGTATGCACCACCAGCTTGGGGCTGCCGGTGGTCCCGGAGGTCAACAGAATCCATTCGCTCTCGAAGCGGGTTCGACGCTCGATCGGCGCGGGCACAGGGCGTGGCTGCATCAAGGTCACCGACGGCGGTGGCCTTGGGTCCGCGGGCCGGACGTCCGACAGCACCGCGTCGGTCTCGGCGGTGGCGGCAACCTCGGCGAGCTGCTGCGGCGTGAGGTCGGGCGTGCACAGCACCATCCGGCGGGCGATCCCGTCGAGTTCGAGCAGCGCGACCGCGGTGCTCAATTGCTCGCGCAGCGCGAGCAGCACCGAGCGGCCCCGCAGCGCTTCGAAATTCCCGGCGAGACAGGAGGCGGTGGCGAACTCGGCGAGTGCGATCGAGGCATCTGCGCCGTGAAACGCGCCTCTCACGCCGGAGCCAGAACCTGCCACCGAATCCCACAGCGATGTCATGGTGTTACTTTAGCCATTCCGGGCTCGCCGTGGCAAAGTAAACTCGCAATTAAGTGCCGATCAACTCGCAATTTTCGGGTAACCCCTCGCATGGCTCGACCGTCCACAATCCGGCGACGCTGTCGGCAATGTTCGCCAGTTTGTTCGTCAGCGGCGTGGTCGCCGCCGAGCTGCGAACGCCGGGCGATGCCTCGCTGCTGCTGCCCGAGGAGGCCGAGAGCGTAGCCCATGCGGTGCCGAAGCGGATTCAAGAATTCGCCGCCGGGCGCCTGTGCGCGCGGCGCGCCCTGGCGGAGTTCGGCGTCACGGATTTCCCGGTCCGAATGGCGCGCGATCGGCAGCCGCTGTGGCCGGAGCTTCTGGTTGGCAGCATCGCCCATACGACGGGACTGTGCGCCGCGGTCGTGGCAGAGCGAACGCGCGTGCTCGCCTTGGGCGTGGACACCGAGGTGGCTGGGGCCGCGAAGGCGGACCTGTGGCCCACCATTTGCGATCCGGCGGAACGGGCGTGGCTCGACACCTTGCAGCCCGCGGAGCGCGCGGCCGCGGTGACCTTGATTTTCTCGGCGAAGGAAGCGTTCTACAAATGCCAGTATCCGCTGGCCGGCGAATGGCTGAATTTTCACGACCTGCGTGTCACGCCGCTCGACTGGGGCGCATCGCAGGGAGCCTTTGACGTGATGCCCACGCGGTCGATCGCCTTGTCCAAGCACGCCGCAGCGTCCGTGCGGGGGTCTTATCGATTTCACGAAGGCTTCGTGTCCGCCGGCGTATGTCTGCCGGCGCAACCGGCGGCGTCCGCGCGGTTAAATCCTTAGTAGGCTTTGTCGTCGCGAAACAATTTCACGACGGTGAGCAGAATGATTTTGATGTCGAGCATCGGCGACCAGTGCCGCAGGTAATCCAAGTCGTAATTCACCCGCGCCTCCATCTCATGGAGCTGCGAGGTTTCTCCGCGACAGCCGTTGACCTGTGCCAGCCCGGTGATGCCCGGCAGCACCTTGTGGCGAACCATATAGCCTTTGATGAGCTTGCGGTATTCCTCGTTGTGCGCAACCGCGTGCGGGCGCGGGCCCACCAGGCTCATTCGACCCTGCAGGACGTTGATGAGCTGCGGCAGCTCGTCGAGCGAGGAGCGTCGCAGAATGGTGCCGATGCGGGTGATGCGCTCATCGACCTTGGATGCCTGGCGAATTTGCGCGCCATCTTCCGTTACTTTCATGGTGCGGAACTTGTAGACCGCGATCTCGCGCCCGTCCAGGCCGTAACGGCGCTGCTTGAAGATGATCGGTCCGGGGGAGGACAATTTCACCAGGATGGCGATGACCGTGAGCAGCGGCATCAGCATCAACAGGATCACCACCGACAGGATCATGTCGGTCAGCCGCTTCGCGACGCCGCGGTAGCCGTAGAACGGCGTTTCGCACATGGCCACGACCGGAATGCCGTGAATCTCGCCGGAGCGCGCTTGGATCAAGTCGAAGACGAAGATGTCGGGCACGTAATAGATCGACGCCGTCGTATCGCGAAGATCGTCCAATAGGTTCATGACCCGCTTCACATGTCGAATCGGCAGTGCGATGAAGATGACGTCCGTTCGATGTTCCTTCACGTAAGCACCGAGGGTGCTCAATGGTCCGATGAGTTTCGAATCGGATTCCACACCGAGCCGGTCGATGCTGCGGTCATCGAAAAAGCCGGCCACCTCGAGGCGCATGCCGGGGTTTTTCTGCAGCCGTCGCGCAAGCTCCAGACTGCTGTTGTTGTAGCCCGCGAAGATGGCGGTGCGGGCGTCGTACGCGGTCATCAAGAAGTGCCGCATGAGCTCTTGCATCCCGAGCGTCGTGACGATGAGTGCCACCGGCGTCACCGCCGCCCAGGTGAGAAAGATACTGCGTGGGTACGCCTGCAGCCGAGATTTGGTGATGTAGGCGATGGCGAGCAGCACCGCCAAGATGAAGAACCATCGGAAAATCACATCGACCACCGCCGAGAGGCGCGGCGAGGCGAGTTGCGTGCTCACTTCGCGCGGCGGTTGCACCAGCACCAGACACACCACCGCCACGATGACGATGGCGGCGGAAGCCGGATCGAAGTACCGGCCGGATAAGAGGATGATCGCGTACAGCGAGGCGAGGGCGACGATGGCGGGCAGCACCGCCTGTGCCGTCGCCAAAATCGCGATCAGAAAGCTCTGCTTGAATAGGACCGGTTGGGTCATGTCTCGTTCACGATACTCAAATCCGCCTGTTCTTGCGTGAAGTGTGTCCACATAAGTCAAATCGACCGGGTCAATGGTATTCTAGTGCGCCATGACCCATGTTCCATTACTCGATCTTAAGGCACAGTACGCGCAGATTCGCGACGAAGTCATGCCGGTCATCGATCAGGTGTGCGCCAGCCAGCAATTCATCTTGGGCGAGCACGTGCGCGGTCTCGAGGCGGAAATCGCGCGGTATTGCGGCTCGCCGGCCGGAATCGGCGTCTCTTCTGGCACGGATGCGTTGCTGCTCGCGCTGATGGCGCTCGAGATCGGCGCCGGTGACGAGGTGATCACCTCGCCGTTCACATTCTTCGCCACCGCAGGAACGATTGCGCGGGTGGGCGCGCGGCCGGTGTTTTGCGACATCGATCCGCAAAATTTCAATATATCACCGGCAGCGGTACAGGCCTTCATCGACGAGCACTGCCGGGCGGACGGCGAGGTCCTCGTGAATCGCGCCACCGGGGGCCGGATTCGGGCGATCATGCCCGTGCACCTGTACGGCCAGTCGGCCGACATGGAACCGTTGATGCGGATGGCGCAGCGCCATCGTTTGCGCGTCATCGAAGATGCCGCGCAGGCGATCGGCACGGAATATAAGGACGGCGTTCGGGTCGGTTCCATCGGCGACGTCGGCTGCTTCTCCTTCTTTCCGAGCAAGAATCTCGGCGCCTTCGGCGATGCCGGACTATGCACCGCTCACGATCTCGATCTCGCGGAGCGCATGCGGGTGCTGCGCGTGCACGGCGGCAAACCCAAGTACTTTCATGCGCTGATCGGCGGCAACTTTCGTATCGATGAATTGCAGGCCGCCGTACTGCGCGTCAAATTGAAGTACTTGGACGGTTGGACACAGGCGCGGCAGCGCAACGCCGCCTATTACGATCGGGCGTTTGCGCAAGCGGCTTATGGTCCCCGGCTGGTGACGCCGCACGTGACTGCGGGTGGCCGGCACATCTTCAACCAATACATCCTCCGGGTGCAGCGCCGCGATGCCTTGAAGACTTTCCTGGGCGAGCGCCACATCGGCACCGAGATCTACTATCCGGTGCCGCTGCATCTGCAGCAGTGTTTCGCTTACTTGGGGCATACGGCCGGCGATTTCCCGCACTCGGAGCGGGCGGCGGCCGAAACGCTCGCGTTGCCCATCTATCCGGAATTGAGCGCCGCGCAACTCGAGCACGTGGTCGCGAGCATTGCGGAATTCTTCGCCTGACAGCGCAGCGGCGCCGGCTTCACTTCAGGCCTTCTTGAAATCCTCCGGCAACAATTGGTGCCGCGACAGCAGCTTGTAGAAGTCGGTGCGATTGCGCTTCGCGAGGCGCGCCGCCTGACTCACGTTGCCGGTGGTGATCTGCAGAATTTGCGACAGGTAATTGCGCGAGAACTCATCGCGCGCCTCATCGAAGGACGGCAGCCGCGTGGGGCTGCCTCCCAAGGATTGCTGCACCAGTTCTGCGGTAATGATGGGGCCATGCGACAGGGCGACGTTTTGCCGCACCACGTTGTAGAGCTGGCGCACATTGCCCGGCCAATCGGCGGTCGCCAACAGCTCCACCGCCTCCGGCGCGTAAATTTTTCGCTGCCCGCTCTCCTTGGCGATTTGCTCGAGAAAATGCGCGACCAGTAACGGGATATCCTCGCGACGCCGCCCCAAGGAGGGCATCTCGATGTGCACCACGTTCAGCCGATAATACAGGTCTTCGCGAAATTGTCCGCCGATCATCAACTGGTGCAGGTCGCTATGCGTGGCGGAAATGATGCGCACGTTGATCGGTACCGCCTCCGCGCCGCCCACGGGGCGAATCTGGTTTTCCTGCAACACGCGCAGCAATTTGACTTGCAAGCGCATCGGCATGTCGCCGACCTCGTCGAGCAATAACGTGCCGCCGTCCGCGGTCTCGAACAGGCCTTTCTGCGCGCGAACCGCGCCGGGAAAGGCATCCTTTTCATGGCCGAACAGTTCCGATTCGAGCAGGTTCTCCGCCATCGCGCTGCAGTTGATGCATGCGAACGGCTTGTTGCGGCGCGGGCTCGCTTCGTGAATGGCGCGCGCCAGCAATTCTTTACCGGTACCGCTCTCGCCGGTCAGCAGCACGCGGGCATCCGTGCCCGCCACCATGTTGGCCTGCGCCAGCCGGTCTTCCATCAGCTGATTTCGGGTAATGATATTGGCGCGCCAATCCTCATCGACGTGCGCGAAGCCCGACACCTTGAGTGCCTTTTGCACGTGATCCAACAATTCCTGTTTGTCGACCGGCTTGGTCAAAAACCCGAACGCGCCGCTCTGGGTGGCGTGCACCGCATCGGGAATCGTGCCGTGCGCCGTGAGTATGATGACGCGAAGCCCCGGCCAGCGGCTCTGCAGTTCCTTCAGCAATCCGATCCCGTCCATTTGATCCATGCGCAGATCGGTAATGACCAAATCCGGCCGGAAGCGAGTGCATGCGGCCAATGCCGCAGCGGCGCTTTCCACCGCTTCGACTTCGTAATTCTCCGCGCGCAGCCTGATCGTCAGCAGGCGCAGCAGCCCCGGGTCGTCGTCGACCACCAAAATCCGCGCTTTGCGCTTCTGCGGGATGTTCTCGCGCGAACCGGTCTGCAGGCCGAACGATAAGGGCATGGTGGCGGCATTCGAATAGGCGTTCAATCAATCTCTCCTGACAGTCTCTAAGGCGTATGCGACTCACTGGCGCCGCGATCGTTGATGGAGCGCTCGATGTGTGTGACCGCCTCGAGCTTCGCGCGCGCCTCGTCCAACGCTTTACGCAAGCGCGCATTCTCATCAGACTCCGCCGCCAGCCGGCGGTTCACCGCCAGCAGCTTATCGCGTGAATCATGCGACTCTTCGTCCCGCAGCCGCGAGTTTTCGGCCTGCAGAACCAGCCGCTGATCGACCTCTTGAAGTTCCACTAAGGCGAGTAAACGCTCAACGGTCAACAAAGTCTCGGGCCTCGCTAACAGTTCCGCCAGCTGTCGCTGGGCAGCGACGGGATCGGAGCCGCTGTGACCCGGGGTCGCCAGCGCCAGCGCATACTTGAGCCGGTTACTGGTCGTGGGTGCGAGCGCCGCGGCATCCTTGGCGGATTGGAACAGCTCCGCCTGCCGCGCCGGATCGCCTTGGGGCAGTGTGCTCATCAACTCGAGCAGGGGGGCAATCGGCCCCAAATCCGTCGATTGGCCCTCCGGCGCGCTCACCGGAGCCTCCTTGGGGGTGGATGGGCCGCCGCCGAATATGCTGCAACCGGCCAGGCCACAGAGTGCGATCCCGCATGCTGCGAAGCGCAATCGACTAGGCTGCATGGGCCTTTTCACGCGCCGCGCGCGCTGCCTGGCGCATGGGTAGACGGACGCGAAAATGGGCCCCGCCGGCCGGCGCCTCGAGGATCTCGATGCTGCCGCCGTGCGCGTTGACGAATTCGGTCACCACCGACAGGCCGATACCGGTACCCTTCACATGGCCTCCCTGCGGCGTCTTGCCCTGGTAGAACGCTTCAAAGATTCGGTTGCGTTCCTCCGCGGGAATCCCGGGACCGCTATCCATGACGTCCAACACCAATTGATCGCGCTCGGCGCGCGCATGAATCGAGATGGTGCCACCGCGCGGCGTGAACTTGATCGCATTTGACAATAAATTGTCCAGGATCAAGCGCACCTTGGCGCGATCCGCCAGCGGCGCGAGGTCCTCCACCTGCACATCGAGCCGCACGCGCTGCGCGACCAAGGTCAGTTGTTGATTCTCCAAGACCGTTTTGATCAACGGACGCAATTTGAATTCGGAAACCTCCAGGCCGACGCTCTTCGCCTGCCAGGCGCTGAAAGACAGCAGATTTTCTATGAGCCGCTGCAGCTTCATCCCGTTCTCGCGCAAAATGGCCGTCACCTCTCTTTGAGCGCTTTGCAGCTCACCGACTGCGCCGTCCATCAAGAGTTCGGTTCCCTCGCGAATATTCGCTAGGGGCGTCTTCAGTTCATGCGACATATGTCTCAGGAATCGATTCTTTTCCTGTGCCAGATCCAGCAACCGCACCCTCAGCCATTCCAACTGCGCCGCCAAGCGCTCCAAGTCCGCCGGCCCGTAGATGGCAATCGGCCGGGAGAAGGTGCCGCGACCGAGCTCGCTGATCGCCCGGTCGATGGCACGGATGGGCCGGCCGAACAAATACGTGAAGACACCGACCACCGCAAGCGTCATGGGCACCAACAGCAGCGTTTGCCAAAATAGTTTCTGCTGCGCTCGCTCCGCCGCCAATCGCAGAGCCCCCAGTTCGCGGTCGATTTGCGCGCTGACGCGATTCGATATGTTGGAGGCCAAGTCGGCCATCTGCGGATAGGCGTTGATCAGCTCCCCGACACGCGGCGAGTTCGGCGCGACGGTTTTCAGCTCTTGCCACAGATTGTCGGCGTCCGATTGCAGGGTGCGCGCATCCGCCTGCGACTGCGCGTCGAGCGGCAACGTGAGCAGCTCATCGATCGTGCTCCGCAGCCGTTCCTGATTGCGGCCATAGGTATCCAGCAACTCGCCGTTGGGGATGATCTGGTAGAGCCGCGCGGTCCGCTCCAGCGCGCCGATCTCCTCGAACAGGCGTTGGTTATTGCGGGTGCCCTGCATGCCGTGCACCACCAGTTGCTCGCTGCGATTCGACAGGCGATTCATCTGCACGGCCGCATTCACGATGGCAAAGAGAAGCGGTGCCGCCACGATCGTGAAGCCGATCAGCATCAGGCCGGAGAGTGATTTGGGTCGAGGCAATCGCATGGGACGCATTCTAGCTCAAGGCTGTCGGCGGGCGTGGCGCCATCGTACCTGTAGAATTCCCTCAATGAACCTGGATGCACCTTATTCGGAACTGTCTCCGGAAGCGGTATTGGACGCAATGGAGGCCCTGAAGTATCGCTGCGACGGGCGCATCCTGGCGCTCAACAGCTACGAGAATCGGGTGTACCAGATCGGCATCGAAGACGGCGAGCCCTTGGTCGCCAAGTTCTATCGGCCCGGTCGCTGGAGCGATGCGGCGATTCGGGAGGAGCACGCCTTCGCCGTGGAGCTGGCGGCGCACGAGATTCCGGTGGTGGCGCCGCTGTCGCAGGACGGCGCCACGCTGCACTTCCATCGGGCGTTTCGCTATGCCGTTTTTCCGCGCCGCGGCGGGCGCTGGCCGGAACTCGGCACGACCGACGAGCGCGAGTGGGTCGGCCGCTTCTTGGGCCGAATTCACGCCGTGGGTCGCGCCGCTCCGTTCCATGAGCGGACGCGTCTCAGCGTCGAGGAGTTGGGACGCAGGTCACGTGATTTCGTGCTCGACGGCGACTGGATGCCGGATTATCTCGCCACGAAATATGCGGACCTCACGGATGCGCTGCTGCAGGAAGTCGAAGCGCAAGCGAGCGGCTGGCGCGGCGCGCGCCTGGGACGCATCTTGGGCGACTGCCACCGCGGCAACATCCTGTGGACCGATCAGGGCCCGCATTTCGTGGATCTCGATGATTGCGTGACCGGGCCCGCGATTCAGGATCTGTGGATGCTGCTCGCGGGGAGCCAGCAGGAAATGCGTACGGAGCTCACCGATTTGTTGAAAGGCTATGAGCAATTTCTGCCCTTCGACCGGCGCGAATTGGCGCTGATCGAGCCGTTGCGCGCGCTGCGCATGATTCACTACTCCGCGTGGTTGGCGCGGCGCTGGCACGACCCCGCATTTCCGAAGGCGTTTCCGTGGTTCGCCGAGCCTCGCTACTGGGAGGAACACTACCGCGCTCTCGAGGAGCAGCTCGCGGCCGTGCAGGGTCCGCCGCTCGAGTTGTGATCGAGTGCGTATTTGAGGATCATAGGCCCATGATCAAGCCGAGAGTTCTGTGGCTGTGTGCCGTGGTGGCCCTGGCCGCCTGCCATCGCCAGCCGAGCTCGGCTCCCCAGGCCAAGCCCGCTCCCCAGGTGCGCGTGCCGGTCCCGGCTCAGCACGGACCGACGCCTGCGGAATTGACCGCGGGGATGGTCGAAGCGGCCAGCCAAGGCAAGAGCCAAGCGCCGGTGGCGCTCAAGTTTGACCTCTTGCAGCGGCCGACCGTGGGTCAGCCGCTGGAGATCGCCCTTGCGATCGAGCCGCAAGTCTCGGCCGACTCGGCCATCATCAATGTCAGCGGCTCAGACAGCCTGCAGTTGGCGGTGGGCGAGCGGCAGATCGAAATCCCCTCCATCGAGGCGAGCCAAGTCTATCGTCACAGCATCAAGGTCACGCCGACGGCGGACGGGGTGCTGCTCTTGAACGTCACCGTCGGCTTGAAACACGATCAAATTGCCGATTCCCGCGCCTTTACCGTGCCCATCATCGTGGCCGCAAGCACGGCCGGCGCCACGAGCCCAACCGGCGCCGCAAGCACGGCCGGCGCCACGAGCGCGACCGGCGCCGCCAGCCCAACCAGCGCCGCCGACCAGCGGAAGTGAAACCCTAGGCGCGCCGCTGGATTAGGTCCTATAATGGGCGGTTTCGCTTAAGGACCATTGTGACGCAGAAACTTCGCAACATCGCCATCATCGCGCATGTCGATCATGGCAAAACCACGCTCGTGGATCAGCTGCTACGCCAATCCGGCACGCTCGATGCGCGCAAGGATGTGCAGGAGCGGGTCATGGATTCGAACGTGCTGGAGCGCGAGCGCGGCATCACCATTCTCGCCAAGAACACGGCAATCACCTGGGGCGATTATCGGATCAACATCGTCGACACGCCGGGCCATGCCGATTTCGGCGGGGAAGTCGAGCGCGTGCTCGCCATGGTGGACTGCGTTCTGTTGCTGGTGGATGCGGTGGATGGGCCCATGCCGCAAACCCGGTTCGTGACGCAAAAGGCGTTCAAACACGGGTTGCGGCCCATTGTCGTCATCAACAAGATCGATCGCGACGAGGCGCGGCCGGGGTGGGTGCTCGACCAGACGTTCGATTTGTTCGATCGCCTCGGAGCCACCGACGAGCAGTTGGATTTCCCGGTGATTTATGCATCGGCGCTGCGCGGCTTTGCGGGCCTCGATTCGACGGTGCGGGACGGCGATATGCAGCCGCTGTTCAAAACCATCGTCGCGCATTGCCCGCCGCCCGACGTGGATGTGGATGGTCCCTTGCAACTGCAGGTCACGCTGCTCGATTACTCGAGCTATGTCGGCGCCATCGGCATCGGCCGGATCAAGCGCGGCACGCTCCGGCGCGGCATGGCGGTTACCGTGGTTGGGCGAGACGGTGACCAGCGCACGGAACGAATTACGCAGATTCTGGGCTTTCATGGCTTGACGCGGATCGAGGTCGAGTCGGCGGGCGCGGGCGACATCGTCGCGTTTGCGGGGATTGCCGAACCCCAGGTGTCCGATACCTTGTGCGACCCGCTCACGATCGAGCCGTTGCCGAGTCTCACTGTCGACGAACCGACCATCAGCATGACCTTCGAGGTCAATACCTCGCCGTTCTTGGGCCGTGAAGGCAAATTCGTCACGAGCCGGCAGATTCGCGAGCGCTTGGAGCGCGAGTCGATCCACAATGTGGCGCTGCGGGTCGAGCCGACGGCCGACCCGGACAAATTCGTCGTCTTCGGCCGCGGTGAGTTGCATCTCGGCGTGCTCTTGGAAAACATGCGGCGCGAAGGTTATGAAATGGCGGTGTCGCGGCCGCGCGTCGTCATCAAAGAGATCGACGGTACCCCTCACGAACCCTACGAGCAGGTCACGGTCGATGCGGACAGCGAGAGTCAAGGTGACATCATGTCGGCCTTGGGCAGCCGCGGTGCCGAACTCAAGGACATGCAGGCCGATGGCCGCGGCCGGGTGCGCCTGGATTACATGGTTCCGTCGCGCGGACTGATCGGCTTTCAGACCGAATTTCGCACCATGACCCGCGGCACCGGGCTGTTGCACCATGTGTTCGATCACTACGGCCCGGTGGTGCAGCGCGAATTGGGCCAGCGCCCGAACGGGGTGTTGATCGCGAACGGGCAGGGCGTGGCATTGGCCTATTCCTTGTTCAGCCTGCAGGAGCGGGGCCGGCTTTGCATCGGCCCGGGTGAAGAGGTCTATGAGGGCATGATCATCGGCCTCAACAACCGCGACAACGACCTGGTCGTGAACCCGCTCAAGGGCAAGAAATTGACGAACATGCGTGCCGCCGGCAAGGACGAGAATGTCGTGCTGACCCCCCCCATCCGGTTTTCCTTGGAACAGGCGATGGAGTTCATCGACGACGACGAACTGATCGAGGTGACCCCGAACTCCGTTCGCCTGCGCAAGCGCAATTTACGCGCGACCGACCGCAAGCGTTCCGAGCGCGAGACGGTCGATCAGGGGTCCTAGAATAATTTAACCGATTATTGGGCGAACCGAGACGCCCGTCACGCCGCGATTGCGGGATCTCCCTAACATCCACTTAATCAAGGTGCCCAGGGTGCGCCGTGGATTGAGTGCGGGAGACCAGGATTTGTCACGCGACATCGCGGCCGCCATTCTCAGCGAGCCATCGCAAACGCAGCAGAGCCTGAATCGACTGCTCGAGCGCCAATTGATCGAAGCGCGAGGGCGCGGCGGCGAGCTCGACTTGCCGACCCTGCTCAATACGATCAGCGCGCATTACGATCGCATCGACTTCGAGCGGCGCGGCATCGTACGTTCCATGCAGATCATGTCGGATGAGGCACAGGCGCTCACCCGAGAGATCCGCGAGGAGACCGCATCACACCTGCAGGCCATCCTGGATAATGTCAAGGATGCCATCATCACGCTCGATGACGCGGGCCACATCGAGACGTTCAATCCCACCGGTGAGCGAATTTTTGGCTATTCGCAGGCGGAGATTTTGGGCCGGACGCTCGATTTCTTGCTGCCCGAAATGGACGCGCGCGGCCCGCTCGTTTTTCTCGAACGCTTCGCCGCGAGGAGCGAGGATACGCATGTGGATCTCGCCGCGCACCAAGCGTGGGGCGTCGCCAAGGACGGCGCGCGCGTTGCGGTGGAAATCGCGGTCAGCAAGGCAAGCCTCAATCGGCGCGACGGCTACATCGTCTGCATTCGCGACATCACGGAACGTCACCTGGCCGAACAGTCCATGCGCGAGAGCGAGGCCCGCTACCGGACCCTGGTGGAGCACGCACCCGAAGTGATTGTGGTATTCGATGTCGATCAGGGAAAGTTCGTCGACGTCAATGACAATGCCTGCCGCTTCTTCAAAATGGACCGCGCCGCCTTACTCACCAGCGGACCGGAGGCCATCAGTCCCTCGATGCAAGCCGACGGCAGCCCCTCCTTTGGCGTGCCGCGCGGCTACATCGACGGTGCGCTGACCGGTGAGGCACCGGTGTTCGAGTGGGTGCATAGCGATGCGCTGGGCCAGCACATACCCTGCGAGGTGCGCTTCGTGCGCCTGCCGAGTTCCAATCGACGTCTGATTCGCGCCAGCATCACCGACATTACCGAACGCAAGCGCAACGATGCGATCGCCGCGGGTGAACGCCGGGTATTCGAAAAGATCGCGGCGAATGCGCCTCTGTCCTTGGTTCTGGAGGCGATTTGCGAAGTGATCGAGCGCGTCATGGTCGGCGGCTTTTGTGCGATCAATCTGTTCGATGAAGAGCGGCAGGTATTGATCTTCGGTGTGGCGCCGAGTCTGCCGCGACCGTTCGTGGTCGCCATGGATCGGGCGCCGATCGGCATTCGCTTCGGCTCCTGTTCCGCCGCCGTGTATCTATCTCGCCAGGTGACGGTCGCCGATATCGACTCGGACGCGTTATGGGAATATCGCCGCGAGGCGGCGCGGCATGCGGGTCTGCGCGCAGCCTGGTCGGCGCCGATCGTCGTCTCGGATGGGCAAGTGGTCGGCACCTTCGCCGTCTATCAACCGCTGCCCGGAGTGCCGTTATCCCGCGACCATGAGCTGATGTCGCGCATGACACAGATTGCCGGCATCGCGATCGAGCGACGCAGCGCCGAGGACGCGCTGCGCGACAGCGAAGCAAAATTCCGCGGTCTGTTCGAGAGCGTGATGGAGGGGGTGTATCGCACCACGCGCGACGGCCGGATACTGATGGTGAATCCGGCCTTCGTGCAAATGTTGGGCTACTCCTCTGCCGAGGAACTGTATCAACTCTCCGCCGGCTCGCTGTACTGGTATCCCAGCGATCGTGACACCTATGTGCGCCGCATCGAGAGCGAAGGCGAAGTGCGCAATGATGAATACGTTTTGCGGCGCAAGAACGGCAGCATGCTGGTGGTCGTCGACAACGGCCGGGCGGTGCGCGACAAGCAGGGCCGCATCATTGGCTTCGAAGGCACGATTGCCGATATCACGGAGCGCAAGAAGGCCGAAACCGCGGTGTTCCAGGCCAAGGAGCGCGCCCAGGTCACGCTGCAGTCGAT
>Ga0181521_10003103_pt1 | contig 19691 bp, 22 predicted proteins | sample PEATcosm2014_Bin_32_FD_119764 | JGI IMG/M metagenome (GOLD analysis project Ga0181521, IMG submission 119764) | Peatland microbial communities from MTU Mesocosm Facility, Houghton, MI, USA - PEATcosm2014_Bin02_60_metaG | ecosystem: Environmental > Terrestrial > Soil > Wetlands > Peat | place... | reverse complement strand
CGGCCGGAGGTGGCGCGCGTGCTGCATCCGGCGCTGCCCGGCGCGCCCGGCCACGCTCTGTGGCGGCGCGATTTCACCGGCGCGTGCAGCCTGTTCGGGGTGGAGTTCCGGCCGGAGTTTTCTCCGGAAAGCACGCATGCGTTCGTCGAGGCGCTGGAACTGTTCGGCATCGGCGCATCATGGGGCGGGTTCGAAAGCCTGGCGTTGCCGACGACCGGATTCATCACCCGCACCGCGGGGAGTGGTCGGTTCGATGGCCCGGTGGTGCGGCTGCATATCGGGCTGGAGGATGTCGCGGACCTGATCGCCGATCTGGAGCAGGGGCTGGGGGTGATGCGGGGGTTTGGGACGTGATGCGGGTGGGGCGCGGTGCCGGTCGGTCACCGCGTCTATGCGACGGTGACGTCGGTACGGCCGAAATCGTCGCCCTTGAACAAGAGCGGTAGCCCCGTCTCCACGGCGAGAGCGTAACTGCAGCAATCGCCGAAATTCAGGCCAGCGCCACGTTGCCTGCCCTTGCCATAGCGAAGGAACGCGTCGACGGCTCGGCGCGACTGGCTCTCGGTGAACGGCACGATTTCGGCGCCGATCGCTTGCACCAGGCGATCAACCTGAAAGCGCGCCAAGGGGCCGCTTCTGCCGATCATGACCATGCAGGTCTCAAGATACGATGCTGCGCTGACCAGGCAGAGGGGTGTCGCCACCGCGGTCTGCATGAACCGATCGGACTCGGGTTCCTGCAACAGAATGGCGACGAGAGCCGAACTGTCGATCACCATCAGCCGAACAGGCCGTTCTCGTCGTAGCCGATGATCTCATCCGGCGGCCGGTCGTCCAGGACGGGCAGTTGCGCCACCGCTTCCTGGATGGCGCGGATCGTGGCAATGGCTTCGGCTTGCGCCGCGGGCGAGCGGGCTGGCTGCGGGAGGATGATCGCAGCGTCATGCTCGCCTGGTGCGGCACCCGGAGCGTATCCGGTGATGGTGCCGTCAGGAGAGACATGGATATGGGCCTGGATGATGCTCATGGTTCGCCTCCGCGGCAGGTGATAGCACATTCGGCTCCGGATGGCGCGGTTGCCGGCCCGATGCCAGATCGCCCGCTTGGGCTCACATCTGCCAGGACGGGGCTCCCCCGCCACGGGCCCGTTGCGTTCAGTGAACGCCGCACTGTGGCCAACTGCCCCGTTCAGTCCGGGTAATTGCTGTGTTTGAAGGTCTGCAATGGGTGGAATGCAGACCTTCAGGCCGAAGCTTTGACCAGCGCCCATTACGCCGCCCTGACGCCGGCCACGAAGGTATTCACCTCGCTGAATAGTTGTTCGGCCTGCTTCGAGAGATCGTATACTGCGTTCAGGACCTGACCGGCCGCCGTGCCCGTTTTGCTCGCCGCCTGGCTCACTCCGGGTGCTGATGCCATGCGACCGATCGTCAGGATCGCGCGCGAGATGCTGCCAGACGCCTATTACAATCGTTGATCGGGTGGGCTTTCGCCCAAGCGAAACAGCGCCCGGAACAGCAGATCAACGAGCGCTCGCCTGTCTGATATGTTCACGCCGCCGGCCGCCAATAGAGACTGACCAATGATAGCTGCGGCTGTCACCTCAGTGAGTATCTTCAGTTCTGCGACCGGCTGCCCCCCTAGACTCGCTATGGCGGTTTTCATCATCTGCTCCCACTGATCCCAGCGCGCACGATATGCCCGGGCCAACGCCGGGCGAAGCGCCGGTTCCCGTCTGGCCTGCATCAACAACTCAAGCGCAACCACGCGCGTGGCCTCGTCCTCCTCCGCGAATCGTGCCGCCAGCGCGTTATAGAAGCTCCGCGGATTTTCAATATGACGAGTGGCTATCTCATAACTCATGCGCTTGTACGCCTCGGTGATCGTGTCAACGAGTGCGAGGACCAACGCTTCCTTCGAGGCGAAGTTGGAATAGACCGCGCCTTTCGAGAAGCCCGCCGCCTCTGCAATTGTCTCCACGCTTGCCCCCGCATAGCCATGTTCGGCAATCACCGTCCGCGCCGCATCGATCAGTTTCGCACGTGTCCTGGCCTGGCTCGCTTCTCTTGTCAGTCGCACCATCCGCACACCTCCATTCCGTAGTTCGAGCACTGTCGCCACCCAGCCGCGGACGCATCCAGGATACTGTGTGGAATTCCAATCCCGATAGGTATGTGACGACGGTATGACACCCATGCGCACGCTCATACCGTATGGTACTAGCATACCGACCGATATCTGTATACTGCCCCGTCGAGGCCGCGGCCCCGGCAAACAAGCCACAGCCACCGTCAGATTGGCGGGACAGGACGGGGCATGGCGCGTGGGGACCAAGGTGAGGGAAGATGGCGAAGAAACTTCTGGCGACGAGTCGAACGGAACACGACCGGTTCTGGGTCAGGGCGTGCTGGGTGAAGGGAGCTGTCGAGGCTTTCAAGCACGAGGGTGTCGATGTCATTGGGTTGTGCCGAGAGGCCGGCTTGGATTTGGCCGTCCTGGACAATCCCGACTCGCGCATCCCGACTGAACAGTTCAACCTTCTCTGGCGGCTCGCCGTGGCACGGTCGGGCAATCCGGTGGTTGGACTTGCCGCCGCGCGGATTCCGCGACCGGAAAGCTTCGATGTCGTCGGCTATGCCATGATGTCGGCGCCCGACCTGCGCGGTGTGCTGGAACGAGCCGTGCGATACGTCCGGATCATCAGTGGTGTCGCGACCATCACCGTTCCCGACGGCCAGGAAGGCTGCCGACTGTCCTTTGCCCTGAAAAGCGGCGGACAGGAGGTGCCGTGGCAGCGCTACGCCTTTGCTCTCATGACGTGGCTGTCGTTCCTGCGATGGATCATGGTCCGTGATCTGCGACCGCTGGCTGTTGAATTGATCGTGCCCGCCAACGACGACCTCCTGCCGTACCAGGAGGCGTTTGGCGGTCCTCTGCGCTTCGGCGCCGCGGCGAACGCTCTGTTGTTCTCGCACGCCGACGTCGAGCGTCCGTTGCCCACGGTCCATGCGGAGCTTGGCATTGTGCACGAGCGGATCGCTGGCGAATATCTCGCCCGCCTGGATCGGTCCGAGCTGAACGCCCGGGTTCGGTCTGTCATCATGGACTGCCTGAGTGACGGCAAACCACGGCGCGCCACGGTTGCGCGCACTCTGGCGATGAGCGAGCGCACCCTGCAGCGGCGCCTGGAAGAGGAGGGCTCCGCGTTCCGACAGCTCCTGGACGACACGCACAAGGAACTGGCGCAACGCTACATCGAACGGGCCGACCTGTCGTTTGCCGACGTGGCCTATGTCCTGGGCTTCAATGATCAGAGCAGCCTCTTCCGGGCGGTCAGGCGCTGGTTCGGAACGACGCCTCAGCAATACCGCCGGCAGCGGGGCACCGGGCGCGTGATGCGCGGACCCGCGCCGCGGCACGGTCGTGTCTCAGTCTGAATGGCGGCCAGAGGCCCCAGGCGGTTGTTCAGGCCGAGCGACCCGGCTACCGCTGCTTTGGGTCGATTCCGGCGGTTCCCGCCCCAGCGGCCCGGCTACTACTGCTTTGGGTCGAAGGCGACCCGCGAACTACTCCGCTCCCGTCCTGGCTACCACCTCAGCCAACCCACCGGGGCGCATCACCAACGGAAATCTACTTTGTGTAACTCCGTACGCACTCGGTGAAACCCGGATTCTGATGCCGTGACCGATCGCGCGCCGCGTTCGACCCGGCACCCCCGACCGGTGCATTTCGCCCCACACGCCCGCGACCCCTCGCAGCCGGCACCCGGCATCGCCATGTTAGGGACTAACTGACAGGGTGCGGCGGCATGCCAACAGCGATCGACAACCAGGACCCAGCGGTGCTGCCGGCAAGGCGGAAACCGTCGTGGCGCAGGCGGAGCGCAAAGATCCATGCAACGTGAGGCGCATTGCCATGATCCGGTGTCGTGCCGTGGCGTGCCTCTGCTTGAGGGGACGGCGCGGCAGGCGGCTAAGCAAGCAAGAATTTTTACGCAGATGCACAGCAGATGAACGCCGATGCACGCGGATGGGCCGGGGGTCCGGCATGGTGCTGCACGGCTAAACCCGGCCGGCCGATCCTGATGAGCAGCGCCGGTGCGTTGGCCCATGTCCCATCCGCGTGCATCGGCGTCCATCTGCCTGCATCTGCGTTAGACGCTTGCTTGCTTGCGCCGCCGCGCGCCGCACCGATCTGCAAGGTTGCCCGGTCGCTACCCCCAAACAGAACTCCCTTGCACCCTGTGACGAAGGCCGAGACGGCGGGTCCGACCCGCCCAGAGGTTCTTCGGCGGCAACACCCCATGTCCAGCGGTACGGCCTCGGCGGTGTCTCCAAGCTGCCGGCGAGCGCCATGCCGTGTGCGGCCAAAAGCCCATGCACCAATTCGGCGCGGCACGACGATGGCGGGAAGGAACTGCCGCATGAGGGACAAGCGGCTCCGCCCCGGTTGGCCCGGCGTCGATCGGCCTATGGCATGGCGGCAAGAGCCCATGCACCAGAACGGGCCGGCGCGGTGGGCAGCAGACCGGGGAGATGCGATCCGTGGCGATACCACCCCATGTCCAGCGGTGCGGTCGGACAGTTGCCGCCTCAGCCGAGCCCACAGGACGCGATGCGCAGCAAAGACCCCATACACCAGGAGCAGTTGCCCGACCGGCGCCGCCCACCGTCTCACCCGAAGCGCGATGAGACGATGGTGAGACTCGCCCGGGAGCGGTCCGGCCGACAATTTCGTTGACAAAAGCGGCTAACGCGTGTTAGTCATACTGTCGTGAAGCGCGCCGCCGCCACTCCCTGTCCTGCCTCACCCCACGATCCCCAACCGGATCGGTCCGGCCGGACCATGCCTGCGCGCATCGCCACACTGCTGCACACCGTTCGCATCCTGCTCGGCTTCGGCCGCCATCTCGCCGAAACCGCGAAGCAGCGCGCCGCCAGCCCTGACTTCAACGCCATCGCGGCCTGCTTCGGCACCGGGCGGCTGTATGCGATTCTTGCGCACCTGCAACGCGGCATCCTGCGTGCCACCGCGCTGGAGCGTGTGTTGCTCGCGCGCGCGGCACGGGGCCGGGATATCGGCTTCGTCGCCCCCCGGGAGCGTGCGACCGCGACACCGGCCGCGCCAGCCGAGCAACCGGCCGAGGCACAGGTCGCGCGGAAGGCGCCGCCGCCGTCCCGCCCGGCCCATTGGAACGATCCCGAACTCTTCATGCCGACCTTGGAGGAACTCGAGGCGCAGGTGCGCCGCCGCCCGCTTGGCCGCACGCTGGTCGATATCTGCCTTGACCTGGCGGTGGTGCCCGGCTTCTGCACCGGTCCGTTCTGGAACGAGCTGTTCGACAGCATCCGCTTGCATGGCGGCAGCGTCGCCGCTCTGATGCAGGAGAAGGCCCGCCGGCAGAAGGCGTTCTGCCAGGAGCAGGACCGGAAGCCGGGGAGCAACTGGGACTGGCTGGAGATGGGACGGGAGGCGCGCCGCCGCGTCCTGGGGTTCTTCATCGGCGAGGCGGCGGAGGATTCGTTCGATCCGGTGGTGGAACCATACGCGCCGGCCGCGGCGCTGGCCACCGGGCCGCCCTGACCCGTTCGCACGGATGAACCGAGGCTGGTGCACGGGGTCGGACGGCGGCCGGCCGCGTCGTTGCGATTCGCGGCTGCGCTACGCCTGCTTCAGCTCGATCAGGCCGCGGCGGATCTTTTCTGCCGCGCTCGACCTTGTCCTCGATAGGGGCCGCGTCGCCCCAGCGGACCGCAAAGACGTGGGTGACCGGCCAAGCCCGGTCATGACACGACATCACCCGGTCGCGGCACAACATCGCCCTGGCGTGACGCAACATCGCCCGGGCGGGACCCACCGGGAGCCTTTGGGGGACAGCCGGCGGGCGCACCGCGCGATGGCCGGGGACGTGGGAGGAAAGCTCACCCGTCGCCGGCCCGGCCGTCCCGCGTCTGCGGCAGCTTCCATCCCAGCACCCGGCCCGCCACGAAGTTCCGCAGCACCTGCGCGGTGCCGCCGCCGATGGTGAACATGCGGGCGTCGCGCGCCATCCGCTCCATCGGATACGCCCGCGAGTAGCCACGCGCGCCGAACATCTGCAACGCGTCGTTGGTCACGCGGATCGCCATCTCCGACGCGAACACCTTCGCCTGCGCGGCAAGCAGCGGATCGGGGAACGGATCGGCCGAGGCCGCCGCCTGGTGGATGCAGAGGCGCGCCGCATTCAACTGGATCGCCATGTCGGCCAGCATCCATTGCAGGCCCTGGAACTCGGCGATCGGGCGGCCGAACTGGTGACGCTCCTTGGCGAACGCCGTGGCCGCCTCGAACGCGCCCTGCGCCAGGCCCAGCGCTACGGTTGCCGCGCCGACGCGCTGGCTGTTGTAGGCGTTCATCAGCTCGGCGAACCCGCACAGAGCGCCGGACGGGCGGCGCAGCACCATGTCGTCCGGCACTTCCAGGTCCTCGAAGATCAGTTCGGTCTCCGGGATGCCGCGCAGGCCCATCGCCGGCTCGCGGCGGCCGATCACCAGGCCGCGCGGCGTTCCGGCGGCCGGATCGCGCACCGCCAGGAAGCCGCCGATGCCTTGCGCGCGGCCGTTCTCGTCGAACACGCGGGCGAAGATCAGGTGCAGGCGGGAGACGCCGCCGCCGGTGATCCAGTGTTTCCGCCCGTTGATCACATAGTGCCCGGCGCGCCGGTCGGCCCGCGTCGTCATTTCGGTGGCAGCGGATCCGGCTTCCGGCTCGGTGATGCAGATCGCCGGTTTGTCGCCGCCCAGCACCAACTCGGCGGCCATCCGGCGCTGTGCTTCGCTGCCGTAGCGCATGACCGCCGAGATCGCGCCCATGTTGGCCTCGACCGCGATGCGGCCGGTCACGCCGCAGACGCGCGCCATCTCCTCGATGATGATCGCGGCGTCGAGGAAGCTGCCGCCGCCTCCGCCATGGGCTTGCGGGATGGTGTAGCCCATCAGGCCGGCATCGCGCAGCGCCGCCACGTTGTCCCAGGGATAGGCTTCGGAACGATCCACCTCGGCGGCGCGCGGCGCGATCACCGTTTCGGCCAGGCGGCGAGCCTCCGCTTGCAGCCGCTGTTGTTCCGGGGTCAGGGCGAAATTCATGGCATCCGGTGTCCGCAAAGCGAGGGAAGATCGCAATGCTGCGGCGGGTGGGACAGCACGGCAAGGCGCATTCGCACAATCGTGCGCCGTCCGCCGGCTGCCGTCACGCCATCGCAAGCTGACCGTCGCTCGGCGCGGGTGATAACGACATCCGACACTTTCCGAAGGTTTGGGCGCGATGTACACCACCGGTGCCCTGGCGGTGATGCTGCTGATCGCCGTGGCGTTCTTGGGCTATGGCCGAACGGTGCAGAGGCTGTGCGCGCCGACGACCCCGAGCGATGCGGGAACTGCCGCGTGCGTCGGGCTGGGCGTTTACCTCGCTGCCGGTGGTTGCATCGAACGCACCGCGTCCGCACTTGCGCAGACCAAATAGACCGTGTTCGGCTGGCGCTACGGCTACGTCGCGGTCGTCCCGCTGCCGTTGTTGCGGTTCGTCGAATGGCTTGGGCCGGGCGCAGCGGCGGTCCCGCGGTGGCAGCGCCGCATGCTGGTGCCGGCATGCCTCGCGCTGTTTGCGGTCGCTCTGGTGCGCCACGAGTCCTGGCATCCGGACAGCGTCGCGTTCGGCCAGCTCTACGTTTGGGCGGCCGGCGTGGATTTCGTGGCATACGACTATGGCAACGAGGCAGGCGAGCCCGCCCACCTCGACACGGCGTTCCTGCGCGTCAACGGGCCAAGCTAGTTTCAGGAGCGCATCGCGTCCGAGGCCGCTGCCGTGCAGGCCGTTTTGCTCAAGCGGCGGGCGAGCGAGCCGGTGATCCACGACGACGGCAAGCGCTCCGTCATTTCACTCGGCGGCGGCACGGCGGCTCAGGGCACCGGCATCGCCGCGGACAAGGCGTCTGCCGGGTTCTGATAGATCTCCAAACGGCGATCCGGGGTCGCGCTAACTACCACCGGCGCATCGCCGGGGGCGCGCAACGTCGGCGACGCTACGCCCGCCGCGTCGAGCGCCAGCACCATCATCAGCAGGCCGATCACCGCGAACCCCAGTCCGGTGAGGATGGCGCGCCACAGTATCGCGTTGCAGGACCACCGGCGGAAGGCGGCCCGGCGCAGCGCGTGCAAAGGCGGCCGACGCGAGTGCCGGACGAGGCCGCGGACGGGATGAACAAGCTGAGCTACGGTCACGGAACTTCTCCCTTTCGAGCGGCTTCCGCCCGGTTGCGCCCCGACAGATGGCGCCGCCGAAAGTCGGCGATTACCCGGGGCGGAGGCACAGGACCTTTGCGCCCGCCGCACAGATGGTCAGACCAGCCAGGTGGTCTCGTTCTCGCCCCAGACGCGCGCGTCGGCGAGCCGCGCCTCCAACGCGCGGCCCATCTCGACGAGGAAGTCGATCATCACGCGGGTCCGCGGGGCAAGATGCCGCCGCGACGGATAGACGATGAACGTCTGGTCCCGTCGGGACGGATAGTCGGCCAGCAGCCGATAGAGCCGGGCGGCCCGGATGTCGTCCGCCACCTGCAATTCCGGCAGCATGGCGATGCCGAAGCCGGCCAGGGCAGCGCGGTGCACCATCTCGCTGTTATCGGCGCGGAAGGGCCCGGCAACTGGCACGTCGATCGGCCCATCGGGCCCGGCGAAGCGCCAGCGGGCGCTGTCCGGCCCGTTCTCGTAGATCAGGCAACTGTGCCGGACGAGGTCGGCGGGTTGAAGCGGAGCGCCGCGTCGCTCGAGATAGGCCGGGCCGGCCACAAGAACCCAACTGAATGTGCCGATAGCGCGCGCGACCACCGAGGCATCGCTCGGCTGACCGGGTTGCAACGCCAGGTCGAGCCGCTCCTCGATCAGGTCGCCGAACCGGTTGCTGACCACCAGCTCAACGGAGAGCCCGGGATAGCGCTGGAACAGTGCCGGCAGTCGCGGCACGAGCAGCGTCGCCACGGCGGGCGCCATGCCGATGCGGACCAGGCCGGTGGGCGAGGCACGCTGGCGCCCCAGCGTCGCTTCCATCTCCTGCGTCGTCTCGAGCAGGTGGCGGGCGTGGCTGAGCAAGTCCTGGCCGTCTCCGGTGAGGCTGAGCCGGCGCGTGGTGCGGTGGAACAGCCGCATGCCGAAATGGTCCTCCAACTGGCTGATCAGCCGGGTGGCGGCGGAATGGCTGGTGCCGGTCTCGCGGGCGACGGCGGAGAACGAGCCGGTCTCGACCACGCGCACGAAGGTGCCGAGGGCACGCAGCAGGTCCATGATTTCACCGTTTTACGCACAGATCATGTGCCCGATCGTCGGATTATCCCGGCAGGTTGGCAAGCCTATTTCCCGTGGCGTCGGCAGCCGAGGGCAAGTGAACCGGTCGCCGACGAGATCGAAAACCAGGCCCGCCAAGGTGACGGACCTCGCAAGAGGAGACCAACGATGAAGAAGTTCCTTTTCGCCGCGCTCGCGGCGCTCAGCCTGAGCCTCAGCCTCGGGTCGGCCTATGCCGCCCAGACGGTGCAGCAGCACAACGGGTTCAGCGTGACGCCGGCTTACTCGGATGACGCGCTCGGCGGGGCGTAATCCGCTTCGGTAACGCGAACACCACAACGGCCGCCGCGTGTGGCGGCCACGAGACGCATGGAGAGACCCACATGAAGACGTTCCTTCTGGCGGCGGTTGCCGCGCTGAGCCTGAGCATCGGTGCTGCCTACGCCCAGAACCTGACGCAGTCGCATCAACCCCAGGTCACCCATTGGGGTCCGGCCTACTCGAGTGACGTTTCCGGCAACTGACCTGGTCGGGTTGAGACTATGAAGAAGGGCTGGCGCAATGCCGGCCCTTCTTCGATTCCGCGGGCGGCACTTGCAGGACCGCCGGTTGGCGATCGGCAGACCGGAGAAGCATCGTCGATCCCGCGCGCCCGACCTGCGACCGAGCGCGCGGGATCGGCCTTGGCGCTAGCGGACCGCGTGTCCCGGGACGACCGATTGTGTGGCGGTTCCGCCGCCTGTCGAACGCTGCGTCGGTGTCAGCGTGGGCGCGACCAGCAAGGCACCGGTCAGTGGAACCGGTCCGCCCGCCGCGGCCGCCGCCGCCGGAGCCGCCGGCGCGGCTGGCTTGGCGGGTGAGGCGATCTTCACGTTGCCGGTGACGGTCCAACTGATTCCGGCGGGCGAATTCACCGTGAAGCTCGCGCTGCCGGTGGCGCCGGGCGTCGCCGTCACGCCCGCATCCCGCAAAGCGGCATTACCATTGATCGAGCCCGCCAGCTTGGCGGCGATGGCGTCTGCGGTCTCGGCGGTCGCAGCGGTATAGGTGATCGCCACCGGGGTCTTGAGTGCTCCACCCGAGCCGGTCAGCGTGAACGTGTCGTTCTTCGCCGCGGCGGCGGTTACCGTGACGATCTGCGGGTTGACGGCTGCCGCGCCAGAGGGACCTGGCTGCAGGGTCGCGGAGATGGCGGCCTGCGCGGAAGCCAGCCCGCATTCCTTGTGGATGGTGCGTATCTTGGCGATCTCGAGTGAGACGATGATGTCGTCCGCATTCTCGGTGGCCAACTGGTTCATGTAGGTCTGTAGATCGGTGTAATAGGTGGATTGTATCGCCTGGGAGTAAGCGGCGATGGCGGCCTTGGCGTAGATGTCCGAGTCGATATTTGCCCGCCAGCCGGAGGAGATGGTGCCGGCGGCACTCAGGGCATGCACCGTCGCGAGCGGCGTGAACGCGGTTCCCAGCGCGCCGAACACCGTGCTCAAGGCGTCGAGCCCCAGATTTGACGAATTCGCCGCCAGGACCAGCCCGTTCAGGAACTTCCCGCAGTTGTATTGCGACTCATTGATGATCAGGCCGAGATACTCCTTGGCGAAGTTTGGCGTTGTCGCGGCTGGCTCCGCCGCGCCGACGGCCGTCCCCAGTTGGCAGGTCTTCCCGTCGGCTGCGAGCGTGTAGCCAGGCGTGTCCTCGCAGAGCGACGGTGCGGCAACCATGAATTCGTTCTGGCTTTCGATGCCTTGCAGCGCTGTGCCGCAGCCACCCAGGCTGAGCAATGCCGATGCGGCCCCCGATAGCCAAGCGATGCGCGTGAGTTGATTCAGATGTGACATGGTGGCGATTCCCTGGACCTGACGTTGTGTTTCCCAGTTCTGGGCGGCGCTATGTGGTGCCGCGGCCGAAGCGCAGCGCGATGTCGGTGCGAAACCGGGCGCTGTGGGTTTCCCGCGCGGAACATGCGTCCACCCGGGCGGCGGCGAGCGCGGGGGAACGGGGCGCCCTGGACAGGTGCTGCTGGTGGTCCGGCGTCAGGCTGTCGATGAACTCCCGCAACGGACGCCCGTTGCGGTCTGCCGCCGAGAACCCGCCGTAGAAGCCGATCTCGCCATTCGCATCGGAACGCGCCTGGTAGATCAGCCCGTCACTGGCGAACCAGCTCAGGTAGCCGCCCGCCAGCACCTGAAGCGGTTGCTGGATCGCGCCGGAAAAACTGTAACGTCCCTGCGGCGCCGCGACCGGATCAAAGAAGTTCGGAGTATAGAAGTCCGAGACCATGACGCCGTTGACGGCATAGGCGAATGACGGCGACTCGCACGGGTCACAGACCTCGACCAGGTAGTCCACGCGGCCCTGGTTGGCGATCAGGGATTGTCCGGTGCGCTTCTGCGAGCCGAACGGATCGGCCAGCATTTCAAGACATTCGTGGCTGGCCGTGAGTGACCAGGTTTCGCCGTACAGCACCAGCGCGTATGGCGTGCCGTCGGCGTAGGTCTGGTGGTAGCCGGCCGCGCCGGTCTGATCGATCGTGTCCTGTACGATGATCGGATAATAGCCTGCGGGAATCTGGTCGGCCGCGAAGGCGTCAATCGTGGCGTTGACGCCCCAGATCGGGCCGAAGTCGCGCGTCGCCTGCTTCTGCAACGCGGCGGCGACCTGCAACAGCTCGTTCATGGCCACCTGGTTGGTGTGGGTGGTGAGGGCGATATGGATCGGGTCCATTGTGAGGTTCCTTGCGGTTTCGGGGAGGCGGCGAGCGGAGGGTTGCGGAACAGCAACGGCTATCGTTTCTGGACCAGTGCGTAGATCACGGCGCGGTTCAGGCCGCGGAACAGCATCGCGCGGGCGATGTCGGCGGACGGGAGCGCATCGAGCAGGCGCTGCATCTCGGGCTCGTCACGCTGGATCAGGCGCCAGTCCATGAAGGCATCCATGAACCCGTAGTCCGCCAGGCCGGTGCAGAAATTGGCGAACAACAGGCGGCCGCCAGGCTTCAAGGCAGTGAACATGCCTTGGGTCAGCCGTGTTGCCGTGGTGTCGTCGAGATAGTCGTAGAGGCCGGCGGCGTAGATCAGGTCGAACCGGCCATGCACCTGCGGGCGAACGATCATCCGGCCGATCGAAGCCTCCACCGGCATCAGAGCGGCAAGATCTCCGTAACTGCGCCGCAGTTCGGCGATGCTGTCGCGATCCTGGTCGAGCGCCACCAGCCGATCGAACTGATCGAGCGCGGTGGCGTATTCGGCTTCGCGCAGGTGGCCGCAAGCGAGCGCCAGGGCCTCGGGCCGGTTCACGCGCTCGGCCGTGGCGTCGAGCAAGCGGGCGAGCAAGCGGCGGCGCTCCTGCACGGCGATGGGGGTGGCGCAGGACAGGATCACGGCGTTCAGGGCGCGGCCGCGCGGGGTTGCCGCCCGCAGTTCGTCTTGTGCCGCGTCGTGCTCGTACAGGAAGTCGATCAGATGGGCGTCACCCGAATAGCCGCGCGGCCTGCGAAAGGCCCAGGCGGTGGCTGGCTCTTCGTGGATCAGCGCGGCGATGCGGTGGCCGCGCAGACGCTGGTGCCATGCGGCGTCTGCGGCGGTGGCCTGGCGGACTCGTTCGGTGCCCGTGACGAGGGCTGCCCAGGTGGCCGGGATGTTTTCCAGGCTTTCGAGCCGATCGGCGGCTTCGTCCAGGGATGCGTCGATCGTTCCAGGCTGCGGTCCAAAGGAGCCGGTTGTCCAATGGGGCGCTCTCATTATTTGGGGCGCGGGCAAGCCGGCGAGCGGAGTCTCCGTTGGCAGATACATATCATGCATCGGCGTAGCCTTTCTATTTTCGTTGCCCGATGCGCCCGCGCGGTGAGAACGGGATCGCCGGTGCGTTGTCCATGTGGACCGAATGAAGGAGAGCAGCCGAGGCGTCAGCGCGCGGGCGAAACCGGCGTCAAAAATTCGGCCGGCGACGTCAAAAATCGCGTCAAACCGACTTGCACCGTTTGGCGGGGGATGGTTTTCTTCGTGCCAACCAGCAATGTTCCGGCCCGCCCATACACGCCCGTCCATACAGCTTTCGCTGCTCGGTGGCTTCCGGCTGCGCGTGGAAGGGCGCGATGTGGGTTCCCTCCCGAGAAAGGCCAGGGCATTGCTCGCTTATCTCGCAGTGCAGGACGGCAAGCCGGTGTCGCGTGAGGCGATGGCGGATCTGCTCTGGACGGATCGCGGCGCCGAACAGGCGCGGCACAGTCTGCGGCAGACATTGCTTGTGCTGCGGCGCGAGTTGGGACCGGTCGCGGACACAATAATTCGCAGCGACGACCACGCGCTGGCCTTCTTGCCGACGTCGGTCGACGTCGATGTCGATCGGGCGCGCAGCTTGGCCGATTCGTCGAGTCTCGATGATCTGACCGAGGCGGCGGGGCTTTTCGAAAGACCCTGCCTCGACCGGCTGCCGGGAATCGCAGCGGAATTCGACGATTGGCTTGGCAGGTTCCGCGCGCAGATGAGTGAGTCCGCGTCGGATGTGCTGGCGCGGCTGGTCGAGGCGCATCTGGCCGCCGGCAATACTGTTGACGCCGTACGCGCCGCCGAGCGCATGTTGACGCTCGATCCGCTGCGCGAGGACGTGCATCGGCGGCTGATGAGCATCTATGCGAGGGCCGGCCGCCGAAGCGAGGCCGTTCGACAGTATAATGCATGTATCGAAATGTTACGACGAGAGCTGAACGTCGGACCTTCTCCCGAGACGGAAGCGCTGTTGCAGAGCCTGCGCGATGGTGGCCGGGGAACCAGCGAACCCTACGCGCTGAGCGGCGCAAGGTCACACAACACACCGTATGCGCAGCCGGCGGAGGGTGCCCCCTGGATTGCTGTGTTGCCCTTCCGGGCGATCGGGCCGGACCCCGTGCCAGGGTATTTCGCTACCGGGTTGGTGGAAGACATCGTTTGTACTCTTGCAACATTGCGTGAGCCGGTGGTCATTTCGGCGAATTCGACATTGGTATATCAGGGTCAGCCGATCGATTTGCGGAGTGTGGGACGTGAGCTAGGGGTGCGCTATGTCGTGTCGGGGTCGATTCGTAGGCTCGGACCTTCATTGCGCATGGTGGTAGAGCTTGCCGATGCTGAAACCCGGGCGGTCCGATGGGCGGAAACATACGACGCTACCGAGAGGGTGCTGTTCGACGCGCAAGACAGCGCTGTTGCCCGCATCGTCAACACATTGGTGCCTCGTCTGGGTGCCGCGGAGCTGCAACGGATCCGCGGCAAGCATGCCGACAGCCTGACGGCCTACGATCTCGTCTTGCAGGCGAGAGAGCTGATGTTCCAGCTTACCCGCGACGCCTCCGATCGCGCAGGGACACTGTTGCGTCGTGCCGTCGAGATAAGTCCCGATTATTCTGCCGCTCACGCCGCCATCGCTGCCTGGGAAAGCCTTCGTGTAGGGCAGGGCTGGTCGGATGATCCACGCCGCGCGGCGGTCTTGTTGGATGCAGCGGCCCGCGATGCGATTCGCCTTGATGCGCACAATTCGCAGGCTCTGGCGCTGCTCGGTCACAGCCGAACGGTCATGTCGCGGGAATACGCAGAAGCGCAGGCTCTGTTCGAGCATGCTCTCCAGGCGGCACCCAACGACGCTGCGGCCTGGACCTGGAGCAGCCCGACGTCGGCCTATCTCGGAGATGGAGCAGACGCGGTCACCCGTGCGGAGACTGCGCTTCGTCTGTCGCCACGTGACCCCTTTGCCTTCCGCATCCACTGCTTCCTGAGTCTGGCGCACTACACCAACGGCTCCTTTGAGGAAGCGGCTCACTGGGGGCAGATCTCGGTGCAGGAGAATCCACGATATACTGCGGGTCTTCGTGCCGCGGCGGCATCGTTGGTCGCGATCGGGCGGAAGCTGGAAGCACGGGAGATTGGTAACTCCATTCGTGTCATGGAACCCTCGTTCCGGGCCGACCCTGCCAGACTGCTGTGGTGTGACCAAGAGCGGCGCGAACAATACAGCCAGCACCTGATCGAGGCCGGGCTGCCTCGGTGACAATGCGTCAGTGACAGAAACGGAGGGGGACCATCAAATGGTAGAAATACTGAGCACCGACAGTGGATCTGACAGTGGATCGGATAGCGGATCCTATGGTGGTAACGATGGCTATAGCAGCGTTGGTGGCGCCGCGGCCGACTCGATGGGGGACGCGACGGTTGTACCGATGGGAAGTTCTCTCGACGGCTGGGGGACCTATACGTATGAAGGGAACGAGGTGCTATGGCCGTTACTGAAGGCTGATAGATTTCCTGCGGCTGCATGGGATCCGGCCCTCCAGGCGCAAACCCTTCTGGCCGAATTTGCCGGTTATAAGTGGCGGAAACGATTGGACCCGATCATCGAGGCACACATGTGGCCAAAAGATTGGAATACGAAGTCTGACGAGATACAGGCCGATGTGAACGATCTGATCAGACTAAGGAAGCAGAGGTCTGCCTATCTCGGAGAGATCGTCGCTCAGGCAGAAGATCTCGCGGGATACTGGGCTCAAATGCTGATGGTCACTCCGAAGTCGCATCCTACCACTTGGATGCTGATTTCCGCTGCCATGGCGATCGGGCATATGGTAGGGATGTGCTACAAAATGCAAGAAAATCGGCCGCGTCCTGTTCAATTATATCCCGCGCTGATGCCAGTCATCACCACGCCGCCGCATCCCTCATTTCCAAATAACCATATGCTGCAGTCCGGTTTGATCGCTGCACTGATAGGAAAGGCCTGCAACGCCTACTCTCGCCCGGCAAATTCGTTAGCTTACAGAATCGGGTTGAATCGGCTCAGAGCCGGCCTGCATTTCCGAACTGATCTCAATGCGAGCATCGCGCTGAGCAACGAAATCAGCCGTTGGATAGATGCGAAGGATCCCGATGCACCATTTGATTTGCTGAGACCGGCGATCGAAGCCGCCGGCAAGGAATTCGGAAATCCCGAGGCGTTTAATCATACTGTGTCGCCGTACCCGCCGAAGAAGCCGCGATCCCGGCAACAGCCTGCCACAACCGGGCAAGTGCCTCCTCCCACGAACGGTCAAGCGGTGCAGACCACCATTTGAACGGAGCAGTGAACCATGACATCGAGCTACCTCCAGCAAGTTGCAAGCGAGTTGGGCGTTCCCGATACCGAGCTCACATTGCTCGACAAAGCTGGCGTGCGCAATGCTCATCAGCTTCACAGCGTACTGACTGCGTTCCCATCGATCGCCCCGGGCGTTGCGGCAGGAACGTCTGCGTGGAAGCCGCATCTGGTGCTTCAATCCCTCAGCATGCAGTTGAGCGCCGTGTTCCGGCAGTTTGTTTCGGCCAGCCATCTGCCACCCCGTCTGCCATATGGCGGAGCCCCGCCGCCGACGAATGCTCCAAGCGATCCGTGGCCGTCAGGGGTTACGCCTGGACAGAAGGTCAATGTGGGACACACAGCCGCGTCGACGTTTTGGTTTGACGGATGGAAGGCGCAGGACCAGGGAACCCTCGGTACATGCGTCGCGTACGCACCTGTCGCATGTTGCGAGTGGCTCTTGCACAAGAGAGGGACGGCGCAGCCGGCGCTGTCGGAACGTCTGCTGTATTGGGAGATCAAGAGCAACGAAGTCCCTCCGCAGCAGCAAAGCGAGGGGGACTGGCTATGTAATGCACTCGCACCACTGGCCGCCGAGGGACTGTGTGCGCGGCAGGCTTTCCCGTTCGAGGGGAACCCAGGCCTGCCCTGGCCACCGGGCTCTGCGCCGCCGGCAGCGGTCTTGAACAGTGCATCCAACATAAAATTCACAAAACTGCGGTACTATAATAAACCCCAGGCCGGGAGTGCGGCGTTGCTGCGCCGTTGTCTCGATGACGGGCCCGCGGCGATCAACCTGCCGGTGTATCAGGACAAGCAATTCGGCAACGGATCGGTTTCCAATTGGACAACGAACGACGGCATCATGTACGGGTTTGTGGCAAACCCCGTCAAAGAGGTCATGGATAATCCTGCCGACAGCGGGCATATCATCTGTGTCGTCGGGTTCGTGCCAGACCAGGACGAGCCGATGGGGGGACATTTCATTGTCAAGAACAGTTGGGGCAATCGGTGGAGCATGTACTGGGACGCCCCTGATACGAACGGCATGCTGCCGGATATTGGCTACGGCAGCGTGACGGCTACCTACGTGGAGGGTTGGCTGCGCGAACTCCTGCAATTGCAGTTGTCGGGGAACCCCTGACCCGGTGCGAGCCTGGTTGAGCGCGGCCAGCCGACATGCGACCCCTGGGTCTCGCCAGAAAGGACCGCGATCGGTCGCGGCCCCCCGTGAGCCGACAGCCGGCTTTACCGAGCGCACAGCAACTGCCGCGCCTCCGCCGCGTCCGCCGCGATCTGCGCCTTCAGTGCGTCCAGCCCGGGGAACTTCCGCTCCTCGCGGATATAGTCGTGCAGCGCCACCGTCAGTTCCTGGCCGTACAGATCGCCGTCGAAATCGAAGATGTTGACCTCCAGCCGGCTCTCCATCCCTTCGTTGACCGTCGGCCGCCGGCCGATATTCGCCACGCCCCGACGCTCCGACCCGTCCGGCAGCCGCACCGTCACCGCGTAGACCCCCCGCGCCGGCTCCAGATGCCGCCCCAGCGCGATGTTCGCCGTGGGGAAGCCGATGGTCCGGCCGCGCTTGTCGCCATGCGCCACCGCGCCGCGGATCGCCCAGGGACGGCCGAGTTCCGCCGCCGCGCGCTCGGGATAGCCGTCCTGCAACTCGCGGCGGATGCGGCTGGAGGACAGCGGGCCCTGCGCATCGCCCACCAGCGGCACCAGCGTGACGCCGATGCCCAGCGCCTCGGTGCGCGCCGTGAGGAACGCGGTATCGCCGCGGCGGCGGTGGCCGAACGCGAAATCCGGGCCGCACACCACGTGGCGGGCGCCGATCCCCTGGTGCAGCACCTCGGTCACGAACGCCTCGGGCGGCATCAGGCTGAACTCGTGGTTGAACGGCAGTTCGTAGATCAGGCTGACGCCGAGCCCCGCCAGCAGATCGGCGCGCTCGGCGGACAGCGTCAGCCGGTACGGCGGGTCGTCGGGGCGGAACACCTCGCGCGGATGCGGCTCGAAGGTCAGCACCGCCAGCGGCGCCTCGGGCCGCGCGGCGTGGGCGGCGCGCAGAAGCTGCGCGTGACCAAGATGCACGCCGTCGAAATTACCCAGCGCCACCGTGGCGCCACGCGCATCCGGCGGCAGGCCGCGCCAGTCGTGGAAGATCCGCATGGCCTAGGACTCCCTCGCCCATCGAGGGAGGCGGGAGGGATGCGTACAGGCAGCAACAGTAGCGGTACTCACCCCGCCGCCTACCGCCTCCCGCAAGGGGAGGGCAAGAAGCCTGGTTGCGGCGTGCAAGGGGGTCGGCATACCCGCCGTCAGCCGCGCGAAGGGACCTGCACGTAGGCCTCGCCGTCGATCACTACCTCGTCGCCGACGGTGCAGACCGTGCTGAGCGTGGCGCGCTTCTTCTCCGGGTTCAGCGAGGCGATCGTCACCGTCGCCTTCACCGTGGCACCGATCTTCACCGGCGCCGCGAAGCGCAGCGACTGGCGCATGTACAGCGTGCCCGGGCCGGGCAGGCGGGTGCCGAGCAGGGCGGAGATCAGGCCGGCGGAGAGCATGCCGTGGGCGATGCGCTCGCCGAAGATCGAGGCTTTCGCCGCCTCGGCGTCGATATGCACGGGGTTGCTGTCCAGGCTGACCGCCGCATACATCAGGATGTCGGCCTCCGTGATGGTCTTGGCGAGGCTGGCCGACTGGCCGACCTCCAGGTCTTCGAAGCAATATCCGGTGGTCATCGGTTCGGTCCCGCCATTGTGTCCGGGAGTTCTGGGCGAACGGGTGCGGCAAAGCAACCCGATGGCTGCGCGAGGGCGACGGCGAGACAGCACACCGGACTTTCCCGCGATGCAACCCGTGGTGCCGCTTGCTGGCCGACCTGCCTGCCCGGGGATGACACGGGGCGGCAGCAACCAGCGCCGCCGCCAGGTCATTGCGCCCTCATGTGCGCGTTTCCCGGACCGCCCGCCCAACTGCTCACCGCCGCCTCGGGGGTGCTGCTACGGAATCTCATGGCCGTCTCGTTTAGTCGTATGGGAGACGGTGACGCGTAGCGCGAGACGGGGCGAGGACAGCAGGTTGCACGGGCGACCGGCCATCCCGTGGCCGCCGGTGCCGTCTGGCCGTCGCGCAAGGCTTGCACCACGCCGGCTTGCACCACGGAGTAGGGCGGCGGGCCACGGAGGGCCACAGGAGTCGTGCCCGTGCACCGTGCCGGGGTCTGGCCGAGCGATTCATGGTGCGCCTCGGGAGCAGCCCACGCCGCCGCACGCGTCCCGGTTCCTGTGG
>Ga0181521_10003095_pt1 | contig 19716 bp, 15 predicted proteins | sample PEATcosm2014_Bin_32_FD_119764 | JGI IMG/M metagenome (GOLD analysis project Ga0181521, IMG submission 119764) | Peatland microbial communities from MTU Mesocosm Facility, Houghton, MI, USA - PEATcosm2014_Bin02_60_metaG | ecosystem: Environmental > Terrestrial > Soil > Wetlands > Peat | place... | reverse complement strand
CGGCGCCGCGAAGTGGAATCGCGTGGATTCCCAAAGTAATGCCCGATAGAAGAAGATGCCCCGTCGTCGTCGTTTTCCTTGGTTTTTCCGGCCTCGTGGTCGTTTAGCCGCCTCCAAACCCCCGCGAATTCCTCCGAGGACCCAGAAAGTTGGGTCAGGAATACCGATAGCTTTTTGCCTTACGCCGGCATGTTCGATCTTGCAGCTATCGGGCCGGCCGTTCCACGCTTGGGACCTGATGGACCATCCGCGGCCTGCGCGCGTCCCCGGCGTCTATACGGTGAACCCGCACCCACTTCGCTACAATCAAATTTAGTCCACTCCACAAAGGAATCAGCGTGACAGGTCACGAGATCAGACAGCGTTTTCTCGACTTTTTCGCCCAACGCGGCCACGCCGTGGTGCGCAGTTCTTCGTTGGTGCCGGCCAACGATCCCACTCTGCTGTTCACCAACGCGGGCATGAACCAGTTCAAGGATGTTTTCACCGGCGTGGAAAAACGCGCCTACTCGCGCGCCACCAGCTCGCAGAAGTGCGTCCGCGCCGGCGGCAAACACAACGACCTGGAGAACGTGGGCTACACCAGCCGCCATCACACCTTTTTCGAGATGCTGGGCAATTTTTCCTTTGGCGATTACTTCAAAGCCGAGGCCATCGAGTTCGCCTGGGACCTCATCACCAAAGATTACGGCCTGCCCAAAGACAAGCTCTACGTCACCGTTTTCCGCGAAGACGACGAAGCCGAAGCGCTCTGGCAGAAGGTGGCCGGCGTCCCCCAAAGCCGCATCTTCCGCCTCGACGAAAAAGACAACTTCTGGCAGATGGGCGAAACCGGCCCCTGCGGCCCCTGTTCGGAAATTCACTACGACCTGGGTATCGAAGCCGCCGAGCCGGGCCGCCAAAGCGAAGAGTTTCCCAGCGATGCCGGCGGCCGCTTCGTCGAGATCTGGAACCTGGTGTTCATGCAGTTCGACCGCGACGCCGGCGGCCAACTGACTCCCCTGCCGCGCCCCTCGATCGATACCGGGATGGGGCTGGAGCGCGTCGCCGCCGTCCTGCAAGGCAAGCTTTCCAATTACGATACCGACCTGATTCGCCCCATCGTCGAGCGCGCCGCCGAGCTGTTTCGCGTCTCCCCCGGCAGCGATCCGCGTAGCGATACGGCCCTGCGCATCGCCGCCGATCACGCGCGCGCCACCGCGTTCCTGATTCACGACGGCGTGGCGCCCGCCAATGAAGGCCGCGGCTACGTGCTGCGCAAGATCATGCGCCGCGCCATGCGCAACGCGCGCCTGGTGGGCGTGCAAGATCCGTTTCTCTACAAGCTGACGGGCTGCGTGGCCGAGCTCATGCGCCCCGCTTACCCGGAGCTGATGGAAAGCGTGCAGCGCGTGGCGCGCGTGGTCAAGGACGAAGAGCATCGCTACGCCACCACGTTTCTCGAAGCCGAAAAAGTCTTTGGCGAAGAGGTCTCGAAACTCGAAGACCGCCGGATTCCCGGCGCAGTTTCCTTCAAGCTCTACGATACTTACGGGCTGGCTCTGGACGAGCAGGAGGAAATGGCGCGCGAAAAAAACCTGAGCATCGACCGCGAGGGCTTCGAGCGCGAGATGGAGCGCCAGCGCGAGCGCGCCCGCGCCAGTTGGAAGGGCGCCGAGAGAGGCGCCGTCGTCCCCGCTTACCAGAAGCTGCTGGAGCGGGGCCGCACCAAATTCCTCGGCTATACCGATATGGAAGCCCTTTCGCGCGTAATCGGACTGGTGGTGGACAGGGAGCTCGCCGGCCAGGTTCCCGCGGGCGTCGCCGCCGAGCTGGTCTTCGATCAGACCCCGTTCTACGCCGAGGCCGGCGGCCAGGTGGGCGATCGCGGCGCGCTGTATGCGGACAGCGGCGAAAAAGTGGCCGACGTGGAAACCGCTTTTCCCGGCGTCCCCGGCCTCACCGTGCATCGCATCCGCACCCACGCCCCCATTCGTACGGACGAGATTTTGCGCGGCGAAGTGGCCGCGCCGGTGCGCGATTCCACGCGCCGCAACCATACCGCGACCCACCTGCTGCACGCTTCCCTGCGCCAGGTTTTGGGAACGCACGTCAAGCAGGCGGGGAGCGTGGTCGATCCCGGCCGGCTGCGCTTCGACTTCACGCATTACGCGCAGATGGATCGCGCCGAACTGGAAGAAGTCGAGCGGCTGATGAACGAACAGATCCTCAGGAACACGCCCGTGGAAACCGCCGTTATGCCGCTCGACCAGGCCATCGACACCGGGGCCATGGCTTTGTTCGGCGAAAAATACGGCGAGCAGGTGCGGGTGGTTTCCGTACCGGGCTTCAGCCGCGAGTTGTGCGGCGGTACGCACGTGCGCCGCACCGGCGATATCGGGGTTTGCAAAATCGTGTACGAGGGGAGCATTTCGGCGGGCGTGCGGCGCATCGAGGCGGTCACCGGCGAAGGCGCGCTGCGCCAGTATCAGGAGACCTCGAGTTCTCTCCGGCGCATCGCCGAAATCGTGCGCGCCGGCGAGCCCGAATTGATCGAGCACGTGGAAAAGCTGCTGGCGCAGGAACACGCTCTCAAGCGCCAGGTGGATCAGCTCAAGGAAAGAGTGGCGCAATCCGCCGCCGGCGCCCTGGCTGCGCAGGCCCGCGAGGTCAAAGGCGCGCGCGTTCTCGCGGCGCGCGCGGACGGCCTGGATCGCCAGCAGATGCGCTCGCTGGCGGATTCGCTGCGCCATCAATGGAAGAGCGGGGTGGTGGTGCTCGCTTCCGTGCAGGATGGCGGCAATGCCGGCGCGGGCGCCATTGCCTTCGTCGCCGCGGTCACCAAGGATCTCACCGCCAGGGTGCAGGCCGGCAAACTGGTCGGCGCCCTCGCGCAGGCCACCGGCGGCAAAGGCGGCGGCCGGCCGGACATGGCCGAAGGCGGCGGCAGCCGCGTGGACGCGCTCGACTCCGCCTTGCAAAACGTCTATCGCGAAGTGGAGAGCAAACTGTGACGGAGCCCGCCCGTCCGCCGGCTCCGCTCGTGGAAACCTTCGACGCGCTGGTGGTGGGCGCGGGCCCCACCGGGCTGGCCTGCGGCATCGAACTAGAGAACCGCGGCGTTAAGACCGTGCTGGTGGAAAAGGGATGCGTGGTGAATTCGATCTATCACTATCCCACCAACATGACTTTTTTCACCACCCCCGAGCTGCTGGAAATCGGCAATATTCCCATGACCAGCCTCAACGATAAGCCCAACCGCGCCGAAGCCCTCAAATACTACCGGAAAGTGGCGGACCATTTCCACCTGGATGTGCGCCAATACGAAAAAGTGGATCGCATCTCGGGCGCCGACAATCGTTTCGAAATCTTCACCACCGACCGGCTCGGATGCGGTCATCTCTACCGCGCGCGCAAAGTGGTGCTGGCCACGGGCTATTACGACGTGCCCAACATGTTAAACGTTCCGGGCGAGGAGCTTCCCAAGGTTTTGCACTACTACAAAGAGCCGCATCCTTATTACAACCACGATGTGGCCGTGATCGGCGCCAAGAATTCGGCGGCCATCGCCGCGCTGGAATTGTACTGGACGGGCGCGCGCGTCACGCTGATTCATCGCGGCGCGGGAATTTCCTCGAAAGTCAAATATTGGATCAAGCCGAATATCGAAAACCGCATCAAGAACGGAGAGATTCGCGGGTATTTCCGGTCGAATGTAACACGCATTCTGCCGGATTCGATTTTGCTGCAGACCCCCGAAGGTGAAATTTCCTTAAGGAACGACTTCGTTTTCGCGCTGATCGGGTACCAGCCCGACTTGCATTTCCTAAATGAAACCGGAATTTCCTTAGAACCGGAAACGCAGCGCCCACGCACCGATCCGCACACGCTGGAGAGCGAACGCGCTGGAATTTACCTCGCCGGCGTGATTGTCGCGGGAATGCACACGAACGAGATATTCATCGAAAATGGGCGTTTTCACGGCCAACTCATTGCCGGGTCAATTGCTTCCAAGTTATCCGCTGCGCGCAATTAACCGTTAATTTCCGGAAAATCCCTGGTGAACTGTCCGCGTCCATACACCGCATATAGCCGGCGTGCGGACAGTAACTGAAACTCATTGGCCTCTTCCTGTATCTAACGTGGTGAAGGGGGCCCGAACGATGTTTCAGTCGCTTATCAACATGCTGTTTGGTTGCTCGCACCAACGCACCACTTTTCCGCTCACGCCAGGGCGGAAAGCTGCTGGGTACCCGATTTCCAGCGCCACGAACCGCAACGGAACTTACGTTGTATGTTTGGACTGCGGAAAAGAGTTCGCATACAACTGGACCGAAATGAGAGTGGGGCGGCAGGTGGCGCCGCGCGCGGCCGCCACGGAAGCGCAACCCATGTTCCGCTACTAACGCTGCGAGTCCGCGATCAGCTTCGCGACTTTGGAATCCACTCCCACCGGCTCGACAAATACGATCGCCTTTTGACTGATGATCATCCGGTCCGGACCGTGCCATTCCTTGCCGCGTTTCACCAGCACGTTGGCGACTTCGTTGGTCTGCGGGTTCTTGGTGCTCTGTACGTAATAGACGTCGCGCAACACCGGGAAGTCCGATTCCAGACCCTCCAGGTGTCCGAAGTAAACCGAGCCATTGGCCAGCAGCACGGCATAATACTTCGAGGGGTCGATCTTCGCCGATGCGGGTGCGCCCGCCGCGGCCGACGGCGATTTCTGGCATCCGGTCCATACGCTCAGACCGAGCAACAAGACTACCGCCAAATATTTACGCATGTGCCAGATTGTATCAAAATGGGGGTTGTCAATTCACCCGAGAGACGCGGAGATCACGCGGAGACCGCGGAGCGCGCAGCGAAATAATTCTCAAGGTTTTCTCTGCGTACCTCTCTCTTTTTTCTGTGCGTCTCCGCGGTGAAAACCACCGCCCAACCTACGGCGTAATGCTCCCTAAAATGGCGGCTCGCCGCGCGCCCGTAGCCGCCGGCAGATTCCCCGGTTGGCCTTTCCACGTCTGATACGCCAGAATGGCGAACGCCATGGCCTCTTTCGCATCGGCGTCGATTCCATAATCGGTCGAAGTCGAAATCGCCGCCCGCGGCAGAAACGCCGCCAGGTGCTCCATGATCCGGGGATTGTGTACGCCGCCGCCGGAAACAATGAGGGCCGCCGGTTCGTCGCCGTGCACCCGCCGGATTCCAATCGCGACGGTGGCCGCGGTCAGCGCGGTCGCGGTGGCGATCAGATCTTCCATCCCCGCGCCGCTTTGTTTCAAGCGCTCCACAAACGCCGCCCCGTATTGCTCCCGCCCCGCGCTTTTGGGCGGATTGCGGCGATAGTACGGGTCGGCCAGCAGATCGTCCAGCAGCGCGCGGTTCACCCGGCCCGCCGCCGCGATGCGGCCGCCGCGATCGTAATTCCGGCGCCCGCCGGTGTATTCGCGCGCCAGCGCGTCGATCGCCATATTGCCCGGCCCGGTATCGAACGCCACCACGTCCCCCCGCGGCGGAATCACCGTGATATTCGCGATGCCGCCGATGTTCAGGGCAATGCGCGTCTCCGCGCGGTTGCGGAACAGCAGCGCGTCGACGTACGGCGCCAGCGGCGCGCCCTGTCCGCCCGCCGCAATATCGCGCGCGCGGAAATTCGAAACCACCGGCACGCCCGCGCGCTCCGCCAGCACCGCCGGCTCGCCCAGTTGCAGCGTGTTGCGGCCCCCTTCGTGATAAACGGTTTGCCCATGGCAGCCGATCAGCTCCACCGGCCCGAAGCGCGTCACCGCGCGCAGCACCGCCCGCGCGTAGAGCTCTCCCAATTGAAAGTTGAGCCGCGAAATGGCCGCCGTGTGCGTGTGGCAATCGGAAACTGCCAGAATGGCGCGCCGCACCGCCGCGGGATAAGCCGTCGATTGAAACCCGATGGCGCGCACACGGGGCAGGGCAATCTCGACGATGGCCACATCGATGCCATCCAGCGAAGTCCCGCTCATCACTCCGGCTACTTTCATGGCGTTATCATGCCCTACCGCTTCAACTCCTTCTGCAAATCCGCCAGCAATTGCAGCGCTTCAATCGGCCGCAGCTCGTCCAGGTTCAACCCGCGAATGCGCTCCGCAATCCCATACCCCACCGGCTCGAAGAGCGCGATCTGCACCGGCCCGGTGGCCTCCGGCTCGGCCAGTTGCCCGGTCACCGCGCGCTCGCTCCGCTCGTGCAATTTCAGCACCTCGCGGGCGCGCTCGATGACGCTCAGCGGCAGGCCCGCCAGGCGCGCCACTTCAATTCCGTAGCTGCGGTCCGCCTTGCCCGGTTCCACCTTGCGCAAAAAAATAATGTGGTCGCCCGCTTCCTTTACCGAGACCATCAGGTTGCGCACGCCCTCCAGCGAATCGGCCAGCTCGGTCAATTCGTGATAATGCGTGGCGAACAGCGTCTTGGCGCGGGTGCGCGCGTGCACGTGCTCCACCACCGCCCAGGCCAGGGCGAGGCCGTCGTAAGTCGCGGTGCCGCGGCCGATTTCGTCCAGCACGATGAAGCTGCGCGGCGTCGCCGTGTTCAGGATCACGGCCGTCTCGGTCATCTCCACCATGAAGGTGGAGCGCCCGCGCGCCAGGTTGTCGGACGCCCCGATGCGCGTGAACACGCGGTCGATCAGCGGCAGACTGGCCGAATCGGCCGGCACGAAGGAACCCATCTGCGCCAGAATCGCGATCAGCGCCGCTTGCCGCAGGTAGGTCGATTTGCCGCCCATATTCGGCCCGGTGACGATGGCGATCAATCCATCGGAATCGTTGAGGTAGAGATCGTTGGGAATAAACCGCGCGCCCTCTTCGCCGGCCAGCCGCTCGACCACGGGATGCCGTCCCGCCATGATGCGCATTTCGCCGCCGTCGGAGAATGCCGGCCGCCGGTAGCGGTTCTCCGCCGCCACCTGCGCCAGCGACGCCGTCACGTCCAGCTCGGCAATCGCTCCCGCCGTGGCGCGAATGCGCTGCGCCTGCGCCGCCGCGCGCTGCCGCACCGCCGCGAAGAGCTCCTTCTCCAGCGTCAGAATCTTTTCTTCCGCGTCCAGCACCTTGCGCTCGTAGTCTTTCAGCTCCCCGGTGGTGAAACGCTCGGCGTTGGCCAGCGTCTGCTTGCGCTCGTAATCCGCCGGCGCCAGGTGCAGGTTGGCGCGCGTGATCTCGATGTAATAGCCGAAGACGTTGTTGAAGCGCACCTTCAGCGATTGAATTCCGGTGCGCTGCCGCTCACGCGCTTCGATTTGCGCGATGTACCGCTTGCCGTTCTGGCTCAGGTCGCGCAGCTCGTCCAGCTCCGCGTGGAAGCCCGCGCGAATGGCGCCGCCATCGGCGATATTCAGCGGCGGCTCGTCGGCGATCGCTTCCAGAACCAGGTTCGCCACGTCTTCCAGTTCATCCAGCCGCTGGTGAATCGCGCGCAGCCGCCCGGCCTGCTGCGTATCGAAGCAGCGCTTGAGCGCCGGGATTCTTTGCAGCGAGCGGCCCAGCGCCAGCACGTCGCGCGGACCGGCCGAGCCCAGCGTCACTTTGGCCAGCAAGCGCTCCAGGTCCAGAATTCCGTCCAGGTGCTTGCGCAGCTCGGCGCGCAGAATGGTCTCGCGCAGCAGCTCTCCCACAGCTTCCAGGCGCTGCTCGATTTCCGCCCGATCCATGGACGGCATCAACAATCTCTGCCGCAACAACCGTCCGCCCATGCCGGTGAGCGTCTGATCGATGACCGCCAGCACCGTGGCCTGGTTCTGCGCGCCGGCCGCATCGGCCGCGAACACCGGCTCGGTCAGTTCCAGGTTGCGCACCGTCACCGCGTCCAGCACCATGGAATCGGCGCGATTGTAATACGAGGGCCGGTCCAGATGATCCAGCGCGGCGCGCTGCGTTTCGCGCAGATAGTGCAGCACCGCGCCGGCCGCGCCCACCGCCGCGGCGTGTCCCGCCAGCCCGCAGCCATCCAGCGAGAGCAGCTTGAAATGGTCGCGCAGGGTGCGCGCGGCGTAGTCCGGCGTGAACACCCACTCTTCCAGCTCCGTGCGCACGAAGCGCGGCGAGGGCATTCCTTCGCCGCTCAAAAGCGGCATTTCGCCGGGAAACAGCGCTTCTCTCGCCCCCAACTGCTCGAGCGCGCCCGCCACTTCCGCGGGCTCCATTTCGGTGACGCGGAATTCGCCCGTGGAAAGATCCACGTGCGCCACCCCCGCCCGCCCTTCCGCGCGCCCCACCGCCGCCAGGTAGTTGTTCTCGCGCGAACGCACCAGGTTGGCGTCCATGGCGGTGCCGGGCGTCACCACCCGGGTGATATCGCGCTTCACCAGCTTCTTGGCGGCGCGGGGATCTTCCATCTGGTCGCAGATGGCCACGCGATGGCCCTTCTGGATCAGGCGCGCGATGTAGCCTTCGGCCGCGTGATAGGGAACGCCGCACATGGGAATGGCGTTGCCTTTTTCCTTGTTGCGCGCCGTCAGCGTAATCTCCAGATCGCGCGCGGCCACGATGGCGTCCTCGAAAAACAGCTCGTAGAAATCGCCCAGCCGGAACATCAGGAGCGCATTGGGAACCTGTTGTTTCAGCGCGTGGTATTGCCGCATCAGGGGCGTGGATGCGGCTTCGCCGGCGGCTGCGCTCTCCGGACTAAGCGTAGATTCCTCGCAGCTTGATGGCGTCGGCCACGCGGTCCAGCGCCACCATGTAAGCCGCGATGCGATTGTTGACCCCGTGCTTGCCGGCGTATGCCACAATCGCGTCGAAGCTTTCGTCCATGATTTCCTTCAAGCGCTGGTTCACCAGCTCTTCGTTCCAGAAGAAGCCCTGACGGTCCTGCACCCATTCGAAGTAGGAGACGGTCACGCCGCCCGCATTGGCCAGAATGTCGGGAATCACGAACACTTTTTTCTCTTCCAGAATCACGTCGGCCAGCGGCGTGGACGGGCCATTGGCGCCTTCGCACAGGATCTTGCAGCGGATCCTGTCGGCGTTGCCGCTCCAGATCACGTTCTCGGTGGCCGCCGGAATCAGCACTTCGCACTCCAGGAACATGGCCTCGGTTTTATCCATGTCCTCGCCGCCCGCGAAGCCCGTGATCGAGCCGGTCTCTTTGCGGTGCCGTTGCAGCGAGGCAATGTCCAAACCGTGCGGATTGTAGACCGCGCCATCGTACTCCACGATGGCCACAATGCGGAATCCCGCGGCTTTCATCAATTTCGCCGCCATGCCGCCCACGTTGCCGAATCCCTGAATCACGACGCGGCAATCTTCCGGCCGCAGAAAGAACTGCCCGAGAGCTTTCAGGATCACCAGCATGCAGCCGCGCCCGGTCGCTTCCGGCCGCCCCTTCGACCCGCCCAGCGCCATCGGCTTGCCCGTCACCACCGCGGTTACGGTGTGGCGCGCGTGCATGGAATACGTGTCCATGATCCACGCCATGGTCTGCTCGTTGGTGTTAACGTCCGGCGCCGGCACGTCGCGCTCCGGCCCGATGTAGTCGATGATCTCGGCCGTGTAGCGGCGCGTCAGCTTTTCCAGTTCGGTATTGGAAAGCAGGTTGGGGTCGCAAATCACGCCGCCCTTGCCGCCGCCGAAGGGAATATTCACCACCGCGCATTTCCAGGTCATCCACGATGCCAGCGCGCGCACTTCGTCCAGGCTGACGTCCGGCGCGAAGCGGATGCCGCCCTTGGCCGGCCCGCGCGCCACCGAATGCTGCACGCGGTATCCCGTGAACACCTCCAGGCGGCCATCGTCCAGCCCCACCGGAATGTTTACGGTGATTTCCCGCGCCGGCGTGCGCAGCACCTTGCACATGCCGTCGTCCAGCTTCAGCCGGTAAGCGGCTTCGTCGAAGCGCGCGGCCGCGGCCAGCCAGGGATTCTTTTCGTTCTCGAGCGAAATGGAAACGGGCGATGTCGTCGTGGCCACCGTGAAAGCCTCCGGTAAACCATTATCGCGAAAATTCCGGAGTGCCGCCGCAATTTGGGACAATGAAACTATTCCGCAATGCCCAATACCAAAATTGTTGCGACTTTAGGGCCCGCTACCGATGCGCCCGGAGTGCTTGGCCAATTGATTGCAGCCGGCGCCAACGTGTTTCGCCTGAATGCCTCGCACGGCGCCTCCCAGGAACATGGCGCGCGCATCGAAGGCGTGCGGGCCGCGGCGCGCGAAGCCGGCGCGCATATCGGAATCCTGCTGGACCTGCAAGGGCCGAAAATCCGCCTCGGCCGTTTTGCCAATGGCGGCTGCACTTTGGAAACCGGCGCCCCGTTCGTCATAACCACCGAAAGCCTGCTCGGCGACAGCCAGCGCGCCTCCACCGGCTACGCCAAATTCGCGCAGGACGTGCAGGCAGGCGACCGCATTCTGCTGGCCGATGGCGTCATCGAATTGAAAGCCCTCGCCAGCGATGGCGTGGCCGTGCGCACTGAGGTAGTGTGCGGCGGACCCATCGGCGACAACAAAGGCATCAACCTGCCGGGCGTGCAGGTGAGCATCCCCTCGCTCACCGAAAAGGATCTGGCCGATCTGCACTTCGGGCTCAACGCCGGCGTGGATTTGATCGCCCTTTCGTTCGTGCGCACGGCCGGCGACGTGCAGCAGTTGCGCGACCGCCTGGGCGGCCGGCCCGTTTCCATCGTCGCCAAAATCGAAAAGCCGCAGGGCGTGGATAACATCGAGCCCATCCTCAATGTCACCGACGGCATCATGGTGGCGCGCGGCGATCTGGGCGTCGAAATGGCGCTCGAAAAAGTGCCGCGCATTCAAAAATCCATCATCCGGCGCGCCCGCCGCAAAGGCCGCTTCGTCATCACCGCGACCCAGATGCTGGAATCCATGATCGAGCGCTCCACTCCCACGCGCGCCGAGGTGAGCGACGTCGCCAACGCCATTTACGACGGCACCGACGCCGTCATGCTTTCCGCCGAAACTTCCATGGGCAAGTTTCCCGTGGATGCCGTCGGCTTCATGGCGCGCATCGCCAAGGAATCCGAGGATTCGCTCCGGAACAAGGGCTACCAGGATCCGCCGCACCAGGCCAACCCCACCAGCGCCGAGATTCTGGCCGACGCCGCCTACCACGCCGCGCGCGATTCGGCCGCTTCCGCCATCGTGGTGTTTACCTCGACCGGCTCCAGCGCGCGCCTGGTTTCGCGCTACCGCCCGCCGGTCGGCATCTTCGCCATCACGCCGCACGACACCACCGCGCGGCAACTGGCCGTGAGTTATGGCGTGACCCCGATTCTGGCGCCCGATGTTTCCAGCACCGACGAAATGCTGGCGCAGATGGATCGCGTCATGATCCAGGGCGGCTACTTGCAAAAGGGCCAACTGGTGGTCTTTCTCGCCGGCCAGCCGGTGGGACGCCCCGGAACCACCAATCTCATGAAGCTCCACCGCGTGGGGGTAGGGTAGGGCAGGATGTCATCCTGCGCGCCGGTTGTTTACCGGCGCCGGTCACAAATAACATCCTGCCCCACCACTGTAAAATCCACCTATGCGCGGCAAGGTCCTCATCGTAACCGGTTCCACCGGAATCGCCGCCGCCGCCACCCGCCTTGCCGCAGCCGCGGGCGCGCGCGTCGACGCCCTGTTCAACGCCGCCGGATTGAGCGGCCGCCGCTTCGGCGATGGGCCGGTGCATGAGTGCACCCCTCAGGGCTGGGAGATTACCCTGGCCCACAACCTCACCGTAGTGTTTCAAATGTGCCGCGCCGTAGCCGGCCGCATGCTCGATCAGGACCCCGGCGAAGACGGCATGCGCGGCTCAATTCTGAACATGGGCAGCGTGCTGGCCGAATCGCCCGAGCCGCGCCACTTCGCCACCCACGCCTACGCCGCTGCCAAAGGCGGTGTGGAAGCCATGAGCCGCTCCATTACCGGTGAGGTTCTGCGGCTCGATGCCGGCTGGAGCGTCACCGGGGTATAGGATGGATAGCATGATCGTGCTCGGGATCGATATCGGCGGCGCCCACATCAAGGCTGGAATGGTGGATGAAAAAGGCGCCATCCTGGCCTCCCGCACCATTGCCACTCCCAACGATCTGGATGGGTTCGTGCCTTCGCTGCAGGACGCCATCCGCTGGCTGATGGAAGCCACCGCGCCTCCCGCCGGCGTGGGCGTGGGTTGCAAAGGAATCATCAATCCCGATAGCACGCTGGTGGAAATTCTGCCCGGCGCCCTGCATTACCTGGAAGGCCTGCGCCTAAGCGATCTGGTGGGATTGCCGGAGAACGTGCCGGTGTTCGCCGACAACGACGCGCGCGTGGCCATGGCGGGAGAAATGGTGTGGGGCGCGGCGCGCGGCCGCAGCGAAGTGCTCATGCTCACCCTCGGGATGGGGGTGGGCGGCGCGGCCATCTGCAACGGCAAACTGCTGCGCGGCCACGGCGGCGTGGCGGGCCACCTGGGCCACATCACCGTCGAGCCGGAAGGCGCGCTGTGCGCCTGCGGCAATCGCGGCTGCCTGGAAACCGTATTTTCCGCCCGCGCCATCGAAGGCGAAGCCTGGGCCGCCGTGCACCGCGGCTGCTCTTCTTCGCTCACCCGCCTCTTCCGCGAGCAGCCGCAATTGGCCAGTTGCCGCACCATTTTTCAGGCCGCCCGCGAAGGCGACGACCTGGCCGCTTCCATCGTCCGCCGCGCCATTCACAAGCTGGCCGCCGCCATTGCCGGGCTGCTGCACGTGTTCGATCCGGAACTGGTGATCGTGGGCGGCCACGTGGCCGATGCCGGCGCCGACCTGCTGGTGCCTTTACAGGAAGAGGTCTGGAGCCGCTCACGAGGGCTGCTGGGCCGCGAGGTGCCGCTGGTGGAGCAACAGGTGGCGGATAAATCGGGCATTGTGGGGGCGGCTGGCCTGGTCATGACGCCGCGGCCGTAACCGTGGCGCCGGCGGCATCCTTGGCCGGCAGCCTTCCCTACAAAATGGCCCACACGATCATGGGCATCGACATGCCGGGCGCGGCGATGGGATTGACCACGGTGACGAGCGGCAGCCCCAGCGGGCCCATGGGCTCGTTGTAAAGGCTCAGAGTCGCCTGGAAGTAGCCTTCGGAAGTTACCGGAACCTGCAAGATGTTGCCTTCCTAGAAGTTACCGGGAAGCTGCACATCCACTCGCGTGAGGAACCCCGCGCCGACCACGCTCACCACGGCGGCGGACGCGAAACCCATGGTGGCGTTGAAACACAGGCAGCCCGGCGCCCCCACGCCCTCCACATAGAACGAAACGATGGAACCGAGCTTGGCCGGATTGGTACACGAGTTGCGCGAGCCATCCGCGTTGATGGCCACCGGCGCAATCCCTTGCGCGCCTTCGTAGGCGGTGGGACAGTTGATCTGGTTCACCGACAGATCCGCCAGCACGTTCGGATTGGATGCGATCACCGGAAGCTGCCGCGGGCTGGCGTTGGCGCCGTTGAACGAAACCTGCATCGCGGTGACCGCATTCCGTGCGACGCCCGCGGGCACCATCAGATTGATCTGCGACGACGAAGCGTAGAGCAGCGGCGCGGGAATGCCGTCAAAGGTCACGGTGACTCCCGCCAGCGAGAGCTCCTGACCATCTTGATCTCCGGCCACTCCCGCGGCCGGTCCCAGGTCGACGCCGAACAGCGTGAGCAGTTGGCCTTCGGCGACCGGGCCGGTGTGCATCAGATTGCCGGCATCGGTGACGCAGGCGATCTGCGGACGGCCGCTGGCGAAGGCGCTGGGCTGCGTGAAATCGACCGCCGAAAGATACAGGCCGGGCAGCAGCCCGCGCGTCAGATTGGGCGGCGAGAAAGCTCCCGGCGTGATGGGCACATCGGCCAGTTGCGTGCTTCCGGCGAGCCAGACTTCGCCACTTGCCGGCGCCAGCGCCGCCGCTCCCAGCGCCGAGCCATCCATCCATTGCGCATCTTCCACCGCGCCACTGGCCGCATCTACCTTCATGACGTACGTCTCGCTGTTGGCCACAATCGCGTTGGGCAGACATTGCAGCGGCAGCCAACTGAGAGGAGCGGGGACCGCGACCGGCGTGAACGATGGATCCAAGCCCGGATTGTAGGACGTCACCGTGCCCGCCGCGTAGACCGCGCCGGAGGAATCGATCTGCACGCCTCCGCCGCCGATTGGAATCGAATACAAGAGGTTGGCGCCGGCGCCGTCCAGCTTGCTCAGGAAACCGGATTCGTAGGGCGGGTTGGAAAGTTGGCCGGCGGTGAACGGATATGCGCCGAAGCCGTCGATCACGCCGGTGACATAGGCGTTTCCCGCCGCGTCCACCGCTAACCCGGTGTTCTGTGTGCTGGCGGAGCGGTAAGCGCCAGTACCGTTGATGCCGGTGGAGTAGATCAATTGCGAGCCAGTGGGGTTGATCTTACTGAGATACTGCTGGAAACCCGGATCGGCGATCTGGCACAGACCGTAGCAAACATAGCAGGGAGTAAATGTACTCTGATAGGCGCCGGGGGTGGTTGGGTAATCCAGCAGCGTGGTGCTGCCGGAGACGTAGATGTTGCCCGCGGCATCCAGGGCAAGGGAGCTGCCGCCAATGCCGGTCGCCGAGAAGATCACCGTGGAGGCGGTTGCGTCCAGCTCCGCCAGGAACGGATGCATCGCGCTATTGGCGACGGAATACGCGCCCGCCGTGACCGGGAAACCGCTCGCATTGCTCACTCCGCTGAGTAGAATCTGGCCTTGCGGGGTGAGCGCGATGGCTTGCGCCGTGCTGCTGGCCGAGCCACCCGCCAGCACCGAAAAAATCACCGTGCCGTTGGGGCTGAGCTTGGTCACAAACGGCCGGTGGTCCCCAGGTCCCGCGGGCGGCGTGGCAAGCTTGCCGCCGCTGGCCGGGAAGTTGGGATTGACGGTGGCGCCGGTGAGATACAAATTCCCGGAACCGTCCACGGCAATGGCGCGGACATCGTCGGAGGCCGCGCTGTCCAGATAGACAAAATACAGGAAACCGGCGGCGTGCGGATCCAGCTTGGCGGCCACCGCAGCGGTGGCGCCGGAAACCGGATCGGTCACGGCGCTGCCCGCCAGGTACAGGTTTCCCTGGGCGTCCGAAACCATGGCTTTGGGAGTGAATCCGTCTTTTAAATAAGTGGAGTAACCCAGATTCGCGGCAGGGGCCATGGCGCTGCCGAAAACCAGGGCGACGCTAAGTGAGACGGCGCGAACGAGCGGCACGATGGAGCCTTTCGGACGCGACCTCTTAACCTTACCACTGCACGGTCTTGCCGGGCTGCAATTCCCAGACTTCCGTATCCGTGCCGGCGATCAGCTCGCGCAGTTTTTCGGGCGTGCCGGTGAGCGCGGGAAAGGTGCCGAAGTGCATGGGGACGATGCGGCGGATCTTGAGCATCTCGCACGCCACGGCGGCTTCGCGCGGGCTCATGGTGAAAAGGTCGCCGATGGGCAGAAAGGCCAGCTCGGGGTGGTACAGCCGCTCGATGAGGTGCATATCGGTGAACACGTTGGTATCGCCGGCGAAGTACAGGGCGCGCCCGTCGGGCAGGCGCAGGACGTAGCCGGCGGCTTCTCCGCCGTAGATGATTTTGCCGTCGTCCAGGATGCCGCAGCTATGCACCGCGTGGGTCATCGTCACGGTGACATCGCCGGCCGCTTGCGAGCCGCCCTTATTCATGGGGCGGGCCTTCTGGACGCCTTTGGATTCCAGCCAATTTATGGTTTCGAAGATGCCCACCACTTCCGGTTTGAACTTTCTGGCCAGCGGGATGGCATCGTGGATGTGGTCGAAGTGTCCATGGGTGATGCAGAGGGTATCGACGCGCTCGATCTTGTAGCCCGCCGGATATTTGGGATTGCCGTCGATCCACGGGTCCATGAGGATCGTCTGACCCGAAGGAAGGCGGAATTGAAAAGTGCCGTGTCCTAGCCAGGTGATTTCCATATTGGCGATTATGGCATGGCGCGTAATTGTAGGGCGGACCCCCCGGGGACGGTGCGGCTGGTGTTCCTGCCTTACGAGGCGCATGACTACCGCGCCAAGGAAACCGCTCGCGCTGGACGGATTGACAATCCGTCCGCAGGTTGACAACCTGCCCCACGGCCCACGCCGTTACGCTAGCATGGGGGTTCAGCTTATTTCAGGAGATCACCATGCGCGTCAACAAAACGCGGGAACGGCTTTCCAGGGGCGAGACGGTTTTCGGCTGCGGGCTGCAATGCTACCGCTCGGCTGAGATTCCGCGGGCTTTCGCGGCTGCCGGCTTCGATTACGTCTTCATCGATATGGAGCACGGGTCTTACGATCTGGAGACCGTGCAGGATATGATTGCGTCGGCCAACGGCGCCGGCATCACTCCCATCGTGCGCGTCAGCGAGGTGCTGTACTCGCTGGTGGCGCGCCTGCTCGATTCGGGCGCCCAGGGCATCATCCTGCCGCGCGTGGAAGATCCGCGGATCCTGGAAGAGGCCGTGAGCTGGATGCGCTTTCCCCCGGTGGGCAAGCGCGGCTACGGCGTGAATGTCACCATGATCGATTACGAAGGCCGCAGCTTTGCGGAGATCATCGAACACCAGAACCGCAATACCCTGGCGGTTTGCCAGTTCGAAACCAAACTCGCCATGGAGCGCGCCGACGAGCTGCTCTCGGTAAAAGGTCTGGACATCGTGATGGTGGGGCCGGCGGATCTTTCCATCGCCCTCGGCATTCCCGGCGAATTCGATAACCCGCTGCTGGTTTCCACCGTCGACCGCCTCATCGAAAAATGCAATCGGTACGGCGTGGCGCCCGGCATTCAGACGCGCAGCGTGGCCATGTCCAAATTCTGGGCGGAGCGCGGCATGCGCTTTGTGGGAGCGGGCGCGGAGCACGCCCTGCTGCTCGAAAAAGCCAAGGAAGCGGTCACGCAGTTGCGCGCCGTGCGCGCCGCCCCGGTGGCCAAGTAGCCGCGCCGTATGCTGCCGGAACGCGTTCCCATCGGGCTGAATACCTATTGTCTGCGCGCTTTGCGCTGGCATGATCTGCCGCTGCTGGAATACGCGGCCGGGCTCAAGCTGGACGCGGTTTTTCTGCAGGATTCCATCGACCCGGGGAGCAACGATCCGGCGCATTGGAAAGAGGTCAAGGATGCCGCCGCGCGCCTCGGCCTGCATCTGGAAACGGGCACCGGCGCAGCCCTGCCGCGCAGCGCGGAGCATTTCGACGATTCCGTGAAACTGCTGCGCGACGCCATCCGCCGCTCGGCCGGAATGGGTTCCCCGATTGTGCGCACGCTGATCGTGGGCGACCGCGCGCATTTTCCGCCGGGGCCCATCGAGCGGCATATGGACACCATGGTCCGGGTGCTGCGCGCGGTGCGCGGCGACGCCCTGGCCGCGGGCGTGAAGTTCGCCATCGAAAACCACAAGGAGCTGTTGTGCTGGGAGACGCGCCAGGTGATCGAAAGCGCGGGAACCGAATTCGTCGGCTCTTATCTGGATACCGGGAATCCCTCTTTCGTCATGGAAGATCCCTTGGAGGCCGTGGAGACGCTGGGGCCGGTCGCGGTTACTTTTCACCTGCGCGATTCCATTCTGTACGAAGCGCCGGGCGGAATCGCGGTGCAGTGGGCGCCCTTGGGCGAAGGGGTGGTGGATTTCAAAGCGATTGTGGCGCGGGCGCGCCAGGTCATGGCGCCGGACGTCCATATTTATATCAAGCCCATCACCGGGCGTCCGCCGGAAATTCTGCCGGTTTACGACGCCGCGTTCTGGAATACTTTCCCGGAAAAGAAAGCCGCCAGCCTGGCGCGCTTCCTGGCGCTGGCCAAGCGCGGGCATCCTTACGAAAAGCACGTGGTAATCGAGGACTTGCAGGACCGCCCGACACCGCCGGAGTTTCTCGCGGCGGTGCAATTCCAGCAGCGCGAGCACATGGAACGCAGCGTGCAATATGCCGGGAAAGTTCTGGATTTAGGCGTGAAATGGCGCGGATAACTTTCACAGGTGTGCCGCTGCGGCCCATTTCTAGGGCTTGCCGACAAATGTTCTAATAGAAATTTACTATGCTCCCCTCTTCGTGCGTTGTGTTCTTCGTCTGTGCGGTCTCGGCATTTGCCGCCTCGCCGCCGGACTCCGCCCTTTTGCGCGGCAAGGCGGCGCTGGCCCAATTGCCCCTCCGCTTCGAAGCCAACCAGGGACAGTACGATGCCGCCGTGCGCTATGCGGCCCGCGCCGCTGGCTATCGGGTTTATCTGAAAGATTCCGGTCCGGAGCTGGCCCTCGGTTCCGAACGCATCGCCATCCGCCTGCTGGACGCCAACCCGGCCGCGCCCATCCAGCCCCTGAATGCCATGGACGTGCGCACCAACTATATGCTGGGAGACCGCTCGCGCTGGCATACCGGCGTGGCCAATTACAGCCGCGTGCGCTACCAGGACGTGTACCGCGGCATCGATGTGGTGTATTACGGCAGCGAGAACCGCCTGGAATATGACTTCCTGCTCGAAGCCGGCGCCGACCCCTCCCTCATCCGCATGCGTTTCGACGGCGCCCGCAACCTCAGCGTGACGCCTGCCGGCGAGGTCGCCTTCGATACCGCCGGCGGCCGCCTGGAGCAAAAGCTTCCGGCCATCTATCAGCAGGATGCCAAGGGCGCGCGGCGCACGGTGCAGGGACGCTACGTGCTGGTGGCGCGCAATACCGTGGGGGTAAAAGTGGAAGGGTATGACCGGCGGCGCAAACTGGTGATCGATCCGACCCTGGTCTATACCACCTACATTGGCGGCGGATCGAGCGACCAGATTAATGCGGCGCGGCTGGATGCCCAAGGCCTGCTGTATCTATGCGGCACCACCGATACCAGCGATCTGCAGCCGGTTGGCAACGCCTATCTGGACAGCCTCCAGGGCGTCACCAGTATCATCGTCGCGATCTTCGATACCACCAGCGCGCCCAGTTACAACTTGGTTTATCTGACTTACCTGGGCGGCACCAATATAGACATCGCGCTGGCCATGCAGGTGGATGGGCAGGGCGATATTTTCCTCACCGGCACCACCACCTCGACCGATTTTCCGCTGGCGGGGAATTCCGTGCAGACCACCGGAGCCGCGACCGACACGGCGGCCTTCGTCGCCGAACTGAATTTCCCCAACGGTACCCTGGTGTACTCGACCTTTCTGGGAGGCACCCAGGGCAACACCTCCGGCAACGGAATCGATATCGATCAGAATGGCAATATCTATGTGATCGGCACCACCCTGGCGAGCGATTTTCCGGTGACGGCTTCCGCTTACGCGGGCGTCATCTACGGGCCGTCGGATGCCTTCCTGAGCGAAATCAATATCAACAACCCGAACCTCGTCTATTCCACGTTTTTGGGCGGATCGCTGGAGGACGACGGGCGCAGCATCGCGGTCACGCCGGCGGGGCTGGTATACTTCGGCGCCTCCACGGTTTCGCCGGATTTTCCTCTGGCGGGGTACTCTTACCAGGATTACCTCAACGGAGGGGAGGATATGATCATAGGGGTCATGGATATGACCCAGTCGGGGACGGATTCGCTGGTTTACTGCACGTACTTCGGCGGCTCGAATAACGAGGAGCTGCGCCAGGTGCGGTTTGACAATAACGGCAACCTGATGGTGACCGGCTACACGCTCTCGACCGATTACCCGGTAACCGGCAACGCCGTGCAGGCCACCTACGGGGGCGGCGGCGACGCGGTGATCTCGGTGGTGAATCCGCTGGGCTCGCCCTTCCTGGTGTATTCCACTTACCTGGG
>Ga0181521_10003093_pt1 | contig 19727 bp, 21 predicted proteins | sample PEATcosm2014_Bin_32_FD_119764 | JGI IMG/M metagenome (GOLD analysis project Ga0181521, IMG submission 119764) | Peatland microbial communities from MTU Mesocosm Facility, Houghton, MI, USA - PEATcosm2014_Bin02_60_metaG | ecosystem: Environmental > Terrestrial > Soil > Wetlands > Peat | place... | reverse complement strand
GCGGCCGCACCACACAGGTATGGGACGTCGAGATCTCCGACGACGATGGACGCCCCTGCGCCCTCAGCCGCGTGACGATCGCCATCCGACCTCAGAACGCCTAGCGCCAAGGCGCTGCGTTGACAGCCCGGCGACTATGTCACGCACAGCGAGGGAGCGTCGCCATGGCCGCGGCTCAACCCCCGCCGTATTCGTCGTGGCGGCGCCACCTTGCGCTGGGCTCGTTGCGCCCGAGCGGCGCGCGGTCGAGCCACGCGTACATGCCCCAGAGGGCGTCGACGCCTCGCCCGTAGGCCGAGTAGGTGTGGTAGACGACGCCATCCTCCAGGGCGAATGCGCTCATGCCGGGCCCCTCTTTTCTGAAGGTGACGGGATCGGTGCCGGCGCCCGAGGCCATCTCGATCAGTCCGGGGCTCTCCTCGGACGGCCGGAGGTCGCTGGTGCGAAAGTTGTACTCGACGGCGCCCGACTGCCATTCCCGCTCGGTGTGCGTCACGTGGAAGTCGTGGTTGAAATCACTCTCGAACGAGGAGGCCCACGGGAAGCTCCAACCCATCCGCCGCTTGTAATCCTGGAGCTTTGCGAGCGGGGCGCGCGAGACCGCCGTGAACGCGACGTCGTGGTTGACCAGGTGCACCACCGAGCCGGAGAAGCCGTCCGCGATCGCCGAGCACGACGGGCACCCGCGGCGCGTCAGCTGCTTCTCGGCGTCGAGCGGCTCTCGATGTCACAGGTTGGCGGTTCCAGCAAACCTGTCTGTAGATGGCCGAACACGACGAGCAGCGAGACGCGGCCCTGGTGGCCGCGGTCGGGCGGGGCGATGCGGACGCCTTCGACGAGCTCTACGTCCGCTACCTGCCGCTGGTCGTTCGCTGGTCCGTGCGCGCGACCGGCAACCGAGAGCTGGCAGCCGATCTGACGGCCGAGGTCTTCGCCGCGTCGCTGACCGCCGCGCGCAGGTTCCGCCCCGAGCGAGGGTCCGTGGCGGGCTGGCTGCTCGGGATCGCGCGCAACAAGCTTCGCGAAAGCCAGCGCCGCGGCCGGGTCGAGGACTCCTCGAGGCGGCGCATCGGGGCCGAGCCGGTGTCGCTCGGCGACACCGATCTCGAACGTGTCGAGGAGCTCGCGAGTCTCGATGCGAACATCGTTTCGCTCGTGGAAGGACTGCCGGAGACCCTTCGCGGGGCGCTTACCGAGCGGGTGGTGCACGAGCGGCCCTATCAGGACATCGCATCGGAGCTTCGCTGCTCTGAGTCCGTCGTCCGTCAGCGCGTCAGCCGCGCGCTGAAAGCCCTGAGGTCCCAGCTGGAGGAGACGTGAGCGACTACTTCGGACGTGTTCAACAGGAGCTTCGCGGGGCCGTGGCTCGTCGCTCGCATCTGCCCTGGTACCTGCGTATCCGCCCGCGCCGTTCGCGGCCCGCGATCGTCGCCCTGGTCGGCCTCGTCGCCACCGGCTCGGCGCTGGCGGCGAGCGGAGTCCTGAGGACGGGCGCCCCCGTTGGGACACCCGTCGCTGCGATCCCCAACGCCTACGAAGGCGCCGTGGTCCCGGGCAGCGTGCGCCTGCTGGCGCTGCGGGTCCCCGACCCCGACGGCGGACCGCCGTGGGGGCTGCGCGTGCTGAAGACGACCCGCGGCCTGACCTGCGTCCAGTTCGGGCGCGTCGTGGGGGGTCGCCTCGGCGTCCTTGGCGAGGATGGGGCGTTCGCCGACGACGGCGCCTTCCATCCGTTCGCGAGCGACTTCCTCGACGGCGTCGGCTGTGGCACCGACGACGCCCGCGGAGACGCGTTCGTCAACGAACAGTTCCATGGCACGCCGGCCAGCGCGCTCGCCCGCGATCAGCAGCACGTCTCGGGCGGCTGCTACACGCCATCGCCCCTGCCGAGCTCGTGTCCGCCGACGGAGCTGCGGGATGTCTACTTCGGGCTGCTCGGCCCGGACGCGGCCAGCATCACGCGCACCGCGATCGGCGGCGGCGGCACGATCCCGACGGCCGGATCCGAGGGGGCCTATCTGATCGTCCTTTCGCACCGCAGGACCCGATGCGCGCCCGGGGCTCTGATCTGCAGCAGGAGCGAATCATTCAGCACCTTCGGACCCGAGCTGGTCCCATACGAAGTGATCCGCACGGTCGACTACCGCGGGGGCAGGAGCTGCGATGTCCCCACGCCCGCTCAGCGCCGGTTTCCGAGCCAGTCCACCTGTCCGGCCGTGGGCTATGTCGCGGCACCCGGCCGGCGCGTCACCGCCTCGCAGCTCGCGAGTAAGGTCTCCGCCCACGTCGAAGCGGCCACGTTCTACTGCGAGAAGGCGGAGCAGACCGTGCCGTGCGACGGCCGGGTCCCGCGCGGCTACCGGCGCATCGACATGCGCTTCGGCCCGCCAGAGCTGCTCCTGGTCGTCGAATTCACGGCCCGCGAGGCGGTCACCAACTTCGACAGCCACTACGAGATCGGCACCGGCGACCCGGCCGACCCCGGCAAGCCGCAGTGCCCGGGGGCGGGGGCCGGTGGGTTCGGCCCCACGCAGACGAACCTCCGCGCCGGGCAGCGCGTTCGCTACACCGAGTTCGTCGATCGCGAATGCCCCGGCCGCTCGCGCGTCACCGTCGGCTACGTCACCGTCGATGGGCCGTCCGGGGCCGAGCCGGTGCCCGGCCTGCCGGGTCAGAGCGCCGAAATCCCGGTCGGGCACACCACGTTCGTCGTCCCCTGACCGTAGGGCTACAGTGCAGCGATGAGAGCGATCCAGTTCGCGCGCTTCGGTGGCCCGGAGGTTCTCGAGCAGGTCGAGGTGCCCGAGCCGCACGCGGCAGCCGGCCAGATCCGCGTCGCCGTGAAGGCCGTCGGCGTCAACCCCGCCGACTGGAAGCTTCGCCAGGGCATGATGGGCGGCGAGCTGCCTCGGGGCACCGGCCTGGAGGTCGCGGGCGTCGTCGATGAGGTCGGCGACGGCGTGACGGACGTGAGCGTCGGCGAGGAGGTGTTCGGTTCCGTCGAGGGCCCATCGGCTCAGCGAAAGCGGCCACGTGCGCGGCAAGCTCGTGCTGCTCGTGGGCTGAAAGCGCGGCTGCGACCTAGCCGGCAGCCAACGCGTTCAGGCTGGCTCTTCATCCACGCGGCCTGAGCACGCGCGCGCTGCATGACGCCAACGGCGAGGGGAACCGTTCGGCTTCCGGGCTGACCGAGCTCCGCTTCCCTGGGACGCGTACCGAGAAGCTCCCCACGAGGACGCCGACTTTTTCGTATTTGTACGCGTACACGACTTCGCTCTTGCTCTTGAAGACTTCGTCGGGCTCATACAGGCTGACCGTCCCGTGGATCATGCCGGGAGGCAGGGGACAGGTGGTCGTTGTGACGGTCTGGCCGGCGGCGATGTCCGATTCGGTCCTGTAGCCGCCGTGGTTTTCGTGAAGCATTCCAGGCACGTACCAGATGAAGTTGTAGCCGCTTTGGGCGTTCGTGAGCGAGACGCGGGACCTGAACGCGAGCCGCAGCTCGTAGCGGCCGTGGCGTGTGCGGATCAGCCTGGCGGCGACGGGTGTCTCGACCTGCGGGTGGCTGTATGACAGCGATTGCGGAGCCACGTACCCCACCGGCACCTGCATGCTGGGGGTGCACGCGTATGCGCCTCCGATCCAGCTGCGCCGGGTGAGGTGGCATGTCGCCCCGTCGCGGTAGTGGATTTCGGTGATCGGCCCGTCGACGGGGACGACGCCGCCCGTGCCGACCCCCGTCAGCAGCTGACCGACGGTGGAGCGCGTGACGATCAGGTATGCGCCCTCCGGCCCGCTCGTCGCGAGCGTGTGGCGCTGGCCGCCCTGGACATACGTGACGCTCTGCGCGTCCGGTCCGAGCAGGCCGAAGTAGAGATTGCGCTCGTCTTCCAGCGGGCAAGGCGGTTCGTGCCTTGAATGACCGCCCGGCGGGGAGTCCGGCGGGTAGCAGCGGCTCTGCCATGCGCTTGCCGGCTGCTCGCCCCAGGTCTGGTTGATGTATAGCCGGTGGTAGCGGTCCAGCGCGCTGCACCAGTCGCCGAAGCCGGCGCCTCCACTGGCAACGCTCAGCACGTGGGCGCGTCCGTCGTTGCCAAACGCGTCGTCCTGTCCGAGCGCGACCAGTTTGCCGTCGATGAGTCGCGCCACCTCCACACAGCCAAGGCCCCTGCTCGTGCTGAACTCGCGCATGCCCCATGGCGCCCCGCCGGCGGGGTCTGGAGTGGAGATCGGGAGCATGCGCGCCGATCCTGGCGTCAGCGCGCCGTCGCCTGTCGTGGGCGCCGTGAACAGCTGCACGCGCGACGTTGGCGCCGGCGCGCCGAACCTGATCACGCCGCTTGCCAACGCCACGCCGGCGAGGCCGAGTCCGACCGCCAGCGAGATCAGCGGCGTCCGGTGCCATCCGCGTCGCCGACGCCCGCGTGCGAGCAGCGCCAGGCGGGTCATGCGACCGCGTGCGCGTCGTCCGGCGGCGTCGTGCAGCTGGTTGCGCACCTGCGGCAGGAGAGTCATGGTTGCTCCTCCAGTTCGGCTCTGAGCTTTGAAAGTCCGCGGCTGACCCGCTGGCGCACGACCAGCTCCGAGGTCTGCAGCTCCCCGGCGATGTCCGGGTAGGAGCGCTCGTCGACGATCCGCGCGCGGATCGCGTCCCGTTGCAGCGGGGGCAGTCGCTCCAGCAGCTCGATCACCCAGCCACTCGAGCTGGCGGCGCTCTCGACCCGCTCGAGCTCCTCCGCCGCGAGCTCGATCGGCTCGCGAATGCCAAGTCGCCGGCGCGCGTCGGCCTCCACACGTCCGCGGCGAAGGCTCTTGAGCAGCTTGTTGTGCGCGATCGTGAACAGCCAGCCGGCGGCCGAGGGGTTCTCGGGCCGGTAGCGGTGCGAGGCGCCGAGCGCCGCCGCGAACACCTCCGCCGTCAGATCGGCCGCCACTTCCGGATCGCCCGTGCGGCGCGCGAAGTAGCCGACGACGGAGCGCTCATAGCGGTCGTAGAACGCCGCGAACGCATCCGGATCGCAGCGCGACGCCGCCAGCAGCTCGCCGTCGCTCGCCTCTGGAAGGCCCATGCCTTGTTAACCCCGAGCGGCGGATCCTGTGACCGACCGCGTCCAAGAAGTCACGTCCTCGCGATTTGCTATTCAACCAATAAGTTGCTAAACTCTTTAGTTGAATAACGATGGCGACCGACCAACTCAGCCTGACATTCGCCGCCCTGGCCGATCCCACGCGCCGGGCGATCCTCGCGCGGCTCTCGCATGACGGCGAGGCCACGGTCAACGAGCTCGCCGAGCCGTTCCCGTTCAGCCTGCAGGCGGTCTCCAAGCACCTGAAGGTGCTCGAGCGAGCGGGGTTGATCACACGCGGGCGAACGGCGCAGCTGCGCCCGTCGCGGCTCCACGGCGAGCCGCTGCGCGAGGTGGACGACTGGCTGGAGCAGTACCGCGGCACCTGGGAGGGACGCCTGGACCGCCTCGCGCAGCACCTTGACGACATACAACAACGAAAGGCAGACGACGATGACTGACCAGTCCGTGATGGTGGAGCGCACGCTCGTGATCGAGCGCGAGCTCGACGCGCCCCGCGACCTCGTCTGGCGGGTGTGGACCGACCCTGACGAGGTGACCAAGTGGTGGGGGCCCGAGCACTTCACGACACCCCGCGAGAAAATCGAGCTCGACCTGCGCCCGGGTGGCGTCTGCCGGATGACGATGGTCGGCCCCGACGGTCTGGAGTACCCGAACGACGGGCACTTCGGGATCGTCGAGCCGCCCGAGCGCCTGTCCTTCGGCGGAGAGACCACCGACCACCCGATGCTCGAGTCCGCCGAGACGACCGTCGAGTTCCTCGACCTCGGTGCCAGCCGCACGAAGGTGATCGTCACCTCGCGCATGATCTGCGCCGAGGAGCTGCTGCCGATGGCGCGGGCGGGCTGGGGAAGCCAGCTCGACAAGCTCGAGGCGCTGCTCACCGATTGAGCCCGCGGCCGGACGCCGCCCGCGTGGGCGGCGTCCGTGGGCGAGTGCTACCAGCCCGAGCTTTCGCCCCCCGAGCAGCTCGTTTTGAGGATCGGGCTGCGGCAGGTGCGGCTGGTCGTCCCGTCGGCGTTCCTCGTGAGCGTCAGTTCGTCGCCGTTGGTGGCGGTCGCCGTCACCGAGTATTCGCCTTCGCCGTGGGTCGTGCCGCTCAGGTAGGCGTGGTCCTTGCTCGGCGTGATCGGGATCGTCGGCTCCTCGGCGGCCACTTCCGCGAGCGTTACATAGGCGTAGCTGCCGCCGTGGTCGAGCGCGATCGTCTCCGCCGTCGTCGCGGCATTGCGAGCGAGTTCCTTGGCCGACACGTCGGTCGCCTTCGTGGTCGTGCTGAGAAACGCCGGAATGGCGATCGCGGCGAGGATGCCGACGATCAGGACGACGACGAGTATTTCGGGCATTGTGAAACCGTCGCCCGCGCTCGCGCGGCGCGCGAGGCGGGCCCATCGACGGTTGTCGAGCTCTGCTCGGGCGGTACGGTGGGACGGGCTCGACTGCGACATTTGGCCTCCTTGCCTTACGTGCAGTCGGGCTGTCTCGGTGAGACCCCTGACTTTGCGACCCCGCCTCACGACGGGTTTGCTCGTTCAGAGTTGTTCGATCGCGGCGCAGTGTGCGCGTCTGCGCCGGCGGATGGAAGCGAAACTCGCTTCTGGACGGTTTTCTGGACGAATGTTCGAGCGCGGCGCCGCCGGGCGTGGCGGGCCGGCGGGCACGAGCTACGGGCCGGTGTACGCGAACAGCGCTTTCGACGGCGCGTCGCCGCTGCCGGTGAAGTAGCTCTCCGCCGTCGTCACCGTCACCGGCACCTTCGTCTTCGCCGTCCCGGCCGGCGAGACCGCGTCGACCGCGCTTGTCGAGCCGCACGCGAGCAGCGCCTGCACGGGCGTGAACGACTCCGCTTCGGTGCTCCCGAACGCGACCGCGAGCGGGCAGCCGAGGTTCTCGCCGTGGATCACCACCGCCGTGCCGCCGGTCGCGGCGCCGGTGTGCGGCGTCAGCGAGGCGACGTGCGGCTGGCCGGGCGGGTACAGGAACAGCAGATCCGCGCCGGACGTGGCGCTGCAGCCGGTGACCGTGCACACCTGCGCGTCGGCGATCGCCGGGTTCTGCGAGACCGTCTGCGTGCTCAGCTGGGTGTTGACGGTGGCGTCGAAGGAGTAGTTGGTGCCTTCGGAGGGCGGATTCTGGCTGTCGTCGAAGCGCACCACGGTGACCTGCCCGAGCATGCCTTCCCCGGTGATCTGGATCGGCGTGCCGCCGGTGTCGGCGGCGCCGCTCATGCCCTTCAAGCGGACGCTGCTCGCCGTGCTTTCGACGCCCGAGACGTTCGGAACGCCGGCGTATCGCACCGGCGTCTGCGCCGATTCGCCGGCGAGCGTGCGCACGGACAGCGGCACGCTCGTCGGATCGACGGTGGCCGTTTCCGCCGATCCGGCGATCGCGGGCGCGAGGATCTGGATCTCGGTGCCGCTCTGGAAGGCGATTTCCCTGTCGATCGACGTTTCCAGGCCCGGCTTGCCGAAGAACGCGTAGTCGAACGTGAAGCGCGACAGGCCGCTGCCGCGGACCGTCACGAGCGTTTCGCCCGTCTCGCTCGCGAGGCTGGCCGCGCCCGCCGACGTCGAGACGGACGCGATCGTCGGCGCGGGCGCGTAGTCGAACTCGGTCGGCGCCGGATACACCTCGCAGCCGCAGCCCGGAGGCGCCTGCAGCGCTCCATCCTGTTCGAACGTCGGGGCGCCCTCGAACGGCGCCAGGATCGGCGCCGTCGCGCTGGCTCCCGCCGGGCCGTGGACGACGACCTGCACCTGGCAGATGTCGTTGGCCGCGTTCTCGCCCGCGTACACGCCGCTGCTGGGGAGCGGCGCGCAGGCGGTGTGCGAGGAGTGGGGGGGAGGGGTGACGAGGATCTCCGAGTCGCCGAGCACCTTGAACGTGGTGGCGCTCACGCCGCCGAAGCTGACGCTGCTGGCGCCCGTGAAGTCCGAGCCGAGGATCGTCACCGCCGCCGGCGCGCTCTCGCTGCCGCCGGACGGGCTGAGGCCCGTGACGCTCGGCAGGGCGCCCGTGTGGTTCGTGTCCACGTACTCGAAGGTGGACGGCGGACCGGGCGCGCTGGATTGCCCATCGTCGAGCGTCACGATCACATCGGCGGGTCCGGCGCCGTCCTGCGGCGCCGGCGCGCCCGCGGGCAGCGTGTCGAGCGCCGGCGGCAGCGTCAGCGTCAGGGACGTGGCGCTGAGCACGTGCACGGCGCCCGCCGGGGCATGCCACGCGCCGACCTGCACGCCCGCCACGTCAGCCGCGCCGGCGCTTTCGAAGCCCGTGCCGGTGACCGTCACGCTCTCGCCGCCCGCCGTCGTCCCCGAGCTCGGCGATAGCCCGGTCACGGCCGGCCTGCTCGCCTGCGCGGCGTAGCTGCACAGGTGGTAAGCGAGACCCGCGGAGCCTTCCGGGCCGGTCAGCCGCGGCGAGCCGAGCCCCGAGGCCGTGTCGTACCCGATCGTGGCCGGGAACGTCCTGCCGCCGTCCAGGCCGTAAACGTCGTTGTCGCCTTCGGCGATGTCGTTGAACGACGCGGCGTATGCCGTCGGGTTCGAGGCGATCGCATAGAGCAGCGGGCTGGCGAAGCCGACGCCCGAGGCCGTCGACGCGCTCGCCCTGCACGTCGGGGACGCGTCCGCGAGCGCGAGCATCGCCGCCCAGATCGGGCTGGCGGAGGAGGTCCCGCCGATCGTCGTCCAGCCGTCGGCGAAGCCTTCTTCCTTGAACGCCTTGCTGTAGAACGTCGGCGCGCCGGTGTACTCGTCCGCCTGCGCGGAGACGTCCGGTACGAGCCTGCAGGGCGTCGTCGCTTCGGCCCCCGGCAGCGTCGCGTCGCAGAAGCCCGTGGGGTAGCCCGCTGCTTTCTCGACGGTTGCGGCATTCGTGTAGTCGGCGCTTCCCGGCAGCGCGATCCCCGGCACCGTCGCGTCGCGCTGCCAGCTTGGCATCGCCCACGACCGCGAGATGCCGCCGCCGCCCCCGCCGCCCGCGGGCCCGTCGTTCCAGACGTGCTCCTGCGCCGGCTGCGTGGCGGCGTCGGTGATCGTCGTCCCGCCGACCGCCAGCACGTAGGGCTGGCTGGCTAGTTCGGTCGTCGACAGCGGGTTCTGTCCGGGCTGCACGACCACTTCGCGGTGCATTTCTTCGCAGGCGTCGCTGCCGGTGTCCCCGGCGGCGTTGAGGAACGTCTGACCCTGCGCCGCGGCCTGCTGGAAGAGGAGGCTCTCGGCCTGCTGCACGCCCGGCTCGCCGTCCTCGGCCTCCTGCTCGCACGGCTCGCCCCAACTGGAGGTGATGATCTGGTCGCGGTCTTCGTCGATCATCGCCGTGATCTCCGACAGTTCGCCGGCGATCGATTCGGGCGCCTCGTACACGTCGATGCTCGCGCCCGGCGCCATCGCCGAGACGTCCTCGACGTCGAGGATCGCCTCGCCCTCGCCGGCGCCCTGCGGAGAGCCGCCTTCGACGGGGATCACGCTGAGGCGCGCGGCCATGCTCGATGCGGCCGCCGCGCCGAAGTAGCAGCCGTCGAAGTGGCGTACGTCGGAGGTCGCGAACGGTTCCTGCTCGTAGATGCCGATGTGCACGCCGGCGCCCGTGTCGCCGAGTGCATACAGGCCGAAGGCGCCGTATGCGTTGGCGATCTGGTCGTCGGTCAGCCCGCCCGCTTCTTCGGCGTCGAGCGTGGCGGCTCGGCAGGGCCGCGGCGATCCTTCGGGGTGGGGAAACGTTCCCGCCCTGGCGGGCGCGTACAGGTGGCGCAGCGAGGACTTCGGCCGCTCGAGCAGCGGATGCGGGCGCACGACTTCGTCGAGCCCGACGACCGTCGCGACGGAGCTCGCGAGCGAGGCTGGCAGCGCCGGCGCGGAGGTGCTCGCGCGCGCGAGCCTGCCATCGGCCAGCCTGTAGCTCTCCAGGCCGGTCGCGAAAGCGCGGGCAACGCGAGACGCGGAGCCGGAGAAGCGGACGAGCCCGTCGCCGGTGACGGCGCCGACGCGCAGCCCGTCGTTCTCGAGCTGCGCCTTCACCGCGGCGACGGTCGCCGCCGCCGGCCCGAAGCGCGCGGCGAACTGGCCCCTCGACAGGTAGCGCCCGAACAGCGGCGAGCCCTTCCTCGTCACCTCGCCGAGGAAGCTCTGCAGCGCCTGCCCATCGCGCGGGCGCACCAGCAACGCGCCCGAGACCGTGCCGGCGGCCGGCGCCGGTCCAAGGTCGACGGCGCCGCGCGGGAGTCTGGGCGCCGCGCCGATTCGCACCAGCCCGCCCTGCCCGGCGGCTGTGGAGACCTCGATCGCGACGCCGACCGCCAGGACGGACAGCAGCGCGAGCACGAGCAGCGCAGCGCCCGCGAGCCGGCGGCCGGGCCACAGGGGGCGGGCGCCCGAGCGCCCGCGAGCGCGCGTCCGTGCCTGGCCTGACCTTCGGTGCTCGCTGCGCCCATCCATGACGACCTCCAGGCCGGCCGCCGCTGCTCGTCAGCGGCTGGAGCCGTCCGAAGGGATAACAGACGGCCGGCCGACGTGTCAATCCGGCGCTCACCGGCGACCGGCTTTGTGCGAACATATGTTCGTATGGGCTTGTGTGGATCGATCGGCGTCGTGGATGGAGGCCGACCGGTCGATGCCAAGGGTGTAGACAGATGTCCGTCAGTCAATCGAGTGGCAGATGGACGTCAACCACTTGGCCGAGTGGCCGATGGACGTCGGTCGCATTCCTCTCTTGCGGCAGGAAGAGTGGGGCGATGAGCACGATGGAGGACTACAAGGCGGAGCTCGCCCGCTTTCTCGAAGGCTTCGGCGCGAACGTTCGTCGCGTGCGGACCGCCAAACGCCCGCGCGTGTCCCAGGAACGGCTCTGCCACGTCACGCAGCTGCACCGCACCGAGATCGGCAAAATCGAGCAGGGACTGGTGGAGCCGCGCCTGACCACGCTGTACATCCTCGCCGACGGCCTCGATGTCACGATCGACGAGCTGCTCACCGGCCTGTGGGTGCCGACCGAGCGCAGACCATCGCCGCGCTCGGAGCCGTGGACGTGATCCGCTCGTCGGCTCCCGACCCGGTGCTGGCGGCCACGCTGCGCCGGCTGCGCGCGGAACGCGGCATCACCAGGGAAGCGCTCGCGTTTCGCTGCGGGATCACCCCCTGCGCGCTGGCGCGGATCGAGCTCGGTCAGGCGGTTCCCGGCTGGAACACGGTGCGCCGGATAGCCGCCGGACTGGACGTCGGCATGGTCGAGCTGTGCGCCGCCGTCGAAGGCAGGGCCCCGGCGGCGCTCGCCTTTCCGTACTGAGCCGCTCGATCAGCCCGATCCCACCTCCGCCAGCAGCTCGGCAAGCCGATCGTGCGATTCGCCCAGTCCCGTCTCCATGCCCGAGGAGAGCATGCCGTCGCGCTCCTGCGTCGTGTGGAACAGCGACGTCGTCGTCAGCTTCGTACGCCCGCCGAGATCCTCGAAGCTGACCGTGTCCACGATCACGTGGCCGGGCATCCCCTCCCATTCGAACGTCTGCACGAGGCGTTCGGGCGGCGTGACCTCCCGGTAGATCCCGCGGAAGCCCTGCTCGCGCCCGTCGGGGTCGCGGGCGACGAACCGCCAGCGCCCACCGGGCCGCACGTCCATCTCATCGACGATCGTCGTCATACGCCGCGGCCCCCACCAGCGCCGGATCAGCTCGGGGTCGGTGAACGCGGCGAACACGCGCTCGCGGGGTGCGTCGAAGACCCGCTCGGAGACGATCTCGCGATCGGTGGGCGTGGTCAGCTTCGTTGCGCCGGTCATCGTCTGCTCCCGTCGGTCGGTGGTCGTGGCGGTGGACATCGTGTTGCTCCTTTCGGGTGCTCTCGCGAGTAGGTGGTCACTGCGGGTCATCCTTGGTCTCCTCGAGCAGCTCGCCGAAGCGATCGAGGCGTTCGTCCAGCATCTGCCGGTAGGACTCGATCCACTGCTGGGCGTCGTCCAGGCGCCGCGGGCCGAGGCTGCAGCGGCGGGCGCGTCCGACCTTCTCGGTCCTGACGAGCTCGACCTCTTCCAGGATGCGCACGTGCTTCTTCATGCCCGTCAGCGACATCCCGAACGGCTGCGCGAGCTCGGTGATCGTGGCGCTGCCCTGGCCGAGGCGCTGGAGGACGCTCCTGCGCGTCGGGTCCGCGATCGCCGCGAACGCCCCGTCGAGCTCCGACTGATACTGAACCATACAGTTCAGTATAGCAAGCGCGGTAGAGTGAAGGGATGATCGGGCTCAGGCGCATGGAGGAGTTGCAGGCGGAGGCGAACTACCACCGCGAGCGCTACCAGCTCTACAAGGCCAAGACACACGGCCCGCACCTGACGAGCCCGGTCCGCCTCGCGGAACTCGAGCGGCGCTGTCAGGGCGCCGACTCGCGCCTGCGAGCGGCCGAACGGGAGAACGCCCAGCCCGTGGGCATCGTCGAAGATTCGCCGTAGCGCTGCCCATCGCCGGCACGCGCTCCTACCGCACGTGCGCGCCCAAGCCGCCGCCGGGACACCATCATCTGCTTTGAGGCGCTCAAAGCACGTGCAGCAGCCGCCAGCCCAGTGAGGGGCCTGAAAGCGGCTTGACCGCCACGGCGGTGGTCGAGACGGCGCCCGCGCCCACGACGGTCACCGTCGCCAGCGGCTCGCCGGCCCGCACCCGCGTTCCGGCCGGCCGCAGCGCCACGTCGACCCCGAGCATGAGGCCGCCCCAGCCGATCTCGCGCAGGGCGCTCGCGGTGGCGGCGGTCGTCCGGTGTCCGTCCGCGTCGCTGGCGCTGAGCACGCCGGCGCCGGCGGGCAGCACGGTGGCGACGCGCAGCGCCGCCGCGGCGGAGTCGCCGAGCCGCTGGGCGCTGAGCAGCGCAGCTTCGATCAGCCCGCCTTCGCGCTGGCCGAGCACGACGCCGATCACGGTCAGCCGCCGCCCGCCGACGACGACGTGCTTGGCGAACGCGAAGCAGCCGCCGGCGGCGCGATCGGAGCCGGTCTTGACGCCCACGTAGCCATCGCTGCCGAGCAGCGTGTCGTAGTTGGCGACGCTGCCCACCACGGGCAGCTCGGCGGCGGGCTCGGCGACGATCGCGGCGAACGCCGGCACGCGCATGGCCGCGCGCGCGAGCTTCAGCTGGTCGACGGCCGTGGAGACGGTTTCATCGCCGAAGCCGCTCGGGTCGGTGTATTTGGTGGAGAGCATGCCGAGCGTGCGCGCGGTCGCGTTCATGCGGGCGACGAACGCGGCGAGCGTCCCCGCGTCGTGGACGGCGAGCAGCACGGCGATGTTGTTGGCGGAGGGCAGCAGCAGCGCCTGCAGCGCCTGGCGCTCGGTGATCTGCTCGCCGGCGCGCACGCGCACGACCGACTGCAGCAGCGCGGCGCGCAGTTCCTCTTCGGCGACGTCCGCGCGCGTGACCGCGATCGTGAAGCCTTCCGCGCCGGGCGCCAGCGGGTGTTCGCGCAGGACCAGGTACGCGGTCATCATCTTGGCGAGGCTCGCGATCGGGACCGGCGCGAAGCTCCCGGAGCTCACGATGCCGCCGACCCTCTCGACCTCCAGCGCCGCCTCGCCGGCGCGCGGCCACGCCAGACGGGGCGCGGCGCCGGGGAAGCGGACTTCGGATGCGAGCGTTCGCCTGATGCTCACCGCCGGCGTCCCCTCGCTCGCCAGGCGCACGACGAGCACGAGCAGGATCAGCGCGAGCCCGATGGCGCCGAGGGCCATCCGGCGCGAGCGAGATCGGTGTCTCAGCGCTGGCCGTCCGCTCGTCGCCACAGCGTCAAGAAGCTAGCGCAGGCGCAGGCGGCGGGCGCCGGCAGCTGCGATCATGCCCGGCGTGGCCCGCCTGCCCCCGCTCGACCCCGCCGACGCCGAGCCGGCGGTGCGCGCGGCGCTCGAGCGCCTGCCGCCGCTGGCGGTGTTCGCGACGGTCGCCAACGCACAGGGGTCGTTCGTCAACTGGCTGCGCTTCGGCGGCGACTGCCTGGACGCGCGCTGGTTCGACCCGGTGCTGCGCGAGCTGGCGATCCTGCGCGTCGCGCGGCTGACGCCGGGCGCGGAATACGAGTGGGTCCAGCACGTGCCGATCCTGCTGGCCGTGGGCGGCACGCCCGAGCAGGTCGCCGCGCTCGAGGCCGACGATCTGGAGGCCGACGCGCTCGGCGAGGACGGGCGCCTGGTCGTGCGCTTCACCGGCCAGGTGGTGCGCGACGCGACGCCCGACGATGCGACGTTCGCGGCGATGAGCGCGCGCTTCACGCCCGCGGAGATCACGCAGCTGCTGCTCGTGATCGGCCAGTACATGATGGTCGCGCGCGTGATGGCCACCGCGCAGCTGGAGGTCGACGCGGTGCTCGGCGCCGACGTGCTGGCGGGGGTCGAGCGCTCCAGCAGGGCGCGTCGGCAGGACGCCGCCCCGGCGCCCGAGCAGCGCCCCGGCGCTCCGGCGCAGCCTCAGCGCGGCTGAGCGGCCGTCGCGGCGGCGCTGCGCGCGCAGGCGCGGATCACCTCGGCGACGGCTGCGGGGTCGTCGTAGAAGGGCACGTGCCCGGCGCCGAGCGTCACGTGCGTCGCCCACGGCAGGGCCGCGCGCGCCCGCGGCGCCTGCAGCCGGTAGGGGAGCAGCCGGTCGCGCCGGCCCCAGGCGATCGTGATGGGCGTGCTGCGCAGCTGCTCGGGATGCTCGAAGCGGTAGTGGCGGAAGGCGTCGAGGGCGCCTGTGAAGGCCGGCGAGACCCATGCGTCGCGGAGCGTCGCGACGGCCTCCTCGGCGGGCAGCCGCGCGGGGTAGCCGAACGTCTGCGAGAACAGCGCGATGCGCCCGCGGCGCGTGCGCGCGAGCGCTTCCACAGCAGGGCGCGCGGGCGCGGGGGTCTGCGCGAGCGCGCGCAGCGAGAGCTGGCAGAAGCGCAGCTCCGCGGGCGTCCAGAAGCCGGCGGGGGAGAACGCGCACACCGAGCGGACCGCGCGGCCGCGGGCGAGCTCCAGCGCGATCGCGCCGCCCATCGAGTTGCCCGCGACGTGCGGGCGCTCGAGGCCGAGCTCGGCGAAGAACCACTCGAACGCGTCGGCGTACGCGGGGATCGTCGGCTCGATGCCGCTCGACAGCGCCGCCGAGCGGCCGAAGCCGGGCGAGTCGCAGGCGATCACGTCGAACTCGCCGGCGAGCCGCTCGATCACCGGCTCCCACGCCTGCCAGTGGTGCCCGACGCCGTGCAGCAGCACCAGCGGCGGCCCCTCGCCCTCGCGGTGGTAGTTGATCGAGAGGCTCACGCCGGTCTCCAGCTGAACACGAGCCTCACCTCAGGCTCCAGTCGAGGCTGAGACTGGGGCGGTTTCGCGCACGAGATCGGCGCCGCGCTCGGCGATCATGATCGTGGGCGCGTTGGTGTTGCCGCCGGTGATCGTGGGCATGATCGAGGCGTCGATCACGCGCAGTCCCCGCAGCCCGTGCACCCGCAGCTGCGAGTCGACGACGGCGTCGGGATGCGTGTCGCTCATCCTGGCGGTGCCGACGGGGTGGTAGATCAGCATCAGCCGCCGTCGCAGGTCGGCTTCGAGGTCCTCGCGCGCGACGGCGCCGGCCCCCGGCTTGAGCTCGCTCACGACGATCTCCTTCAGCGGCGACTGCGCGGCGATCTCGCGCGCGAGCCGTGTGCCGGCGAGCAGCGACTCGACGTCGTCGGGCTCGGACAGCGTGTTGGTGATGATTCGCGGCTTGGCGGTGGGGTCGGCCGAGCGCAGCCACACCTGTCCGCGCGCCTTCGGCGAGACGAGCACGGGCGCGATCACCATGCAGTGGCCCTCGTGGGTCTCGGCGCCGTGGTCTTCGTAGTAGGCGGCGCCCATGTGGAACTGGATGTCCGCGGCGGGCAGGCCGCCGCGCGTGCGCGTGAACGCGACGACCTCGGCGACGGTCGAGCTGAGCTTGCCCGATTTGCGCAGCAGCCACTCGGCGAGCGGCCTGGGCTTGTCGGCGCCGTACAGGGTGTCGGTGTCGGAGACTTCCCACAGGACCGTCAGGAACGGGTGGTCCTGGAGGTTGCGCCCGACGCCGGGCATCTCGTGCGCGACCTGCACGCCGGCGTCGCGCAGCTCCTGGGGGGCGCCGATGCCGGACAGCAGCAGCAGCAGCGGCGAGCCGATCGCGCCGGCGCTCAGCAGCACCTCGCGCTCGGCCCGGACGAGCTCGACGCCGCCGCGTCCCCTGCGCAGGCGCACGCCCACCGCGCGGTCTCCGTCGAGCTCGACGCCCAGCACGGTGACGCCGGTGCGCACCTCCAGGTTGGGACGGGTGAGCGCCGGGCGCAGGTAGGCGTCGGCGGCGCTGAAGCGACGCCCGTTCTTCTGCGTGACCTGGAACATCGACGCGCCGTCCTGCTCGGGGCCGTTGTAGTCGGCGATGCGCGGGATGCCGGCGGCCTCGGAGGCGGCGAGCAGGCGCTTGCCGAGCGGCCGCGGCGAGCGCTGCTCGGCGACGTGCAGCGGGCCGCCCGCGCCGTGATACTCGGAGGCGCCGCGGACGTTGTCCTCGGCCCTCTTGAAGTACGGAAGCACGTCCGCGTAGCCCCAGCCGGGCGCGCCCTGCGCCTCCCAGCCGTCGTAGTCGAGCGGGCGCCCGCGGACGTAGAGCATCGCGTTCATCGAGCTGGAGCCGCCGAGCGCCTTGCCGCGCGGCATGTACAGCGAGCGGCCGTCGACGTGCGGCTCTGGCCCGGTGGCGAAGTCCCAGTCGAGCTTGGTGTGGAACTGCTGCGGGAACGCCGCCGGGATCTTGATCTTCAGCGAGCGGTCGGGGCCCCCGGCCTCCAGCAGCAACACGCGCACGGAGGGGTCCTCGGACAGCCGGTTGGCCAGCACGCAGCCCGCCGAGCCGGCGCCGACGATTATGTAGTCGTACATCGAGCTTGCTCCTCCTCCGGGCACCCTAAGCACTCATGACGGGAGCTGGCTTTCCCAGCGGGACGAAGCGGTACTCGGCGGCGTCCAGCCGGCTGGTCTGCTGCAGGTACTCGCGCATGTAGCCGGGCCAGTTGGCGACGATCCGGCCGTGCTCGTCGCGGTACCACGAGTCGCACTGCGTCCACGCGGTGCCGGCGAAGCGCGCCTGCAGCGCGCGGTCGCTGGCGGCCTCGACCTCGGCGCGCACCTCCAGCGCCCCGGCCTCGCGCTCGCACAATTGCTCCATTGCCTGACGTATGTACGCGGCCTGTGCCTCCAGGTAGACGATGATCGAGCCGCCCGAGGTGTTCGTGTTCGGCCCGTACATCAGGAACATGTTGGGGAAGCCGGGGACGCACATGCCGAGGTGCGCGTGCGCGCCGCCGGACCAGTGCTCGCGCAGCTCCACGCCGTCGACGCCCGCGATCCGCATCGGGAACATGAAGTCGTTGGTCCTGAAGCCGGTCGCCCAGATCAGGCAGTCGACCTCGCGCAGCCTGCCGTCGGCGGTCACGACCCCGCTCGGCGCGATGCTCGCGATCGCGTCGGTGACGAGCTCGACGTTGGGGCGCTGCAGCGCCGGCAGGTAGTGCGAGCTGAAGAGGATGCGCTTGCAGCCGAACGTGTAGTCCGGCCACGCCTTCGCGCGCACCGCGGGGTCCTTCAGCTGCGAGCGCATGAACGCGGCCGAGCGCGCGGCGGCCAGGCGCCCGACGGTGCGCGGGTGGCGGATCGCGAGCGTCAGCGACTCGGTGTACTGGAAGACGAACGTCCGCCGCAGCGCCTGCAGCCCGGGGATGCGCGCGATCGCCGTCCTGACGGCCCTGTTGTAGCGGCGGTTGTGGCGCGGCAGGAACCAGTTGCCGGTGCGCTGGAAGACGCTCATGTGCGCGACCCTGGGCGCGATCTCGGGCACGAACTGCACGGCGCTCGCGCCGGTGCCGACGACCGCCACGCGCTTGCCCGCGAGCGAATAGTCGTGATCCCATTCGGCCGAGTGGAAGCTGTGGCCGGCGAAGCTCTCCGCGCCCTCGATCGCCGGCCGCGCCGGCTGGTCCAGCTGCCCCGTCGCGACGATCAGCGCGTCCGCCTCGTACGTGGGGCCCTCCGCGGTCTCGACGCTCCAGCGGCAGCGCGCCGCGTCCCACGAGCAGGACGTGACCGTCGTGCCGGTGCGCACGAGGCGATCGATCCCGTACGTGCGCGCCACGTCGTGCAGGTAGGCGTGGATCTCCGCCTGCGGCGAGCACAGGCGCGACCAGTCGCGCCGCTGCGCGTAGGAGAACGAGTACAGGTGGCTGGGCACGTCGCACGCGGCGCCGGGGTAGCTGTTGTAGAACCACGTGCCGCCCAGGTCCGGCGCCTTCTCGAGGATCGTCACGTCGTCGATCCCGTGCCCCCGCAGCTCGATCGCCGCGGCGATCCCGCCGAAGCCCGCGCCGACGATCAGGACCTCGAGCTTTCGAGCGGACATACGCCTACCTTATGCCCTTCGCTCCAGTGTGTCTTCCAGCCAAGCGCCGGCCGCCGGGATCTCCCTGGGGTCGATGTGGTGCGCGGCGTCGGACTCGTGGTAGTCGACCGGCAGGCCGGCGTCGCGCAGCCGCTCGGCGGCGGCGCGCGCGAAGGCGACGTCGATCACCTGGTCGCGGCGGCCGTGGGCGATGAACACGCGCACCGCCGCGCGCGCCGCGAGGTCCGGCTTCCATCCCTCGACGGCGGGGATGAAGCCGGAGAACGCGAGGATCCCGCGCGGCGCGGGCCGCTCGGCGTCGAGTCCCGTCGCGTAGCTCATCACCGCGCCCATCGAGAAGCCGCCGAGCACCGTCCGCTCGGGCGCGATCCCCGTTTGCTGCCACAGCTCGTCGTGGAGCTCGCCGAGCTGGCGGCGGGCCGCCTCGAACGTGTCGGGGTCGGGGTAGCCGACGCGCGGCACCAGGTACCAGTGGTAGCCGGGCGAGCCGGGGAGTTGCATCGGCGCGCGCGGGGTCACCACGTGCAGCCGCCGCGTCGGGTCGAGCACGTCGGCGAGCGTCAGCAGGTCGTGCTCGTCGGCGCCGCGCCCGTGATGCAGCACGAGCAGTCCCTCGGGCGCGCCCGCGGCCGGACGCTCGCGGTGGATCAGCGCGCTCACGCTGTGACGCCCCTCGGCGTGCGCGAAGGCCGGGCGCTCACCCGGCCTTCGCCGGCTCGCGCGGTATGTACGGCGCCAGCTCGCGGCGCGCGATCGAGAGCTTGTGGACCTCGTCCGGGCCGTCCGCCAGGCGCAGCGTGCGCAGGTGCGCGTACGCGGCGGCGAGCGAGAAGTCGTCGGTGACGCCCGCGCCGCCGTGCACCTGGATCGCGCGGTCGAGGACCCGCAGCGCGACGTTCGGCGCGGCGACCTTGATCGCGGAGATCTCGATGCGCGCGTGGCGGTTGCCGACGGTGTCCATCAGCCATGCCGCCTTCAGCGTCAGCAGGCGCGCCATCTCGATTTCGATGCGCGACTCGGCGATCCAGTCCTGGACGTTGCCGCGCATCGCCAGCGGCTGGCCGAACGTCACGCGCGAGACCGCGCGCCTGCACATCGCCTCGAACGCCCGCTCGGCGGCGCCGATCGCGCGCATGCAGTGGTGGATGCGCCCCGGGCCCAGACGCGCCTGGGCGATCATGAAGCCGTCGCCCTCGTTGGCGATCAGGTTCGACGCCGGCACGCGCACGTTCTCGAAGTC
>Ga0181521_10003091_pt1 | contig 19736 bp, 13 predicted proteins | sample PEATcosm2014_Bin_32_FD_119764 | JGI IMG/M metagenome (GOLD analysis project Ga0181521, IMG submission 119764) | Peatland microbial communities from MTU Mesocosm Facility, Houghton, MI, USA - PEATcosm2014_Bin02_60_metaG | ecosystem: Environmental > Terrestrial > Soil > Wetlands > Peat | place... | reverse complement strand
GCAGGCGGGGGGACAGGTGGCGGAGCAGGCGGCGGGACAGGCGGCGGATCAGGCGGCGGAACCGACGGTGGAGCAGGCGGCGGATCGGGCGGCGGATCGGGCGGCGGATCGGGCGGCGGATCAGCGGCCGCATTACATCGAACCCTACCCGGCGGGAAGCCGTATGAGCCCAGGCTGCGATTTACTTCAACCACGAGTAAGATGGAATTTGTTCGGGAGGGTTAGTTGAATGATCTCCAAGGGAATGTTGCGGTTGATCGCGGCGGGCGGACTATCGCTTGCGACTTTTGGCCAAAGCACACCGAGGATGGCGCCCATACCGAGCGATCCTCTCGAACTGGTCAGCGGTCAAATCCAGGCTGTCGACACACCCGAGAGTCGCGATGCCATTGTTCTGCTTCTTGCCCGCGCGCGAGATAGTTACTCCTTGCGAAATGCGGGCCTGGCTTACGATCTCAAGGTCAGCTTTACGGTGAATTCCGGCGGCCAAACGGAATATGACGGCGCCTGGACGATGGAGGACGTGTTCGATCCCCAACAAGGGCTCCACTGGACGGCGAAAGCCGGGAGCCGATTCACGACAACTCGGATCTCCTCGAAAACGATGTTTTACGAAGTCGGGACGGCGAGCACCATTCCACTCCGTTTGCACGAGGCGCGGGCAGCCTTGTTCGACCCCATTCCGTCCTCGGAGAACGTTGCTCGGGCCCGGATCCGAACGTCAACGGCTGTCCTCCGCGGTGCGAAACTTACCTGCGTTTTGCTCTCCGCCCCAGGAAGCGCCGCAAGTGGGACGTCCGGGCGAGGCTGGCAGGAAAGCGAGGAGTGCATCGATCCACAATCCGGGCTTCTCCAGGTGCAGTCGCAAGTACCCGGGCGCTATTACGCTTACGATTACTCGAACGGCCCACAGCTTGGCGACTGTGTGTTGCCGCGAACGGTGATCGTGACCGAAGCCGGCAAAACCGTATCGAAGATCTCCGTTGACAGCCTGACCCAGCTTCCCGCTGCCGATTCCGGCCTGTTTGTCCCCACTGAGAAGATGAAGGCGAGAGGACCGGCAAGCGGGATCGCGGCAGCGCAAAAAATCTCGCGTTTTTTTGGACGGGGTCCGTTCCCGTCTGGCGCAACGGTCCGGCCAGTCTGCGTGTTCGGCCTCGTTACGGCATCGGGACAGCTCGTCGAGGCGCACTCGTTGGAGCCGTCCGATCCGAACAGTCAAGCGGCTGTCGAAGCTGCAAAGCGGATGAGTTTCTTCGCCCCGACGCCAAACGGAGCACGACATCGGCAGCACTTTGTGTTTGTCATCGAGATGTTTGTTTCTCCGCAATAGACAAAAGAGTTAATCTGATTCCCGTGCAGAAGCAGGCGCCGGCCCCGCGTAAGGTTCTCCTGGTCGGGTGGGATGCGGCGGACTGGAAGGTGATCCATCCGCTGATGGCTGCCGGCAAAATGCCCAACGTGCAGCGCCTCGTCGAAAACGGCGCCATGGGGCAGATCGCCACGCTCCATCCACCGCTCTCGCCGATGCTGTGGACTTCCATCGCCACCGGAAAGCGGCCGTTCAAGCATGGCATCCTCGGCTTCTCCGAGCCAACGCCGGACGGACGCGGCGTGCAGCCGGTCACGAACCTCTCGAGAAAATCGAAAGCGCTGTGGAACATTCTCAATCAGAACGATCTGCGCAGCGTAGTGGTTGGCTGGTGGCCCAGCCATCCTGCCGAGCCGATCGACGGCGTGATGGTTTCCGACCATTACCACCGCGCCAGCGGGCCGCTCGACAAGGGCTGGCCGCTGCTGGCTAATACGGTCCATCCGCCGGAGTTGGCTGAGACGCTTGGCCGGTTGCGCATGCATCCCGACCTTCTGGCGCCGCAGATGGTGGAGCCGTTCATTCCGCTTGCCAAAGACATCGATCAGGACAAGGACAAGCGCCTGGCCCTGTTTCTGCGGACGCTCGCGGAATCGATGAGCGTCGATTCCGCCGCCACTTGGCTGCTGGACAACCAGCCGTGGGATTTCTTCGCGGTCTACTACGACGCGATCGATCACTTCTGCCACGGGTTCATGAAGTACCATCCGCCGCGGCAGTCCTGGATCGCGGAGCGCGACTTCGAGCTGTACCACAACGTGGTCTCGATGGCGTACCAGTTCCACGATCGGATGTTGGGGACTTTGCTCGAGAAAGCCGGCGAAGACTCGACCGTCATTCTCATGTCGGATCATGGCTTCCATCCGGATCACCTGCGCCCCGCATCGATTCCCGACATTCCCGCCGGGCCTGCGATCGAGCACCGCGATTTTGGCATCCTCGCCATCAGCGGGCCAGGCATAAAGAAAAACGAATTGCTGCACGGCGCATCGTTGCTTGACGTCGCGCCCACCATCCTGACACTTTACGGACTGCCGATAGGCGAAGATATGGACGGCAAGGTGCTTTCAAAGGCCTTCGTGAAAACACCGGAGGTCGCGTTCATTCCAAGCTGGGAAGAAGTTCCCGGCGCGGATGGACGCCATCCGCCGCATACGCGCCTGGATCCGGTGGCGGCGCACGAAGCACTGGAACAGATGATTGCGCTGGGGTATATCGAACGGCCGGATGAGAATCGCGAACGAGCGGTGGACAAGACCATCCGGGAGCTGCGCTATAACCTCGGCGAAGCTTACCAGGACGACGACAGGCACATCGAAGCACACGAGATTTTCAGCGAGCTCTATGCAGCCGATCCCGATGAGCAGCGTTTCGCCGTGCGGCTGTTCGTTTCCTGCCAGGCGCTGGGGATCGGCGAGGAGATGCGGCGCATTGTCGATGACCTCGATGGCCGCCGCCGGGCGCTGTTTGAAGAGGCGCAGACGAAGATCGAGGCATTGCGCAAAGTCTCCGTCGAGCGCGCCCACCAGAGGAAAGAGACTGAGGCGGATCAAGCTCGGACCGAAAAGGCCGAGGCCGAACCCGAGTCGCTGCTCAGCCAGGACGAGCGGCGCGAGTTCGCACGCTGGACTAATCTGACGCGCTACCAGCCGCCTGTGACCGATTACCTGAAGGCGCAGGTATTGACGGCGGAGAAGCGCTACGCCGAAGCGCTGGCCGCGCTCGAACGGATGACGGAAGCGCACCTGGTGCGGCCGGGCCTGTTCCTGCAGACCGCCGATCTGTATCTGCGCCTGGGCCGCTGGCGCGACGCGCAGCAGGTATGCGAAAAGGCGCTCGAGATCGATCCCGATAACGCGCATGCACATATCGGCTTGTGCCGAGTGGCTCTGCGGCGCAGGAAATTCAGCGTTGCCGCGCATGCAGCTCTCGATGCACTGCAGAGAATTCATGACTATCCGCTGGCCCATTTCCTGCTGGGGCGCGCGTTAGCGGGTATGAAGGAATACGAGCGGGCGGCCGAAGCGCTCCGCGCGGCCATTTCCTTCAACCCGAATTTTCCGGAAGCGCACGTTCGACTCGCCGCTTTGCTCGAGAAGTACCTCGGCGACGCCGAATCCGCACGGGAGCACCGGCGCCTGGCGCGCCGTATGAGGAGCCGCAGCGCCACGCGTCCAGCGCACCCGTCGGTGGCTGAAAGAGTGGAAAGCGCTGCCGCTGTTTTTGCCCCGGCCGACGCACCGCGGACGGCCAGAACGGCGGAGATGCCGCCGCTCGAGGAATCCCTGATCGTGGTAACCGGCTTGCCGCGCTCGGGCACTTCCATGCTGATGCAAATGCTGGCCGCTGGCGGCATGGGCGTCCTCTCGGACGGATTGCGCGAAGCGGATGAAGACAATCCGCGCGGTTATCTCGAATTCGAGCCGGTGAAACATCTGCTGAAAGATTCGAAGTGGCTATTCGAGGGACGGGGAAAAGTCATCAAGATTGTCGCTCCTCTGCTGGCCGCCTTGCCGCCGGGGCTGGCCTGCCGCGTGATCCTCAGCGAGCGCAACATCGAGGAAGTGCTCGATTCGCAGGAGCGCATGCTGGTACGCCGTAATCAGCCCCTGGCCGCGACGCCGGAACGCCGGCGGCTGCTGAAAGAGGAATACGTGCGTACGCTGAGCCGCGTGAAAGCGATGCTGACACGGCGCCCGCGTACCCAACTGCTGGTGATAGAACACAGCGACGCGATTTCCGATCCGCTTGTCACTGCCGGGAAACTGAATCGGTTTCTGGGCGGCGGACTTGACGTAGCGAAGATGGCGGCTGCGATCGACCCCACTCTCCATCGGAGCCGCGCCGGTATTCCCAGTTAGAGCTGTTTCCGCAGCGCCTGCCGCGAGCAGAGTCGTGGACTTAGCAGGTCAAATATTGGCTAGACGTATGTTATGACAGCCACACTATCTTACAGCCCGTTACACTAGAAGATTAAGGATGCAGTTTCTTTTCGCGCTCTTCGCTATCCTGATCGCCTTGCCGGCGGCGGCGCAGACGGCCGGCACTGACGCGCAGACTCTTCCGCCGTCGCCCGCGCCGCCGCTGAGGTATGGCGGTTGGGTCTTCAGTGCTTCGGTGGACGGCTACATCACGTACAACGGCAACCATCCGGCCTCGGGCGCCAATCAGCTTTACAACTTCAACACCCAGGAGGGGCAGCCGGAACTCAGCCTGGCCAAGCTCGTGATCGACAAGTCCGACGGGGTTCTCGGCCTGCACCTCGACTTGGGGTTCGGCGAAACGCTGCGTCTGATTCACGCGGGCGATCCCGCGGCTATCGATCACAAGGCGCTGCGCTACCTCGAACAGGCCTACGCGATCGTCAAACCCGGCCACACGCACGGCGCGGAGTTCGACTTCGGCCAGTTCGACTCGTCTGCCGGCGCCGAGGTGATTGAGAGCAATTCCAATTGGAACTACTCGCGCTCGCTGCTGTTCGCCTGGGCGATTCCGGATTATGAATTCGGTTTCAGGTCGAACGTGCCCATCACCAAGGAATTCAGCGCCGGCTTCCAGTTGGTCAACGCCTGGAACACGGTCTGGGGCAACGACGACCTGAAGAACATAGGCATCACCACCGCGCTCACCAGGTCCAAGTACACCTGGTCGGCGAACTACTATGAAGGCCCCAACCACCTGGGCGCCACTACCGGCAACCGCGGCGTTGTAGACACCACGGTCTTGCTCACGCCCAACGGCAACGTCAACGCCTACGTCAATTTCGACTACGGCCAGGACCACCGCACCGGGCCCACCACCAGGCGCGACAGTTGGGCCGGCATTGCCGGCGCGGCGCGCTACCAACTCGCCAGGAAGATCGCCTGCGCGGGCCGCCTCGAGTGGTTCGACGACCAGAGCGGCTTCTCGACCGGCCTCGCACAAAACCTCAAGGAGGCCACCGTTACGGGCGAGTACAAGCACAACAGCCACCTTCTCACCCGCTTGGAATTCCGCCACGACTGGTCCGACAAGCCGTTCTACTCGGCGGGCTCCGGCGCCGCCGCGAAGACGTACCAGGATACGCTCACGCTCGGCGTGGTCGTGTCGGCCGGACCTTACAAGTAGAGCGGGGTCTGGAAATCTGCAAGCTCGCGCCCGGCAACTCCGGATTGGCTCATTGGATCAGCGGCAAGGGAACTGGCTGGCTCTCTGACAGATGAACCGCACATTGGTGTAAACGGGACGGACAGCCGATGGGTTCCCGGTGGTCCCATGCGGCTGCGCAAGCGGCGGCTCACGAGGCTTCTTTGCCCGCATCCTCGCCGCCAAGGCGTTGCAGCAGATCTTTGACGCGGCGGCGGCTGACTTCGAGGCGCACACCGGTGTTCAGCACGACCTCGGCCACGCCGCCGGTCAGTGGCAGGACTTCAGTCACGCAGTTCAGGTTTACGATGGCGGCGCGGCTGACGCGGAAAAATAGAGCGGGGTCCAGACGCTGCTCCAGATCGTTCAGGGTCGGATCGAGAAGGTAAGCTCGATCGCGGGTGCATAGCTTGGTCAGCCCAGTGTCGGAAAAAAAGTGCACCACCTCAGACTGCGGGATGACCCGATAGCCTTCGCCGGAGCGAGCCAGCAGACGCGTGTTCCTGGCGCGCAGCGTGGCCAGAATGCGCTCGACCTCGCCACCGGCTTCGAGGCCATCGCCCCGGCAGACATGGTCGATGGCGCGCGCCAGCCGGACGCGGTTGACGGGCTTGAGCAGGTAATCCACTGCGTGCAGCTCGAACGCATCGACGGCGTATTGATCGAACGCGGTGCAGAAGATGATTCTGGGGCGAGGGGTTGGCAGGCAGGCCGCCACTTCCAAGCCAGTGCAGCCGGGCATCTGGATGTCCAGCAGGACCAGGTCCGGATGCAGCTCGACGATCCTCTCGATGGCCTGTTCGCCATCGGCCGCCTCGCCCACGATCTCAAGGCCTGGAATCGGGCCGAGCATCTGCCGCAGCCGCTCTCGCGCCGCCTGCTCGTCGTCCACCAGCATGACCCGGATCATTGCGCCCTCGCCTCCGCCGCCTGCGACACCGCGCGCGGCAGGCGAACGCTGACGACGGTCATCCCCAGCGTCGTGTCGCGGTCCACGGTCAGGCTTGCCGTTTCCCCGAAGTGTCCCTGCAAGCGCTCGCGAATGTTGCGCAGTCCGTAACCGCCGTTGCCAGGCGGAAACGCCCGCATCGCGGCCGCGGGAAATCCCGGACCGTTGTCCCCGACCGCAATCCGCAATCCGGATGCGGAGACTTCGGCGTTGACCTCGACCACGGCCTGAGTTCGAATCCCTCCGACGCCGTGTTTGACTGCGTTCTCCACCAGGGTTTGCACGATCATGGCGGGGATTCCCATCTGCCTGGCTTCACCGGACGCCTCGATTCGAATGGCCAGGCGGTCGCCGAAGCGCGCCTGCTCGACGTCCAGGTAGGCGCACACGGCTTCGAGTTCCTCTTCGAGGGTTACCCACTCCCGGTCCGACCGGCGCAGCGTGTAACGGAACAGCTCCGCCAACTGCTCGATGGTTCGCTCGGCGCGATCGGGTTGGCGCGGGATGAGGCTGGCGATGGTGTTCAGCGCATTGAACAGGAAATGGGGATTGACTTGCGCGCGCAGGGCCTTCAGCTCCGAGCGGTTGGCGTTCAGAACCAGTTGCTGTTCCCGTTTTTCCTGTTCCAGGCGCTTCTCGCGGAGGCGCAGATTCTCGAGCAGGAAAGAGAACGCCTCCGCGAGTGAAGAGAGAAGGTCGATATCCTCGCTGAGGAACTGCGGGCTGTCCGCGCGCGGCTGGACGCGGATCGCTCCAGTGGGTTCGCCGTGCATGCGGATGGGCGCGGTAATGGCCGTTCCGATGTCAGCGCCGCCGGATTGGCTGGGAGCATCGTCGAGCAGTTCCACGTCTGCCCGGAAGATGGCGCTCAAGTGTTGTTCGGCCAGCCTACGCAACTCGCCGGCGCTGATGGCGCCCTGCAGGCCGGCCAGGAAGTAACGGGTGGCCTCGGCGGGCGAGAAGCGGCGCCCCAGCCAGAGCCGGTCCACCCAGAGAGAGAGCTTGCGCTGTCCCCAGGGAGCACAGAGCACAATCGGCCAGACCGAGAGCGCCCAGACCAGGAGGCCGATCCAGCCGCGCAGTTGCATGGCCCAGATGAGCGGCGTGACGAACGCGAAGTGAAGCGTGAGCAGCAGCAGGGATAAGAAGACGAAAGCGGCCTTCTTGACCAGAACGTCGAAAAAGGTGAGCCGCTCCGTGTAATACGTGACGATGAAAACGAAGGCCAGGGCACTGGTGTCCATGCCGAAGGCGATGGCTTGGCCCTTCAACTGCGATTCGAGCGCGGCGAGGCAGAGCCAGGCAAGAAAAAGGAGCATCAGCCAGCGGCGCGGGTGGCGTGCGAACAGCCCGAGGTGGCCGCGGGAAGCAATCAGGACGCCGATGGCGCAGAATACGCAGTAGGCCGCGAAGGCAAGGTACAGATTCTGGTGCAGCAGCCTGCTCCGGTCGATACCACGGCCGGGAGCCAGGAGGACGATCGCCAACACCAGCGCCGCCGGCCAGCAGATGGCCAGTAGCGCCGCCCAGACGCGCCGGGCGCGCAGGTGCAACCGCTCACTGTGGTATAAGACATGAAACACCAGCGGCGGCGCAAGCAAGCTGGTGAATCCGTCGACGAAATCAAACAGTGCGAATCTGCGGTGCAGCGTGGCGATCGCCAAGTCCTGAGCCAGACCGCCCAGAAACATCGCGGCGATCGTCATCACCAGACAAGCGTAGCCATAGCCGCCCCACTGCGTTTTCTGCGCGCGCAGCCGTCGCAGGCACAGGACCGACACGAAGGTATAGGCGATGGCATTGAAGCATACCAATAACAGCAGCAGCAGCGAATAATAGATGCCCACGCGCCATCTCCTTCCTGTGGCCGGGAAGAACGACCGGCCCTATTCTATCTCGCAGCTATGTCTCGCAAGAGCCTCCAAGCTTCAGAACCTGTACTTGAAGGCGATTAGCAGAAAGCGGTTGCCCACTGTATAGATAGGGTAGCCCGTGGTGAGAGCGTTGGAATTCCGGGTGCCCGCCAACGGCGCGGCGAAGTCCAACTCCGTGTCGGCGCCAGTGAACTGACGCAACGGGTGGTTGAGGAAGTTGAATGCCGAAAACCGCACTTCGACAGTGTGCTCGCGAATGCGAAACTCCTTGTGCACCGAAAGGTCGCTGTGGAAGTAAGACGGCCCCTTGATATAGGGCCAGACCGCGGGACCATTGGTTCCCCGCGGACCGAGCGCGAAGCAGTTGGGATTGAAGTACTGCCCGGGTTGCAGATTGCGGCGCGGGTCGCAGGTGAGTACGGGAAGGATTTCCTCGGAATCCGTGCCGAGCCACATCTGCGAGTTCAGGTCGCCGGTGGCGGTGAGGTACAGATTGCCGCCCGTATTGGGTTGAATCGGAGCGCCGCTCTGCAACATGACGATGCCGGACATCACCCAGCCGTTGGCCGCCCCCTTCAGGAGGAGGTTGCCATGGACGTGGAAGGGCACGTGGATTACGTACGCAACGTTGAAGATGCTGGTGTGATCGTACGGGAGCACGCCGTAGTTATCCTTGAGATTCCAGGGGTCCACGGCGACGCCATTACCGGCTCCGTTGTCCGATTCGCCGTCGCGTATGCCCAACACCTTGCCGAAGGTGTAATTCATCATGAAAGTGACCGGCCCGGCCTGCTTGTTCCAGGACGCCATCAGCGCATTGTGGTTCTGATAACTGCCATGACTGACGAGTAACATGGTCTGATAGTTTTTGTAAGGCCGGTAGTCCTGGTAAGGGATGGCACCCAGTGCCGGATCGTTTACCACCCCGGTGACCGGGTCCGGCAGGAAGTACGCGCCAAGCGGCGTCTTGTTCAGGTTTCCCAGGACTTGGATATTGCTGCCGTTGCCGGAGAGCAGCAGGTCGCGGCTTCGGTTCCCGGAATACTCGAGTTCCAGAATCGACCTCCACGGCAGAGCCTGAGAGACGATGAAATCGTAGGTTTCCGTGTATGGCGTCCGGGCGTCTCCCTGTTGCATGGCTCCCAGGTTTCCACCGAGCCCCAGCACCGTGCTCGGCAGACCGTACTGGGCGAAGTTCCATCCCAGGTTCGCCGGGTCCGTGAGGGTGTAACTAGGGATGCCCGCCGGCTCGTCGTACATTCCCCCGCTGACGGCGCTGTTGAAAGAAAACTGGTAGCGGTATACGCCGAAGCCGCCGCGGAGCACGGTCCTGCCGTTTCCGAAAAGGTTCCAGGCCACGCCGAAGCGCGGCAACGGGAAGAACGGTTTCGACGGGAAGCCGGACATGGGAATACTGCTGTCGATGCCGTGCCACAAGAGGCCGGTCCATGGCCCGGCGCTGCCGGCATTGTTGTAACCGGCTGGATTCCACACGGCCAGGCCAGGCCCGCTCAGGGGGCACCACTGGCCGATGTGCTCGAGCCGCACGCCATAGGTGAGGGTCAGCCTGCGAGTTGCTTTCCACTGGTCCTGTGCGTACAGCGAATACTGACTCTGCCTGAGATCGTAGACGCTGACGGCAGGCACCTGCTGGAACGATTGCACGCGGCCGGTGAGAAAGTCGGCCAGCAGGTTGCCGCTGGAGTCCGCGCCCGTGTTACTGAATGCCAGCAGCCCCTGCGGGAAGGGTCCGAGGTCCGGCTGATCGTTTTCGGCCAAGTCCCAGTAGGCGCCGAACTTCAGAGCGTGGGAGCCCACCACCTTGGAGAGATTATCGGCGACCGAAGGATCTATCGACAGTTTTCCGAAATCGCCGCCCTGGAAGCTGGTGCCAAAGGTGGGTGCATAGTAACCCGGGACTCCCATTACATTGGGAGGCTGCGGCAGGTACCGGTCGGGCGCCATGGGTTGATAGCCGCTGAGCCCGAGGGCAGCCGAGTTGACCGCCGAGGGATCGGAAAGTCGAACCGGGTTGAGAAACCCGGCAAATGCGAATACCGTCTCGTTGGTCAGCGTGGGACTGAATACGCGGACCACGTTTCCGCTGAGCATGTTCGAGACCTCGTGCGCCGGCATCGGCGACGGATAGGGAAGCGCGCTGCCAGGCCACCACCACACACCGGCGATATTGTGATCGAACTCATTCTGACGGTTCCATGTCAGGGATAACCTGGTGCTATCGGTGACGTTGTAATCCACCCTGACTCGAAACTCGAAACGATCCACCGGCGTTTTGAGCCCGTAATAGAAGTTGTTACCGACGGCTGTGGGTTGCTGCCAGGATATCTGTGGGAAGGTCTTCGCGTAGGCCAGCGAAGTCGGATCGAGCAGACTCTGTGGGATGATTCCGCCGGGGTACTCGGCAGCCGCCCCGTGTTCGGCCGGGAGCGCCGCATAGAGAGGATAGGCGTTCGCGAATGCCGCGCCGAGAGTGGCAATATATTGCGGCGAGAAATTACCTTGCAGCATCTCGCCGGTGGGAACGAAAGTCTGGGTAGCCCAGAACGTGGGCTGAACCATGCCTTCCGGTGCGATGTAAAAGAACAGCTTGTCGCGCTTGCGATTGAAGCGGAGGCCCGGAATCAGCAGCGGGCCGCCGATGTCGCCGCCGGGATAGAAGAAGGACGGGGTGGATAGCGACTTGGAGAATCCCAGGCTCTTGTCGTAGGAATCTTCGGTGTCGAGCTTGAAAGCAGACACATAGAGGTACAGCGCGCCGTGAAATCCGGATGTGCCGCTCTTGCCGATGGCCTGGATGGTGACCGGCCCCTTGGCATACTCGGCGCCGTAGGCCGAGTTCAGTACGGTTACCTCCGCGGTCTGGTCCGCATTGATGTTGGCCACCTGCGTGCCCTGGTTGCCGGGGTCGAGCAGGTTGGCGCCGTCGGAGGTGATCGTCATCGCTCCATTGGGTTGGGTCCCGTTGGCGGAGTATTGTCCGACCGGCCCGACGTTGCTCTGCGTGACCTGGCTGGTCCACGCCTGTTGCGAGAGGCCGCTGTTCATGCCCATGCCCGGCATGATCTTGATGAGTTCGGCGGCATTGCGGCCCTCAATGGGGACGTTGGCCACCATGTTACTGTTCAGCGTTTGCCGGCTCTCGCCGGTATCGAGTGGTGTGATCGAGTCAAGGGAGGCCGACACGTGAACGTGCTCGGTGGCGCCCCCAACCTGCAGCACGACATTCGGCAGAGTCCGGTTCTCGCCCTGGTTGAAGACGATGTTTGCCCGCTCCCAGACGGCGAAGCCAGAGGCTGAAATGGCGACCGCGTAAGAGCCGGGGTGGATGGCGGAGATGCTGAAGAACCCGCTGCCGTTCGAGGCCGTCTCGCGAGTCGTGTTTGTAGCTTCGTCCGTCAGCACGACTTTGGCGGTTGGAACCACCGCGTTGCTCGCGTCATACACGGTGCCGCTGAGCGAGCAGCTCGCGTTCTGGCCGAAGGCGAGCGATGGCAGGAAGATCAGGACCACAACCAGCGGCCCCGCGGAGAAGATAGCGTGTCGAGTCATGAGGGCTTCCTATTCCTTGTTCTTGGCCAGCCCGCCGCCGGAGTGGGCAGCCGGGCTGGCAGCAACGCATAGAAGGCCGCGCCAGCCCAGCCGGCCCGGCGCCGGTCAGTCGATTTCAGACCTGATACTCTGTTTCGCCCCCTGGATAGATTCTACGCGACTCACCACAAAGTGCCAATAGTTTTCGGAAGACTGGCGGCCGCAGCCGGATGAGTGGCTGGCCGCAAGGATGGCTGGCGGCCGGCGGCGGGGCGCTCAGCCCCAGCACGCCATCGCTTACTGATTGGGCGCGGACGGCGGCTTTTTCACCGGCTCATTGAATGAGCGTTCGACACGGTTCTGGGGATCGGTCGAGGCGGGTTGATCCCGCCACAGCCAGCGCATCATGTCGGGCAGGATGGCGCCGCCCATTTTCCCTCCGTGCTTGTTCATCCCCCAGGTGTAGTTCAGGTCGTAGCCTTTCTCGGTGAGCGCCTGCATCATCCTGACGTTCTGGAGGAACCAGTCGCGGGATTCGTCGTAGGCGCCGCCGCGGCCGTTGCCGCGGTTGTCGTTGCGGCCGTCCTGGAGGAAGATGCGGATCGGCTTGCGGTCGGCCTTGCGGATGATATCGGGATAGGCATTGCCGCCGCGAATGTTGGTAAAGCTGCCGACGATGCTGAGCACTTTGCGAAACTCGTTGGGCCGCTCCCAGGCGACGGTGAAGGCGGCGATGGCGCCGGAACTGGTGCCTCCGATGCCGCGCCGGTCCGGGTCCTTGGCGATCGAGTATTCCTTGTTCAGCACCGGCATCAATTCGTCGACAATCACGCGCGCGTACCGGTCATCGAGCGAGTTGTATTCGGTGGGCCGGTTGGTGGTTCGGTCGCCCCACTCGTGCAGGTTCGGCTCCGGCTGATCGGGGCGGCGGCCGGGGTTGATGAACACGCCGATCAGGACCGGAATCTCCCTTCGGTAAATCAGGTTGTCCATCACGTTTGGCGCGCGCGTATCGCCCTCCGCCGCCACGAACGCCTGGCCATCGTTGAAGATCATCAGGCTGGCCGGCACTGCCGGATCGTACTGCGCGGGGACGTAAACCCAGTACGTGTGCGCGGTGCCCGGATAAACCTGGCTGGGCAGCGTGAACGGCCCGCGGATCTCACCCCTCGGAACTCCCTCTTGCGGCAGCGAGTCCGGCCCCAGGCGGTAGTATGCGTCGGGATCGGGAGCCTGCGCCTGGGCTGCCGGGGGCGTTTGCCCTTGGGCGAACAGGACCGTCGCGGTGACGGCGATCGTCAGGAACGATAGGAGCGCGGGCGTTCGGTTCATGCGTGGATCCTTCGAAGAAACTCACCTTCGCGAATAACATATCACAGGACGGGATGCGGCTTTCGCAACCGGCCGTGTCAGGGGCCGCTCACACGCTCAGTGGCGGAAGTGGCGCACGCCGGTGAACACCATCGCCGCGCCCAACCGGTCGGCGGCGTCGATCACTTCCTGGTCGCGCACGGATCCGCCTGGCTGAATGAACGCCGTGGCGCCATTCTTCACGGCCTCTTCCAAGCCATCGGCAAACGGAAAGAACGCGTCGGAGGCGACCACCGTTCCAGCCAGCGGCAGCACCGCTTTCATGGCGCCGATCTTCACCGAATCGACGCGACTCATCTGCCCGGCGCCCACTCCCGCGGTCTGCCCGGCGCGCGCGTAGACAATCGCGTTCGATTTGACGTGCTTGGCCACCACCCAGCCGAACGCTAACGCGCGCCATTCCTCTTCGGTCGGCGCGCGCCTGGTCTTGACCACCGCCGCGGCGCGGTCCAGCGTGACGCGGTCCGCGTTCTGCACCAGAAAGCCGCCGGTGATCGATTTCACCACCAGGCGGTCGAGACCGGGCGCGACCTTCATCAGCCGCAGGTTCTTCTTGGGGCTCAGCACCGCCAGCGCTTCCGGCGCATAGTCCGGCGCGGCCACCGCCTCGACAAACAACTTGGCGATCTCACGCGCCGTCTCCAAATCCACCGTGCGGTTGATGCCAACCACGCTGCCGTACGCCGATACCGGATCGCATTCGAGCGCCTTGCGCCACGCTTCGGCCAGCGTTGCCTGCTCGGCGCATCCGCACGGATTAGTGTGTTTGATGATGGCCACGGCAGGGTCTGTGAACTCGAGCGCCAACTGCCATGCGGCGTCCAGATCCACCAGGTTGTTGTACGACAGCTCCTTGCCCTGCAACTGCGCCGACCCGGCAATTCCCTGCCCCGCTCGACCATAGAGCGCGGCGGCCTGGTGCGGGTTTTCGCCGTAGCGCAGGTCCATCACCTTGGGCGCGCGCAGCGCCAGGTCTTCCGGCAGTTCGCCGGCCGCATCTTCCTGTTCGAGGCGCGCGCTGATGGCGGCGTCGTAGTCCGCCGTGGTGCGAAACGCCTTCTTGGCAAGGCGCCAATGGGTGGCCGGCGCCAGTTCACCCGCGCTCGCGCGCAATTCGGCCGCAATCGCTTCGTAATCGGCCGGTGAAACCACCACGGCCACATCGTGGTAGTTTTTCGCCGCCGCGCGGATCATGCTGGGGCCGCCGATATCGATGTTCTCGATCAACTCCGCACGCGTCACCCCCGCCTTCCGCGCCGCGTCCTCAAACCGGTACAGATTCACCACCACCATGTCGATCGGCAGAATGTGATGTTCCTCGATCGCACGCATGTGCGCCGGGTTGCCGCGCATGGCCAGGATGCCGCCCGCCACGTGCGGGTCCAGCGTCTTCACCCGGCCGTCGAGCATCTCGGGAAAGCCGGTCACTTCCGCCACGTCCTTCACCGGGACGCCGCCCGAGCGAATCAGCCTTGCGGTTCCCCCGGTGGAAATGATCTCCGCTCCAATAGCATGGAGCGCTGCGGCGAATTCCAGGACGCCGGTCTTGTCGGTCACGCTGATCAGAGCGCGCTGAATTCTAGCCATCCCTGCACGATAACAGACTTACGCCAGGGTCTTGTTGGCCATCGGCGGGGGCCGGCCCGATAGCCCTTTTGGGCTAGCAGCTTTCCGGCCGGCTAACGGGTCGAGACGGTTATAATTCGAATCGGAGTTAAGGCGGTTTTAGTATGGATCGAATACAAATGCATTGGCGTTTTCTCCGCTGCCTGGGGGCCTCGACTTCTATTTCAGCGGCACCCAGGTCTTCTATCCAACCATTATCCGGCCCAACGCGTGGGGATCATTCCGGATGTCGCAGTCGAGCCGACCATCGCCGGGATTCGAGCGGGACACGACGAACTGCTCGAAGAGGCGATCCGCCAGATTAATCGGAGAGCAATCAGAACACGGTTAGGGCAATAAGAACCCGCCCTATTCTCCGTGGCCTGCTTTGGATGCTTCGAGCAGCGGCTCCAACACTTGAGTCAGGGCGTCGTCCGTCAATTCGGGGAGGCGAACGTTGCGGAAGAGCATCCAGCGCTCGGTCTGTTCAACGGTCTGCCCGGGAAGCACCCGAGCCAAGGGGCCGAGCGTCTCCATCTCCAGAAACTCGTTGTTGGTGAAGGTTTCGAACGAGCATCCAAAGTCCGGATAGGTTTTCGATGGATCGGCCTGCGCCCGCTTCAGGAAGCCTTCGCCGTTCAGCACGTATAGGGCCCAGGTGTCGCGATTGAACAAACCGATTTTCTGAGCGTCGGTGTTGTTGGGGTCCTGCAGCAGGGTTGCGTACTTACGGGTGAACTTCCAACGGGGATCGGCCAGGTTGGTATACGCCCACATCACCAGCGGGTTGGTCGCCTCCAGGTTCTGCGGATGCTTGCCGCGCGGCGGGAAGCCGGTGATGGCGGTACCTCCCTGCGCCATCATGGTGAGGACCCAGGGCGAAAACTCCAGCGGGAATAAGGCGTGGTTGGTGATGCGATGGATCACGGTGACCGCGGTGCCGGAGGAAGCCATGCTCACCTGGATCTCCTTCTGCAGGCCGGTCAGCGGCTCGACGGGGGCGCGGGCAACCAGTCCCGCCAGAGTGACCCGAACGGCGACCGGAACATTATCCGGGGCCCAGGTGGCCACCGGGTCTTCAGGGGCCTTCCAGACACGATCGCCGCCACGAAGCTGGAATTTCTCCTCGCCGCTCTGGCCGAGCTGTTCCGGATACTCCTTGAAGAGGTTCTGCCCGCCTATAAACCCATAGCGAATCACCCGAGGACCGACGTCCGCCGTCACAATGAGTTCAACCTCGCCGTTACTCACGCGGTAACAGTTCTGCCATCCCTTGTAACTGGTCTTTTCGACCTGCACGGCCGCATCGATATTCATCACAATCGCTCCACACAGAGTTGTCATCAACACACTTTGCCGGACTGTCACGGTGCCTCCTGTTCGCTATTATCGTATGCCACTATTGTCCGCAAATACTAACTTCTCCCTCAATCGAGACGTACGCCGTCGACGCGCATGAGCCACCCATCACAAGATGACGCTAACACAGAGCGGTTATGTTCCGTATATGGGCGTCCAGACAAGGAAGGACGGGATTACGTCGCTCGGAGTTGCTGAAATCTGTGTAGACCGTCTAGTAGATGCCTTCGATGCCATCCGTCCTCAACAATGACAGGCGGCGGCGAAGATTAGCCAGGGCAGAAAGAGCGATGAGGGCCGCTGTGTCGGTGCCTTGTTCGGGCCATCCCTGAACCAACCCGGCGCTGGCGACCGATTCGGAGCCGGTCTGCGTACGGTTGTGGCGTGCTCTGGGCGATGTTCCGGCGTGTGCTCTGCCGAATTGACTATCTGGAACCAGCGCCGAGGGTATCCTGACATCTGGAATGCCATACCACAGTTCGCTATTGCTTTTCGTAAACTTGTAGTGCGGCAACCGGCGTTCCATCGGCGTCGGTGCCTTCACTCGTAATCGTCATGGTCTTGCCGTCTTCCGATATGACCTGCCGCCCCAGGACATGGAACTTCCCGCCCGTCTTCTTGTCCTCAAACGTGCAGGTATTGGCGTCAATCGGTGTGAACGAGTAAGTGTCCCAAGGTAATCCAGTGATCGGGTATTCCTTGCCGTCGTACCGGAGAGGCCCAGCGAAATGAATCGCAGTACCGTCCTTTAGTTGCAAGGTGAGGGTGGAATTCAATCCCTCGTCAGCCGCCTCATAAACAAGGATGAGACTCGTGGGTGGGTTGGCGCTTGGAGGCGTGCGGTTGGATTTTGCCAAATTCAACTTCCAGGTTCCAATCGAGTTGTCAGCCAGTTTTGCAACGACGTTTCCCATTGGTTTTCCTTTCGGTCTTCAATTCCAGACTATCACCTCCCGAAGTGTAGTCGTGGAATATGGCAAAAGCAAGCGGCTCTCATGCGGCGGCGGGGAAGATCAAGGGAGATCGAAAAGCGTGAGTAGCGGCTCTTGAGAACGCCTCCGTGTTCCTGCCATCCTGGAAAGTCCAGCCCGGTGCTGTCGAGCAAATCTGAGCCGGTTTACGTGCGAATGCGATGCAAATCTGAAAGATGTTCGAGTCCTGCAATCCGACACCGAAAATCGAATCGGCCCTCCCAAGACTATTTCGCCCCGGGCATTCTCCGCAGGACTTTCCACGCCGCCACCAACTGTTGAATGGCGGCGGCTGGTGGAAGCCGTTTACGACCATCAAACCGGCAGTCGTTGTGCGCCGTTTAGTAGACGCCTTCAACACCAGGAGTGCTCAACATCGACAAGCGGCGGCGGAATTCTGCAAGTTCTTCTCGGGTCAAAACTGGTTCGGATTCCGGGCGGCGTGCCGCGGTTGGATTTTAGCGGGTTCGCTTTTCGTTCGCCATCGGGCTTTGGGAATACTTGGCACCGAGAGCCGCACGGCTTCAGAATTCGTGAGTTCCTTCCGTCTGGGCTGAGTCGGCCAATGAAGGTGCAAAACGGGTGCAAGAAAAAGGAAAGGCCACCAGAGTCTCGGTAGCCTTCTTGAGCTTAACTGCTTTATTTTCAATTGGTGCGGATGAAAGGACTTGAACCTTCACGGAGTTTCCCCCACTAGAACCTGAATCTAGCGCGTCTGCCAATTCCGCCACATCCGCACATGGGCGAGAATCTTCATTTTTCCAGACCGCGAGCGCAGAGTCAACTTCACTGGCTCGCGAGGGTGTGTGACATAAGAGTGGGGCCCCGTGCGATTCACCCAGAAAAGCGAAGAATCTGGGCGTACTTGCTACTTCGGCCCAGTCCGCCGCGATTACCACGAGCCGACTTTGCGCAACCGTGCTCTGCCGGCTCCAAGAGAGCCCATATCTGCGCGACGTTCGCGTCGGCTGAAATCACGTTGCGGCGTACCTTCACTTTTATGTCGTGCACCCGGCTCGCGACTTCCAAAGCCGCGAACTGGCGCGGGGCACTGCGCCGAGGCTTTGGGGGCACCGGGCCGCTCTATGCGAACTGGGGAGCGGCCCGTCATCCTGCGAGTGCGCGTCGGCTATTCGTTGAATTCGAGCGTGGTGGTGGAACCGCCCAGCGCGATCGACTTCAGCACTTCGGCGCCATTCTGGTTGTCGGTGTGCACGATCGTCGCGTCATGTTTGGACCCGTCGTTGTCGACCTTTACCGGCGCGGTGTACGACTTGCCGGAGCTGTCGGAAGTGAACATGGCGATGTCGCCGTTCACCTTAACCGTGTAGGTTCCCGGTTTAAGCTGGACTGGGCCGGCCTTCACCGGGTGGTTCAGAACGATGTCATAAGATTTGGCATTGGCGACGGTAAAGCTCGCCAGCGCCAGGACGGCGGCGTATAACAAAGACTTCGTGGTCATACAACTCTCCTGTCGGAATCGATGCGGATTGGTCGTCGAGCCGAAGCCGGCCCTTGCGGAGGGCCGCTCCCCTGCGATTCGTTGCGTCCGGCTCGCTATAAAACAAGAGACGCCTGCCGGCGTGAAAAGATAGCCGCGGCCAGCCTCTCTGGAGCCATTCGCTCGGCAGTTTCGGTAGCTAATCGCACAGTGCCAGCCGGTGCGGCGCTCGATCGCCTATCGTAAGAAGAGCCAATGTATCGAGCCATCCTGATGGACCTGGGAAAAGTCCTGATCGACTTCGATTTCTCCGCCGGGTATCGCGCGCTGGAGGAGCACTGTCCGTATCCGGCAGCCGAAATCCGCCGGCGCATCGTGGCCACCGACCTGGCGGCGCAATTCGAAACCGGGCTGATCGAGCCGCGGGACTTCTACGCCCAACTCCGCGCGCTGCTGGAACTGACGGTGGATTACGATCGCTTCTGCGTCATCTGGAACTCGATCTTCTCGAACGTGCTGGTCCCCGAGAGCATGGTCGAAGGGCTATCCCATCGCTATCGCCTGGTGGTGGTCTCCAACACCAACGCGATTCACTTCGAGATGGTTCGGCAGCGGTACCCGGTACTGCGGCATTTCCACCACCTGGCACTTTCGCACGAGGTGAAAGCGATGAAGCCGCGCCCCGAGATCTTCCTCGAGGCGGTGCGCCTGGCCGGGTGCCCCGCCGGCGAGTGCTTCTACACCGACGACATTCCCGCCTACACCGAAGCCGCCCGTAAGCTGGGCATCGATGCCGTCACCTTTGAGTCCGCAGCGCAGCTCTCGACTGAGATGCGCCGCCGCGGCATCGCGTGGGAGTGACGGCGGCGGCGAACCTGCCGCTGGCCGGCCGGCCGATGCTGGGCGCGCGGCTGTGATGGGCGCGTCGCTAGTGTAGTGCGTCATGCAGAATAGCCAGTATTCGTCTGGGCGCCCGAGCAAGGTGGGGCAGGCGCTTTCGCCTGCCACTCTGCTGCCCGCCGCGAACAAGGCGCCGGTAAGAATCGAGAGCGGACCCAGCGTACAAAACGAAGTCAGCAGCATCGTTCCCGGCCCCAGCACCTCGCCTGGGGCCGTCTGG
>Ga0181521_10003090_pt1 | contig 19737 bp, 28 predicted proteins | sample PEATcosm2014_Bin_32_FD_119764 | JGI IMG/M metagenome (GOLD analysis project Ga0181521, IMG submission 119764) | Peatland microbial communities from MTU Mesocosm Facility, Houghton, MI, USA - PEATcosm2014_Bin02_60_metaG | ecosystem: Environmental > Terrestrial > Soil > Wetlands > Peat | place... | reverse complement strand
TGTGTTTGCGTGGTGCTTGTTTAAAAAAAAGTGACAGCCGCTGAGTAAATTGGCCGGGCTTTTGGGGGCAAATGGGATTGGGCGGCCCGGCGGGGGGAGGGGGGGCCCAACGTTCCGGGGGGGGGGGGGGGGGTGGGGGGGTGAATTTTGCGGGGGGGGGGGGGGGGGGGGGGGGGGGGGGACTGCCCTGTGCACAATGGTCTCCTTGGGCGGGGGAGGCTCGTGGAAAAGGGGCTTGTTGGCCCCGCCAAAGCCCCGTCCAACCGTTGGCCTTTTCTTGGATTCCTGGTGCTTTTTCATCGGGGCTTGTCCTGGTCAGGGTTGCGAAGTTTGCCAGCCCTAAGCACAGGAGGGGGGCGCACATAGTCCTTGAGCAGGCCAACGTAATCCCTGGGCATCAGGCTCTCATGCCTGCGGTCCAGCATGCACATTGAATTGTCCATGTGCCTGCCTTGGATGTCGGAAACGTTGGGATATTGGGCAAAGAGGCGGGGCTGCAGGCAGTAAAAATGATTGGCCCGGTCATCGGCAAAGCCCCCAAAGAGCTCATCCACAGGACCGACACCAAAAATTTCAGGAGCCATCTTTCGGGCCATCTGCAGGGTGATCCCATAGGAGGAGGTGGTTTTCATCCTGCCGCACCTGATGATGTTGGGGTTGACCCTGGCAATGGGGTCCTCTGCGTAATGGCCCCCCAAATACAGCACATCCCATTTTTCGGGGATGCGGGGCTCAATGGCCTCCCACACCTCATGGAAATTCTCAGGCACAATCATTGCGTCATCCTCAAAGATGAGGGCCCGTTTGATTTGGTGAAAGCAGATGGCGTCCAGGAGGCTCCTGTGAGAGGCAGTGCATCCTGTGTTGCCATCCACCTTGCCGTCCCTGCCCACCACCTCAAAGCCCTCCAGCCTGAAAACCCTGTCCACGCCAATCTTTTTCATTTCACCATTGAAATGCTCCCAACGGTCCCTGCGCCGGGCCAGATTGACCACAAAAATGGCAGGCCAGTAGAGCTCAAATTTGCTAGGCATAAGCGGGGACTGACTGCCTTTCCAATTCGCTGAAATTCGCCTCCAGCTCCAGGAGGGCTGCCAGCTCTGTGTTCACCCACCAGTCCTCAAATGGCATGCCTGGGGTGGCGCAGACATCCTCCTTGAAACAGACATAGCCTGCCCCATAGAGCATCTTTCTCATGGCAGACCTGGGGCCTGGGCCGAACCTGTAAGAGTCATGCTCAATGGTGGCCATCCTCCAGGTCACCCCGTCCCGCAGCAGGCACTCCAGGGCAGCCTGGGTGGCCGAGTCCACATCCAGGGACAGGTAATCGAAATTATACGGGGGCAGCACCCTGCTCCAGTCCATTTTGGTGACATCCTGCTGGATCACCAAGGACTGCCGCTTGGCTCGGCAGAGCTGGCAGGCATGGCTGTCATTGTCGGCCAGCAGGCCCCTCCAGCCCACCAGCTCCAGGGCATAGGTGTTGTTCCAGGTGACCGGATCAGCGCAGCCAATGTCCAGGAAAGTGCCAGTCATCTGGGCGGCACCCACCACCAGGGTGTCAAACACCCATTGATCCTGGCCTGCTTGGCTGTATGAGGTGAATTTCATCTGAGCCTCCATCCCTCCCAAGTGTTGGGCAGAAATTCTGTGGGTGGGCAGCCAAAGGCCAGCTGATGGGTTTTCTCAAGGCCCCAACGAATGGCCTCCCATCGGGCCAGATGGGCAGCTTGAGGCAGGTTGTGAAACTGCACCTGGATGAATTTGAATCTCTTGGCCAGGCTCTTTCTCAGCATGTCCTCCAGCAGGTCATACTCCCCGCCCTCAATGTTAATGTTGGCCAGCTCCACCACCGGAAGGGCTGCGATGGCCCAATCCAGGGTGACCATGACGCAAGGCTCCCACTTGCCGTCATCTGCCCAGGGAGATGACATGCTTCCCTTGACCCTGAATTTCACTCCCTGCTGCATCACAGGGCCCAGGGCTGCGTGGACCATCAGCACCTTGGGGTCAGTGCCAAACCTTTTTCTGAGGGCCTGAAAAAACCCTGAAATGGGCTCAAAGCAGAGCACATGGCAGTGCCACTTGGTCCTGGCGTCTGCTGTGAAATTCCCTTTGAAAGCACCAGCCTCCAGCACCCAACTGTCAGGGGTGAGGTTGTGGTCAAGCAGGTCAGGCACCTCAAACGGTTTCATTGGGCAAATGCAGGTCTGAGCACATCGGCAGCATGGAGAGCCTGGGCCAGTTTCCCTCCACAAATTTGCAGTCATTCTCCTTGCCCCCGAAAGCCTCATTGATGACCGGGCTGAAAACCCTATTTGGATTCAGGAGCCCCGCAACCCAGGAGAAACTTGAGTTGGCCCTGAGCAGCACCGGGGCATAAACCATGCGGTAAAAATCGGGGAGCATGGACAGCCTGGACGGCAGCTTGCCCCAGGGCGTGGGGTGCTCCTCACTCACAAAATTGAAAGCCTGGTCAAACCCTCCCCACTTGGCCCTATTTGCCAGGCCAAACTGGACCACAGCGTCATGGTAGGATTTCACACCCACCAGGGGGTAACCCAACGGGGCGAAATCCCCCCGCCTCAGGTGGGCCACAATGTGGTCAGAATCAAAACGCCGCATGGCCTCTGGATCAGCAAGCACCTCCTCAATGGGCCTCCTGAAACGCAGCCACTCCCTGGCCTGCAGCGCAGTGTAAATCATGGCCCGTTGGCTCTGTGCGTAGGTCCGCAGCATGACGTTGGTTTCATGGGGCAGCAGGGTGTTCTCGTCCCTGTGGTCCAGACCCCGGTGGGTCACCCTGTGGATGGTCAGGTCCCAAATCTCCTCCCCAATCCAGGGGTCACACTGGAGCTCCGCACCCACCCTTTCCGCATGGGCCCTGGCATGCAAATAGGACATGGTGGCGTTGCCCAACTTCGTCCCGATGAGGGACAGGACAATGACCTTGGGGCTGCTCATCGGGCCTCCACCACCTCTCCCTCCTGCTTGGGTGCCTCCAGCAGCTTGAATCCCCCACCCTTGAGCCTGTCGTAAAAGGTCTGCCTGCCGTCCCAGGCATAGGGCAGAAAGACCTGGAGGAAATCTGCCTGCTTCATGGCCACCATTGAAAGCTGCACCTCAATCCAGTCCTGGACCAGCCTCCAAGCAACCCTTGAGGCATGCTCCCTGAGGCTTTCTTTCTTGAGCCATTTGCCGTTTTTGTAAGTGCAAATGTCCCTGTCGGAATTGAGCCTGCCCCCTTCGCACCTCTGCCTCCACAGGGCCTCCAGGGCCCCGTCCACATTGGCTGGCAGCCTCACCATCACTGGCCTTTTTTTGGCCTCCAGCTGCAGGGAAAAGGTGATGGCAGACACACTGCCGTCCAGCCCATAGTCCATTGCTAGCTGAGACACACCTGCCTTCATGAGAAACTGCTGCACCCGAAAGATGGTGGTGCTGGTTGGGACCTCAGTGGTGTAATTCTTGAGGTTTACTGCTTGGCCTGATCCCAAACGGTGACCGGGGCTTTCCCAGGCTCATGGTGCCCCATCAGCACCCATCCACCTGAGGTGAATCGGGCCCTCTGCGTTGGGTCAGTCAGGTTGCCCTGCTCGTCGCACAGCACTGCCATGCGGGGCCTGAAACCGTCATGCCCAATTTCTCCCTTGGGCTGGTAGCAATAGCCAATGTGAGTTTTCATCGTGTGAGCCTGAGGATGAGGGTGACCATGAGAAAGGCCAGCACTGTGGTGCAGGCAAAAATGCCCAGGAGGTGGAGGAGGTAATGCGCCATGCTCAGTCCAGCTCTGCGATTTGCTTTCGATTGTACCATTCCAGAAAATTCCTGGGCGGGGTTGGGAAAGGCTGGTGCTCGAGCACCCTGGTCCTGAGTTTCCTGAGGTCACTATTGCCAAACATGACCGGGCTCCAGCCATTTCCCTGCAGGCAAAGGTTGAGCATGGCATGGCTCTTGTCGTTGGGGCTCTTGCCGTAGTCTGCCCTGGCCATCTGGCCCTCAGTGTGGTGGCCCTCCTCTGATTCCAGGGTGAGCATCTTGGGGGCAAAGCGGAATTTCCACCCCTTTTTCTGCATGTTGATGCCAGTGCAGTAGTCCTCTGTGCCCATGCCGTCGCACCTCTCATCCCAACCGTTGACCTCCAGCAGGGCCTCCACAGGCATGATGCAGCTGCAGCCATAGAGCCACTGGCCCTGGCAGCGGTGCTCGGTTGCCTTGGGGTCAATGTGGCTGAGGCGATTGTCCAGGCCAGCGTCCACCTGGGCCCCCTTCCCATTGTCCACCAGGTGGGGCTCCCAGGACATGATTTCCCCGTTCACCACCACCAGCTTTCTCACCTTGCGGTATGAGCCACAGGTTACCGTCTTTTCAAAACGCATCGCATTAAGGGCCTCTGCCAACCACCCAGGGTTGAGCACCGTGAGGTCATCCACAAAGCAAATATACTCGGTTTCGCACAGGCACACTGCGGTGTTGCGAGCATTGGCAGCGGCAAACCAGTCTTTCCTGCCCTGCCTGTAGGGACCCTGCCAGGGTGTGGGCTTGGGGGCTGCCCATTTGAATTGCTCCCCTGGGCACCTGAGGCTCTGCAGGATGTATGCCCTGCGGTCCTCATGCAGGCTGGTGGTGCACCCGTAGGGGTTGGCCCAATAGTCAATGGCCATCACGGTCAGGCCAAAGTAACTGCCCCCGCACTCGGCATGGAGGCTGTCACAGAACCAGTCAAACTTTGCGTCTTTCCTGGCAGTCATCCAGGCAATGGTGAGCTCATTCATGGTGTGTAAGGGATCAGCAGCGGTGAAAGGCTCAGGGTCCCAGGGCTGACTTGGAAAGGGGGGATGTCCCTGAGGAGGGTGACCCCTCCAGCCTCAATGCCAGCAAAGACCAGCTCAGAGCAAAACCAGGCCCCGCGGTCCTCCTCCATGAAAGTCCTGGTCACAAAGCCCAGGAGGTCAGGCCAGTCATAGGGCTTGCCGAGTTGGGAGAGCAGGAATTTCTCAGCGGCATCCTGGTCCAGGTCTGCCACCATGAAAAGGTCAATGCGGTCAGGCAGGGTGACCTTGGGCAGGTCCTCCAGCATGTGCACCCCCACACCCTCCACTGCCTCAATCACCTGGCCACTGCGCAGCACCACAGCTGCGTGACTGTATTTGCTGCGGGTCTCCCATTCGATCAGCTTGGAGATGGGGGAGACCTTGCTGGCAAACAGGGCAACTTTCATTTGGCTGTCAGGATTCATGGGCAGGTGGGGAAATGGATGGGACCGTAACAGGTCCAGAGGACAAAGGTGAAGGTGAGCAGCACCAGCTCCAGGAAAAGCCTGTTTTGGAAATCCCTCATGGCTTTGCCCTTTCTCTTGCCAGGCTCAAGGCCCTCTCGGCAATCATGGCCTCAGCGAAATCAAAGGCTGTAATGACCAGCATGTGTGTGGGCCTGACCCCCTCCTCCATGGCGCTTTCGGCAATCACCTGGCACCATTTCTCAATGGCAGCCATTGATGCGCCAAGCAGGCCAGCGTAAAAATCCCTGAGGCTCATGCCATCTTGGCCTGTTTTAAACAGGCCACTCGCCTTGGGAAAAGCTGGCCCACCGTCATTCATGGCTGTTTGGGTCCAAGGACCAGCACAATCACCGGGCTGGTCTTGACCACCCGCCACTTGCCCTTGGGATACCTCACCCGCACCTTGGGGCTGCTGCACACCTCCAGCTGACCGCTTGGGCCCGTAAAGGCCCACATTGCCCTGGCCTCAATCTTGAGTGGTTCGCTCATGGCTGCTTGCTCTCCTGTCCATCGGGCCCTGGTGGCTCCTGGGGCGGGGGATTGATCAGAGAATCCAACGGCTGGCCCTTTTCCAGCTTCTCAAAAATCTCCAGCAGGGTCATGCAGGTCTTGAGGATGATTTGAACTGCCTGACGGTTGGCTGTGCCGATGATGGCCACCAAATTCTCAGGGTCCCTGGCAGTGTCCAGGGGCTTGCCGTCCAGGCCAAAGAGCACCGGGGAGCGCACCACCCTGCTGATCATTATTGCGGGGATGACCGTCCCAGGCTCCTTGCCTGGCAGGAATCCAGGGCCAACGGAAAAGTGGCCCTGACCAAGGACCACACCCAACGGCGGGGGTTTCTTGACCTCGTTTTTCACTGTTGGCTAGGCTCCATCTGCGCACAATAATCGGCATCTAGGTCCAGCCTTGAAAGCCTCCTGATAGTGGCACCACCCAAGAAATTTTCCTGGGCCTCTCCCCTCTTCTTGAAATTCTTGATGTGTCTGCGTTCCAAGATACCCGCCTCCTGGATTGATGTGGCCCGGTCAAGCACCTTGACGGTCACCCGTGAGTGCCCACGGAATTTTGCGTGTTTACCCAAGAGCTGAGCAATTCTCTCTTTGAAATGAATGGTCTGGCCGATATAGAGGCATTTCCCGCTGTTTGAGAAAATTCCATAAATTGCAACAGGGTTTTCCTTCTCCGTACTCTCCTTCTCGGCCCTGCACAGGTCATTGATGTAACCCGATACGCCCCGCTTCGTGTCGCAAAACTTTTGGACCAGCCACTCCCTCACATCAGGATCAATGGTAATTGTCAGCAGAGATTTCCTGCGCATAGTTACACCGCTCATCTGTATTGCATGCAGTGTCAAGCCCACAATTCCCTTGGCCTGGTCCTGAGGGCATAGTCCCCCGCAGTGATGGTCAGCACTCGGTTGTCATCTCGGATCAGCCTGGAGGCGATTCTGGCATCCACCTGCTGTGAAATTTCGCCCAGGGTCAGGTTGGTGGCAAACAGCGTCCAGCGTCCAAGCCTCAAATCACAGACCTGGGCCACTGCGTCAGCCACAAAGTTGGTGGGGTCTCGGGCGCCCCCCAACTCATCCAGGGCAACGCACCAGTCCTCCTGCAGCAGTCTCGGCAGCTCCCAAAAGCCCTCCCTCATCTTGGCTGCCATGCCTGACTCGGTGAACCATCTGCACAGGGGCCTGCTGTCCTCATAGACGCTGACCGCACCCCTGGGCCTGGTCTCCCAATCGGGGGGCCAAATGCGGTTGTTGGCGGGGTTGCCTGGGTTGAGCCTCTGAGCCTCCCTGAAAAGCTGCTGCAGGAGCCTGGTCTTGCCGCAGCCATTGGCCCCCGTCAGCGTCAACCAGTAGGGCTGCCTGCCCTGCTCCATGTCGGCAACGTACCTGGAGCAGACCTGCCTGGCCTGCACCAGGGAGGGCTCCCATGCGTCAAGGTTGGGGACCCACCCCGTGGTCCTTGATTCCTGAGTAGTCTGCACGCTGTTTAAAGCCTCTGTCATTAGGTCTTTTATAGGCTTCATAAGTTGGGGCACTGTCGCACCGGGCCCAATGGCTGGCCAGGGCATTGGCTGTCAGGGTGGCGTGCGGCATGTGCAGCTTGTAGTTGGCAGCCCTCCTGGTCAGCTCGGCCACCGTCAGCTCAGGGCACACCTTGCGAATCTCGGCCAGGGCCACTCCCACAGCCCTGCACTGCCTTGCGGTCATCTGCAGGGGGTCCCCATCGGTTGCCATCGCCAAGGCATCAAAGAGGGGATTCCTCTCCCTTGCCTTGGCGGGGGGCTCGGCATCCCCGCCTCTATCATGTTCCCTGTTCCCTGTTCCCTGTTCCAGAAGCGAGCCCTCAGCGAGTAATCCCTGAGGACTCAGCGAGCCCTCACCGAGTTTGATGCATCCCTTTAACTTGCTTGGGGTTTTGCGGTCAATGCTTTGGTGCATCCCAAAGGTCACCACCTTGCCGTAAATTCTGCCGTTGGTGCCATGGTACAGGTCCACATAGTGGATGTTGGCCAGCTCGGTGAGCCCTCGTTGAATAGTCCCCGAGCTCTCCAGAAACGGAAAGAGCTCCCCACGGATCAGGGCGGGGTCCGCACAGAAAAAGCCCTCATCATCGGCATAGTTGAGCAGGGCAATGGCCAGCAGCCTGGTGAATTCAGGCAGCCTGGCCAGGTCTGGATTGCGCCAGAATTCAGGCTTGAGGGTGCGAATCCTCATGGGCTGTCAGCGCATCTGGCGCACAGGTGCTTGGTCCTCCTCATGGGTCTTTTATCGGTCATGAGGCCCCTGCCCCTGAAATCCCTGGCCAGCTCCCACCTTGCCGAATTCACCTTTTCGGGAGTGGCCAGCACCGCTTTCTCGGCCAGCACTACGCCGCAGCGGTCTCAGCGCAGATGATCCCAAACTGCTCATGATACCTGGCAGCGCACTTGGGGTTGAGCACTGACAGCTCCCTCACCTCGTCAATGCCCCTCCTGATCTTCTCAATGGCGGCATTGAGCCTTTCGGGGCTCGCAAACTGCCCTGTGTAACTGCGGCGGGTCTTGGCTGCCCTGGCCTGCAGCACATCCTCGAGGGTCACCACCATGTTGGTGGCTGCCTCCAGCACTGCGTCACTCTCTGTCTCTTTCGTTGGTTGTGTCATGTTGGGGTCCTCTCAAAGTTTCGCAGCCTGCCCCTAGTGAGGAAACCGGGCGCCACGGGGGCACCTAAAACCCCCGCATCCTGCCGGCCGTTGAGACAGGATGCGCTTTTCAATGGTGCCACCAACTCCAGCGGCAGGCTGCGTCCACCCCATCTGGAGAAGCGTCCAGCGGGGCAAATTCTTTAGGCTGCTCTCACTGCTGAGGTTTATCAGCATGCCTCAGCTCAATCCGTTGGGTTTCCCTTTTCAAGCACCAAATTCCACCAGGGACATTTGTGCTGGAGAATCTGGCCTGGCAGCCCTAGCGTGCCGAAAGATGCGGAGCAAGAAACCCAGGAAAGGGAAATCAGCTGAGCTCATAACTCCTGTTGGGGACAACTCCAGCCTTGACACCCTCATGCTCAACCCGTCCACGTTTACAGGAGGGCCAAACGGGAGCGAGGGCCCCGCAGCCAACGGCACCAGCGGCAATGGCAACGGGGCCAAGCATGCCCCTCTCGGCAGACCCCGCAAGGACTTCGCCACTGCCAGGCAGCTTGAGGCTTTCGGCAGAATCGGGGCCATTACGGCAGAGATTGCTGAGGTCTGCGATGTCAACCGCAGCACCGTGGACAGGAGGCTCAAAGCCTGCCCTGCCCTTATGCACGCTTACAAAAAGGGCCTCAGCGTTGCCACAATGAGCCTGAGGAGGGCTCAGCTGGCCAATGCCCTCAAGGGAAATGCCGTCATGCAGATTTGGCTCGGCAAGCAGCTCCTTGGCCAGGTGGACACCCCGCCCATCCAATTCAATGACCGTCGCACCATCAGGGTCACCCTCGTGCGCAGTGATCAGAGCAGGACTGCCTCTGAGACATTCCAGCTGGACGCAGCGGCAGTCCATCTGCTCCCCTCTCATGGCCCCAACGGCAACGGCGAAACGGAAAGCGGCGGCAACGGCGAGGACTGAGCCCAAGGCTGCGCTGCGGCAGCCTGACCTCTCTGTGGATTTTCAGAGGCCGAGCCTGTATCCCAAGCAGGAGGCTGCGATTTATTCCCCTGCCAGGTATGCCTGCATTGAGGCCAGCACCAAATCAGGCAAGACCTGGGGCTGCATTGTGTGGCTGGCAGAGCAGGCCATCATCCACGGCAGGCCAGGCAGGCAGTTTTGGTGGGTGGCCCCGTTTGCTGGCCAGGCCAGGATTGCCTACAGGAGGATGAAACTGGCCATCACGGGTGGTGTTGCGAAACCCAATGACACTGAGCTGACGCTAACCCTTTTCAACGGGGCTGTGATTTGGTTCAAGACCGGGGAGAAGCCTGATGCCCTGTATGGTGAGGATGTCTTTGCCGCAGTCATTGATGAGGCCACCAGGTGCAGGGAGGAGGCATGGCATGCGGTCAGGTCTGTCATCACCCACACCAAGGGCCTGGTGCGGATCATCGGCAACGTTAAGGGCAAAAAAAATTGGGCTTTCAAAATGTGCAAGAGGGCAGAGGCGGGTGAGCCTGACATGAGCTATGCCAAGCTGACCTGGAGGGATGCGGTGGCTGCGGGGATCATGGACCAGCCTGAGGTGGAGGATGCCAGGAGGCAGCTGCCTGAGGCTGTGTTCAAGGAGCTCTATGAGGCCGAGCCCTCTGATGACGAGGGCAACCCGTTTGGCCTGGCAGCCATCGCAGCCTGCAAAATGGAGACTTTCTCTGTTGACCCTGTGGCCTGTTGGGGATGGGACCTGGGCAAGCACCTGGACTGGACCGCTGGTGTGGCCCTGGACCGCAAGGGCAGGATGGTCAACCTGGTCCGATTCCAGGCACCCTGGGGCGAAACCAAACGCCGCATCATCCAGGAGACGAAAGGCAAGGCTGCCCTGGTGGACGCCACCGGAATCGGGGACGCCATAGTGGAGGACCTGAGCACAGCGTCAGGCAACTTTGAGGGCTTTGTGTTCACCACCCGCAGCAAGCAGGACCTCATGGAGCTGCTGCAATCCGAGATTCAGCAGACCAGGCTTGGGTTGACAGGTCCAGTGCTGCTGACAGAGCTGGAAATGTTTGAATATGAGTTTCGAGGCAGGGACGGCAGATTCACCGGGGTTTTCTACTCGGCACCCCCAGGCATGCATGATGACTGCGTGTGCGCCTTGGCCCTTGCGACTAAGCATCTCGGCATCAGGGGCCAGCCATTCCAATTCTCCACCACCAGGGACAAGAGGCGGGATGACCTGGACCCTGGAGCAGACAACACCCCTGGGTATGATGAGCCTCAGGCTGGTCAGGGGTGGGAGAATCGCAGTGGGCTGATATGACCATTCCACCCTCAATCCAGTGGGCAGCAGTAGGTCTTGCGGCAGCCTGTGAGCTGGTGGCGTGGGTCACAGCTGTGCTGGCCAAACGGTATGCACCAAGAGCTCACAGGAAATGACCCAGGCAGCCTGCAGCGGGTCATGGATGTGCTGAGCTGCCTTTCACTTGGGGCTGGCATCATCATCCTGGTTGCTGTAGGGGCTTGGCTGCTGACCAGGCCCAGGGCACCCATCCATGATCCTGTGAGGAAATTCCATCGCAAGAAATGAAGCTGCACCCCGTCATCCTGTCATTGGTCTCTGCGCTGCTCGTGGCTGAGGCATCAGGACAGCCCACCCCAACACCGAGCCCCACCCCCACCTGGATTGTGAACATGCCAGGTGTGACCCTGCCACCGTTCACACTGCCAGCCCTGCCCCCGGTCAATCAGGTGGCGATTGGTGACAGGCTCCTGATGGTGCGGTTGCTCTATGGCGCAGCTGAGAGCTCCCTGACAGATGGGCAGATGCTTCCCCTGGCCAGCAATTATTTCCAGGGCAGGGCAGAGGCATATTACAATGCGGCACTGATGCTGGCCACCTACGGTCCACCCGCACCCACGCCAACGCCAACCCCGTCACCCACGGCGACTCCAACCGCTGCACCCACTCCCACAGCCGCCCCTGTGCCGAGCCCCACACCGAGCCCATCCCCGTCTCCAACCCCGTCACCCTCTCCCACGCCGAGCCCCACGGCAACGCCAACGCCAAGCCCCACGCCAACCAATCCCTTCATCCAGCCCACCCCAACGCCAACCCAAGGCACAGGCACAGCATGACATGGAGTGCCCACATTGTCACAGGTCCATTTCAGTGGTCATCCAGAAAGGCATCGCCAACCAGGCAGGCATGACCATCAGGGTTGGAGCCCTGCCGAAAAGGCAAATCGCCATGATCCATTTTCCAGCGTATGCCAGCTTGAACGCTGAGGAGCTGAAAGCCCTGGAGGATGAAAAGCTGAGAATCCTGGTGCTCAAAATACTCGCCAAGAAATGAAATCCACACTCACACCTCAGGACAAAGTGCTCAGGCTGGTGGCGACTCTCAAACCCAGGGAGCGCATCACCTACGCCAAGGCCATTCGGCAGGAGTTTGCGAACGCATACAACATGGGCTTCATCTCCAAGGCTGCGGTGCCCCCGCTGAGGATGGTGGGTGATGTCCTGGGGATCATGACAGGCAAGAAGGGCAACACCTACAAAAGCGGGGCCATGACCCCCATTCAGATTCCACCCAGGCCACCTTTCTCCCCTGAGCAATGGATGAGCGCAGCGTCCATGGCAGCCTGGGATAAGTTTCCAGAGAAAGCTGCCAGCATCGGGCTCAATCCCCCGCCCTATCCTACAGCGTCCACCCAAATCAGGGGAGAGGAGCCACCCTCTGAGCCCACGCACCAGGAAAGTGTGGTGTCAGCGCAGCGGGTGCTCCAGTACCTCCTGGCCCGTTTCAATCCCATCAGGGGCCTGACCCCAAGGAGGCTCGGCCACTATCTGGAGCAGTGGAAATTGGGTTTCTTGCGGTGGCAGTCCCTCTGCTGGAATGAAATCAGGGAGAGGGATGACAGTATCAAGGCAGTGGAGGCCAAGAGGGTCTTTGCGGTCTCCAAGCTGCAGTGGGAAATCATCAAAGACGAGGACAGCCCCGATGCCGAGAAGCACAAGCAAGCCCTGGAATTTGCCTACAAGAACCTGACCTGCACTGATGTCCTGGACCAAAACCAGCAGGGGGGAATCCAGCTCTTGCTGCGGCAGATGATGGAGGCCATTGGGGGCAGGTTCTCTGTGCATGAAATCGTTTGGGTGCCATCGGTGGACGCCGAGACCAGCGCACCAAGCCTCACTGCGCATTTCAGGCATGTTCCCGTTTGGTTTTTCGAGAATCGCACCGGACAGATGCGGTATCTGCCCTATGAGCTGGCCCTTGACGGCATCCCCCTGGACGCTGGTGGTTGGCTGATCACGGTGGGGGACGGTCTGCATTTCGCCACCTCCATTGCCTATATCTACAAGCAGCTCGGGCTGCGTGCCTGGGCCAACTTTGTGGACAAGTACGGCATGCCCTTTGTCATCGGCAAGACTGACGCAGCCTACGGCAGCCCCGAGTGGGATCAGATGGTGTCAGCGGTGGCGAACATCAGGAGTGACGGCAGCCTGGTGACCAACCTCAAGGCACAGCTGGAGGTCCTGAAAGTGGAGACCCTGGGCAGCACCATCCCCCAGGAAATGTTTTGTGACCGCATGGACCGGGCCATCGCCAGGCTGTGGATGGGCGGGGACCTGTCCACGCACAGCAGGGGCGGGGCGGGTGGCGTGGGCGCCCTGCCGCAGATTGCCCAGGAGGAGGAGCTGGCAGAGGCAGACAGCATCCTGTGCGGGGAGGCCCTGCACTTTTATTTTGACCGTTGGGTTTGCAGATACCTTTTCGGCACAGACAAGCCCCTGGCCAGGATTAAGATTGTGCCACCTGAGGACATTGACACTGCCAAGGCCATTGCGGTTGACCAATTCCTGCTCAGCTGCGGCGTGCCGATGGCCAAGAAAGACCTGCAGCGCACCTACGGCAGGAGAAACCCTGACCCAGGAGAGGACCTGGCCACCCCGCCCCAGGCTGGAGCTGCTGGCATCGGCAAGGGAATCGGGGACGAGGGAGTGACCGGGCCCCTTTCTCTCGGCAATGCGGGGCTGGTCATCAATGCTGCCATCTTTCGGCGGCAGGCCATGCGGAGCCTGGCACTCAACCAGGCCAGGGCACTCACCCCGCTGCGCAAACGCATTGAGGAGGCCAATGCGATTGACAATGACGAGCAGCGGCAGGCAGCCCTTGCTGCCATAAATAAAGACTTGCCATCCATTTTGGGAAAGATCAATGACGAGTCAGGAGAACTGATCAGGTCACTTGAGGCCATCATAGGAACGTCCCTTGCGAGTGGTGCAATAGAGGGTGCAGCTCTCCGCACATAGTTGCTCACCATCTCAGCGGGACGGATTACCACAAAACCCCAGGAGCCCATTGCGCTGGCCAACAGTGCAGGAGCCCATTCCTACTGCTTTGGCCTGCCAAATTCCCTGGAGGCCATCACTGATGACCGGGGCTGGACGGTAATCCCGTTCGGGATGTGGAGGCACGCTGCAGGCTGGCAGCGTTTTGGGCAGCTGGAGGCTGAGAGCATTGTCAATGCTTTCAAGAGCACCTGGGGCAGATTCAAGAGGGCCATTGTGGGCCTGCCGATTTTCAAGGGCCACCCTGACAACCCTGACCTAGCGAACCAGTATCCTGACCACACCATTTACGGCAATGTGGCTGACATGGAGGTGAGGGATGAGGGGCTGGCCATCAAACAGGTCCTCACTGAGGCGGGTGGCAGGCTGGTGGCCAACGGCAAGGACCGCATCAGCCCCAACTGGTATGTGGAGGAGACCGGGGAGAAGAAAAATGAGATGACAGTCTTTGTCCCCATCGCCATCAAATCCATTGGCCTGGTGGACAAACCCAACATCCCCAATTTGTCACTAGCAAACGCACTCACCAATGATCCCATGAAAGACCTACTGCTCAAGGCCCTGAAAGCCCTCTTTCCCACACTCAGCAATGAGTCCACTGATGCTGAGATTCTGGAGGCTGTGACCAGCCTCACCAAACGTCCAGAGCCCACAGCCCTGGCCAACGTCCAGGACCAGCTGGCAGCCAAGACCAAGGAGCTGGAGACTGTGACCGCAGACCGGGATGCCCAAAAGGCCAGGGCTGATGCGGGGGCAATCGCATTGGCCAACGCCAAGACCGCTGAAATCAAAGAGGTCCTGGATGGGGCCATCAAGGATGGCAGGATCACGGCAGCTGACCGCAAGACCTGGGAGACGGTGCTTGCCAATGACCTGGACGCTGGCAAGCGCATCCTGGCCAACGTCAAGGCCAAGGTGAAAACCAGCCCCAGGGTGGCCAGTGAGACCGCAGCTGAGCTGGACCGCAAGGCCAGGGAGGAGTTTGCCAACGGGGGCAAGCCCCTGGAGAACGGCGGGGACGCCCCTGAGGAGGATGGCATGAGCAACGGGGACAAAATCAATAAGCTGGTCAATGCGGAAATGAAGGCCCTGGGCTACCACCCCAACATGACGGCCAACGAGAAAAACACCTGCCGCAACCGGGCTTGGTCCAACGTCAAGAAGATGCGTCCAGAGCTCTTTGGCCCCGAGCATGGGACCAATGACGAGTCCAGGGACGAGGATGAAAAGGAGGATGGCAAATAACACCCACCCACCCCGCCACCACCCACAACCACAACCGACAAAATTTCCACCCATGAAACTCAAGACAAACTACGGCTCTTTCAACATTTGGGCCAAGAAAAGGTTTGGAATCGTCAGTGTGCAGCCCGTCAACATGAGGGCCATCATTGACCGTATCCTGGGCCAGAGGGTCCTGGCCAACGCTGCTGAGGGCAGACACCCGCATGGCATGCTGAGTGCCTGGCCGATTGATTACACCCTCTATACCACCAGGTATCTGGCGGTCTCCTACGCAGCCTCAGGAGCGCAGTCAGCCCTGGCCCCCGCAGTGCCGTATGCTACCAGCATCCCTGACGGGGTGTTTGTCCACCTGCTGCCCACCAGCAGGCTGGAGATTCCCCTGGGGATCATGACCGATGAGGTGAGCACTTCCCTTGACGTTGCGCCGTTCCAGGGTGCCGTCCAGCTCCTTGGCGGGGCAGGCCGGGCCACCCTCTATGGCATCACTGACGGGGTGGTGCCTTTCAACACCCTCCTGGTGGGGTCCAGCACCACTGCCGGCCAGCTCACATCCCTGCCAGCCACCCCAGGGTCCTACTGGAGCCTTGGCCTGTCCCTCAGCACCTCAGAGGGTGCGGGGGCGCAAATTGAATTCGATCCCCGTCCACAGGTCGTGAATGTGGATGTGATCACCTGAGCAACCCTGCCACACACCCACCCACCTCCAACAAAAAGACACACCACCATGAAAAGCACTTCCTACAAGGTTGGCCAGGTCAAGGCCAGGATTGAGCAGGAATTTGAAACCTTTGCCAGGAGCTCCCTGGCCCTCTCAAATTCGGTTGAGGGCCTTGAGAGATTTCCTGAAATGCCAGCAGGCGGCAACATAAAGCCTGGGCGCATCTATTCCCTCTCTGACGAGGATGCCAAGATGCTGTTTCCGACAGACTCGGCGGGGATGCCCCTGAGGCTCAGGGACAGCCAAGGCCGGAAAATCCTGGCCAACGAGGAGAGGTTCACGGCATCCTATTACTCGGAGCCCCTGACCACCTATGCGGTGGGCTGGACTGACCCTGAGGACCTGGACAAGCTCATTGATTTCATCGCACCCAGGGTCCCCGTTGGACGCAGGTTTGAATTCAAGTCCGCAGTCAACGTGGAGGCTTTCCTGTCCGAGCTCAACGATGACAGGCCCATTGGCTCGGAATTCAAGGAGATCGAATTCAAGGGCTCAACTGTCCTCTCCAAGACGGTCAACCGGGGCCTGCGCTATCGGCTGGACCTGGACGAGGAGGGAGCAGGCATCCTCACTGAGGAGCTGATTGTTTCCCGCATCCTCCAGAGGCTCAAGCGCAACATCTACCGCAGGGCCATCTCCACCCTGCTGGCAGCGGCAGCGGCAGCCAACACCGGAAAGGTCTGGACCTACAATTCCAGCACCAACCCCACCCCGCAGCCTGATGAGGACATTCGCACACTCATCCAGACCACCCAGGTGACCTCTGGAGTGTTCCCCAATCGGCTGCTGATTGACCTCAAGAGCTGGAACATTCGCAAGGCTGCTTACGCAGCCCAGGCATTGGCTGCCGGGGCCATTTATGGCTATGGCAGGACCGTGGATGATGTGGTTGCTGACCAGTCCGTGGACGGCATGATGGTCTCCAAAGCCCTCTACCAGTCTGCGGAATGGGTCACCCCCACCAAGTCCTATGTGCTGCCGCAGAATGTGGTGGCCTTTTTTGCCCAGGACAATCCCACCAGGGATGACCCCACCAACCTCAAGAGGTTTGTGACTCCTGTGGCAGATGGGGATTTCAGGGTTTACCGTCAGCCTGTTGGGGCCAAGTTTGTGGACATCAGCATTGAGCATTACGAGATGATCCAGCAGACAGCCACAGTGGGCATTGGCGAGCTGACCATCACCTGACCTGGGGGCTGGCCCCAGGTCACCCCGCACAGTAGAACGTCCTACCCCCACAGCCATGATTCCCTCACTCAGCAGAGCAGTCCACTACGTCATGCCTGAGACTGCTCGCCACCCAGGGCACCATCGGGCTGCCACCATCTCCCAGGTCTGGACCACCCTGCCTGGGGATGAGGCAACCGAGTCCACCCCCGTCCAGCTGCACGTTTTCTGCGATGTGGCCAATGACGGGATAAACCCACCAGGCATCCTGGTGGTCCGCAGCGCAGTGCAGGACCCCTACGGCAAGCTGCCTGGCAGCTGGCACGAGCCTGAGCGCACCCCTGTGCCAGGCAAGAAACTCGAGACCGCAAAAGCATGAGCTCACTTGGCACCATCACCAGGGCAGGGTCAAAACCACAACAGGGAAAGTCTGCCCAATCGGAGCCTCAATTCAGGGGCTCCTCACCCTACGGGGTTTTTTCCAGGGCAACACCCACCCTGGTCAGGAATGAGAGCAGGTTTACAGCCTCCCACATGACTGAGCCTGTGGTGGTGCCAAACAAAGTCCTGACGGCCAAGGCTCGCAAGCACATCAAACCCTCCAACTTTGCGCTGCCTGGGGGCAGGTATCCCATCCATGACGCAGCCCATGCCAGAAATGCGCTGGCCAGGGTGAGTCAGTTTGGGACCCCTGACGAAAAGGCCAAGGTGAGGGCTGCGGTCCACAGGAAATTCCCAGGGATTGGAGGTTGAGGCCATGCCAGGGCTGCCCTCAGTGCCCTGGATTGCGGTCACCTTGGCTGACCTGCAGGATGCCCAGGCCGGGCCGTTGGTCACAGCGTTTCAGACCACTGCGCTGGCCTCTGGACAGAGTGACCCCACCGGGCGGGTCATCGCCAACATTTCAGACGAGATTTTGGGGTCCATCGGTTTCTCTGGACGCTATACGATGGATGCCAGTCAGGGGACGGTCACCCCCAATGTGATCCCCCCCAACCTGAAAGACCTGTGCGTGAAAAAGGTCTGCAGGGTGCTCAAGGGCAGGCTCAACATGGTGCTGCTGCCTGACCAAACCCAGGATGAGCGCACGTATCAGAGCACCCTGCTGCAGCTGCGTGAGGGCAGGTTTCCGATTAATGCCACCAGCAACCCAAGCGGCAGCAACATTGCGGTGAAACCGGGCCTTGTGACTCTGAACCTTGGGCAGCGGCGGCAGTTTGAGCCCCATGACCTCAGAAACCTGTGAGACTTTCAGGTGCCCCACTCCCCTCTCAGGCCCCCTGGCCTCCCACCCCGCAGCTGATCCATGAAATCAGGCTGCCCCATCCCCCTGTTGAGCTGAGTCCCAATTTCCTGGCCAGGCTGGACTCCAGGGAGCTGGTGCCAGGGGCCAGGCATTACAACCCATCCATCTGCAGGCTCGGCCAGCGCATTTTTGTTGCCTACCGGGTTGAAAGTTTCTCGGCGGTCTCCAGCATCGGGCTCTCCCTGCTGGACTCTGAGCTGACCATCCAGGGCAGCGGCACCGTCAGGCTGCCCAACGAAAAGGGAGACAACCATTGGGAGGACCCCAGGCTGTGCGTTGCGGGTGGGAGGCTGTGGCTGCTGGCCCTGATGGTGAGGCTGCAGCTGCCCCCGGTCTGCCAGCCCAGGCTCTTTGCCATTGATCCTGACAGCCTGGCAGCGGTGGAGGAGATTCCCCTGGGCCTGGGCAAAATCGGGGGCATTGAGAAAAACTGGACCCCGTTTGAGGACCTGGACGGCAAGCTGTGCCTGGTCTATTCGCAGCACCCCAGGATGGTGCTGGAGGTGGCCACCAGGGCAGGCCACACCACTGCCGCAGTGCCGATTGACCCTCCAGGGGCCTCCTGCTCAGGCAGGGCCAGCCCTGTTGCCATAAACTGGATTGATGGGGCGATTGGTGGGCCCAGGAGGAGCATGCTGGAGTTTGTGGGCGGGTGGGTGCGCATCCCTGGGCGGGGGGGACGCTACTGGTACGGGGCGCAGCTCTTTGACGGCTTTGCCCCCTACCGGATCACCCATTACACCAAGGAGCCCCTGCTGTGGGGCACAGAGGCCAGCCCCACCCTCCACAGCCCCAGGCCAGGGGCGGGTCACCCCTGCTGCGTCTTTCCAGGTGGGGCCATCCTGGAGCAGGGGGGCAGCGGGGATTTCTCGGCCATTGTGTCCATCGGGGTCAATGATTCCTACTGCTGCCTGATGCGGTACACGTTCTCAGAGCTCCTGGAGAGGATGGTGGTGGCATGAATCGGGACTCAGTGGCCTGCCGTCGCAGAGAGCCCCCGCCAACGGGCGCCACCGCCGAGAATTGGTTTCCAGGCTGTGAGGATATACTGGAGAGGGATGGCGATTTTCTTTGGCTCTCCAATTCGGTGGGAGTGGTCACAGACCTGCTCATCAGGATTCCTGGCAACGAGGGGGGCACCATTGCTCCCATTCCTGTCACCCGTGGGCCCACCTTTTCAGATAGCTCAGGCCCACATTGGTCTTGGGACGGAAATCTGGACTTTCCAACTCTTTCACCAAGCATTTGGAGAAACAAAGGTGTGGTGGACGGCAGAAACGAGTGGCATGGAAACCTTGAAAGGGGGTTTTTGAGGTCAGCATGATTTTCCCGCATCCAGTCAGCTTGGAGGAGGCCATGCAGACCAGGATGGCCAAGGGCATCCTGCCAACCACCATGTCCTCCAGGATGCTCCATGAGCTGCCCAGGCAGGTCTGGGAAAGGGCCATCTTTTCGGCGGGGGTCCAAAACGTGGATTTCCTGGAGGAGGCCAGGCAGGCCATTGACTCCATTGTGGCGGGTGAGGTCAACAAGGCCACTGAGCGCACA
>Ga0181521_10003087_pt1 | contig 19751 bp, 12 predicted proteins | sample PEATcosm2014_Bin_32_FD_119764 | JGI IMG/M metagenome (GOLD analysis project Ga0181521, IMG submission 119764) | Peatland microbial communities from MTU Mesocosm Facility, Houghton, MI, USA - PEATcosm2014_Bin02_60_metaG | ecosystem: Environmental > Terrestrial > Soil > Wetlands > Peat | place... | reverse complement strand
TCCTGTGGCGGCCTTTGCCTGCATGCTGGCTCTCGGCTGCTGGATGACGGCGCCCCGGAATTATCCGCAACTGGAAGCCTCCGCTTCCCTAGCCGCCTCGGGGGGCCAGCCTGCCGCCGTCCGATCCATGGCCTTTGTAAGCGGCGGGACCGGCCTGGAACAGGTGGTCCGCGAGTTGGAGGAAGCCTTCAAAGCGCGGGAGGGATCTCTCGCTCCCGACGTCAAGGCGACCTACGAGAACAGTTTGAGTTCGCTTGATGTTTCAATCCGGGAATGCAACGATTCGTTGCAACGTGAGCCGGGCAATTCGATGGCTCATGAATATTTGTTTGCAGCGTATTCCCAAAAAGCTGAGGTATTATCTTCAGCATTGGAAATTGATGAAGGCCGTTAGGCCAGCCCAGGGGGGACTTGACAGTGGCTGAACGTCATCAACAAAAAACAATAAAAACAACGGCTTTCCCTTATGGCATGGGGATATTTCTTTGCTCGCTGGCACTGCCTGGCCTGTTAGTTGCCGCCGAAGGCAACCGGGTCGAGAAGACCTTCGAAGCGGCGCCCAATCCTCGCGTTACGGTCTCGAATGCGCGTGGGCTGATACTTGTCAGAGGATGGGACAAGCAGCAGGTGCACATTGTGTGTTCGGTCATGTCACCCCGTGTGGAAGTGGATAGCGAGGTCATCCCGCCCAGCGGACCCGCCGACAAAGTTCACTTCTCCACGCACATCCTGGATCCCTTGGTATCCGGAAAAGATCAGACGGCCGACTACAGCTTGGACGTCCCCATGGGAACCGATCTTGAAATCCGCGATACACAAGGAAGCGTGAAAATCGAAAAGCTGCAAGGCGACGATGCAACCGTGGAGACAGTGGGGGGAGTCATTGTTGTCTCCGATTTCACCGGCCACCTCTTCGTGCGCTCGATCGGAGGGAATATCGATGTGATCCGCGCCGCGGGACGCGTGGAGGCGTATTCAATCACAGGAGACCTGCATTTCGTCTCTCCGGCAACTTCCAAGCTCCGGGCCACCACAACCTCCGGGAGAATTCTCTTTGAGGGCGATTTTCCGGATGGCGGCGACTACTCACTTTCCGAATACAGCGGCGATATGGATATAATTTGCCCGCCCTCGGCGTCTTTCGAACTCAATGCCAAGACAGATCGGGGCAAGCTGGAGAACGAAATGCCCATCACCATCCGGCACCAACCCGCTACCCCGCTCTCCTCCGCCAACAGCCTCTTTGGCACTCACCTGACCGGCAAAGCGACGGTGAGTTTGAAGTCCTTTAGCGGGACAATCCGGATTCGGCAACGATAGCGGAAGGGAGTCGTAAGTCGAGAGTCGAAGGTAAAAAGCCAGGAATCCGCAGTTTCCCCTACTGTGCAACTTCTCGATTCGTTACACCTTGACCGTTAGCCCCTTCGACTCACCGACCTCTCAACTGCTTCGCTTGGCGTCGTTCATTTCTCGGCTTTGGACTCTGCACTTTCGACTTTCGACTCTGAACTTTCGACTCTGTTATAATTCCCTCGAACAATGATCCGCCGCCGGCGCAAACAGGTTTATCTGCTCGGATTCATGGGCAGTGGCAAATCAACGGTCGGAGAGATCCTCTCCGAGAAACTGGACTGGCCTTTCATCGACCTCGACACAGTCATCGAAGCCGGACAAGGCGTGAGCATCCGGGAGATATTTGAAAGATCAGGCGAGGCCTTCTTTCGCCAACTGGAACGCGCTGCCTTGACCGAGGTGTTGAAAAGCGAGCCCGCCGTGATTGCGCTGGGTGGCGGGACGTTCGCGAACGAGGCCAATGTCGAACTGCTTCGCGATACGGGCGGAACCACCATCTGGCTGGATTGCCCGATGGAGATCCTGCTCGAGCGGTGCTCCGGCATGGTGACCCGTCCGCTGTTCCGCGATCCCGAATCCTTGCAGCGCCTGCTCGACCTCCGGCTTTCGTACTATCGTCTGGCGGAATTCAGAGTCTCCACGGCAGGACGGAGCGCACAGGAAGTCACCGAGCAAATTCTACGCCTGGGGACCTTCTAAGCGGAACGGATTAAGCCGCTTCTTCGCCGTGAGGGGGAAGAGCAGAGGGTAGAAGATTGAAAAGAACCCGCGGTGCCGCCTTACTAGCCTACAGTACCTCAATGATTCTGCTGTGGCAACTGCTGGCTGCGATGTTGGCCGGCAACCCGGGAGGCCGGCCGCAAGAGGCGGCCGGCAGCCCGACTCCCGTGAACATGGAGGATGAAGGCGTCTTTGTGATTTCCATGGCGGGACGCCCCATCGGCAGCGAGACCTTCAGGATCCACTCCTCGCCCGGCAGGATCGAGGCGCGGGGCGAAATTCGCCTCAACCTCGAGAAGAACGGCAAGACGGTGAGCGTGCAAAGCTTCCCTGACCTGGTCGCCGACTCCCAACTCCGCCCGCTGACCTATACGTGGAGACTACACGGCCCGCAGTCCTCACGGCTGGAGGTTGACTTTCGCGCCAGACCTGCCAAAGTTCGCTACCACACCATCAACGGCAGCGAGGATGACCGGGACTTCGACCTCGCGCCTGACGTGGTCGTTCTGGACGACAACGTAATTCATCATTTCCAGTTGATTGCGGCTCGCCTGCAGGCGATGGGAGGCGGGAAACAAACTCTTCGCGTATTTGTTCCACAGGAGGCACTGCCCAGCCTTATGACTGTGGAAGACCTGGGAGTCGCTGCAACACCGGATAGCTCGGGGGAAGCCGGTTTGCGCCATCTCCTCATTACCACCGACCTCACCCACGTCGATCTTTGGGTCGACGACAAGCTGCACGTCCAGCGCATTTCCGTTCCCGCAACGCAGCTCGAAGCCTCCCGAAAAAACTAGGTCAGGTTCGTGTTGAATTGAGGATGGGCGACCCTGAAAACAGGCAAGGGCGGCGCTGGTATCTGTGCCAGCTCCGCCCTCAGCCAAATCGATCTACCGATCTGTATTCTTCCTGTACTTATAAGCTACTACGAGCAGCTCTCGCCTGCCGGAGGCACGTAGGGACTAGCGTAGCCTTCCTCGTAGGCAAGCTGGTTCAAGGCGCAACCTACCGCGTTCGACGCTGCTGCCGCTGTCGAGGCTGCTGCTTCAGCCGCTGAAGTTGCTGCTGCTGCCGCCGCTGCCGCCGCTGCCGCTGCCGAAGCCGCATCCGTCGCGTTGGTGTTTGCGTTCCCTGCGCGGGACACTGCTACCCCTGCCAACACCGCTGCCGCACCTGCCGCTGCCGTAGCCACGATGGGCCAAACGCCTCCGCTGCCACCACCGCAGCAACGCCCCGCTGATCCACCGCCTTGCGGCGCCTTCATCTGCGGAGTCACCGTCAGCGTCTTGCCCTTCGCAACGTTAACCACTTTGCCGTTGCCTTGGTCGACGCGCAACGCACCATCCTGCGCGGTGACAATGACCGTGCCATTCAGCATTGCCACTTCACCCAGAGTTTTGAAACCGGAAACTGGAACCACGGAGACGTCGCCGATCTTCATTCGAACCGGAGTCCCGGACACATCGTGGAAGACAGAAACGTTGCCTTGGCCCAGCAGTACTGTTACCTCATCGGAATCCCGCAGGAAAGAGGCCACGGTGTCACGGCCGAATACCATGCGGCTCGCATTCCCCAGGGCTACCACGGCCACCCCGTCTTTCACCTGGAGGCTGTCACCACTGAAGAGGGTTGTGTTAGGAAGAAGAGTCTGGCCGCCCACTGTTGCGTTCATGGTGCCCGCCACCGATCCGACGACCGCCGATCCCGCAAACACCGGGGCCACAGCGACCAATCCCAGGAGGATCAGGTACAGCGAAAAACGCGCGATGCAATTCCTGCTCAACATTATTGGTTCTCCTTTTTTGTGGGCCGGGTTGCTTCTCGCCTCCCTAACCCATCGTGGTTTTTCCAATCTTTTCGATTTCGCATTCAGGGTACTATGACCAGCGAAATCTTGTCAAGACCTTTTTTGGCATTTTTGAATCTGCTGTCCCGTTCACTCACGCCCTCGAAATGAGGTCGAGCAGGAGTTGGTGAAGACTGCCTCACTCCACCAAAACCAAACCCGGTGGCGGCAGCAGGCTCTTGCCGTCATGCGACCACCCAAGGCTTCCGATATTCCTTCGTCAACAATTTGTTAGCTTCCGCATCGCCGGGAAATTGCTCTTGCTCTGCGTCCCAGGTGAGCTTGCGGCCCAACTTGTACGCAATCCCCGCTAGCAGGCCGGCGCTCGTCGAACAGTGCATCGTTTCCACATCGGAATTCGGCTTCTGCCGGGACTTGAGGCAGTCCAGGAAATTAAGCACGTGGGGATAGTGCTGAGGGGAACCCCCGGCGCTGATCGCGCCTTCCGAGTTGAATCGCTCCGGGCCGAGTCGCGAGGCCTCCGGCCACAAAGTGTAACCTCCCCGGTCAATAAACAATGTTCCATCGGTCCCGTAAAACTGAATCCCGTAAGAGTGGCCGTCCGGGCCGCGATCGTTGGCGACACGGTTGGAAAACCGGACCACAAATTCCTTTCCGCTCATGGCCGACGCGGGATACTGGTACAAGACTTCAAGCGTATCCGGCGTCTCGCGATTATCGTCGAGAACGTATTTCCCGCCCGTTGCTACAATCGTCTTCGGCGCCTCAACTCCCATCGTCCAGTGTACGACATCGATGAGGTGCGTACCCCAGTCCGTCAGAATCCCGCCCGAGTAATCCCAGAACCATCGGAAGTTGTAAATCCCGCGATTGCGATTGTAGGGACGCTTGGGCGCCGGGCCCAGCCACCAGTCCCAGTCGAACCAGGGGGGAGGATCGCTGTCGGGCGGGTTGCCGATTCCTTCCGGGTACTGGTTGCCGTGAATCCAAGTCTCGGCCAGCGTTACCTTTCCGATCTTGCCGCTGCGCACCAGTTCCACAGCCTTCTGAAAGTGCTCGCCCGAACGTTGCTGAGTCCCCACTTGTACGATGCGATTGTGCTTCCTCGCCGCTTGCACCATCTTGCGCCCTTCGAATAAAGTGTGAGACAGAGGCTTCTCCTGGTACACGTCTTTCCCGGCCTCACAAGCAGCGATCATGGGAATCGCGTGCCAATGGTCGGGAGTGGCCACAATCACCGCGTCGATCTCTTTGTGATCAAGAACCCGGCGGAAATCTTTGTAGGTTTTCACCTGGCCAGAGGCCATCGTCGCCGCGTCATCCAGATGGGGCTGATAGGGATCGGCAATCGCCACACAGTCGACTTGGCCCGTATGCAGGAAATCACGCAAGTCCGCCTGGCCCATTCCTCCGGCTCCGATCAGCCCGATGCCGACACGCTCGTTGGCTCCCAGTACATTGCGCACCAGCGGCCCCGCCGATAGCGCCAAGCTCGCGGCAGCCATTGCCGCGGTCTTGCTAAACTCTCTGCGCGAGACTCTTGGTTTATCCATGATTTCCTTTTGTGGCACCGGCGCTCTTGCCTCTGCCGGCCCGGCCCTCCGCCCTCGTCCGGTGTTGAACTACCGGGGACGGCCATTCTACAGGCACCGCATAATACTCTTCCCGAGCGAAATTTGCCACACGGTTCGCGACAGCGCTAGAGCGGCACGGCGTGCTACGCGATATAGCGGACGAGCATCGACCCGACAGGTCCGATGTCGTGGAAGGCCTCCGCCCACTCGAGACCATTAACTGCGCGCAAAACCTCGCGACAGCGCTTTCAGTAGCGTTCAGCCTACTGATATACTTGTTCCTCGCAGTTTCAAGGACGGCCAATGGTGTTCTTTCTCTTGCTTCCCCTGTGGTTTCTCTGCCTCGCGGCTGGCGTGGTCCTGTGTTGTTTCAAGAACTCGCGCTTTCTTTCCTCCTATTTTTTCCTCTGTTCCACGGCCGGCATTGTCGTCGCGCTTGCGCTCTCAACCCTTGTGTTGTGGGCTGCTCCGCGAATACTGAACAGCGCGAACTCATGGGCCAAGTGGGTTGTCATCGCCTCCTACCTTTTTGGCACCGCACTGGGAGGTGTGATTGGCGGAGTGGTTGGCTTCAGCGCTGCCCGCAGGATAAACCGATTGCTCCATTGGCAGTAATTGCGTTCAGGAACCAGCGCGGATTTTCCGTCCCCGCAAAAGTGGGTGTGTGTGTGAGCGGACGGCAGGCTGTTCCCCAACAGAACGCGCGACGGGAGTAAGATGATTGACTGAGAAGCTATGGGAGGACAAAGGAAAGTGACTGGATTTAGCGAGATTTTCGTAAGTCAGCAAGCCCGCCTCGAACGCCTGGCGGCAATCTCGGAGCCGCTAAGGCCGCCGCAGGAGGTCATTCGCGATGCGGAAAAAGGGAGGGGTCTCGAGGCTGAAGATATAGCCTCCCTCTACGCCGCAGCACGCGATCGGGCGTGCCGAGCCGAGCTTCAGGCGGCGGCAAACCGGATTCGAATGCAATGGGCGAGGAAAACAGTTGAATTCATCATCCCCGTCTACCTGACCAGCTTCTGCCAGAACGAATGCCTCTATTGCGGCTATCGCCAAAGCAATGCCATCGCCGAGCGGGTTCGCCTGAGCCAGGAGGATTTTGAGAAGCAACTCGACCTTATTCTCTCTTGGGGACACCGCCAAATCGAACTGGTGCTCTCCGACGACCCGGAGTTCGGCCCGGATAGGGTGGCCCGCTATGTCGCCGCCACGCGCCGCAAGCTCGATGCCCTTGGCGGCGGCATGGTCGCTTTATGCTCCCCTGTCTACAAACAAGAGGATTACGTCCGCTTGCGAGAGGCCGGACTGGATTGGGTGGTCGAGTGGCAAGAAACCTATCATCGCCTCCACTTCGACCGCTGGCACTATGGCAGCTCACCGAAACGCGCCTTCGAGTCGCGCCTGGACCTTTGGGACCATGTGATAGCCGCAGGCATTACCAGGATTGGCATGGGCGTCTTGTTGGGGCTTTACGATTTCCGCCACGACGTCTTGGCAGTTATCGAGCATGGGAACTACTTGCGGCGCACTTACGGAATTGAACCGCACGCCCTGGGCATCCCACGCCTGAAGCCCGCGCGGGGCGTGCTGGCCTCGCAGAAGCCCAATCGCTTCACCGTCTCCGACGACGACTTCCGCCTCGTGGTCAGCGCTTACCATATGGCCTTTCCCACCTCTCGCCTGTTCTTCAACACCCGGGAGAGTTACGACCTGAACATTTCGCTCGTGTCGGCGGGCGATCTCTTCACCGTGGACTGCGAGACGCTGCCCGGCGCCTACTTGCGCAGCCACCTCCCCGGCCAGTTTTCGACTCACGATTATCCATCGCGCCGGGAGGTGGCCGCTAGGCTCGAGCAACGGGGACTTACCGCTCAGTACCTCGCCGAAGAGACGCCTTGCCGGGTCGCGCCAGCGGCGCCTGCCATGGGAACCGCGATTGATATGAAGCGCCGGATGGACGAGCACGCTCAGGTGCGTGCGCGGCTACAAGAATGGGAAACAGCGCTCCTGCAGCTTTCCGCCAATGGCGCCCAAGCCGCCGAGCGCCGGGCGGCGGACGCCTGCTTGCGCGAGTCGCTGGAATACTTCAAGACGGTCCTGACCGCACATTGCCGGCGCGAGGAATCGGAATCGTTCCCTGCGTTCCTCGAGGATGCCGGCGCCGCTCCAAAGCTGGTGGCCCTTCGCGCCGAGCACGAGCGTTTTGGAGTGGACCTGGATAAATTCGAACGGCAGATGGTTTCCTACGGCCTTTCCAAGGACCCCACCGTGCTCTTAAGCCTCGGCAGCCGCATGATTCGTGAAATGCGCGCTCACCTCGAGGCGGAAGAGCAGTTGCTGCGGTAGGCTGGCTGGCGTGCAGTCAGGCAAAAACATGAAACGGATCGAGAAGCTCTCGAAGCAGTTGTGCCGCGAAGTCTCCCCTTATACTAGCCTATCGTGATGGACTAAATCAGTTCTGGGCAACTCCCAGCCGCCGGTAGCCTGGCCGAGGCCGCCCGGCCCGTGCCTTGCGACACGGGCCGGATTTCTTGTGCTCAGAGGGGGTGGCTAGAACGTAAGTTTCAAGCCAAACTCGATGACGCGCGGACCGCCTAATCCGTACAAGCCGGAGCCCAGCGTGACGCGGGTGGTGCGCTGACCGTAGGTCGTATCGTTGGCGAAACCGGTTGTTCCAGCCGGAGCGTTGACCGGCTGCAGGGTACCGCTGAGAAGGCTGGAACCCTGATCGAAGTTTTGCGAGTTGGTCACGTTATAGAAGGTGATGCTGGGTTGCAGGGTGACGTTTTCGCGGATTTTCGCAATGTAAGTCAGCCCCAGATCAGCCGTGAACAATCCCCCCATGCCTACTTGTCCGGGAGGCGCGTCGGCCAGCGTGGGAGTGACCGCACCCAATTGTTGCAATTGACCGGCGGTCATCAAACCGGCGGATACCAGCGCTTGCCCGGCGGGAGTAAGCTGGTCTGCGTACTTCGAATTGTAAGCATCGATGTACTTATTGATGTTGCCCGGGTTCACGCTGCGTCCGAAGGCTCCCAGGTTGGTTCCCGGAAGAATGTCGCCCATGGTGCCGTCGCCCGTGAGGTCAGTCTGGAAGATCTGTCCGGTGGTGGCAACCACGCGCGACTGCCCCGGAGACAACTCAAGGTTTTGGGGAAGCGAACTGTCAGCATGGGCAATCAGGCTCAACTGGAATCCCTTGGCGAGAGTAAAAACACCCCCCGCCGAGAACTGGTTGGTACGATCAAGGGAGCCAGGCCCGATATAGTGATTGTAATTGTCGAAGTCCGTCACGAGACCTCCAAAGTCCTGGTCGAGGGCCATCGTACTGAGGCGCGAGAGCGAGTAGGAAACCTGTAAATTGATACCCTTTACCCCTCGCATGGGGTTCTTCACCTGCTGTTTGAGACTGACATCCAGGCCATTGTAAATGGAATGCCCAATGGGGAAATCCATTTCGTTTTGGCCCACCGCGGGGTTGGCGCCTGGGAAGGCTGCCCCGGTGTCAGCAGTGAGGCCGGACCCAGAGGCGGGAAAGCCGAAAAGATACGCAGCCCCCGAATCCAGGCCGTTGACGGCATAACTATTTATCGTGGCGCCGGCGTTAATGGCGCATTGGACGCCGCCCGGTCCAGCCGGGCAATTGAAGGACGAGTTAGTGGTGTTGATGGCGTTCATCGCCGCGTTCTTCTCCAGGAAGCGAGCCGCCCCCACGTGGTTGCTGTCCCACAACATGAGATAGTGGAGGGCATGGTTCCGCACATAATCCACGCTCAGCACCATTCCGTGGCGAATTTCGCGCTGGACGCCGACATTAAACTGCTCGGAATAGGGCGTACGGAAGTTGGGCGCGAAGAGGTTCGTGCTCGTATAGGCGTTATCCGCCAAGGTCGTCCCGATATAGCTGCCGTTAGCGGCCGGGCCGGCGGCAATCGTAGCCGCCTGGTAGGCTGCCTGGTCGGCCTCGATCTGACTCGCGACGGTCCCAACCGGCTGCCCGCAAATGTTGCTGGCGTTGATGGACCCGCCTCCAGGAAGGCTGATGGTCCCGCAGCCGCTCGTGAACCCCAGGAATAAGCCCTTTTGCAGCCGCGCCGCAGGGTCAAACAGGACGTTGTTCCACACCGTATTCTCGTAATAGATCCCGGCCCCAGCGCGGATCACGGTTTTGCCATTCCTGCTGGGGTCCCAGGCGATTCCGAGCTGAGGCGCGAAGTTCAGGTTAGGCTGGTTGACTTGATTGCCCAGTCCCGGTCCGAAAGCGTTGATGGCCGGGGAGGGCCCCAGGTAAGTGTCGCTGCGGCCGGTATCCCTGATGTAATGCAGGCCGATGCTGATGTTCAAGTTCGGCCGGATCCTCCAGTTGTCGCCGATATAAGCGGCAAAGCGCGTATCAAATTGGCCTCCGCCAGGGAATCCGAAGCGCGGGATCGCAGTGCCGTAGCCCACGCCGTTGCCGAGCGTCACGTCGTCTACCGGATAATTGAGCGGGTTGGCTGCTCCGCCGGCAAAAGGCCCCGCCGTGGCCGCGGTGATGTCCGCGGCAGTGTAGTTGTTGCCGACCGCCGGGGCCGAGGCAAGAAACGACGCGTAGCCTCCGCCCAGGATGCGGTTCACCTCCATCCCATAACGGATCATATGCTTGCCCCGAATGGTGCTGCCGTCGTACTTGAACTCCAGGTCGTGCTGCTGGGTCACTTGCGGGGCCAGGAAATTCGGCCCCGAGCAGAAGACGTCCGCGCCCCCAGTAAGGCAGTCGGGGTCGCTGCCGAAGGCCAGCTCGAGTCCCGGCGCCGGGTCGAAGCCTTCCGAGGCGCCGGTGATGTGGTTGGCGAAAGTCAGCATTTCAAGCCGGAAGCTATGCGTAAAATTGCCGGTAACCCAGTCCACACCACCCAAATGGTCCTGGGCGTGGTCGAAATTCTTGAAGGGCGAAAAGGTGTTGGGAATAAACGGAACCACGTTACTGTTTTCGTTGTAAGTGAATCGGTAGAAAAGCTTCAGGTTCTTCGTCGCCTGCCAGTCCAATCGCCCAAAGGCCTCCTGTTCCCGGAAGGGCTGATTGATGGAACTGGAGAGCGGGGCGAAATTCCCTCCCAATTCGACAGGCGCCAGGTAGTCCTGACGGTTGCGTTCCCAGTCGAGGAAGAAGAAGAGTTTGTCCTTTACAAACGCGCCTCCGGCGTTGCCTCCGAACTGCTCGCGGCGGAAGAAGAGATCTTCCGGAGCGACGCGCGCAGCCAGGTTATGCCAGCGTCCATAGTCAAATGCTTCGCCATGATACTGGTTGGAGCCCGAACGGGTGGTGACGTTGACCGCGCCCGAGGAGGTCATGCCGGAGGATAAGTCGAGCGACGACTGCTCGATCTGAAACTCCTGAATGGCACTCGCAGGAATGTTCATCGTGGTCGTGCCGACGTTCTCGTCGCTGACGTCGCCGCCATCCACCTCGATGCGGGCGCTGCGGCCGTACTTGCCGCCGAAGGAGATGGAAGAGAAACCGTTCTTGGTGGGATCAAAGACGGCGCCGTCCTGGATCTGAACCCCAGGTTCAAGCTGCGCCAATTGCAGAAAATTGCGGCCGTTGATGGGCAGATTTTCAATCTGCTGGGTGGTGATAACGCCCTGCACTACGGCCTGCTCCGTGTTCACTTGGACCCCTGTCGCCTCGACCTGGACCGTGGTGGTTGTCTCGCCCACGCGCAGCGCCACGTTACCATTGGCCGTGTTGTCCACCTGCACGGTCAGGTGGATTTCAGTTGTAGTGAAACCGGGCGCGACGACGCGGACGGTATAGTCAGCCGGAGTGAGGGGGCCGGAGTTATAAAGCCCTGCCGAGTTTGTGCTCAGGTTCAACTGCTGCCCTGTGGCCTTGTTAATAATCGAGACATTCGCGCCCGGAACGACGGCGCCGCTCTGGTCGGTAACCGTGCCGACAATGCCGCCCGTCGAAATGGTCGCTTGGGCGTTGGCTGACGTGGGACGTCCAAAGGTGAACAAAGCCACTGCTAGAATGGCCAGTATACCGGCTATTCGTATGCGCTGAGTCTTTCGCATGCTTTATTTCCTCCTGTCCTCAGATTCTGAGGATCTCATTGTTGTCCTTCGGATAACCATGCGTCGCGCCCCCACGACCGCATGACTTTGGGCTCGGCTGAAAGAATCCACCAATCCTGCATAACCCGGGTCGATCGTTTCAAAACATTACAATTAGTGCAAGCCGCTGTGAGAGAATGCTGCAGGTCCTCCAGGCCTAACCGGGCTGGAGGTGAAACTCGCGCTAGAGCACGTTCTGTGCTTCGTTCGTCTGCACGTTCTGGATTTCAACTAATTGTCAGACTCACTTTAGGAAGGCGGGAACGATTGCCTTTGAGGACACGTGCCCCGGCACCGCCGATGGAAACAGGTGCAATTGCTTTTCCAAAACCTGGAAGTTGTTGAAGCCGATTGTTATCATTGGGATAGCTTCCAACCAGGAGGCCAACTCGAGGCAACGAAATTCCAAAAAAGGAAACTCACTTCCAAAAAGCGTATGAGTAAATCCTGAGGCTGGACGAGATTGCCCCGTGCGAATCGACCCTCGGTGGACGGACGGGGTGAAGGCGCTTGCCCCCGGGCGAGGAATTGCAGGGCCGCTCTTTCGGCCGGAATGGTTGCAGGCGGGAGCCCGGTGTAGTCAACTATTTGTCACCATCACGGCCTCGCATCAGGGCTCGCGAGTCCTGACTTGGTTTTAGCAAAACGCGGTGTATCGTGCTCTTTTTGGGGTCAAATTGCTGTCAATTGGCGCGCAAAACGCACAAAACTTGCAGCATCGAAAAAAGTGATGTCCTTTGTTTTCAAGTACTCCTTAGCTTCGTTTCCACTATTCTTCATTTTTCGTAGCAACCTGCTTTCCCCGGATTGTCGAAGCCAGCCGTCTTCTGTTACGCCTCGGCGGGTACGGCGCCCGCCAAGGACAAACTGTCCGCCACAGGACCATCATAATAGGCTATCACAGGTACCGGGGCTTGTCAAGCGGAAAATGTGAAAAAAGGCGGGCGGAATTTCGCAAACCTTATCACTCGTGCCCGAGCCAGCACGCTGTGCAAGGTCACGTTACTTAACTGTCTATTACCCAATGAGTTCAAGACCTGGGGCCCGGAGCAGCCGCATCATTTTTTTCTTGACAAAGATGTTAAGCGGATGTATCAACATCAACCGTCCTGAGATCTGACTAGCACTTAAACGTATAACGACGATAGAAATTCTCCGAGGCTCCAGTTTTCTGTAGATTCATACTTTTTTTGGAATGATTCGATAAGTTGAGAAGCGGGAACGGACGAGCTTTAGCTAGTTAAATCATAGGGTTGGACAACTTCTCCGATTTGGAATGCGGATTGCTCCATTCCGAAGGCTCGGGGAGTTTCGAAAGTACCACCCCTTAATCCTCCCTCTCCCAGGGGGGGAACGGTTCCTGAAGTCGCAATACAGAACAAAAGCTGGTTGCAGGACATTAGAGAGCGGTTGACCCTGGGTAGTCATAGAGTTTTTTCCAAAATCAGGTAAGTCGCAAACGCAACGGTCTGGCGGCCTACGTTGCGCACGGGGGCAAGATAACGTGCAACGGAGGAATGCCACGCACAGTTGCAAACCCCAACGAAATAGTTTTCATACTTTCGGCCGTGTGGGGGCACGTCGGCCTCATGCCAGGATTCGTCTTGGCCAAATCGCAGCAGGTATAGCTAAGGAGGGTATGGCGAATGCGTAGAGTGAGGATTGTTCTTGTGCTTTCGTTCGCGCTGGCGGTCGCAGCGCTGGCGCCAGTCCTGGCTTTCGGACAAGTCACCGGGAGCGGAACGATTATCGGCTCGGTGGCGGATCAGTCCGGAGCTGTTATTGTGGGTGCGGAGGTAAAACTTACCGACCGCTCCACAGGATCTTACGAGGTCCAGCCCAGTAACCAGGTGGGCCGCTTCACCTTCAGCAGCGTGAAGCCCGGAATGTACGACGTCGCAGTGACGATGAAGGGCTTCCGGAAGCTGGAGGTAGCGAATCAGGAACTTGTGCTCGGCGGTCAGCTCACGCTGAACTTGACGCTCGAAGTGGGCACGTCCACGCAGACGGTCGAGGTTACCTCGACGCCCGGCGCGGAACTGCAAACCATGAACTCGACGATGAGTTCGAGTGTGACAGGCGCCAGCCTGGTTGAACTGCCGTCCCTCGACCGCGACGTATCGGGCGTGCTTTACTACACACCCACCACCGCGCCCAATTTCCACGGCGCTGAGGGCAACGTGACAGCGGGCCAAGTTGCCGGCGCCACCAGCGACCAGAACCTCATTTACCTGGACGGCGGGAACAACTCGAGCGGCCTCGAGGGTGACAACGCCTACGTGAACGGCGGCCACGGCGTGGTGCCCATGCCGATGGAAAGTATCGAGGAATTCAAGGTCAATACCAACAATATGACCGCCGACTTCAACGCCTCCTCCGGCGCCGAAATTCTCGTCACCACCAAGCGTGGCACCAACACTTGGCACGGTTCGGGTTACGAATTCTACCAGGACGGCGCGCTCAATTCAAACGACTGGTACAACAACTTCCATGCCCTTCCGAAGTCTACCGCCCACTCCAACCGTTTCGGCGGCTCGATCGGCGGACCCATCAGTCCGGTGGTCTGGGGCGGCAAGACCTATATGTACTTCAATTACGAAGGCAACCGCTACCCGCGCTCGAGCCCCGTGGAAATGGGCGTACCTTCGGATTCGTTGCGGGCTGGGATCCTGCAATTCGTCGACTCTACGGGGAACCGGGTGCAGTATAACCTGAAGACTTCCATGGCCTGCGGCGCCAACGGCGGCGAGCCATGCGACCCCCGCGGCATCGGTATCAATCCCGTGGTGCAGGAGATTTGGAACAAATACGTTCCCGAGCCTAACGACTTCCATTACGGCGACACGGTCAATGGAAACTCTTACGGTTATGTCGCCAACATCACTTATCCGTTGACGGATAACTTTTTCGTGGGCCGCCTCGACCACGACTTCGGGACGAAGTGGCGGGGGTTCGTCAGTTACCGGTGGTTCAACGAGAACAATCCCAACACCAGCCAGATCGACTGGGGTGGCGTGCTGCCGGGCGACAAGCTGGGTGTACCCGCTCCGGCTTCCAGCACTCCGCTGAAACCGCGTTACTTCGTCTCCGGCATAACTGGAAACCTCAGCCCCAACGTGACCAACGAGTTCCACTTCAGCTACACACGGAATTACTGGCGGTGGAACAGGGCAGGCGGCATCCCCTACATTTCAGGCATTCCGGATGGCCTGGAATTCGGCGAGCAAAGCGCCCAGTCAGGCAGCTTGTTTGCTCCCATCAATATGGATACCCAGGATGCCCGACAGCGCCTCTGGGCCGAGCACAACTTTGACTTCCGCGACACCCTGAGCTGGATCAAGGGCAACCACTACTTCCAGTTCGGCGGCGACCACATGCATCAGTGGTGGCATTTTGACCGCTATGACGACGTTGTGACCGGGTTGCCGGAACCGATCGCTCAGATGGCCGGCGATGCCGACAATCCCACCATGACGGCCGACTACCAGCCGATTCCTTGCTCCGATACACTCACCACCAACTGCCTGCCCAATCAGTACATCGGTTCCTGGAATGGCCTTTACACCAATACCCTGGGCATGATCGGCGTGACTTCGGTGGTGGTCAGCCGCACTGGGCCGAACTTGACTCCGAACGCTCTCGGAACGCCAGCCGGCTCTTACGATAAAGTGCCGACCTATAGCTTGTATTTCAACGATTCCTGGCACATCAAGCCCAATCTGACGCTCACTTACGGGCTCAACTATGGCGTCCAGATGCCCCCTTACGAGCGCAGCGGCACGCAAGACATCATGGTGGATTCCAATGGCACGCCCATGAACGCAGAATCTTACCTTGCCAACAAGCTGAATGCAGCGAACATGGGAGGGATTTATGATCCGGCATTTGGCTACACGCCCATACGGGACGTGCAAATAAACGGGCAGAACAAGTACCCTTACCTGCCGTTTTACGGAGGTTTGAGCCCGCGCATCGGGCTGGCCTACAGCCCGGCGTTTGACAGCGGTATCCTGCACAAGATTTTCGGGAATAAGGAAACCGTCTTCCGTGGCGGCTACTCTCGCTTCTACGACCGCAGCCTGGGCATTGACTTGGTGTCGACGCCCGTGCTGGGTGACGGCTTTCTTCAGCCCATTGCCTGCATCGGCGCCAATATCGGCGGCACGTGCACCGGCGCGGGCGGCACCAATCCCACCAACATCTTCCGCATCGGCGTAGATGGCAACACGGCCCCCTTGCCGGCCATCGCGCCAACCCTTACGCCGCCCGTCGAGCCGGGCATTACCGCCCCCGGGGTAGCCCTCGGCGCCACGATGGACTCGGCGTATAAACCCGGGAGCAGCGACGAGATCGACTTCAGCGTTCAGCGGCAGTTGAAGGGCAATATGATCGTCGAGATCGGCTACACGGGCCGCTGGGCGAAGCGCATCTTCCAGGGCATCGACATCAACGACGTGCCGTGGATGATGAAGCAGGGCGGACAGACTTTCGCCAAAGCCTGGGATGCACTTTCCCTGGCGAACAAGGCCGGTACGGCTCCCGCTACCCAACCTTGGTTCGAGACTGGTCTGAACAAGAGTTACTGCGCGGGGTACACTACCTGCACCGCTGCCGTGGCGGCTAACGAGTCTTCCCATATCTCCATCGATGACCTCACGGACCTGTGGACGGACCTGGATGCGGCCGGTGCATTCGTCTTCGGCCAGAACACTGTCCCTTTCATGAATCAGGATGATTGGACCTACAACGACACGAGCCTGGGCTTCTCGAACTACCAGGCCCTAGTCGCGACAGTGACCAAGCGCACCGGTCACGGTCTGACCTTCAACGGCAACTTGACTTATGGTCACGACATCGGCACGGCGACCATCAACCAGGAGTACACCCTAGACACCGTCGAGAATCCGTGGAATCTCCGTACGGATTACAGCGACAATCCGTGGGACCGGAAGCTCGTCATCAACTTCCTGAGTACCTATGAATTGCCCTTCGGCAAGGGCCATCGCTTCACCAGCACCAACGGGCTGGTAAGCCGGATCATCGGCGGCTGGTCCGTTGACCCGATCGTCACTTGGGCCAGCGGCCTGCCCATCGAGGCCTTTAGCGGTTCCTGCCTCGAGTGGGGGAACGGCTACGACCCGTGGTGCGCGGGGATGACGCCGCTCAGTAACGTGCTCCAGTACGGCAACAGCCCGCACCCCCAGAACTTCGGCGACAGCGCCACCGGAGTTGGAACGTCAGCAAACCCAGCGAACGGCGGGATCGGTATGAATATGTTCAAGGATCCTAATGCGGTCTTTAATAGTTTCCGGTTCAACTACGTCGGCATTGACGGCCGGAGCTATGACAATGGCCCGATCCGCGGGCAGAGGCGCTGGAATGTGGACCTCGGCATCACCAAGGACACCCGAATCACCGAGCGGGTGGGCCTCCAGCTCTTTGGGCAGGCCTTTAACGCCTTCAATCACATGCAGTGGGGCGATCCTGGCCTGAACCTGCTAAGTCCGAATAGCTTCGGTGTGATCGGCGGCGAGTACGGCAGCATCGGCAACGGGTATCGCCGGATTATTCAAATCGGCGCCCGCGTGTCGTTCTAGGACGATCAACAAATTACTATGCAAGACTCAGGGGCCAAGCCGTCTTGGCCCCTTTTCTTTTGGGGAGGTTGAACCACAGAGGCACTGAGGCACGGAGAAAAACTTTGAAGCTCTCAGTGCCTCTGTGCCTCAGTGGTGAATATGATTGAAAACGATGATTTGACCGAAAAGATTATCGGCGCAGCAATTGAGGTACACCGGGTGCTGGGGCCTGGCTTGCTCGAGTCCGCCTACGAAGAGTGCTTGTGCCACGAACTGCATCTGGGAGGGATCGCCTCCGCGCGTCAGCAGCCTTTGCCAGTGACGTAAAAAGGGGTGCACCTGGACTGCGGCTACCGCCTGGACGTGGTGGCGGAGAACTGCGTAATTGTGGAACTAAAGACCGTGGACAAGATTCTGCCCATTCACGAAGCGCAGTTGCTGACTTATCTGCGCCTTGCCGGAATTCGTACCGGCTTGATCCTGAATTTCAATGTCCCAGTATTACGGCAGGGTATTAAGCGCATGGTGTTATGAACCACCGAGACACTGAGGCACAGGGAAAAAGCTCTGAATTTCTCAGTGCCTCAGTGCCTCAGTGGTGAATCAGAGGTGCGGAAACTTTGTTTGGCAATCATTTCCGAAGGTGAACGAGTTGACCGTCAACCCCGGTTTGGTGGGCGTCAAGGTGAGGGCGTGCGCGCCGAAGGCCGGGTTCTCGACCAGATAATACATGCGTGGTTCGCGCACTTCGATATAGGAATGGCCCTGCGGATCAATCTTCACGTCCACGCCTTTCTCAGCGGCGGTCAGATCCTTGCCGTCCTGTTGAATATACACGGAAGAAGGATGGCCGCGGGACACGTTCATAACAGCGTACAGTTCGCGCGCGTGGTAGCGCATTTCGAGCTTGTCAGGCCCCGCCTCGCCGTCATTCTTTTTGCCGCGATAAGTCATTCCGTTCTTGTCGGCTTCCCACGGGCCTGAGACAGCCGCGTGGCCGTCATCGACGTTGGCCGGCAGCGCGTAGTGGATCGTCTTGCCGTCGCGGTAGCCCTCGGGATTGCTGAGAATTCCCCGGCCTGACCAGTCGCCCACATACATCTCCGGCGTCGGCTGGCCGCAGGATGGCGCGAAAGCGTTGGGCTCCGGCGCGATCGAGTAGTCAGGAGGAAACTTTAATCCGGTATTGGCTTCCAGGAGAAGGCTCTGGACAGTGTGTTCGAGCGCGTCCTCGCTGCCTTCGCCGTCCTTGTGATAACGAACCATCCCTCTGGCGTCAACCAGAAAAAGGCTGGGCCAGGAATGGTTATGATAGGCCTGCCATAGCTGGAAGGTCGAGTCCACAAAGATCGGGTAGGGCAATTCAAACCGCTTCACCGCAGCCCGCACATTTTCGAAATGCGAGGCGATGTCGAACTCGTAATCATGCACCCCGACGATCTCGAAACCGTACCTGTGGTAGCGCTCGTACAACTTCTTATTCTCCGCGAAGGTGCGGATGCAGTTAATGCACGAGTATTCCCAGAAGTCGATGAGCACCACTTGGCCTCGCAGTTGGTCCATCGTCAGAGGGCCGGAATTGATCCACCGCGAAGCCGCGAGATCGCCGGAAGGCAATGAAGTGACCGGTTGGGAGGCAGCAGGGCCTCCAGGGCTCACCGCGACGCCTGGCTGAGGCCGGCTGGGAGTCTGTGGGACCACCGGCCCGGAGCTGGCAGCCTCGGAGTTGGTGGGGGTTGGGAATTCAGGCGCGGGAAAGTTTGTAGGCGTCAAGCCCGGTTCATATTGGGCTTGAGCGGCACCGGAGAAAAGCAGAAGGCAGAAAGCAACAACTGGAACACGCCGTAAGCGGGTCGATTTGGACTTTTGATTTCCAGTTTCTATTTTCCATTTTCCAGTTTCCATTTTCCAGTTTCCTTCCCTTCTCATTCTCGCACAGCGGGGGCGCAGTGCAAGCGACTTTGTGTCTCTTGCGTTTTTGCGCAGAGGCTTTATACTGCCTCTCCCTTGGCGCGAATGGACCCTCGATTGCTCTGGTTAGTCGCGGGTGGGGAGCACGCGCTGTTCGCTGTAACACTCTCAGCGCCGCTGTGCCTCTGTGGTGCGAAAGCTCCGACGAAAGGAACGACCATGAACCGAGTAACACGCCGCAAGTTCATGCAGGTGGCGACGGTCGCGGCCGCCGGATCCATGGTGTGCTGCACAAACGGGAAGAGCCCGTGGCGTTTTTTCACCCTCGAAGAAGGGCAGACGGCAGACGCGATTTGCGAGCGCCTCATTCCTGCGGATCAAGATCCCGGCGCGTCGCAAGTGGGTGTGGTGAACTTCCTTGATATTCAGCTTGTGGGCCCGTATAGGCGTTTTCGCTCGAGCTATCGCCAAGGCCTGAGAGGCATCGACCAGACGAGCCGGCAGATCTACGGACAACGCTTCACCGAGTTGAGCGCGGAAAAGCAGGACGCCGTACTGAAGGAGTTGGAACGAGGCGGCGCGGCGGGGGAAGCCTGGAAGGAAATCTCCTCCAAAGACTTCTTTACGCTCATCCTGGGCCACACGATGCAAGGCTATTACGGCGACCCCCGGCACGGGGGAAACCGCGGGCGAGCGAGTTGGAAAATGGTC
>Ga0181521_10003085_pt1 | contig 19753 bp, 14 predicted proteins | sample PEATcosm2014_Bin_32_FD_119764 | JGI IMG/M metagenome (GOLD analysis project Ga0181521, IMG submission 119764) | Peatland microbial communities from MTU Mesocosm Facility, Houghton, MI, USA - PEATcosm2014_Bin02_60_metaG | ecosystem: Environmental > Terrestrial > Soil > Wetlands > Peat | place... | reverse complement strand
GTGGATTCCCAAAGTAATGCCCGATAGAAGAAGATGCCCCGTCGTCGTCGTTTTCCTTGGTTTTTCCGGCCTCGTGGTCGTTTAGCCGCCTCCAAACCCCCACGAATTCCTCCGAGGACCCGAAAATCAATTCTATTGATCGCTTGCCACTTAGTCAGCAGACGTAACCGCGATGCCTCTTCAACCCGTTGAAGCTGCATGCAGTTACTTTGTTACTTGGGAAATTCAGAAATTTCTTCGTGAACGATTTTGGATAGCTTCGTTTTGACAGCGGCGCGATACCTCGTATTCCTGAAGGCGGCCGGCCAGGAAAGGTTGCGCCACTTGGCGTGGGGTGGCCTCGGCTTATTGCCGAGTCGTTCGCAGATTTCCTCCTGAGTGCACCGTTCCCCGTCCAACTGCTTCACGAAGGCCTTCACTTCGGCGAATTGAACCTCGTCCGGGTCGGGGCGTCGACGGCGATTCTTGGTCGGAGCTGCGACGCGCCGAATCGGGCTTGAGCTTGCAGGCCCCTTGTTTGTGTTCGTCGGAGGATGAATAGCTTTCCAGAACTCCTCAACCCGCTGCGTTGCCAACTGAACCGTTTTGGCGATTGAATCTATGCTTGTTGTGGCGGATACTTGGGCGAGTAGGCGGCTAACCTCATCGGGACCCAAAACAGGTGTAAGCCCCCCGAGCGTCATCTGAACGTCTTGGTAGAAACTTTTCTCCGCATGCCAGACTTTCTCGTTATATTCGGTCTGCCGCGCTTCATTGGCCACCTTCGCCCTTTGCCACCTGCTGTGGGCATTCAAGAAGGGATGTTGATCCCACGCACATAAGCGCTGGTCAGCCCGGGAACGCAGCCTTGCCAAGTGGTCTCGCTCCTTCTGCCCGGCCCGCCAGTCGTCAACGTGCCTAGCGAGGCGTTTCAACGAATCAAGGCCCTTTTGTATTGCATCGGTGAACGCTAGTTCGTTGGATTCCACAGTATTAGTCTATTGCACTAACCACGGCACGGGTATCCTAGCACCTTTGGGGTTCAATCCTTGATGAATTCTTCGATATGTTCGTCAACCAATGCGTCGATCCGGTCATCGATTTCGTGGTCGGACATGGCCGGTGTCGCCAAGGATTCCGCCAGCAGCTTTCCACGGATCCGCCCCTTGAGATCACTCTCCAGTTCCGAACGCCCGGAGTGTCTATCGAACTCAATTTCGCCCTCTGCTTTCAGCTCCCGAATATATTTCCAGAGATGATAGGACAGCCGTTGATCCACCCGCCCCTCGACGTCCGCCCGCTGCCGCGCTCTTTCCCTTTCCCGGCGATCTTGTTCCTCGCACTCCTGGGCCGCCGCTTCACGCCGCTGGATCGCGGCGCGGAACGGCTCCAGCGCCGCGTCCTTGGCTCTCTGCAACTCCTGCAACGACGCACCCACCGGCAAGCGGACGAGGGCTTCCCTGACAGCTTGCCCGGCTTGTTCGTTCTCCTCGGAAGTACCACCTGGCAGGGTAATCCATGAGGCCAGATTCCGGCAGGACTGCCAGTGCGCATACTCCCGAGCCACTGGCTGCACGGCCAGCCACGCGGCCTGTTCCATTTCGCTGCGGGTCGCATCCACGGAAAGTTTGGCGATGGAGGTTGCGGCGGCTTCGGTCGCGCGTTGCTTCAGGGAAGCCCACTCCGAATCATAGTTCAGGCCTGAGGGTAGTCTGTGGGGGGTCGATTCGATGGCGCTGCGAATATCTTTCTGCCGCTTCCAGGGGCGTAACGCCTTCGCTACGGCGGCATCCACCAGACGCTGCGTGGTGCGTCGCGGCTGATCCGGGTGGAGACCGGCGAGCGCAGCCTGCACCGCCTGGTAGATCTCCAGCTCGATCTCGCGCGGTGCATCGCGCGGCCGCGACCGGAGTGCGTAGCGAATCCAATCTCCCAGCCATCTCTGGCGGCGGTGCTCCGCTACCGCAGCCTCGGCCTTCTCGCGTTCCTCAGCTTCGAGGGCGGCCTGCCGGCGCTGGCGTTCGCGGAACCAATCCTCGACCTCTTCAGCGTCTTTTTCAATGCGCCGCTTCTTCAGGCCGTGTTCGACGATTTTGACTTCCTCGGCCGCGTCGATGAGTGCGTCGGAGGGGGCGGTGAGGAGCCCTTCCGGCAGTTCCTCTGGAGCCGTCTCGTCAATGCTGGCGCGACCGGGGCTGGCCGTCGCATCATCTGGCCCGACCGGAATGTCCGGTACGCCCTCGCGGAGAATGCGGGCGATTTCGGCGCCTGGAATCAGCCACTGCTGACCCGCGGTAACCTCGGCCGCGATGGCGCCCGCTTCACAAAGTCGCCGGACGTAATAAGAAGAGACGCCGAGCTGTTTGGCAGCCTGGCCGCTTCGATAAAAGTCTTGGGGCATAGCAAATACCTCACGTTTCGAGGTCAATGTTAGCTCTGGGGCGTGGGCGTAAGAGAAACGCAATATTTGATGAAGTTTTGCGGAAATTTCTACGAAAGGCCGCCATTTCCGACGGACTTTGCACGGATCTCGCACGAAGTCTTGACGAATTGTAGGAACGCGGTGGGGACTGTTCGCGCTCACCGCCGCCCACCGGGCTTGGGGTCCGCAACGGCAAGCCGGAACGGTGTAGCCTGCGATCGCGGCAGACTTCGAAATCTCGACGGAGAAGGGCGCCCATCTACCAGCCTCCCAGAAGGGGACCTCGGACTGGCGATTATGAGTCAGCAGGCTTGCACACGCCATCGCAGAGGCGGGACCGGCGCCGGGGCGTGGTTGCTCGATCCAATGTTAAGCGCCCATAACGAGTCGCGCTTGGCGGCCTGCCCGCTGTCTGGTGTTCCCTTGGGGGCGCGTTAGGCCAGGTGGCAGGCTCTTCAGGAGATCGGCGTTGACCATGTCAATTCACCAGCGTGGAGATGGTTCGGCTGTGCAGCCGGGCGGAGGTGGGGGATTCGAGGAAGCATTCAGCGGCCGCCTGTTCCAGGCGGACGTGGTTTTCGATCTGCAAGAGCAGCGCTTCGATCGGAACGCGGTTGAGTGCGGCGGCTACGGGTACGGTCGGTGTGTCGGCGAAGAATCGCGCGTGGGCAGCCACCACCTTCAGGGCTTCCTTTTTCGGGGCGGGCTCTTCGCGCGTCGCCGCACCGAAGGCCAGGCAGGACACCGCCAGCCCGAACATACTCAGAACAGCTCCCATCAGCAACATTTCCATAAGCCGATCTCCCTTTCGAGGCCGGCTAGGAGCACGCCGGCTGCCAAAGCATAAAACACGTGAGACTTTATAGGTAGTCCCCTCGTCCCGGCCACCCCGCCGCAGTTCCTCATACCAGCGCTGCTGTTGATCCCACCGCACGAGTTTCGTAACGCTCTGCAAGCTCGCTCCCGGGTCGGGTCTGCACTTCCGGGGCAGCGGTGCCAGCCTCCGCCCGTATCTGCTGCCATGCCGCCTCCTCGATGCCCTGCACCCGCAACGCCTTGCTGGAGCCACCCGCGCGCTGCCTCCCGGCCACGCCGCGAAGCAATTGGCAATCTCCAAAGCACTGTGGGCAGGTCGTATCTTTAGTACAGCCGTCCGTGTGGACGCCTCCATCGAGCCGCTCGGCGCCCCGTCTGTGCGCCGTTACCGGTTCGCGCGATTTGGCCAGTGAAGTGCTAGCGCGGATCGCATGATCGGGAGAAGCGCCTGCGAACTGCTCCGCGATTTCTGCCTGTGCGTCACGGCGCTTTTCCGAGGAGGATCGAAATGAACTTGCCCGCGAGATTACGCAATTCCCTGCTGATGTGGAGCGTGGTCGCATCGTGCACGCTGACGGTTCTGGCGGGCTTGCTCGCCCAGGCGCATTATAGGAACTCACCTTCGCGATGGGGCAGCTTTTTGGTCGGCGATCCGCAGGAAGGCGCTGACCTGTTCTTCGAAAAGAAGGGCTGCGCGCACTGCCACGCCGCCAATGGGGTTGGCGGCAAGTCAGCCCCCGACTTGGGCTTCAACCGGTTGCCGCAATCGAGCATCACGCAGACCGTGAGCGCCATGTGGAACCACGCGCCGAAAATGTGGGATGGCATGCTCGCGCAGAAAATCGCCTATCCCGACCTGGATCGCGAGGACATGGTCAACCTGCTCGCATTCCTCTATACGGCCCACTATGTCGACGAGCCCGGCGACGCGGATCGCGGAGCGGTCCTTTTCCTGTCCAAGGGCTGCGAAGGCTGCCATGGCGCGTCGGGCGTTGCGAGCGGTCTCGCTCCCGATCTCGCCAGCGTAACGGGCGTCGACACGCCCATCGTGTGGGCCGAGACCATGTGGAATCACGCGCCAAAGATGGAAGCGCGCATGCAGCAACTCGGCGCCCCATGGCCCAAATTCGAAGGCGGCGAAATGAACGACCTGTTGGCTTATGTTCGAGGAGTCTGCGGCGGGGCACGGCAGGAATCCGCCCTGCTGCCCGCCAGCCCGGAGCGTGGTTGGAAGGTCTTTCGCGACCAGTCTTGTATCGTGTGCCATTCGGTGCGCGGTCAAGGCGGCCGCATCGGCCCGGAACTCGGACCCGAGCGGCAGCTTCCCACCAGCATCGTGCGCTTTGCGGGCGCCATGTGGAACCACTCTCCCGAAATGTGGCACGCCTCCGAAGCCCGCAATGTCCCCCGTCCTGCTTTTGATGGCCGCCAACTCGCCGATCTAGTTGCTTTCCTCGCCAGCGTCCGCTACTTCGAGCCCGTCGGCTCCGCACCGGCCGGCGCCAGACTATTTGTCGAGCGCGGCTGCGGGAGCTGTCACGGACCCAACGCCGAAGGCACGCGGCAGGCACCCGCGCTCCGTGGGCACGGCCAAGCTTTCAGCATCGTCACCCTGGCCACAGCGCTCTGGAAAGACGGCCCGAGAATGTACCGCCGCACGCGGGAGCTCAATCTGCAGTGGCCGTCTCTCGCCGAAAGCGAGGTCGGAAACTTGGTGAGCTTTCTCAACACACCACTGCAATAAGCTACGCACACGGGCGATTCGGGGTTGGCTTCCTCGGAACGGGAGATTTGATTCTATTCCTGAGTAAACTTTCGCCGCGCCTGGAACCTGGAGAGGTTGCTTACCCGTATCTTGTGGGAGTGTGGTTTGCCCCTGAACGTTCTCGGGCGCGTGGGCTCCTCCGGCCGCCGCGCGGACTTTCACTGCTCCATCCGCTTCACCTCTCCGCCTGAATCGGAGAGTTCAGAAACGCGACGATGTCAGCCACATCGCTTTCTTGCAGGGTGGGCCAGCGCAGGCCCAGCTCCTGGATACGGCGGTACATCTTGGGCCCGTGCTGCCAGAGCGCGGTCGCCAGCGTAATGGCGGTAGTGGGAACGCCACGGCCGCGCAGGCGTGGCCCTTCTTTGCCTCCTTCGGCGGCTGGGCCGTGACAGAACTGGCATCCACGTTCTGCAAATACAGTTTGACCGGCTTGTGACGAACCCGCCGGTTCGAAATATCGAAGACTGGAAAGAAACGCCACCAGGTCAGCGATCTCCTTTCCATCAAGGCTGGGCCGCGCGAGCGATAGCGCATCAGGCGGGCGTGGCGGCGGGAGGGGAGCCATCACCAGCGATTCTGTCTGCACGGGCAGCCCAATCGGCCGTGGATCGGGAGTGCGCCACATCTCCGGCGAGTGATTCCACATGATGCCGGAAAACTGGGCGATCGTGAGCGCCTTATGAGCGCCGAGTTCCGGTCCGGCGTGTCCACCTTTCCCGCCGGTGGCATGACACGTGATGCAGGATTTGGTTCGAAAGAGGCTCGATCCACGCTGGGGATCAGCCGGCAGCAGTTGCACCTCGCGCCGTGGCGCTTTTGAGCGCGCTCGAACATACGCGAGCAGATCGTTCATTTCGCGACCTTCGAAGCGAGGCCACCTAACACCAAGCTGCTGTGCCGTGTCCTTCATCGCTGGGGCATGGTTCCACATGGCCTGTGCCCATGAAATGGTCGTATCCAAGGGCCGGGCCGTCAGGTCGGGACCGACTTTGCCGCCTTGGCCGTTGATGGAATGACAACGCACGCACCCTTTGTCGCGGAAGAGAGCCTGGCCCTGGTTTTCATCTCCGGGCTCGTCCGCGTAATGCGACGTGTACAGAAACGCGAACAAATGGCTCATCTCTTCGTTGCTGAAGTGCGGATACTCCGTACCTTCCACCCGAATCCGCGCCCACATGCGAGGAGCATGATTCCACATCGCGCTGACCAGTTGGCTGATGCTTGCTCGCGGAGTACTGGTGAAACCGAGGTCCGGCGCCAGTTTTGCACCCACTCCGTCTATCGAGTGGCAGTGCGCACAGCGTTTTTTCTCAAAGAACAAGCTGAAGCCTTTTTGGGGATCTCCCACCATGAGAATCGACCAGCGGTTTTGGGCATTGTGGTGCTGCGAGATGAGCACGCCCGCCACAAGTGCGGAGGTGCTCATAGCGGCGGCTCCCCACATCAGGAAGGGACTTCGCGTACTGCTCCGCCGGATCATGGGTTCCGCCCTGGCACTCCGCGGGCCAAATCGAGGAACACGAATTGCCTCTGTTTCGGCGGTAGAGCGCAACCCGGAGGTCAGGTGCGCTTGTACGAAAACCGGGCAGCGTCCGAAAATCGGACAACGCGTCCTCAAATCCGGTGCCCAGGGGACGGGGATCGCTCCATGAAGTGTGCAAAAGCCGGACAGTACCAAGGGATCGGTCAGCCCTGGTCAGCCTGGAGCTGGCAAGACCGCCAGCCGCACCAGTGATAAGATAGGGCAATTCAAGCGTCGGCCCGCCGGCGAAGCCATGCCAGAGAAACGTTGGTTCTGGGCAACTCTCGCGCTCTCCAGTATCACCATTGTGGCGGCGGTGTTCGCGGCGTGGGAGGTCGTGGAAAACCGGTTCTTCCGCTACGCGAACTATGTTACGCTGCATTACCTTTATATTACGCGGGGCATCGCTTCCTCCCTCCTGCTCACGTTCTGGGCTGCGTGGTTCGTCCTGCGCCAGAGAAGAAAAAGCGAGGAGGATCTGCGACGGTCGCGCGAGCGTTACCGTGGGTTGCTCGAAGTCTTCCCAGGCGCCGTCATCCTCTACGATTCGAGCCTGCGCGTGCTGGAGTGGAACGCGTCCGCCGAGCGCATGTACGGCTATGCGAGGGACGAGGTCCGTGGGCGGCAGCTTCCGATAATCCCGGACGCGAAAGGCGGCGAGTTGGCCGACTTCATCCGCCGCGTAGAAAGAGGCGAGCCGGTGCTGGACGTGGAAACCATGCGGCGGCCGAAGGCCGGCGAGCCGTTCGAGGTTCAGCTTAGCCTGCTGCCGTTCCGCGAATCCTCGGGGCCGGTCTTTTTTCTGGAAGTTACCGCCGATATCCGGGAACGGGTACGCTGGCGGCAGCACATGCTGGAAATCGAAAAGCTCACCAGCATGGGGAAAATGGCGGCGGGGACCGCACATCATCTGAATTCGCCTTTGGCAGCTCTCCTGATCCGGGTCCAAATGATGCGCCAGAGGAGCGATGGTCCGTTGGCAGAGGACACGGCGCGTCTCGAAGAGGGCCTCAACTTCTGCCGGCATTTCGTACAGCAACTCCTGCGGTTCACCCACACCGCTCCGCTGCAAAGGGCGCCGCTGGACCTGGGAGCGGTTGTCGAATCCGTAGCGGATTTTTTTCTGCCGGCAATCCGGTCCAAGTGCGTCTCGCTTGCCGTGGATGTCGGCCCAGGCCGTGGGTGCCTGATTTTGGCCGACCGCAACCTGTTGGAGACGCTGCTGCTGTCCCTGCTCAGCAATGCTCTCGACGCAGTGCCTCCCGAAGGCGAAATTCGGGTCTTCTGCCGGCGCACTTCGACGGAGCGGGTCGGATTTGTGGTAAAAGATAACGGTTGCGGAATTGCCAGAGACTGCCGGGAGCGTGTTTTCGAACCCTTTTTCACCACCAAGGAGCCGGGCAAAGGGACGGGTCTCGGTCTCGCCATTGCCAGGAACGTGGTTCTCGAACACGGAGGAACCATTGAACTGGAAAGCGAGCCCGGGAGAGGCACAGCCGCGTGTGTGGATTTTCCGCTGGCCGGCCTGTCGGAGATGAGGGTGGGGGCAGAGTCATGAACAGCGGGACGGAAGCGCGCGGCGCCTGCATCCTGGTCGTGGACGACGATGCCAATCTGGCTTCCACGCTGAGAGAATTCCTTACCCGCGAGGGGTACAGCGTGGAGGTCGCATTATCCGCCGGTGAGGCCTTGTCCATCCAGGAGTCCCATCCGCACATTGCGCTGGCGCTGGTCGATCTCATCATGCCGGCGATGGATGGCTTGACGCTCACAGACGAACTCCGCCGGCGCAACCCGGAGATCACAGTTCTGATCATGACCGGCTATGGCACCATTGAAACCGCCGTAGATGCGATCAAGCGGGGAGCCGAGGACTATGTCACCAAGCCGTTTGATTATGAGGCCCTGCGCAAGAAAATTGCCCGTCTGACGGAAGTGGTCGAACTGCGCGAGCGCGTGGCCCAGCTCGAAAAAAACCTGGAACGCCACCCCTGCTTCGAGAACATGGTCAGCCTTTCGCCTGCAATGGAACCAATCCTCGAACGGGCGCGCCTGGCGGCCGGGAGCGAGGCGCCGGTGCTGCTGCTGGGGGAGACCGGAACCGGTAAGGAACTGCTGGCGCGCGCCATCCATGGGGCGAGTTCGCGGGCACGCAAGCCTTTTGTCGCCGTCAATTGCGGCGCCCTGCCGCGCGAATTGGCCGAGAGCGAGCTGTTCGGCTTCCGCAAAGGCGCTTTTACGGGCGCTTACGCCGATGCGCCGGGGCTCTTCTCGGCGGCTTCCGGCGGCACCATATTCCTCGATGAGATCGGTGAAATGCCGAAAGACATCCAGGTTAAAATGCTGCGCGTGTTGCAGGAGGGCGAACTGCGGCCCGTCGGCAGCACACGGCCCGTGCAGGTGGACTTCCGAGTCATTGCCGCCACCAATCGCGGCCTGACCGAGTTACGCGCGGGATTGATGCGCGAGGACCTTTACTTCCGGATTGCCACCGTCGTTTTGGAAGTGCCTGCGCTCCGCGTTCGCCCCGAAGACATCCTGATCCTTGCGCAGCACTTTGCGGGACGGGTTTCGCGGCGCTGCGACCGGGAAATCTCGCTCTCGCGTTCCGCGCTCGAATTGCTGCTCGCCTATTCTTTCCCCGGCAACGTGCGCGAGTTGGAAAATCTGGTGGAAAGCGCGAGTGCGGTCTCGGCCGATAACCCACAAATCATCACCGACAAGGACCTCCGGCCGCTTCTGGGGGCTTCCGCCCCGGCGACGCTGAATCTGACCGAATCGCTTTCCATGGAGAAGATGGAGCGGCTGACCATTCAGCGGGCCCTGCGTGTTTCCGCCGGCAACCGCACCAAGGCGGCCTCGCTGCTCGGCATTTCACGGGATACCCTCTATCGGAAACTCCGCCAGTATGAAGTCTGATTTGGCGGTTAACGGCTGTCCGAAAGCCGTACAGCGTCATATTGTGCGACGGTGGAGCTTGCGCACAAGCGGATCAGTACGTTAAAGGTGGGAGTGGTTTTAATGGAGTATGACGTGCTCACAGCAGGCGTATGGCCGCTTTAAGTAAGTCCAGACAATTCGCGCTTTGGACACTTGCGGCGTTTGTTGCCGTGGCCGGACTGGTGGCGATTCTGATTCTCGAGTATCGCTCTCCGGTCAGGCGGCAGGCTCTCTACGTCGTGGGCATTCCCGAAGAGGGGGCCAAGCTGTTTTTCGGCGAAAAACGCTGTTCTCTGTGCCATGCGGTGAACGGCAGGGGAGGGCACGTGGGACCCGATCTGGGCACGATTCACCCCGGAAGACCGGCCATGGGATGGCTGGCAACGGTTCTATGGAACCATGCACCGGCCATGTGGGACCGCATGCGCGGCGTGAAACCTCCCCAACTCAATCAGGAGGAGATGGCCCACGTACTGGCGTTTTTGTATCAAGCGGCGACGGCCGATCATCCCGGTAACGTCCGCGCGGGCCAACTCGTGTTCTCTCTGAAGGGCTGCATCCAATGTCACGCGGTGAGGGGTGAAGGCGGCCATACCGCGCCGGAACTTTCGGAGGTGGCGGCCAGCGGCGATGCGGTCGCCTGGGTGCGAGCCATGTGGAATCACGCGCAACGAATGGAAGGGCCGATCTCCAACAAGCTGGGCGGGTGGCCCGAGTTCCAGGGGGAGGAGATGAACCACCTGATCGCCTACGTGAGCAGCGGTCAGGGGCGGACTGAGTTCGACGCGCGCTCGGCAAGTGTGCTCCGTGGCAGCGCCGAGCATGGATGGAAGGTGTTCCAGGAGAAGTGCATCCAATGTCATTCGGTGAGCGGGGAAGGCGGCAAGATCGGGCCGGAACTCGGTCCGGACCTCGACCTTCCGCACAGCATGGCGCGATTCGCGACGGTCATGTGGAACCATGCACCCGCCATGCTTGCCCGGGTCCGCCAGGCGTCGTTGGCTGCGCCGACGCTGGAGGGCGAAGAGATCCAGGATGTGCAAACCTTCCTCATCAGCCTGCAGTATTTTGAACCCTCCGGTTCCGCGTTGCTGGGCGAGCGCGTGTTTGCCGAGCGGGGCTGCGCCCGCTGCCACGGCGCCCAAGCCGAAGGCACGCATGAGGGACCGCGGCTCAAGCCCGGCCCCGATGCCTTCACTACCGTTTCGCTGGCTAGCGCGCTGTGGAATCACGGGCCCGGCATGTGGGCTCGCGCCCAACAGTTGGGCGTCGCCTGGCCCACTTTGGAAGGCACGGATATCGGCAACCTCACCAGTTTCCTGAACGCTTCCGGGAACACGAAGTAGGACGGCCGCCGCGCTGGATCATGGCCCGCACGAGGTCGAATCCCTGTTCGAGCGTACCCGCCGCCACCGCCCCTATGTTTCCGTAGGTCTGGAGCTGCCGGAAGATCAAGGACGAACAAGCGCCGACTTCGACCAGAGAGATGCTGCATGTATCGAAGCGATTCGAGTACTCCGCAATCGTGCGGCTTCCCGTGATCACGGGCCACTCTGCGCATGGCGGGCGCAACGGATCATCTTTGGTTGATCTCACCAGGACGGCGAACATATGCAGGCCACCGCAAATGAGCGGCCAAACAGACGTGCAAAGCCTGATATCGAGATAGTTTCAGAAAAAAGAACCTGGATGTACGGTGTTCGTACGGCTGTACGAGAATCGGACGCACCGCATCGCCGACAACCCCTTCCGCGCATTCCAGGTGCAACCGCCTCCAAGCCGTGCGCGCGGGGGTTACACAGATTCGCACCGTGACGCGCTTGCGTGGTTATGAACGCGGAATCACCCGCGCTCATGAAATCCCGATTCCTGCTGGCGGGGCTGCCGGGCCTGGCGCTCGGCGCATGGGGATATGGCGCGGGCGGGGTCCGCATATGTTTTGGCGTCCGGCGTGCAAGATGGCTGGCGATTACGCAGTGAAAAAGTGAGTGGACGACTTATGGAAGGAACACGGCGCAGTTTTGTCCAATTTCTGGCGCGCGGTACGGGCTTACTGCTGGTAAGCGGGGTGGCGATCCGGTCTTTGGCCGGGCACATGTTCCGCACGGTTTTGCCTCCCCGGTCGGTGGCTCCCGAGAATCGCCGGTGGGTAATGGTCTTCGATCTGGCCAAATGCGACGGCTGCAAGGACTGCACCAAGGCCTGCACCAAGATGCATTTCGTTCCACCGATGCAGGAGTGGATCAAGGTCTACGAGGTAGAAGACAACCAAGCGGCCGGTTCGTACTTCCTGCCGCGCACCTGCATGCACTGCGACAACCCGCCGTGCGTGCGCGGTTGCCCCGTGGGCGCCACTTACAAGCGCACCGACGGCATCGTCATGATGGACCAGGACCGCTGCATCGGATGCCGCAACTGCATCGCACAGTGTCCTTATTCGGCGCGCTTTTTCAACTGGGGCGAACCCCCGCACACGCCCGAGGAGATGAAGGTGGCGTACTCGGTGGAGCACAATTACCCCCACCGCAAGGGCGTGGTGGAGAAGTGCATTCTGTGCCCGGAGATGCTGCGCATGGGCATGCTGCCCGCCTGCGCGGATACCTGCAAAATGGGCGCGATCTACTTCGGTGATGAATTCGAAGATGCCGTCACCAACGGCAAAGGCGAAACCATGCAATTCTCCAAGATCACCGAAAAAGGCGCCGGTTTCCGGTTGATGGAAGAGCTGGGTACGGAACCGCGCGTGTACTATCTGCCGCCGGTCAACCGCAAGTATCCTTCGCCGGAAGAGAAGCACACGCACGAGGCCACGAAAGTTTAACGGGAGGACATATGAACGAACGTGAAACCAAACTCCTGAGGACCATCGATATGTCCGGCCGCGGCTTTCGCGCCTGGGTGGCATTGCTGGTCTCGGTTCTGTTGTGGGGAGCGTTTGCTTATTCCCGCCAGCTCCGCTTCGGTCTGGTCGAAACCGGCATGCGCGACCAGATCTCCTGGGGCCTGTATATCTCAAATTTCGTATTCTTCATCGGGATCAGCCATGCCGGCACCCTGATTTCGGCCATACTCCGCGTCACCGACGCCGGATGGCGGACGCCGATCACGCGCATGGCGGAGGGAATCACGGTAGTGGCGTTGTGCATCGGCGGCTCCATGGTGCTGGTGGACATGGGCCGTCCGGACCGCGCGCTGAACCTGTTCCGTTACGGCCGTATCCAATCCCCCATCGTTTGGGACGTGCTTGGGGTGAGCACCTACTTGACCGGATGCATCCTGTATTTCTATCTCCCGCTGATTCCCGACCTTGGCATCGTAGCCTCCCGGCCCGGTATCGGCAGCTTCCGGCGTGGTCTCTACCGGCTGCTCTCGCTCGGGTGGACGGGTTCGCCGGAACAGTGGCGCCTGCTGAACAAGTCCATTTCCATAATGGCCGTGGCCATCATCCCGCTGGCCATTTCGGTCCACACGGTGGTCTCCTGGATCTTTGCCATGACCCTCAGGCCGGGTTGGGACAGCAGTGTTTTCGGCCCGTATTTCGTGGTGGGCGCAATCTACTCCGGTGCGGCTGCGGTGGTGCTGGCGATGTGCCTGTTGCGCCGTATCTTCCACCTGGAGGACTACCTGAAGCCGGTTCACTTCCGTAACCTGGGGCTGCTGCTGCTCTCGTTTTCGATGCTCTATCTCTACTTCAACGTGAACGAGTATCTCACCTTAGGATATAAGTTCCGCGGGCCGGAAAAGGTGCTGCTGGACCGGCTGTTCTATGGCGATTATGCGTCGTACTTCTGGGTGGTGGCGTTTGTCGGCGTGTTTTTGCCGATGATGCTGATGACCCTGGTGCTCGGTCCCAAGCGCTATCGCGATTTCACCGTGCCGGGCTTGGGCGTGGCATCGCTCATGGTGGTCATAGGAGCCTGGGCGAAACGTTATCTCATCGTCGTGCCCACACTTTCGAGCCCCTTCCTGCCGATTCAGGGGGTGCCGGAGAAATGGTCGCATTATGCTCCGAGCTGGGTGGAGTGGTCGATCACCGCGGCCGCTTTTGCGGCTTTCCTGCTGCTCTATACACTGCTGGCGAAGACGTTCCCGGTGGTTTCCATTTGGGAGACGCGCGAGACCGGCGAACCGGTGGAAGAAGCGCCGGCTGCCGCAGCCATGCCGTTCAGACCGAAGTGGAGGCCGGCGTTGCCAACCATCGTGCTGCTGGCGTGCGCATTCCTGTGGAGCGCGCCGGCCGCGCGCGGGCAGGGCGCTGCGAAGGGCGGGAAGGCCCCGCAACCGACCTCCATCTCGGTGGGCTGGCAAGCGCTGAAGCCGGAGGACGCGCCGCGCATGGAAGACGCCAGGATCGCTCCGGCCGCCAGCGGAACCCAGCGCTTCTATCTCGATACCAAAGTGCTGTCCTACCCTTGGGCTGCGGGAAGCAGCAGCAAGCCGAAGGAATCGCCGATCCCCGTAATTGCCGTCTCGGCGCAGTTGAAGGATGCCAAAGGCCAGCCGCTGGCCTACCAGGCGGTCAGCTTCGGACTGAAGACCTCGCTTGGCCGGCTGGAGTACGGCGCCCGGGCCACCGACGGCGACGGCAAGGTCCAACTGATCATCCGCGACCACCGCTTTGGCCAATACCCGGTGGACGTCGCATACGGCGGCGATGACGACCATCAAACCAGCCATGGCGTAGTCATGGTGGATTTCGGCCCGCGGCCGGCGCCGGGGTTGCCGGATAGCGGGGTGCTGATCGCGCCCACCTTCAGTGCCGCGATCGGCCTGCCGTTTTTGTTTTTCTATGGTTCGATGTGGTGTGTGTTTGCCTATGTTTTTGGTTACCTGGTGTTCTGGCGCATGCGCCGGGAAGGTGCGGGCGCTGTACCTAATCCGGCGCCGGCGCTGGATGGCGGCACACCCACGCAATTTGTCCCGATAAAGCCCAGCCGGCTGCCGGATGGATGGTGAGATGGCGGCATGCAACATCGGGACTTCATGGATCGGCGCAGAGCGGAGCCGGCCGCGAGCAGCAGCGAGCCGGCACGCACCACGAGGCGTGTCTGCAGGCGCCTGCGGCACAACAACAGCCGAGGCGCCTGCCTGTCAATAACGAATGTAAGACCAAACCGATAACCGGAGAAGAACATGATCAGAACAAAACGACTTATGGCGGAGAATCTGACCCTTGCGATTTCCCTCTTGCTCCTGCCCTCACTGTTTTTTGCCGCGGACGCGCCACGCCTCATCGAAATCACCGCAACCAAAGACGCGAAGTTTAAAGTTGCGGGCCAGAAGGATCCTGTCATCACGGTAAAACGCGGCGAGGTGGTGCGCCTGAAGATCACAGCCCAAAAGGGCCCGGAATTTGAAAAGGACGGAGCGGTCCACAGTTTCACCATCAAGGAGTTGAAGGACCAGGGCTGGGACTTGCGCCTGAAAGAAGGGGTGAGCCAGTTCGTTTTGGTGGCGCCCGACAAGCCGGGCGAGTACCTGATCGAATGCACCGTGAAATGCGACCCCAAGCACCACGATGATATGAAGGCCAAATTGATTGTGACGCCTTGAAGAAGAAAAGCGGTGCCTGTTTCGCGGCGCGATTCTTGCAATTTGTGGCTGGTGAAGAACCGATTGGCCGCCGGACGGAAAGCGACCGGGCGGATGGTAACTGCACGAAGGCTGGGCTGAGGGGCTGACGAGGTAAAAGCGTCTTTGCCCCCAGTACTTGAGATCAAGGGAGGCTGCTATGAGCCGGAAGTTATTCTATGTCTCCTTCACCTTAATCTTCCTCGGTGCTGGCTTAACCGTTGCTCAAGTCAAGGTTAAACCCACGTATCGAGTCGGCGAAAAGAGGTACTATCTTAGCGCCGCTCTGGAGTCGGTTCTCACTCCGGGTCTGGAGCTCACGATCCAGAAGGTAGCGATTAATGGGACCAGCGTTGCCGTGACCTTTCAGATCACCGACGACGCGGGCCAGGGGCTGGATCAGGCGGGCATCCTAACTGCCGGACCGGTCAGCGCCAGTTTCGTGTTGGCCCGCATCAGGCCCGGAGATACGCAGTACACGAATTACTTTACCAGCCTCGTAACCGCCTCGGCGCCCGTCGCCGGCTGCCAGACCTGCACAGTGGGAAATAGCTGGAGCCAGCCCACTACGGATTCCGGCGGAACTTACACCAGCCTCGGCAATGGAGTCTACACTTACACTTTCGGCAAGCAGTTGCCCGCCAACTTTGACGCGAACAGCACGACTACGCTGGGGATGTATGCCCGAAGGGATTTGAGCGCGTTCGGCTTTCCCCTGAACACGCTGGGGACCGTGGTTAATGCGACGTATGACTTTGTCCCCTCGGGTGCTCCCCTTACGCAGGTACGGGACGTCGTGGCGACGGCGGCCTGCAACCAGTGCCACGATCCACTGGCGCTACATGGGGGACTGCGCCAGGATGTCCGCTTGTGCGTCCTTTGCCATAACCCAGGCAACGAGGACCCGTACACCGGGAACTCGCTGGACTTTAAGGTTTACATCCACAAGATTCACATGGGCGCGAACAAGCCCAGCGAGACCGGCAAAGCTCTGAACATTCTCGGAGTCAGCGGACTCAGCACCGCAACTGTCGCCACAGGGGCCACGCAGGCTCCCGAGCCCGCTGGTTGGGTGCCTCCCGGAACGCCTTACCAGATTATTGGGTACCAGCAATCATTGAATGACTTTTCAGCGGTAGTCTGGCCGCAGGACGTCCGCAACTGCACCACATGCCATCAGCAGGCCACTCAGGCGAATAACTGGATGACGAATCCTTCCCGGGTGGCTTGCGGTTCCTGTCACGATAACGTAAATTTCGCGACGGGGCAAAACCATCCCGGTGGGGTTCAGTCGGACGACACTCAATGTAGTGTTTGCCACCAAGCGGACACCGGTTTGGAGTTCGACCTCTCGGTGGCCGGCGTGCACACGATGCCGTGGAAATCCAAGCAGCTCACGGGGCTCAATATCGCGATCACCGGGGTAACCAACGCCACCCCGGGCAGCCATCCCACGGTAAGCTTTACGGTCACGAACAACGCGGGGAATACCGTGGCCCTCTCCGCGCTGAACAGCTTAAACCTGACCATCTCCGGGCCGACCTCCGAGTATGCCTACCTGATCCCGGCGAGCAGCGCCTTTCAGGGCGTTTTTGGCGATGCTCCGGGCAACAACCCCTGGACGGAGTCCGCGCTGACGGCCACAGCCGGATCCCACGGATACACTTACACCATGACGGGGGCCCTGCCGTCCAATGCCAGCGGGACTTGGGCGGTCGGAGCGGAGGGCTACCAGAATCTTACTATTACCGGCTCACTGCTGGGACAGAGCTTTGCTGTGCGGCAGAGCGCATTTAACCCTGTCTCCTACTTCAGCGTGGATGGCAGCGCGGTGGTGCCGCGGCGGGCAGTGGTTGCCGTCGCCAACTGCAATCAGTGTCATGAAACCTTAGCTCACCATGGCGGAAACGAGCGCAAGAATACCGACTACTGTATTCTGTGCCATAACCCCAACCATGTCGATAACAATACCCCCGCGACATCGGTCAATTTCCGGACCATGATCATGGGACTTCACATGGGTTCGTCGCTGACAAGCCCCGTTACGATTAACACCACCAACCTCAACGGGCTGCTCTTCCCCGGCGACCAGCGCGACTGCGCCAAGTGCCATGTGGGAACGACCTACGAGGTGCCCTTACCGTCCGGGTTGATCCCAACGGTCGATCCTACCTTCTGGTATTCACCGCTTCAGCCGACGGCTTCCGCATGTCTGGCTTGTCACAACGGAGCAGATGATGCCGCCCACGCGTATCAGATGACGTCTCCGTTTAGCGAATCCTGCCAGGTCTGTCACCAGGAGGGCGCGGACTTCGCGGTTTCCGCTGTCCATGCCCGCTAATCTGAATGGGATGACCCGTGCGCGGGGAATTACGCCATCGGATTTGGGTATGCGGCGCCGTGCGGAGGCTGGCGGTGAAGGGGATGAGGATGGAGAATAGATCTGGGGTACGCGGGCGCCCGCCTCATCTCCTGTTGCTGGCGGCCCCGTTGCTGGCGACGGTTTCCATCTCGATTTGCGGCAGCCGGGCCGCCGCCCAGGAAACCGCCGGCAAAGCCAGCGGCTACGTTGGCTCGGACGCGTGCAGCGACTGCCATTTCGCCGAATTCCAGCAGTTTCAAAAGACCGCCATGTCCGCGATTCTATCCAACAAGTATCCGCTGGAGCAGCGCGGCTGTGAATCCTGCCACGGTCCCGGCCGCGCACATTCGGAAGGAGAAAAAGCCGAAAAGGAAGGAAAGAAGCCGGGACCCAATCAGCCGAAAGCAGCCACGCTCATTTACAACTTTAGCAAGCATTCTGCAAAAGAAAATGCCGCCCGCTGCCTGACGTGTCACCAGAAAGACCAGAAGGAAAGCCTGTTCGGGCGTTCACGGCACCTGGGGTCGGCAGTATCTTGCACCGAGTGCCACGATCCCCACCGGCTGAATGCGGGGGACGATGTAGCCAAACCTTCCGCGGCTTTGGAAGCCTACTTCTCGGTTCCCAAACGTCCTGCGGAGCATGCTTGGCTGGATGATCGCCTGTTGCGCGAGAAGCAGCCGCAACTCTGTTATTCCTGCCACCGGGATGTCGAGGCGGAGTTTCAGCTTCCAGTCAGGCATCGGGTCAATGAGGGCGCGGTCAAGTGCACCGATTGCCACAATCCACACGGTTCGTTGACGGCGCGGGACTTGAAGAGCGCCGGAAGCGATGCATGCACCACCTGCCACATGGAAAAGAAAGGGCCATTTGCGTATGAGCACGCTGCCGTGCTGGTGGAAGGATGCACCGTTTGCCACACGCCGCACGGCACGATCAACCTCCACCTGCTGAAACGGCGCCAGGAGCGCCAACTCTGTCTGGAGTGCCACGCCGCTCCGCAGGCCGTCAACGTACCGCATCCGCGCCTCGGCTTCCAGACCGCCGGGGAGTGCACGCGCTGCCACATTGAGATCCATGGATCGAATTACCAGCCGCAGTTCTTGCGCTAGGGAGAAGGAACGATGCTGAACTGGTGGCCTACGAGGCCGAGAGTACTCCGGGTGGGATTGCTTTTCGCAATAGCAGCGGGCGCTCCATTCCTGGCGGCCCAGGACACCGCGACTCCCCTCAAAGTCGGAGACTACACCCTTTCGGGAATCGGTTCCTTTGGCTACCGTTTTGTGGATTTGAACGGAAATCAGGGCAAGTACGACGAGTTGCTCAATCTGCAACAAGGACTCCGGCTCTTTGACCTTGAGCTCGATGCCCAGCCGACGGAGCCGAACCATGGGTGGTTCGATTATTTTTCCTTGAACGCCCAGGGATTGGGCGGCGACCCATACCCAGTCGTCAACCTCGACATCCGAAAAAATGCTTTGTATGAGCTGCGGGTTAACTATCGCGCTATGCAATATGTTTATGACCTGCCGCAGACCGCTTACACTCCGAATCGCGGATGGAACGACCGCCGCCGGTTTGCGGACGTGGACTTTCGATATACGCCCACGCGCAACTTGCGCTTCCATTTTTTCTATAACCGCACCGGGAGAGTGGGCAGCGATTTGGCCACCAGTCCTTTTTTCTATCTCCCCCTGGCGCCAAACGTTTGGGAGGCTTTTGGCCGCGCCACTCCCGTTACTTGGGTCGTTCCACTGCGGGAGAAAGCGAACCTGTTCGGAGCGGGGATGGATTATCGGCTGGGGAAGACCGACCTCCATGTGGAGCAAAGTTATCGAACGTATGACAACCCGGCCAATCTGCAGGGATTCGCCGACCAGCCGGTGACACTGCTCGGTCCCTCTTCGCCGGCACAGAACGTGGTTCTCGAAAATTGGAACACCTCTTCCAGCTTTAACATTCCCGCTACCTCGCTCCGCTTGGACAATAAGGTAAATGAACGCTTCGAGTTGCGCGCCGGTTACGTCTACACCCATGCCAGCGGACCTACCACCCTGGAAGGCTCCGTGTTGGTTCCGGGGATTTTTCCGGGGCTTCCGGGAGTTGTGAACCCCTCAGCGACTCTGAATTACCTGGGAACCGGCACGACGGAGCTGACTACACAGACGGCCGACGCCGGTTTTACCTTAAAACTTTTCGACCCGCTGGACCTGGTGTCCGACTACAGCTATCGCAGGTATGCGGAGGGGGATACGGAAGCTCTTCAATCGACCAGCAGCGATCTTTCGGCGCCGATCTCCCTAAGCCGGGACAACACGCGTTGGGATTGCGGAATTCACACGGTGGATACCTTGCTGGTCTTCACCCCCATCG
>Ga0181521_10003084_pt1 | contig 19753 bp, 15 predicted proteins | sample PEATcosm2014_Bin_32_FD_119764 | JGI IMG/M metagenome (GOLD analysis project Ga0181521, IMG submission 119764) | Peatland microbial communities from MTU Mesocosm Facility, Houghton, MI, USA - PEATcosm2014_Bin02_60_metaG | ecosystem: Environmental > Terrestrial > Soil > Wetlands > Peat | place... | reverse complement strand
CGGATGGATTGCAAAGGCTCTGCCTTTGCTGGGGGTCCATGGGGGCAAAGCCCCCTGGCGGGTCCAGGGCAGAGCCCTGGCCTTGCTGCCTTCACCCGATTGCCCTGCAAGCCCCCGGGGCCTTTCTTGCGCTGCGACCGCCCCGCCGTTATATCCCCGCCCCTGTCTGCGCGCCGGGCCTGGAAGGGCATGCCCGGCCGCGACCGCTTGCCACCCCCTTGGTCCGTCGTCGGGCCGGCAAGCCCCAACGAAGGAGAGCAAAATGCCCAAAGCGAAGACCAAGTCGTCGGTCAAGAAGCGGTTCAAGATCACCGCGACCGGCAAGGTGCTGGCCGGCCCCGGCCGCAAGCGCCACAACCTGTCCGCACGCACCCAGAAGGCCATCCGCTCCAACCGCGGCAGCCAGACCTTGACCCACGAGGACGGCCTTACTGTGAAGCAGTGGGCTCCCTACGGGCTGCGGTAAGGAGACCCCGCCATGGCACGCGTCAAGCGCGGCACGACCACCCACGCGCGGCACAAGAAGGTCCTGGAGCAATCCAAGGGCTTCCGCGGCCGTACCTCCACCACCATTCGCGCGGCGCGGGAGCGGCTGGAGAAGTCGCTGCAATACGCCTATCGCGACCGCCGCAACAAGAAGCGCGAATTCCGCGGCCTGTGGATCCAGCGCATCAATGCCGCGGTGCGCGAGCATGGCCTGACCTACTCGCGATTTATCGCCGGGCTGAAAAAGGCCGGCATCGAGATGGATCGCAAGGTGCTGGCCGCGATCGCCTTCGACGACTCCGCTGCGTTCGCGGAGATCGTCCGGAAGGTGCAGGCCGCCCTCTGATATCGTCCACCGCCGCGGATAGGACAGAGGGCCGCCTGACCCGGGCGGCCCTTTGCATGTGCGAGAGACCATGACCGACGATCTGCAAGCCCTTCAGGCCGAGACCGACGCCGCGCTCTCTGCCGCCACCGACCTGCGCGCCTGGGACGCGATACGCATCGCGGTGCTCGGGCGGAACGGCACGCTCACCGCGCTGCTGCGCGACATGGGCAAGATTCCGGCAGAGCAAAAGCGGGAGCGCGGCGCGGCGCTGAACCGGCTGAAGGACGCGCTGACCGAGGCGATCGAGGCGCGTCGCCGCGCGCTGGAAAACGCCGAACTCGACGCGCGCATCGCCGCCGAGGGCATCGATCCGACGCTGCCGCCGCGGCCGCGCGAAACCGGGTTGATCCATCCGATCAGCCGCACCATCGAGGAGGTTGCGGCGATCTTCGGCGCCATGGGCTGCACCATCGCCGAGGGGCCGGACGTCGAAAGCGACTGGTACAATTTCACCGCGCTGAATATTCCGCCGCACCATCCGGCGCGTGCCGACCAGGACACGTTCTATCTACCGGCGGTGACATCCTCGGCCGGGGGCAATCTTCCCCCGCCGGTGCTGCGCACGCAGACCTCGCCGGTGCAGATCCGCACCATGCTGATGCAGCCGCCGCCGATCCGGGTGATCGTGATCGGCCGCACCTATCGGGCCGACCACGACGCGACGCACTCGCCGATGTTCCACCAGTGCGAGGGCCTGGTGATCGACCGCGACCTGAATCTTGGCCACCTGAAGGGCGCCCTGATCGACTTCCTGCGCACATTCTTCGGCATCGCCGACCTGCCGGTGCGGTTCCGCTCCAGCTACTTCCCGTTCACCGAGCCGTCGATGGAAGTGGATATCGGCTGGAATCGCCGCACCGGGGAGTTGGGCAAGGGCGACGACTGGTTGGAGATCCTCGGCAGCGGCATGGTGCATCCGCGCGTGCTGGCGAATTGCGGCATCGATCCGCGCGAGTGGCAGGGCTTCGCCTGGGGCATGGGGGTCGAGCGCATCGCCATGCTGAAGCACGGCATCACCGATCTGCGGCCGTTCTTCGAATCCGATATCCGCTGGCTGCGGCATTACGGTTTTTCGCCCCTGGCGCCGACCATGTTGCATGAGGGGGTGTGAGCGATGAAGTTCACGCTCTCCTGGTTGAAGACGCATCTCGATACCGACGCGACGCTGGCGGACATCACCGCGACGCTGACTCGCATCGGGCTGGAATTGGAAGGCGTGGAGGACCCCACGACCGCTTTGGCGTCGTTCCGCATCGCCCATGTGGTGGCGGCGGTGCAGCACCCGAATGCCGATCGGTTGCGGGTGTGCACGGTGGATACCGGCGATGGCATCGTTTCCGTGGTGTGCGGCGCGCCGAATGCGCGCACCGGCATGAAGGGCGTGTTCGCCGCCCCGGGCAGCTTCATTCCGGGTACGCAGGTGACGCTGCGGGTGGGAGAAATCCGCGGCGTGCAGAGCGCCGGCATGTTGCTGTCGGCGCGCGAGATGGGCCTCGGCGAGGACCACAGCGGCATCATCGATCTGCCGCAGGATGCGCCGGTCGGCGTGCCCTATGTGCGCTGGGCCGGGTTGGACGATCCGGTGATCGAGGTCAACGTCACGCCCAATCGCGGCGACTGTTTTTCCGTGCGTGGCATTGCGCGCGATCTGGCCGCGGCCGGTATCGGCACGTTGCAGCCGTGGCGGCCGGCGCGGATCGAGCCTCGGTTCGGCGGCGGTCCGCGCTGGCGGATCGAGTTTCCCGAGGCGTGCCCGTGGATTCTCGGCCGCACCATCCGCGGTTTGAAGAACAGTCCGAGTCCGAAATGGTTGCAGGAGCGGCTGAGCTCGATCGGGCTGCGGCCGATCAACGCGCTGGTGGACGTGACGAATTTCTTCACCGTCGATCTCGGGCGGCCGTTGCACGTGTTCGATGTGGCGAAGCTGACCGGCGACGTGCTGACGCTGCGGCGCGGCGGTGGCGAGACATTCCGGGCGTTGAACGGCAAGGACTACACGGCAACGGCGGAGGACTGCGTCATCGCCGACGCGGCCGGCGTGCAGTCGATGGCCGGCGTGATCGGCGGTGAGCAAACCGGCTGCGACTCCACCACCACGGCGGTGTTCGTCGAATGCGCGCTGTTCGATCCGGTGCGTGTCGCGCTGACCGGGCGGCGGCACCAGGTGGTCTCCGACGCGCGGCAGCGGTTCGAGCGCGGCATCGATCCGGCGCTGATGCCGGATGCGGTGGAGGCGGCCACCGCGATGATCCTGGAGCTGTGCGGCGGCGAGCCTGGCGCGATGACCGAGGCCGGCGCGCAACCGGCCTGGCAGCGCGACGCCACGCTGCGGTTCGCGCGGATCGCATCGTTCGGCGGCTCGGACATTCCGGCGGATGAGGCGGTGGAGTCGCTGCGGCGCCTCGGCTTCGGCGTGCGGGCGCGCGATGCGGAAACGGTAACGGTGGCGGTGCCGTCGTGGCGCAACGACGTTGCCGCGCCGGTGGTGCTCGACCAGGCACCGGACCTCGATCCGGCGGTGGCGGCGCAGGCCGCGGCGGGCTGTGTCGCGATCGAACCGGAATGCGACCTGGTGGAGGAGGTGCTGCGGCTGCGCGGGCTGGATGCGGTGCCACCGGTGTCGCTGCCGCGTGCCGCGCCGGTGCCGCTGCCGACGCTGACGTCGCATCAGCAGCGCGCCGAACTTGTGCGTCGCACGCTGGCGGCGCAGGGCCTGGCCGAGTGCGTCACGTTCAGCTTCATGGCCGCTGGCGACGCGGCCTTGTTCGGCGCGACGCCGGATGCGCTGCGGCTGAGCAATCCGATCGCGTCCGATCTGGACCAGTTGCGGCCGACGCCGATCGCGACGCTCGCGTTGGCGGCGAAGCGCAATGCGGCGCGCGGCTGGTCGGACGTGGCGCTGTTCGAGCTGGGGCCGGAATTCTCGGTGGACGCCCGAGACGGCCAGCGGCTGGTGGTGGCGGGGTTGCGGGCCGGGAACACGCCGCGGCATTGGGCGGCGGCGGCGCGCCCGGTGGATGCGTTCGATGCGAAGGCGGATCTCTGGGCGGCGCTGGGCGCGCTCGGGGTGCCGATGGATGCGCTGATGGTGTCGGCGGATGCGGTGCCCGGGTTCTACCACCCGGGGCGTTCGGGCGTGGTGCGGCAGGGACCGAAGACGGTGCTTGGGAGTTTCGGCGAACTGCATCCGCGCGTGCTGGCGGCGCTCGACCTGACCGGGCCGGTGGCGGCGTTCGTGTTGAATTTGGACGCCGTGCCGGAGCCGAAACGCCGCCGGCGCGCGGCGCCAGAGCTGCCGCCGTTCCAGCCGCTGCGGCGCGATTTCGCGTTCCTGGCGGATCTGGGCGTCACCGCCGACGCGGTGCTGCGCGCGGCACGCGGGGCGGAGCGCACGCTGATCGCCGGCGTGTCGCTGTTCGATGTCTACGCGGGGGAGAAATTGCCCGAGGGCAAGAAGTCGCTGGCGATCGAGGTGGTGTTCCAGCCGCGCGAACGCACGTTGACCGATGCGGAGATCGAGGCGGCGTGCCAGAAGGTCATTTCCGCGGTGGTGAAAGCGACCGGGGCGATGCTGCGGTAGGGAACGGCGTGCGGCGGGCAAGTAAGCGCCAAAACAGCGAGGCAACCAAGCGAGCAAAGCAAGCCGGTAGGCAGGTAGGCAGGCAAGTCATCGGACACCGAGTTGCACCGCGTGCACCCAGAGTTTCGCGGGGATATGTCAATCGCGGTAGGGACGCGCGTTATCGCGCGCCCCTACCGCGATTCACTCCGCGCGCGAGATTGCCCGCAGGCAAATCAACAGCCGAATTAAGCATCGTCTCTGCGAAACTCTGGGTGCACTCGGTGCGACTCGGTGTCCGATGACTTGCTGGCTTGCCGGCGTCCGATTGCTCAAAGGCGCAGCAGGATTGGCTCGAGCAAGGTGCTCGGAGGTTGCACGGTGCCGATGATTGCGGCTTGCACATAGTCCTGGTTGCGCAACGCGGCGAGACACGCATCGGCCTGTTCGCGGGGGACGCTTGCCAGCAATCCGCCGGCGGTCTGTGGGTCGAAAATCAGCGGCAGGCGGGGATCCTGCGCGAATGCTGCAACGTCGCGAACCGACCGGCGCAGCCTTACATTCTGCGGCTGCAGCGAACTGAAAATCCCCAGGCGCACGGTGTCGAGCGCGCCATCCAGCAACGGCAAGGCGCCGAGCGACAGGTCGACATCGACGACCGAAGGCCTGGCCATTTCCACCAGGTGCCCGAGCAATCCGAAGCCGGTCACGTCGGTGCAGGCGGTGGCGCCGTGATCGTGCAGGCAGCGCGCGGCGGCGCGGTTGGATTGCAGCATCGCGGCCAGCGCGGCATCGATCCATCGCCCCTTGGCTTTGCCCCGCATATCGGCGGCGAACAGCGTGCCGGTGCCGAGCGGCTTGGTCAGGATCAGCCTGTCGCCGGGCCGCATGCCGCCCTTGCGGAGCAGATGCGCCGGGTCGGCCAGGCCGTTGACGGCAAAACCCATGGCGAGTTCGGCGCCCTCGCTGGTATGGCCGCCGACCAGCGCCGTGTCCGCCGCGTTCAACACTTTCAGTGCACCGGCCATGAGCTGCACCAACAGGTCCTGCATTTTCGATTCGAGGCCGAACGGGATGCTGACGATGGCCAGCGCCGATTGCGGCTCGCCGCCCATGGCGAAGATGTCGCCGAGGCTGTGGTTGGCGGCGACCTGTCCGAACACATACGGATCATCGATGAAGGCACGGAAATAATCGACGGTGTGCAGCATGACTTTGCCGGGCGGCACCGTGGCGGCGGCGGCATCGTCGGGGGCGTCGAGCCCGATCAGGATGTCCGGCCGCGTGATCGGATGCAGTTGGCCGAGCGCCTGCGCCAGCACCGTGCTGCCGACCTTGGCGCCGCAGCCGCCGCAGCGCATGGCAATGCCGGAGAGCTCCTCGATCGCCGCGGCGTCGGCGAGACCCGCTGCGAGGGCCGGCTGTTCTGTCGCCGCCATCTCGGGCAGCAGGCTGTATTGTTGCATGAAGCGCCGATCGATCGAGTCCTTCCAGCGCCACATCAGGCGGCCGTGCAGCGCCCAGTTGCCGCGCGAGGCGACGGCGCATTTGTCGCCGGTGGTGATCAGGCTGAGGAAGTTTCGTTGCGGCCGAAACGGAACCAGGGCGCGCCCGCGCAGGGCGCGCCGCAGGTTTTCGGCCAGCGGCCTGCCCTGGCGCACCGCGAAGACGCCCGACTTGGGGCGCGGGTGCTGCAAGACTGAGGCGATGTCGCCGGCGGCGAACACCGACGGATGGGACGCGGATTGCAACGTATCGTTGACCGCAACGAAACCTTGCGCATCGAGCCGCAGGCCGCAGTTGGCGAGCCAGGGTGCGGCGCCGGCGGCGGTCACCCAGAGGATTTCGTCCAGCGCGACGTGCGTGCCTTGGGCGGTCACGATGCGTCCCGGCGCTACCTCGATGACCGGCGACCCGGCGATCACCTGCACCCGCCGATCGCGCAGCACGCGTTCGAAGATGCGGCGCGTGCGCGGATTGTGGCTGGGGAGAATGTCGTCGCTGGCGCTGACCAGGCAATAGCCGATGTGGTCGTCGGTACGGCCGCGTTCCGACAGCAATCGGCGCAGGCGATACTGCACGGCAAGCAGGATTTCGACGCCGCCGGCGCCGGCGCCGACGACACCGATGCGCAGGTCCCCCGCATGCGCGAGGACGCGATCGCGCAGGCGCTGCCAGTGCGCGATGAAGCTGTTGATCGGCTTGACCGGCACGACATTGCCGGTGGCCCCCGGCACGTCGGAGGTACGCGGCGTGGAACCGATGTCGAGCGACAAGATGTCGTAACGAACCGGTGGGTGGGCCCGGCAGTGGATTAACTGGTTAGTTAAGTCCAGGCCGACCGCCTCGTCATGATAGAAGCGCGCGCCGGCAAAGCGGCACAGCGGGCCAAGATCGATATGCGCCTCGTCGAACGTGTAGTGCCCGGCGACCAGACCCGGCAGCATGCCGGAGTATGGCGTATGCCGGTCGCGACAGAGCACGGTCAGGCGCACACCCGGCATCGGCCGCATGCCGAAGCGCTTGAGCACGGCGACATGGCTATGCCCGCCGCCTACCAGCACCAGATCCTTGACGACCGGCTGCGGGTTTCTGTGTTGCATGGCCGGTCCTACGCCATCGCGCGCAACCGGGAGAGCGTCAGCGGCACACCGGCCCGGGTTGTGTCACGCGGCATCGGCCGGTTGCTGGCGCAGGAACCGCAGCAGCACGTCCGCTACCTGCGCTGGTTGTTCCTGCTGTACCCAATGTCCTGCGCCGTCGATGAGGTGACAGCCGAGGAAGCGCGTGCACGCGCTCTGCTGCATGCGTTCGACGGCGCCGGGATTTTGGTAGACGCCCCAGTCGCTGCTGCCGGCGATGAAGGTCGCCGGCACGTCGATGCTACGACCAGAGAACAATTGCAGTTCCGCGGTGTCGAGCCCGCCGGTGCCGCGCCGGTACCATTGCAGCCCGCCCTGGAAGCCGGTGCGTTGATATTCGCCGCTGTAGACGTGGAGTTCGTCATCCGGCAGCCAGCGGCAGGCGGCGATCTCGGCCGCGGACGGCATCTCATGCGCCACCGTCGCCGGCATGTCCTCGTGCAGATCCATGATGTAGTAGGTCGGCATCTTCGCCAGTTCCTCGGCGATCCAGCCTTGCAGCTTGAATGGCCGGTTCTGCCGCCAGTCGGCGCTCTTGTGGTGGTAGTAGGCGCGCAGGAAATCGTGCACGCCTTGCGGACAGTGCCACATGTCGGCATTCGCCGGGCGGGTCGCGTAGTACCATTGGTAGTGCTTGCGCGGGCGCGCCAGTTGCGCGAGGGCAGCGTGGATGTCGGGCGCCGACGCAACAGACGACGCCCGACCGCGGCGCGCGGTGTCGAACGGCAGGGCAGGGGGGCCGGCGAAGGGTGCGCTCATCAGCGCCACGGAACGGAACACGTCGGGGCGCACCAATGCGCACCATGCCGCAACGGGCGAACCAAAATCGTGTCCCACCACCGCGGCGACCGCGCGGTAGCCAAGCGCCGAAACCAGGCCCAGAGCATCGCGCACCGCGTTCAGCAGGCGGAAAGATTGCAGGCCGTTGTCGTCGCCGGTGTCCCAGCCGGTGGTACGGCCATAGCCGCGCAGATCCGGTGCGACGACATGGAAGCCGGCGGCGGCGAGCAATGGCATCAGCTTGCGCCAGGACCAGGCCAGCTCGGGGAAGCCGTGCAGCAACAGGATGCAGGGCCGGCCTGGCGTTTCGAAGCCAGCTTCCAGCAGGTGGATGCGGAGGCCGTTGATGTCGGGCACAAAGCGCGCGCGCAGCCCCGGCGGCAGTACGGCGGCTTCCAGCGGCGGCAGCTCGGTCATGGTTCCCTCCGGCGATCGCCGCATGATGCATCGCCGGCAGGGGAGGGGGAATGGGTGGGGCCAGGCCTGTGCCGCGCAATCGAACGCCGATGCGGTTTGCGCGGCGGCGGCGGCGCGATAGGCTGGCCGTCGCCGCAGCCCGGCCGTCACAAACAACGGGCTTGCAGACCAGGGGGAATCCATGCCGTTCAGCCGCCGCCATCTCGCTGTCGCGGGCGCAAGCCTGCTGTGTTCAGCCGCTTTTGGTGCCACCGCCGCGTTCGCTGCGGCGCCCGGTGGCGACGCCGATGTCGCCGCCGCGGTAGAGGCATTCCGCAAGGCCATGCTCGCCAACGACCGCAAGCAGTTGGAGGCATTGTGCGTGGACCAACTCACCTATGGCCATTCGTCCGGCCGGGTACAGACCAAAACGGAATTCATCGACGAGGCGAGCAGTACGAAGACCAAGTGGAATTCTATTACGCTGACCGACCAGACCATCCTGCCTGCCGGCAGCAACGCAATGGCGCGCTTCGTGTTCACCGGGGAGAATGTCAGTGATGGCAAGACCAACACGTTGAAATTCGGTGTGCTGATGGTGTGGGTGAAGCAGCGTGGCAAATGGCGGCTTCTGGCGCGGCAGGGATATAAGATCTAGCAGGCTCCGTCCGACTCCAGCCAGTCAGCGCGCGCTGCTCGGTCGATCGCTCCCGCATGGCGGGAGAGACGCCCGGGCCAGCCTGCGCGATGCGCCACGGGGATGCAAGCGGCGGCGGCGACTCGATGGGGCCCGGTTCGTCATTTCGACGCAGGCCGGCATCCACGATTTTTTCCGCTTTGCTCTGGCAACGGCGTGGATGGCCAGCATGACGGCGTGGCGTCACCGGATGGTTTTCATTGCAGGCGTGACACCGCTGGCGCGCTATCCGACCACGGCTGCCTCGATCGCAGCCGGCACGTCCAGCCCTGCGACACGCACGCAATTGCGGCCGTCCTGTTTGGCCCGGTACAGTGCCCGATCGGCCCGCGACAGGATGGTATCGATCGTGTCCCCCGGCCGCTGCAGCGTAACGCCGACGCTGATCGTCACACGCGTGCCGTCATCCGGTGTGAATATGGGTGTCGTCGCGATCGTCTCTCGTAGCGTCTCGGCCAGTTCCCAGGCGTCGTCCAGCGTGCAGTTGAAGGCCAGGGCAATCAGCTCCTCGCCGCCCCAACGGCACACCATGTCGGTGTTGCGCAATCCCGCCCGTGCGGTCTCCGCCACCTTGCGGATCGCGGCGTCACCGTGCAGGTGCCCCAACGTATCGTTGATCCGCTTGAAGCGATCGATATCGAACAGCAGTACCGCCAACGGGCGGGCGCTGCGCCGGCGCGATTGCAGCATGCGGGCCAGTGTCGCGTCGAACATCTGGCGGTTGGCGAGGCCGGTCAGCTTGTCGGTGGTGGCCATGGTGTCGAGCTTGCGGTGGAACACCGAGACCGCATAAGCCACCGTCGCCGCGGTCAGCAGGATGATGCCGAAGCCGATCCACAGATTGACCACGAACGACGCCCACAGCCCGCGGGTCGCATCGGCCTGATTTTGCTCCACCGCGACGTACCAGCCTAGCTCCGGGATGAAGCGGGTATTGAGCAGATAGGTGGCGTCGTCATGGCGGTATTCGAACTGGCCCTCGGGCGCGGACAGGATTTGCGCGGCGATCGCGTCGATACCCGGCAGTGCGTGGATGTTGCCGCCGGCCTGTGGCGCGCCGGCCGAACTGACGGTGATCTTGCCCGCCTTGTCGATGAAATACACGTTGCGCTGGAAGTCGGTGCGGTAGCGATCGACAATGCGGCGCACCGAGTCGAGCGTCAGGCCCACGCCGGTAACGCCGATGAAGTTTCCGGCGTGGTCCAGCACCCGGTAATTGACGAAGATCGTCAGGGTGCGGTTCGACGCCAGATCGTCGTCGATGTTGATCTCGTATGGCGCCGTGAGGTCACGCACCCGGAAATACCAGACGTCGTCCCGCGAGTTTGCGTCGACCTTCCGCAGGTCACCGCGGAAATGATAGTATTGCCTGGTTCGCTCGGAGATCAGGAAGCTGGTGAACACGCCGTATTTGGCGCGGATTGCCTCCAGGTAGCGCGTGATGCGGTCGGGATCGTTCTCGCCCGCCAGCAGCCAGTCCTGCACAAAGGTGTCGTTGGCCATCTGCGATGAAATGAACACCGGGCGGATCAGGTCGGCCTGGACCTCGGAATAGATGTTGCTGCCGGTCAGCGGCAGCTCACTGTGCAGGATGGTGGCCTTCAGCGCGGCGACAGCGTCGCGGTAGCTGATCAGATTGGTGATCGCGAAGCCGACGACAAGAATGCAGACGACGGCAGCGATCAGTCGGTATCTGAGCCAGGGACGTCCCGTGGGCATCGGGGTGGGTTTGTTTCCGAACCAGTCAGACGAGGGATGACAGCGACGGATACGCTGTAACCGCGCAACCCTTACCGGCGTATTGCAGATCACGCAGCGGGCATGGTCCAGCGTCTGGCTTGCACGCTGACGGCGGGGCGGTTGCGGAGCGCGGTGACGCAGGTCAGGCGTGTAACACGCCGGCGGCCGGTACGTGGTGCCCGCAGCCTCGACGCCTGGCGTTTTGGTTTCGTCCGTGCAGCGGCACGGGTACAGCGGTTATGTTACTCTACCGCAACTACAAACCTCTCGCCGTTGCCCGCGTCGACGGCCGTGCCGCGCCAGGTGAACGCGATGCTGCCGGAGCCCCGGGCGGCGGGCAGCTCGACCACGTGCACGCCAAGCCCGGTGTCCCGTGTCGCCGTCTCGGCGCGCGTCTGCCAGTCGTCCAGGCTCCACGTCACAACCGACGGCGACGGCAGCTCGATCCGCAGCGCCCGGTCCGGCGCGACCCGCGGCGCCCGCCAGTCGGGCCGCCAGGGCTGCACCCGGGGCGGCCGCCGCTCGCGCTGGTAGCGCTGCACCGTCTGCGGCGGCAGGTCGAACACCGTGCCATCGGCCAGCGAGCGCAGCAGCTTGATGTGCTCCGCATGCGCCCACACCAGCGGCATTGCCGAGCCGCTCGGGCCGCCCGGCAGCAGTTCCTGCGCCGGCAGCGGCGGGCCGTCCCACACCTGTTCGGGCAGCAGCTTGCCGGCGCTGGCGCTCGCCTCCAGCACCCCGAGCAATCGGACGGCGGCGGGCTTGCGGCCGGCCATGAGTTCGTAGTGCGCGCGCTCGCCGGCCAACAGCGGCCACACCCGGCCGATGCCGGTGCCGTTGAACGGGCTGCCGTCGTCATGCTCGCCATAGCCGTCGCCGTTGTAGCGGCGCCAGCCGGGGCCGGTCGGCAGTTCCTGCCGCAGCACGTGGTCGATCACCCGCACGCTGTCCACGATCCGCGGATCGTCCGGCGCGCGCAGGCCGAACCGCACCAGCGCCAGCGTGTCGGCGCTGATCAGCGAGTCGGCCGCCACGTCCGCGCTGCAGATATCGCGGTTGCGCACCTCGACGGTGGCGTGGGTCGCGGCCCGCGCCTCGCCCGGCACCGGTGGGGCGATGCGAATGTAGTAGCCTGCAACGCCGGCCTCCCGGGCCAGCGCGGTGTCGGTGACGTACAGCCAGTCCTCGATCTGCGCTTCCCAGGCATCCGCCGTGTCGCGCAGGAACCCCGCCATGTCGGGGCCCATGTCGCCGCCCCAGAGTTCCGCGAGATCGGCAGCGGCCAGCAGGGCGGCGATCTCGGCGGCGAGGGTGAAGGGGGTATAGCCGGCATTCTCCTCCCAGCGGTCCTGGCTGGTGGTGGGGCCGTTGCGCACGACAAACCCCGCCGCGGCCTGCACCATCGGCCAGTATGCCGGCAATTGCGGGCGCGGCAGCGCGCCGAGCCGCCAGGCGAGGTCTACCAGCAGGATCGGCAAGGCGCATTCGTCGAGCTGCAACCCGTGCCAATACGGCTTGCCGTCCAGCCAGCAGTTCTGCGGCCAGGAGCCGTCGGCCTCCTGCACCGCGCGCAGGTAGCGCATGACGCGGCGCACCTCATCGGACGCGCCGCACGCCATGAAGGCGCCGGCGGTCTGCACCAGGTCGCGCGGCCAGACCAGGTGGTAGCCGCCCAGATCGTCGTCCCCCTTGCTGGCGCCCCAGGGGATCGACAGGCTGGCGATCAGGCCGCCGGGAAAGTTGGGCGTCTCATGGCAGCGCAGCACGGCGGTGCTGACGCGATAGGTGTTGTGGCCGTCCACCCGCCGGTCCAGCGAGCGCAGCCCGGCCTGCCAGGTGCGCCAGCCGGCGGCGTATTGCTCGACCACGCCGACAAACGGGGCCTGCAGGCTGGCGCGCGTGTGGAACGCTGCCTCCGCGGGACTGCGGCCGAAGCCGAGCGCCAGATGGATCGGCGTGTCGCCCGCCAGCGCCAGCTCGGCGGTCAGCGCGACGTTGCCGTTGGCGGCGCGGTCGAATGCCTCCGCCAGGTGGCCATGGGCGTGCAGGATCTGCCAGCCGTCGGACGCGCCGACGAAGCCGACCGACATGGCGGCGAAAGGCCGGTCCGCGGCGAGGGCGAGCAGAGTGCCGCCGCCCTCGGCGAACAGCATGTGGGAGCCCTTGTAGTCGCCGATCCAGCCGGTGTTGTGCGATCCGCCGTTGACCAGGTGCGGCGCCAGCAGGGCGAACAGCCGCAGCGGCGGTCCTTCCAGCACCTCCAGCCTGATCTCCTGGAGCACCACGTCGTGGCGCGGGTCGGTGACGATGCATTTGGTGATGCGGAACCGCCCGCCGAGATGGGTGCTGACGACCTGGAAGGCGGGGACGCCGTCCTCCATCGCGGTGGTCTCGAAGCTGCAATCGCGCTTTTCCTCGGCGAAGAAGCCGGCGCCATCGGTGACGATCAGGCCGAAATCGCGGGTGCAGGCCTGGTCGACGCGCGGGTAGTAGACCTCGTTCAGGATGCCGTGGCTGACGGTGAACCAGACGCGGCTGACCGGCGACAGCGCGCTGCCCACGCCGGTCTTTGCCGACGAGGTCCAGCGGGCCTCGATGCCGGGCCAACCGGGAGCGTCCGCCACGTTGCACCTCCTGTGCGATCCTGACGGAACGCTATATCTTCCGGCCATCGACCACTGACAACCGACCGCTGGAAACATGGCTGGACATTCACAGTTCAAGAACATCATGCACCGCAAGGGTGCGCAGGATGCGCGGCGCGGCCGGCTGTTCGCCCGGCTGATCCGCGAGATCACCGTCGCGGCCGGGCAGGGGCTGCCCGACCCGGCCGCCAACCCGCGGCTGCGGGCGGCGGTGGCGGCGGCGCGTGAGGCCAACATGCCGAAGGACACGGTGGACCGCGCGATCAAGAAGGCGTCGGGCGGCGCCGGCGGGGCGGACTACGCCGAGGTGCGCTACGAGGGTTACGGCCCGGCCGGCGTCGCGGTGATGGTGGAGGCGCTGACCGACAACCGCAACCGCACGGCGTCCGATGTCCGGTCCGCGTTCGCCAAGCATGGCGGGGTACTGGGCGAGACCAACTCGGTCAGCTTCCTGTTCTCGCGCCTGGGGGTGGTGCGGTACCCGGCGTCCGCGGGGACGGCGGACGACATGCTGGAGGCGGCGATCGAGGCCGGGGCGGAGAACGTCGAGAGCGACGCGGAGGGGCATGAGGTGACCTGTGGCGCGGACGATTTCTTCGCCGTGCGGGATGCGCTGGAGGCGCGGTTCGGGCCGCCGGAGAGCGCGCGGGTGGAGTGGCGGCCGAGCACCAGCGTGACGCTGGACGAGGAGCGCGCGGCGACGGTGCTGAAGCTGCTGGAGGCGCTGGAGGACAGCGACGACGTGCAGAACGTATATGCGAACTTCGATATTCCGGATGCGGTGATGGCGCGGCTGTCGGCCTAGCCGCGGCGGGTGGCGTCGCGCGCCGGTGCCGGAGCATCGGCATGGTGCGGCTGCTTCGACCAGCACAGCCAACCCGTGGTTCCGCTCCGCCCTGGGCATTCCCTGCGACCATGCCTGACCGGTGTAAGTTTCGTGGGTGGAACGGCAACAAGCGGCGCATAAGGTCCCCATGAATACCCCGCGCATCAGCGCCGGCGACGTGTGGGGCGGCGTGTCGGCCATGCTCGTCGCGCTGCCTTCCTCCATCGCGTTCGGCGTGACGATCTTTGCGTCGCTCGGGGCGAATTTTGCGGCGCAGGGCGCGGTCGCCGGCATCCTCGGCGCGATGGCGATCGGCCTGGTCGCGCCCGCACTCGGCGGCACCAACCGGCTGATCAGCGCGCCGTGCGCACCTGCGGCAGCGGTGCTCTCGGCGCTCGCGATCACGCTCACGGCGCAGCATGTCGCGCCAGAGACGGTCGCGCTGATGCTCGGCATTGCCGGGTTGATGACCGGTTTGCTGCAGATCGGCTTCGGCGCCGTCGGGCTCGGCCGGCTGATCAAGTACATGCCGTACCCGGTGGTGAGCGGATACCTGAGCGGCGTCGGGCTGGTGATCATCATCCAGCAGGTGCCCAAGCTGCTCGGCGCCCCCCGGAGCATGGGCCTGATCGAGGCACTCGGCGCGCCGTCGGCGTGGCAGTGGCGCGCCATTGTGGTCGGCGCGGTGACCATTGGCGCCGTGCTGGTCGCACCGAAGATAACCAAGGCGGTGCCTGCCGCGATCGCTGGTCTGCTGGCCGGCGTGGCGACGTACTTCCTGCTCGCGTTGGGCGACCGCTCGCTCCTGGTGCTGGCGGGTAACGCGGCCGTGCTCGGCCCGCTTAGCGGCGGTGGGGTGCTGGACCTCGTCACGGCGCGCTTTGCCGCCGCCGGCGGGCTGGACAGGGCACAGCTCGCGTCGCTCCTGGTGCCCGCGCTGACGCTGGCCGTGTTGCTCTCCATCGACACGCTCAAGACGTGCGTGGTGGTGGATGCGATCACGCGGACGCGGCACGACTCCAACCGCGAGCTGCGGGCGCAGGGCATCGGCAATATCGTCGCGACAATCGTCGGCGGCATCCCGGGCTCCGGGACGATGGGCCCGACGGTGGTGAACATTTCCAGCGGCGCGCAGACAAGGCTGTCCGGCATGGTCGAGGGGATCGCAGCGCTGGTGGCGTTCCTGGTGCTGGGGTCGGTGCTGGCGTGGATCCCCGTCGCGGCGCTGGCCGGCATCCTGATCGTGGTGGGCGCCCGGATGTTCGACCTGCACAGTCTGCGCTTGCTCCGCTCACGCGCGACCGTGCTGGATTTCGTGGTGATCGCGGCGGTGGTCGTCGTGGCCATCACGGTGAGCCTGATCGCGGCGTCGGCCACCGGCGTCGGGCTGGCGATCCTGCTGTTCATCCGCGAGCAAACCCGCGCGTCGGTGGTGCATCGGCAGACGCTCGGCTCGCAAACCCATTCGAAGCAGGTCCGGCTGCCGCACGAGGCGGCGGTGCTCGACCGGGAAGGCGAGCGCACCGCGATCTTCGAGCTGCAAGGCAGCCTGTTCTTCGGGACGGCGGATCAGCTCTACTCGGTGCTGGAGCCGCATCTGAAGACGCGGCGCTTCCTGCTGCTCGACATGCGGCGGGTGCGGTCGGTGGACGTGACCGCCGCGCATATTCTGGAGCTGGTGGGCGACATGCTGCAGGAGCGGGGCGGCCACCTGCTGTTCAGCGCGCTGCCGCGCATCATGCCGGGCGGGGTGGATGCGCGGCGCTTCCTGGGCGACCTGGGGTTCTACGAACACCTCGGTGCCAAGGCGTTCGGCGAACTCGACGCGGCGCTGGAGTGGGTGGAAGACCAGATCCTGGCGGAGGCGCACCTGGAGCTGCGGTCGCTGGCCGCGCTGGCGCTGGAGGAATTCGACCTGTTCCGCGGCCGCCGGGCCGATACGCTGGAGGCGCTTGCGGCGTGCGTCGAAGCGCGCAGCTACGCCGGCGGTGCGCAGATCTTTGCCGCCGGCGACACGGGGGACGAGCTGTTCCTGATCCGCCGCGGCGCGGTGCGGATCGTCCTCGCCGGAGCCGACGGATTGGAGCACCACCTGGCCACGTTCCGGCGCGGCAGCTTCTTCGGCGAGATGGCGTTCCTGGACCGCGAGCAACGTTCGGCGACGGCGGTCGCCGAGCGGGAGACCGAGTTGTTCGTGCTCTCACGGGCGAGGTTCGACCAGCTTGTGGCAGAGCATCGGCGGCTGGGCATTGCCGTGCTCGATGGCATCGCCAGGGTGCTTGCCCTGCGGCTGCGGCGAACCGACCAGGAGTTGCAGGCGCTGCAGGCGGGGTGAGGGCGGAGGGGGGCGGCTTGAGGCCGATCGGGCATCGCAGCGATCTGCACGGGAGGTTGCTTCGCGTCGTTCGGCATGACCGACGGTATCGGTGCATGGAGGTCTTGACTGGTTGAAGGGGAGGTTGTCGCGGACTGCCCGTCCGCTGGTGAGGCTCTGCGCGGGAGAACCGGTTCCGCCCCAAAGCGCACCTTGCCGGCGGCAAATTCGTGACCCCGAACCCGCTACCGCCAACGGAGATGGGCTTGAGAGAGAACGAGACGCCGAACCAATTCGGGCCCAGCGCACAGCTTCCGCCGTAGCTGAAAACAGATGGTTTTGAACACGGTCAGCACAACCGTGAAAACCACGGTTCGAGGCCAGCTTTCGGCGACCGTCCGCAAGGTGGATTTCTGAACACCTACTATTAGGCGACCAACCCTCATCATCATGACCGTTGGCGTGGTCAGGCCGGTCGGAGAAGACCCGCATGATATTTGAACAATGAAATGGACACTGCTACTACGGTGGGCGAACGGCGGAGCAATCGACGGGGCGAGACATCATGGGCTGGTTCAGAAAAAAGGTGGAGGTAGAAGTCGTCGGGTCAGACGGCAAGCCGAAGAGGGTGAAGATACCTGAGCGGCAATTCAATGAATGGGCAGCGGAGGGGAAAGTCCACCCGATTGAGTGCCAGGTTCATGTTCTCGACCTGATGCCGCCCGAACGGCTGGAGACCTGGATAATCGGCAAGGATGTGAGCCCCGAAACCTGGGGTCGCTTCAAGGACAAGAACGGCCATCTGTATGTACTTGTTCATTACGTAGCTGGTCAACCAACAAACCACGTCGTCCTCTATGACATATGGAAGAAACTCAAGGATGCAGCGATCTAACGGGTTTATAGCTACGGAGGGAGGAGGGTTTCAAATGCGTGCCTTAATTGTTGCGATTAGCGTTACCTCCCTTTGCGGATGCTCACCATCCTTGATCGGGGCGAATCAGGCTGGTGGACTGGTCGGCAACGTCAGAACGGGCGGACTACAACCGAACACGAATGATGCCTTCAACCTTGCCAACGCAAGCTGCCAACAATACAGGAAGGTTGCACGCATGAGCGGACGGGTGAGCGGGCCGGACGGCCCAGGCACGCTGTCGTTCGATTGCGTTGCTCCCTAACAGGGCGGTGAGTTAAACCCATCGGCCTTGTGTTGGCTTGCCACTCTACCTATATCCTGTAGCAAACCCATATTGACCAAGAAAGAATGCCAATATGACGCAACTCAACGAAGGAACATTCCATAGAGGAATTGGGTATTCGATCAATTACCTCGGTGACGGCAAATGGCGGTGGAAGCTTCATCCCGACTTGAAGTTCGGAAGCGAAGCAACACCCATCATCTGCGGGGAAATATCTGGAACACGAGATGAAGCTGCCACAGAAGCCAAGAAAGCGATCGACACGCATTTTGGTCAAAGTTCAAATTAGGACGTTATCTCCGTCGTCATGTGCTCGACCGCACAGATGCCGGACATTTCGTGTCATGAGGTGCCGATGGCAAGAAGGACGCAGCGAACCTTAACGCATATGCTCGCAGCCTGCGATCAAATAGATGGTGCGATTAGGGCATACTTCCTGTGGGACGACTTGGTTTCTGCGATCACGCTCGCAGGAGCCGCAGAGCGTGTGCTCTCCGATATTCAAGACCCAAAGGGTCTATTGGAAGTTGATAACTACTCAATCCGATCTGCGATCAATTTATATATTAAGGACGAGCACCAGAAGGCTGCCGCTAAACTGTTCCGTAAAGAATATGACTTCTTTAGACATGCCGATAAAGACCCCAATGAGGAGATTACGTTGATTGAAGAATCCGCAGATTACTGGATACTGTTTGCCATGTGCTCCTATAGACATCTTGGCGGGGTAATGACCCACGACATGACTGCCTTCTCGGCGTGGTTTGCAGCAAAGCACCCCGAAGAAATGAAAAGAGATCACCCGATCATTCCACTTTCCCAAAAAATTACAGCAAACACCTCAAAGCGGGAATACTATGTCATGTTTTCCAAAGCAGTGCCGCACATATCTTGATTATCGCAAGATAGTATCATTGCGCCTTCCAAGGAGGGAAGTTTGCCCAGCATTTGATCGATCACTTGCTGACGTTCAGAGCCTCAGGTGATAAATGGTAGGTTATCCACGGATGGCTGTTGCGGGCCAGGCTGATGTCTGACTAACTGAGGCGCATATGAGCAAAAGGAACCCGGTAAATGTGGTGTTTGCAAGGTTATCACAAATACAGGTGGTGGCATCTGGCAGGCTTCTGGGTGACCATTGTAAATTACAGGACTGAGGAAGAAGCTACGAAATTCTCCGAAGAATACAACAAAGACCCTTACGGCGGTTTCGAGGTAAGAACTCGGCTCGTGTTCGTGGTCAACAACACGGTACAAAAAGAAATTAAACTTCGACGCAAGAAATACGAAAGCGCCGAGGCGATGATGAAGCGAATACTGAGCGACGATAAGGCTGGCCAGAGATGATGATTCGAGATTGATTGGAACCGTCGATTCAACGGGGCATGAGGCTTCTACTTGCTTCCATTCCATTCCGTCGCTATTTTCTTGCTCTCTGGGAGGGACGGATATGCGCTACTATGTGATGTTTGGTGGTTTCGATGAACGTGGCAAGCCTGCACCCGCCGCCATTGATGAAGGATCGCCGCAGCCGTTCGAGTTATCAGGTGCTCTCGCACATGCCTGTAAGCTGCTGTCTGAGGGCAAGCCAGATGTTTGTATTCGAGACGATTTTGGGAATAGTATCAGCGGCGACGAATTGGCTTCTTGTTGCCGAGGTGACATGACATTGAATGCAGACCTTCGGGCGATTTGAAATGGTCGAAATGAAGGACTCATATCTGGCGCGGTATGCTGCTATTTACGGTGTAATCATCGGGATAATCGCATCAGTATTCAGCCCAAGATTGCTTACGGTACTTCCTGTACTCTGGATAACCACCATCGGAATCCGTGTTTGTGCGGTTGCTATACCACAACCCATGAATGGGCGTGTTCGAGGAGGCTTTCGTAGCCTCCACGCACTGATTATTCCAGTGTTGGGTGTTTGGCAGATAGCGAGCTACACAAACCCTCCCGCACCATGGTTGGCTCTGCTTGGGTCCGGTTTGTCAGACCTTGGATACACGCTCGGAGCGGGGGCGTTGTTCGTCGGGCATTTTGACATTCTTGCACTTTGCAACCGGCGAGCAACCATCTGT
>Ga0181521_10003079_pt1 | contig 19765 bp, 25 predicted proteins | sample PEATcosm2014_Bin_32_FD_119764 | JGI IMG/M metagenome (GOLD analysis project Ga0181521, IMG submission 119764) | Peatland microbial communities from MTU Mesocosm Facility, Houghton, MI, USA - PEATcosm2014_Bin02_60_metaG | ecosystem: Environmental > Terrestrial > Soil > Wetlands > Peat | place... | reverse complement strand
TGTCGGGGACGTCGTACCGCGGGGCGTAGAGAACCTTGACGCCGAGCCGAGCCAGCACGTAGAAGGCGGCCTGCTCCCCGATGTAGCCGATGACATCTCCGTGGGGGTCCTGGTGCCCAGGGCCCGGCTTGCCCTGACGGGTCTCTCTGATGAGCTGCTGCCCTCGCTCGGCTCTCCAGATCCAGATGTCTTCGATCTCGACTTCGACGGGCTTCGTCTCGGTCATCCTGTCTCCTCTCGTCTCGGGATCAACGCCCGCAGCTCGGCGGGCATCGGAGCCGCTGGCTCGTCGCTCGGCGGCTCGATCGGTCGGTCATAGGGGCGTCGCTCTCGCTGTGTCTGCATGGCGGTCGCCACCGGGGCGATCACCTGTCGGTTCTTCACGAGCGACTGGGGGGTGACGCTGAGCCCGGGCCAGGTTCGGCGATGAGCGTCGCCGAGCGCGCGCACCGCCTCCGGTGTGAGCCCGATGTCATTGAACTCCTTCATGGCTGCGGCGATGCGCCCGGCCTCCGAGCGAGCGAAGGGTTCGACCATCCCACAGGCGGCTGCGATGGCGTCGAACATGGCATTCCGGGGGCGCCCTGTCTTCGGCGGCTCTGCCGACGGGGAGTTCTCTCTACGTTCACTAGTGTTGGTTAATACGTGAGAACCGGTCGTTGCGACCTCAGGCTCCGGCTCGTTGCGACCTCTGAGGTCGCAAGGTGCTACCTCTGGCTCCGGCTCGTTGCGACCTCTGAGGTCGCAAGGTGCTACCTCTGGCTCCGGCTCGTTGCGACCTCTGAGGTCGCAAGGTGCTACCTCTGGCATCAGGAACCGGTAGCGCGCCGCCTGCCGCTTCGTGGCCTCGGCGATCAGCTCCAGATACCCGTCGTCGAGCATCCGACGAACGGCTCGCCGAACGGAGTCCTCGCTCGATCGGCACTTGGCGGCGAGGCGACTCTGCGTCATCCAGAACTCGTAGCCGTGCATGTCGTCAACCGAGTCGGCGATCGCCAGATGGACAGCGAACGTGCGGTCGGTGTAGGGCGAGTGATCGAACACCCAGCCGGTCGTCTTGCCACTCATGACGGACGACTCTCCGGCCGGGCTAGTCTGGCGACTGCCATGCGACCTCCTTCACAGGTCGATGAGCGGCCCTGGAGCCCCCCACAACTCCAGGGCCGTCTCGCGTCTCAGGGGTGTGACGCTAGCGCGCCTCGCCTAGAAGGGCTCTTCGTCGTCGTAGCCGTGAGGGGCCTCGCGGGGTGGCGGGCCGCCTGAGCGCTGGATCTTCGTCACGACGGCGGTCGCCCAGCGAAGATCCGGCCCGACCGAGTCGGCGACGACCTCGATCTTCGAGCGCTTGTCGCCGTCGGCCGTCTCCCAGGAGCGCTGCTCCAGGCGACCGACGACGATCACCCGAGCGCCTCGCGAGAGCGACTCGCAGACGTTCTCACCCAGCTCTCGCCAGCAGACGACATCGAGGAACGAGGTCTCCTCTTTCCACTCGTTGCCCTCCCTGTAGCGCCGGTTGACGGCCAGGCCGAAGCTGGCCACGCCCTGCCCGGAGGCGGTGAACCGCAGCTCCGGGTCTCTGGTGATGTTCCCCACCAGGGTCACAGAGTTCGATGGCATCACCAAGCCTCCTCGTCACTAGCGACCGGCTGCCCGGCCTCGTCCAGCGGCCGAGAGTCGGGCTCTCCCTCCAGTTCATTCGCTGCGTGCTCGGCGAGAGCCTCGTCTCGCCCCGCTGCGAGCGCTGCTGCCTCGGCATCGGAGAACTCGTGCTCGTCCTCTCCCTCGTCCACCGGGGGCGCCGGAGACCGGAAGCTTGCCGACGATGCGGCGGCGATCTTGTCGGTCAGCTCGGCGCCGCCTGCCGAGATGGGGGTGACTCCGGCGACCGCCAGCTTCTCGGCCTCCTCGGCTGCCATCGCTGCCGCGAGGCGGCGCTTGCGCTCGTCGGCCGTCCCGTCCTTGCAGAGCTTCCGCCTCCCCAGCTCTCCCGAGATGCCCGCGGTGCTGAGGATGGCGACCTCACGAGTCGCTCGATCGAGAACGGCTTGCGCCGCCTCCGGGCTGCCAGCGATCCGTTCGAGGTCGCGCGCCGACGGGGCGCGGGCCGTCTTCGGAGCCTCGGGCTCTGCTGCCGGGGGCGCGCTGGGCTCTGGAGCTGCGGCGGGCGGGGACTGCCCTGCGAGCTGTCCCGCAACCTCGTGGAGAGCCTCGCCTAGGCTCGCCACAGCCTCTCCAGGGGGCGGGGGCGGCTCAGATGGCGCGCTTGGGGCTTCTGGAGCCGCCACGGCTGGCTGAGCGGCCGGAGACGGGGGTTCTGCGGACTGCTCGACGCTCGCCTTCGCCCGGGCGAACAGCGCCTCGGCGATGTCGAGTGGCAGCGGCCAGCGTCGCTCGATCTCTTGCGACTTGAGCCACTTCCGAATGTCGGCGAGAGCCTCACCGTCGAGCTGCGCCCAGAGGGCCACGACTCGGTCGTGCGTCTGGACGAAGTCCTCGGCTCCGGCGTAGCCGAACTGCTGCCACTGTTCGATGTTGGAGCGCTCGGCCTCTCGGTTGCGGACGTCCTCGGCGCTGGCGATCGACTTCGACTCGCTCGCGAGAGCGGCCACGATCGCCCGCCCCCACGCGCTCGTCTCGGCGTTCTGTAGCTCGCTGTCCTTCGTGTAGGGCGTCGTGCCGGGGAACTTCTCCCAGGCGAGCCCGATCCCTGGGTGCTCATCTCGGGGCGAGCGGTAGGCAGCGGCGGCGTAGACGAGGTACGTCCTCGTGACCTCGACGCTGGAGCCGTCGTCCTTCTCGACGATGACCTGGAGCCGCTCGAACCAGTAGGGCCGGGTCTTGTCGACCGGCTCCAGGTTGCCCTCCGGGTGCTTCTCCTTGAAGTCCTTGATCCTCTCGGGGACTTGCTTGTAGTTCGGGTCCAGTTCAAAGGCCATTCGTCTCCTCCTCTATCGGGTCGAACTCGGTGCAGCCACAGTCGTCGCAAGCAAGCGGCGGCTCGGCGTGCTGGTACAGGATGCCTCCGCAGCGGCACTTCTTCGCCAGCTCCGGTGAGAGCTGAGAGAAGGCGTAGCGGGGGTGCTTCACGGCCACCAGGAGCGGCCTCTCGGTCACGCTCGGGTGGTCTGCTCGGGTCATGACTGGCGCTCGGTCGGGACTGCCTTGAAGCTGTCCTCCTTCGGCACGACCACGTAGACGCCGGGGATGACCTCACCCTCGTGGGCGAGGCTGAACTCCAACAGCTCGCCGAAGGGTCGGCTCTCGCCAGCTCTGAGCTTCTTGAGGTCGTCCTTCTTCGGCTCTGGCTCCGGGGGCTCCGGCCAGCGGAGCAGCTCCGGCGCGTTGGCGCGCGCCCAGGCCCGGAAGCTGTCCGGGTCTCGGACGTCGACGGACTCGCGGGGCTTCGTCAGCTTGAGCACTCCGCTCGGGAGCTGGAGCGTCTTGGGGCCGCCGCGCGCCACGCGGAAGCGCATGAAGACTTCGAGCCCTCGCTCGATCCAGGATGCCTCGCGCGCCGCCTTCGCCTTGCGGCGGTCGCACCAGTCGTCGATCTCGGCGATGCGCTCCTTGCGGAGCTTCTCGATCCGGGCCTCCTCGGCAGCGATGGTCGCCCGACGGTAGAGCAGCCGGTCGGCGAAGACATCGTCTTCGATCGCCAGCTCGCCGCTGTCGGGAACGTCGGCGAGGTCGTCGTCCATCCAGGCGTCCAGATACGCCGAGAGGGCGGGGGATGGTTCCATGCTTTCTCCTTCCAAGAGACGGGCTCTGAGCCCGGTTACTATAGCGCACTATAGACCACCCCTGCGCGCTGGCGCGAGAAAGGGCCGGGCTCCGGCCGGTTCGAGTGCCTCCCGTCTCCGACCTTCCGCCCGACCCCTGCTCGGCAAGTTCTTGGAAGGATATGCGCTCTCGATGTTAGCGCGGGAGCCCGCTCAGTGAGCGGCGTGCGCTCCCTTCGGCGAGCCGATCGCCGTGAGCGCGCGGTTGACCGCGCGGCCCGCGCTCGTCGTCTTGAAGACGATCGGGTAGGCGATCGTCGCCCAGGTGAAGATGAGCCCGGCGAGCCCGGCGACATTCGGGGCGTTGAAGAGGCTCGGCTGGTCGATCGCCACGGCGGCGCAAGCCACGGCGGCCGACACGACCATGCAGACGCCCTGGGCGACCTGGCTCGGCCAGTTCTCGTGCTTGATGAGGCTCGTCACCGGAGTCGCCACGATGCCACCGATGACGACGATCAGCGTGATCGTCGCCGCTGAGAGGTCGTTCACGATCCCTCCTTTGGAGGTAGTTCCGGGATGTCCGGGTGGTGCAGGATGATGTGGCCGAGCATCCGGCGCAGCTCCTCCCGGTCCTCGCGAGCACTCGTCATGTGCTCGTGCAGGGGCTTGAGCTTGTCGTCCACGAAGCGGTGCGCCGCCCTGCCGATGGCTCGCCGGAGCGGCGGCCAGAGTGTCGCCCCGACCACGGCGCCGAAGGCGATGGCGATGATCTGCTCGCTGGCGTTGGTGAACCAGTTGCCGGGCGTGAACCCCCATGCCAGGAAGTGCCGAAGGTGGTCCAGGTCGTAGACCACGTTGGCGTGGATGAAGGCGATCACGAGGGCACCGATCCCACAACCAGCAACGTTAGACCTACGGCGCTCAGCAGCACGGCATACGCCTTGAGGAAGCCTCGGAGCCCCCGGCGCTTCTCCCAGCCGATCCACCCGGCGACGGCCAGGCACGCCCCTCCGCTCACGAGCAGCGCCGTTGTCCGAGCGAACAGAAAGAACGGCAGCACAGGGACGAAGCTCCCCAGGAACGTGCTCACCCCCATCGCCACAGCGTTGCGGAGCTTCTCGTGCCAGAGCCCGTCCTGCGCCTCGTAGATGCCCCAGCTCATGCTCACCGTCGCTGCGATCGCCCCGCCGAGCCCTCCCGAGGCGACCATCTGGCGCGAGGCGTGGTGGACGAGCAGGCCGAAGAGGAACCCGACGACCGAGACGACGCCGTCGAAGGCGCCGAAGATGGCGTCCTCGCGCTCGGCGGTGTCCACGGCTACTCTCCGGCGAGCCGCAGTTCCAGTTGGTGCTCCCGCTCTCGAACGAGGGCGATCTCCCGGTCCATCCGTTCCGTCGTCGCCCGGGACCACCCGAGATGTTCGGCGAAGTCCTGCTGGAGCGTCGTGACGATCCCGTTAGTGCTCTTGGCGAATTCTTCGGTGCGCTTCGCCGTGTCCCCCACGGCGTCGCTCGTCCCGCCGTTGACTCTGGTCCTCAGCATCAACAGATCGAGCTTCTGGCTGTCGGTGAGTCCCTGCTCGGCCTTCTCCTCTTCGACCCGAGTGACGGCCTTGTCGATCCTGTAGGACTTGACGGCTCGGCGAGCGCGCCAGCGGTCAGCGGCGACGGCGATGCTCCCGATACCGAGAGTCGCCGAGACGGTCCAGATGACGGTGGCGATGTCGACGCCGGGCGCAGGGGTGACCGCGGCGAGCACGGCTCACGCTTCCAAAGCGGCCCAGGTGAGGGGACCAACGATCCCGTCGACCTCCAGGCCCTTCGAGTGCTGGAAGTCGGCGACGGCCGACTCGGTGTCCTCCCCGTAGATGCCGTCGACGCCATCGGGGCCGAGCTGCTCGCCGAAGCCGTGCTTGACGAGATCCTCCTGGCAGAGCTTCACGGCCGGGCCTGTCAGGTTCGGCTCCGTGAGGAACAGCTCCGGCCTGGCTGGAGCTGGCTTGCCGGGAGTCGGCACTCTCGTCGCCTTGAGAGCGATGTCGATGGCTCCCCAGTAGGCGAGCCCGTTCGTGCTCTCGCGGTCGATGACCGACGAGAACTCCGAGTAGCAGACGCCGGACGCCTCGTCGAAGGCGCTGATCATCATGAGGGCGCCGCCCGGGACGACAGGGCCGACACAGACGCCGACGTGGCCGGGTCGCTTCGTGCCGGGGCCGGGAGGCTCGCCCCCGTAGGTGAAGACGAGCATGCCAGCGAGCGGCTCGCCCTCGTAGATGGTGAACTCGGGGTCGAAGAACTGGTCATGCGAGCCGTGCGCCAGCGGGACGCCGCAGTCCTCGCCGATGTTCTCCGTCAGCCCAGAGCAGTCGACGCCCTCTCGGGTCGTGCCTCCCCAGACATAGGGGACGCCGAGCCACGAGCGCGCGTCGGCAACGATGCCCTCGCGGACCGCCTCGACGGTGAACTTCGCCTCGTCAGGGCTAGCGACGCCCAGCAGCGTCTCGATCTCCTCTTCGACCTTCTCGGCCGCCTCCTCGACGAAGTGCTCGATCTCTTGGACGAGGCTCGGATCGGGGGTCGGCGCCGGAGGGGCGGGAGAGGGCGTCGGAGCTGGTGCTGGCGGCGTTGGAGCCGGAGGGGTCGGAGCTGGCGCTGGCGGGTTCTCGGCGACGCCACCGAGGGCCCTGCAGGCCGCCAGCATGGCGTCGAAGTCAGCTCCCGAGCGCTCGGCGTCCTCGCGGGTGGCGATGACCCACGCCTCTTGGATCGCATCGCTGTCGAACTCGATGTCGGCCCACTGGAGTCCTCCCCAGGTCACCCCCAGGTCACCCACAGGGTAGCCGTCGATCTCCTTCGTACCGGTGGCGTCATAGGCGACGATGAGCCAGTCGTGGCCGTCGTTCGGGTCTGGCTGGTCGTCGGCCGTGACGTACCAGGGGATGCCCTCCTCGAAGTCGTCCTCGGCGTCGTCGGTGAGCAGCCCGCCCACGAGGATGCCGTGGAAGGCGAGCATCTCCGAGTGGATGCGATCGGCCGCTCCGGGCGAGGCGACGTCGATCTCGGCGTAGGCGAACTCCTCGACATCGTCTCCAGCGAGCTTCGCCGCCTGTGTCTGAGCGAACAGCCAGGCGAGCATCGTCGAGTTGGTGACGCCCTCGTCCGGCTCCGGCCCTGGCTCACCCTGGGCGATGCCATAGGCGAAGTAGAGCGTCTGCGTCTCGCCGTCGGTCGGCTTGACGAAGCCAGGCTGGAACTTCCCACCCCCGAGCGCGGCCTTCGCCATGCGGTAGTGCTCGATCGCCGAGAAGCCGCAGCAGCTCAGCCGGTCGTTGCAGAGCATCCCCCAGACGGTGATCCCGCCCGAGACGTCGCCGGTCGGCGGGGGAGCTCCCGGCGCCGTCGCTCGGAAGCGGTCGATCAGCAGCTCGGGCACGTGAACAGCTTGGCGCTTGCCTCGCAGACCGGCCTTGCGCCTTCGAGGAGGGGACGGGGCTGCCGCAACCGGGAGACCTCCCAGTTGCGGCCGATGCATGGGAGAGTCGGTCATGAGAGCAGGCTACCCCAGGGACATCAGACCCGCAGGGAGGCTCAGACGCAGATCACCACGAGGTTGCGGAGCTGCTCGTCAGTCGACGGCGCTGATGTCTGCGTGTAGTTGTCGTACGTGACAGAGCCAGCGGTGAGGATCGCTGGTTGCCCGGTCCCGGCGTTGTCGTTGATGTTCCCTCCTCTTGTCGAGAAGACGCCCAAGAATGAGGCGTAGGAGCCCTCGGAGCTGTCCGTGCCAGAGTGGTTGTCGACGTTCGGCACCGCGTCCTCATTCTCGTACCCTGTCGTCTGCTGGGGCCAGAACTCCGATGTGCCTTCCCCCTTGAGGACGGTGAGCATGGGCCGCCCCGGGAAGTCGAACCCCTCACTCTCGTTATCCCCTGAGCCGAAGAAGACGATCGAGGCGAGGGCGAGGGCGGGGTAGCTCGACGGCGTGAGCGCCAACCCAGGGTGCGAGTTCTCCATGTCGTTGATGCCCGCTGCCCCGAGCAGCGTCGGGGGGCGTCCATGGGTGTCGATCTCATACATGACGACGAAGCCTGTCGGCCAGGAGATCGGCTGCGGGTTGAAGTTATCGGGCGAGAGCCAGTTGTAGTACTGCCCGTCCCCTTCCTCGGCGACGCGGCTGGCGGCGTGACAACTGAGGATCTGGCAGGCGAAGTCGGAGCCACCGATCATCCCCCATCCATCCGGGTCTGTCGGCTGTCCCACCACGAAGCCGTCAGGCTGAAGATCGGTAAGAGCAACGAACGCGACAAGCAGGTTGTGAGGGGTCACCGGCTCCGGGAACAGTGCCCCGAACGGGAAGCCACCGCCAGTCGTCCAGAAGCCCAGCCCGCAGCCGCCGTCTCCCGGTGAACCTGCGGACCCGTAGTTCGTCGGGACTCCCATCTGGACCACCGTGGGCCCACGACATGGGACCTGTTGGCGTCGTAGGCCATGGCCTCGGCGAGGCACTCCCGCGAGACCGGGCAATGCTCGCAGATGCGTTTCAGATCGTCCGCGACCGTGAGGCGCCGTCCCCGTCCCCCCGTGGAGTGGTGCCTTGATTAGCCATCAATATGACGCCCTGTGCCGTGGTAGGGCTCCCCGCGGGACCTGCAAGAGTCTCGGTTATCGAAGGCGTCTGTACAGTTGGCTGGGGAGGCCCATGCCCGAAGACTTGATAAGTGGGGATGGTCCCCTATGGTCCTATGCTGCCGTCGAAGATGACGCCGGTGGTGGGTGTGCTGTTGAGAGAGATGGTGTTAGCAGGTTCGCCGCCATTCAGGATGACTCCGGCAAACAGAGGAAGATCGCCCTGAAGGCAGGTGCCAATCAGCGCTGTGGCACCGGAGATACCGGCGTTATTGGATACACCGTAGGACGGGAAAGCGTCATTGATCACACCATTGTGCAGCTCCCACATGCTGGCGGCGAGGCTGGTGGTATTGGCCGGGGTGCCGTTGTTGAATATGGCAAAAGTCCATGTCTGAGGATCGTTGACTTGTACAATCCGGGTCCACCAGGTGAAGTTGCTATCGGCACCTGATATAGCGACAAGATTCCAGCCGGAAGGAGGACTGAGCGGAGTCTGTGACGAATAGGTCGCTACTGCCATCACAAGCAGGTTGCCAGGCGTGGGTGCAGTGGCAAGGCTCAGTATTACATTGTTGTAGTCCGTAGATAAGTCCTGAGTTGTTTGCACCACGGTCACGGGCACGATGGCCGGCGCTCTCGTAGGCGAGCCGATGGAGATGCAACCGACGTCGATGCCACTGCTGGAGCCCGAAGGGGGCGGCGTCCAGGCGGCTGTCATCGTCGACCCGGACGACGACATCACCCCCGAGCGGAACGGCATCTTGAACTCGCCGAGAGGACGAGGCACTCAGATCGCCCGGATGTTCGCCGTCAGCCCCGCGACGGCGAGCGAGCCTGAGTAGGACTCCAGCTTGGCTTGGAGCGAGTCGCCCCCACCGATCGGCCAGCCTCCGGCCTGCTGCCCTTGCACTTCCTGGCTCCCACCATGCGAGAGCGTGAGCGCGGTGAACAGCGCTCCGGCGCAGTAGAAGCCGATCTCGATGTCGTCGTCCGGGTCGACGATGACAGCCGCCTGGACGAGGTAGACCTTGCCGGTGTAGTTCGTGCTCATCGGGTACTTGCCGGAGAGCTGGCCCACCTGCTCGGAGATCGGGTCGTACCACTTGAAGATGATGTCGACCTTGTGGGCGGGGACGAGCATCCCCCGGTCGTAGTCGTAGTGGTAGGCGAAGCCGTCGTCGAGTCCAGGGCTGGCGCTGTAGCCCCCAGCCGAGAGCGGCTCGGGTCCGCTGGCAACATCGTCGAGGTCGGTGATGCGCCCGAGCGGGATCGGGTTGCCGCGCTCCAGCTCGAAGGTGCGGCGCCGGTTCTCCCTGATCGCCCTCGTGCCCTTCGGCGTCCGCACGTTGGCATTGCGGTCCATCAGCCGAGCACCTCGATCGGAGGGTTGATCGTCACGTCCATCACGTCTCCCTGGTCGGGGTAGAGGTCGATCTGGATGACCCGCCAGATGCCGGTGAGGTTGATCCAACCGTAGACGACGTCGACCGGAACGGTGTCGCCCACTTCGAGGCCGGTCACCAGCTCCTCGCCCCAGCAGCGCAGCACAGGCACGGCGGCGTTCCCGCCGATCGAGGCCAGGCGGCGCGTCGCCATGTCGGGGAGGGAGCTGTCGGCCGTCCCGGTGGGGGCGCTCTCGACGATCTCCAGATCGAGCGGGATGTTGTCGCCGCTCGGCGTCTTCCCTGCCATGCAGAGGTCCGTGTCGCTGGCGCCGCCCTCGTAGCGAGCGGGGCCGCCAGCGAGGTTCGAGCCGCCAGCGGTGGTGGCGACGCCCATCTCCGTCACCACCGAGGCCGCCTGCTCACCATCGTAGTAGGGCGTCGAGTCGGCGATCTCGCAGTTGCGGTGAAGCACGATCGCGAGGTTGGGCTTGAAGGCACCCCTCCCGCCCGGGTGCTCCGTGGTGCCGGAGGTCAGCGAGTAGGTGTGGAAGGTGCGCTCCGTCGGGCTCGTCAGCTCGACGGCGAAGTCGGCTCCGTCTTGCATGCCGGGGTACTCCTGGAGCGCCTGGAGGATGTTCCCGTGGTCGGCGAACTGGTACGCCTGGATGCGCGTCTTACCGGTGGGCGGGCAGCTCGCGGCGGGGATCTGCGTGTCCGAGTAGGGGACGATGTTGAGGAAGCCCTTCGTCCCGTCGCTGTCGTTGTGCGAGCCGCCCTGGGCGTAGGAACAGATGCGGGCCATCGTGGTCGCCTGGTCCTCGCCGCTCGCCGCGGTTGCCAGCGAGTCGGCGTAGACGAGCCGGACTCCGGCCCAGTCGATCGTGCCGTTCGGGCAGTAGAGGCGGCAGTCGAAGAACCACTCCTCATGCGCCGCCATGACGGCGCCGATCTGTGCCACCTGCCAGCTCCCGCGTGGCGAGGCGTTCGAGAGCGGGAAGTAGTAGGGCCCGGCCTTGATCCACGACTCGTCCACCGGCCAGCCCTCGTGGTCGACGACGGCGATGTAGAGCCCTCGCTGCTGGTGGCCGGGACCGGCTGGGCCGTCCCAGTCCTCGATGTAGTAGAGGGCGGTGAGCGTCGCCCCCATGCCCTGATCTCCGGCTGGCACTCCGAGTGGGACGACTTGCCGGAGACAGGCGTCCTCGGGAGCGCTGGCGCCTCCGTCGGAGAGCGTCAGGTGGACATAGTTCGGGGGCCAGCCCGGCGCCGGGACGCTGCCCTCGCCCTTGATCGTGGGATCGCAGGCGTGCGCCCCCCACATCACCGGGTTCCCTCCATCGATCCCCTCGGAGAAGTCGCCGTTCGCCAGCCGGTTACGACCTCCGGCTCGGCCGAAGAACCGGCGCTTGAAGTACCACTCGGGCGAGTCCACGGTGAGGACGCTCATGTCGCCCTGGCCCTGTGGCTTCGTGATCGGCCCCCAGAAGACGAGCTTCGCCGTCCCCCCGCGAGGTGGGGTGCGCCAGACCTGGATCTCGTACTCGCCCGGCTGGCGGAAGTAGCCGGATGCCTGGGCTCGGCGAGTGGCGAGCTGGAAGGTGACCTCCCCGATGTCGTTGAGCACCGTCGTGACCTGCTGGAGGTCGACGGCGCGGCCGAGCGAGGCGTAGGGCCTGCCCGTCACATCGACGACCCGAAGCTCGTAGCTGCCAGCGGCCACGGCTAGATCCAGGCGTTGTGGTAGATGACCGTTCCCGTCCCCGAGCCGTAGTAGGCGACCGTCGTGATGACGCCGGGCGGGAACGCCACCCAGGTCGGGGTGAGGAGGTACTGATAGGCGTTGGCCCCGGTCTCGTCAACGCAAGTCTGTTCGAGCGCGTCGATCGTCAGCTCGCTCGGGATCGCCCCGTAGGTGTCGGTGAGAGCGAAAGCCGTGACGTCCCCCACCATGACCAGGTCGCTGTCCGCTCCGTGGGTGATCTGGTAGACCGGCCAGCTCGGGTAGGTGCCCTCCGGCTCGACGGCGAGCCCCTCTCCTCCCTCGCCTCCGAAGCGCGGGATCGTGAGCGGTCCGACTTGCGACGCCGAGAGCTTCCAAGGGTCGGGCGCCACGAGCTGTGCCTGGAAGGTCAGCGGCCAGAGCAGACTCCCCCGCACCGAGCCGGAGAAGTCGGCGGGCCACCCCTTCTGGGCGGTGTGGGCGGTCGCCTTGTAGACGCCGACCGTGCGCTCGATGTCCTCCCAGACGGAGAGCGTGCCCGGCCCATTCGCCTCGGTGATGTTGAGCGCCGACGCCAGCGCGTACACCGCGGCGAAGCGCGCCGCCTCGGTGGGGCTGATGCAGAGCCCGCCCTGGAGCGTGAGCGTACGGGACTGGTGCTCGACTTCGGAGTAGAAGACCCCGTCCCGCCCGACGTCGTCGAAGGAGTTCGTCCGCACGTCGGCCGAGTCCCAGCCGCCGATGTCTTGCACCATCCAGCAGTTCCCTTGGGCGTCAGGGACGAGCAGGCCGCCTTCGACCTGGTTGAAGACGATCGTCCGGCCGCCCCCGGCGATCTGGCACTTGAGCCCAACCCGAGCGGTCATGACGCGATCCCCAGGGCCTTGTCGACAGCCTTCACCACGGCAGCCGAGTTCGGCCCGCTCACGATGACCGTCGGCGCCTTACCCAGGGCGGCGGCGCTCCGCTGCGGGTTCAAGAGGGTCCGCAGATGCTCGTTGAACTGCTGCTGGATCGTCGTCTGCTTCTCGATCGCCGTCACGATGCTGCCCTCCCGGCTCGCCTGCCCGGCCCAGACCGGGCTCGTCACGCCGAGATCCTTCCCGATCTGCTTGAGCTGCGTGAGGCTCAGCCTCGACAACCCGAGCTGCTGAGCCACCGACAGGCGCTTGTCGTCGGCTTGGATCGCAGCGATGAGCTTCTGGTTCGCCGAGACCTGTTGGGAACTGAGGTTCGGCCCCTCCAGCACCATCCCTCGGCCTCCCCGAACCCAGTGGCTCGCGTCGGCAGCCTTGAGGAGGGCGATCGCCCTCTCGTTCGACTTGATCGCCTGGAGCGCCGACTCGTCGTGGACGTTGAGGCCCTTGCCGACGGCGGCGTTGAGCTTGACCTCTCCGGCGATCTTGACGAGCGAGCCGTGCATGATCCAGTTCCCCAGGTCCGTCGAGATGGACTTCCCTCCCCAGAGCTTCGGGAGCTGGTTGATGAGCGTGCCAACGACGCCTCCGAGAGCCAGCGCCATCGCCCCCGCAGCGACCGCGCTCATCGCCCCCACGCCGACCGGCAGGAACCCGCCCTCCAGAGCCGGGAGCCCCGTCTCGGCAGCGGGGAGGGCAGCAGGGGCAGCCTCCTCGACTGCGTTGCCCGTGAAGGGGTTCACCGGCCCCTCGGCGGCGCTCCGGCCGAAGCCGCCAGCCATCGAGAGCTTCTCGGCAGCGGCCATGAGGGCTTCGGCTGCCTCGTTGAGCGTCACGCCCGCCGTCTGGAGCTGCACCCCGGCCGTCGTCTGCGTGGTCGTCGTCGTCATCCCAAGGATCGACTTCGCCCAGCCGCCCATCTTGCCGAGCACAGGGAGCGCCTTCGAGAAGAGGTAGAGCGCGCCGCCCGTCGCCATGAGCGGGAGCGCCCACTGCTGGCCGAACTCAGCCGCCCAGTCCTCGAACTTGGCTCGCACTCGGTTCAGGATGCCTTGCCAGGTGTTCGCGATCGCGTCGGCGGCGCCCTTCGTCTTCCAGTCGATCATCTGCTGGACGGTGCGGCCCCCGGTCGTCTTCATCAGGAGGGCGTTCGCGTTCGCCTCGGCCTTGATCGAGTCGGTGTGCTTCTGCGTGGCGAGGATGAGGGCGTTCTTGGCGTTGGCAAGCTGCTGGTTCTGGGCGATCGTCAGCCCGTTGCTCCCGACGTACTTGGCGTTCGCTGCCGTCGCTCGCTCGGTCGCCTCGGTCTGGACCTCCGTCATATGGAGCTGAGCGAGCGCGTACTCGTTCTGCGCTGTCTGCTGCTCCTTCGGAGTCACCGCCTCGTTGAGCTTCTGCTGAGCCGCAGCGAGCCGGAGCTGGGCCGCCTGGAGGTCTTCGGCGTTCTTGGCCGCGATGGCATCGGGAGTGCTCGTCGCTCCGGCCACGGCGGTCTTGAGCCTCACTTCGAGCTGCTCCAGCTTCGTGTGGGCCTTGATGACCTCGGCTGCCGACTTCGTGACTTCCTTCTGCGCGGACGCCTGGGCGCTCTGGGCCTTGGTCATCTCCTTCGTGTCGATGCCGAGAGCTGCCAGCGCTCGGAACTGCCCGGCTGCCACGGTGCGGACATACATCGTCGCGGCCGAGTTGAGGTCCATCTGTCGAGCAGCCGCGAGGTCTGCCACGTGCCCGATGTCGGCCAGCCCCTCCTTCGTCGAGCCGAAGCCACGGACCAGGATCGCGAGGGCGTTGTTGATCTTCGCATTCGAGTAGCCGAAGTGCGCTCCGGCCCTGTCGGCCGCTCCGATCTGCCCCGCGTAGGTGTCGTACTTCGCCCCCGTCGTCGTGATCGCGTTCTTGAGGAGGGCGAGCGCCGACTGGCTCTGCTCCGAGAAGTGGAACATGGCGACGCCAGCGGCCAGCAGCCCGAGCCCGAGGTCGCCGACTCCCTTGGCGAAGGACTTCTTGAACGAGCCTCCAGCGATGCCTCCGACGGTCCCCATCTCGGTCGCTGCGACCCCCGAGAAGTCCCCGAGGAAGGGCTGGAGCTGGACGAACGCCTGGCCGATGATCGTCATGTCAAGTCACCGGAGCAGCCGAGGGAACGAGGGCCATGATCTCTTGCAGGTCGCGCAGCGCCGACGCGCTCGTGCCCCAGTCGGAGTCGAGCGGGTCCACGTCCGGCCCTGGGATCGTCGCCCGGTCCATCAGCTTCTCTGCCTCCTCCATCCCGATCGCATCGACCATCGCTGCCCAGGCCGCGTTCAGATAGTGCCAGCCAGCGAGGGCTCCCGGCTCGGCGTGCCCGGCAAGGACAAGTCGCCCGTCGAAGTAACCCTCACCGGAGAGGGCCCACTCCCAGAGGGCGCGGGCCCGTCGGTAGGGCGTTCCGTGTACGCCGGACCCCAGAGCCACATGAAGATGTCGCCGAGCACCTCGCTCTCGATCTCGACATCGCTGTCGATGAGGTTCACGAAGCGCTGGTAGTCGTCGGGCACCATCTCGACCTTGACCTCGTCGTCCTCGATCCGCTGGACGGGCACGAGGATGCCGAGCTCCCGGCACTTCGAGCAGTCGCGCAGAACCGTCTTGCGGATGAGCCGAGCGATCGCCGTCGCCTGCATCACCCCCGTCGAGTCGGCCGTCGCCAGGAAGCCCTCGTTGAGCGCCGAGGCCGACATCACCGGGGCACAGTGGAACTCCTGCTCGGCCAGCTTGAAGGAGACCTCTCGGGGCTCGGCCTTGCCCTTCCCGCTCCCGAAGTCCTTGAACATCTTGCTCATAGCGTGTTCGCCCTCACGATCTCGACCTGGGCCTCTTTCAGCCACGGGTTCGGCTTGGTTCCTGGGTGGTGGACTATGGCGGCGAAGACCTGGACGCCTCCGTCGCCGATGAACCGGAGCGCCTTCGCGTTGACCGGCAGGATGACATGAGGGTCGGTGCCCTCGTGGACGTACCAGCCGACCGGGTCGTAGGTGCCGACCCGGACGATCCAGCCGAACGGCCCGCCGAGCGCCTCCTCGTGGACGATCGACTCCATGAGCGTGCCCGGCTCGCGCTCGTCGCTCGTGTAGTCGCCGGGGTGCCCGATCGGGCAGGTCTCCTTCGCCCGAGCCCAGATCTTGCAGTTGAGGTAGACGGCCCCCTTGAAGGTCGACTCGGCCATCGCTGCGGTGAACTCACCGGGCGGGAGCGGGACGAACATGATCCCGCCCTTGACGGTGGTGGGGACGGTCGCCATCTCAGCGTCCGCAGCAGCGGCGGGGAGGCAGGTGGGCAGGCGCCGGTTCGCCCTTCGGCCCCTCGATGAGCACGAAGCCTCGCCGGAGACACTCTTCGAGGTCGCGCTGGCCGAGAGGCACGTCGCCCCACTGGCCCTGGGTGAGCCCAAGCACGTTGAGCATGGCATAGACCCGGATCGTCTCCGGCTCTTGGTTAGTCGACGGCTTTGACGAGCCGGACAAGGAGCCCTGCCTCGATGAGGGCCGTGACTTGCTCGGTCTCCTCCAGCTCGTCGACGTCGCCCGCGCGGTGGCCGAGCAGCCCGACCTCGTAGCGGACGGCGATGAGCTTCGGTGCCGTCGCTGCTGGAGCTGGCGGCGTGGGTGTGGGCGTCGCGACCGGGGCCGGGGGCTGCCCGGCGCTCGGAGACGGGCCTGGAGCTGGCTGTGGTGCGGTATCGGTCACGGGCTGAGCGTACCTCGCGGCGCGCGGCCGTGGCGGGACTCAGCAGATGTACCAGACGGTGACGTAGCCGAGCCGAGGGGCGCCGCTCGTGTTGTTGATGGTGACAGTGACGTAGTGGGTGTTCACCACGTCCTGCCCGGTCGCCACCACGCCGGTCTGCCACACGACGTCGCCGCCGAGCACCTTCTGGGCGTCCGGCACCTGGGCAAAGGAGTAGGAGCTGGAGCCCTTCGGCGTCAGGTAGGTCGGCGAGCGCAGCCCGCAGACCGGCCCGGGCGTGAGGTCGGGCACCGTAGTCGTCGTGGTCGTGAGCGCCGCCCCTTGTCTCGGGGGCGAGGAGCTGTTCGTGAACGCCAGAGCGAGAGCCAGCCCGACGATCACCAGGCCGAGCACCCCTCCCACCACTTTCTCTCTCATCCGCATCTCTGTTCCTCCATTCGGCGCAGGATCGAGCGCACCTTCTCGGCCCGGACACAGCCCCGGCATCTAACCGATCCATCGGACGAGAAGCCAAGCGTGTCGAGGCTACGCAGATGGCCGTTCCGGCAGCGCTCGTCCTCGTAGTCCGGGACTCCGTCAACCTCGCGCTGGAGGCGCCGGATGCACCACTCCGTCAGCTCCTCGGAGCTGAGCGTCTTGAGGTAGGCGACGAGGCTGCGGCGGTCCGGGACTTGCCAGAGTTGCATCTCGCCTCATTCCCCGCTCCTCGCCAGCGCTCTAGTTGCCTGGGGGCAGGTTACCCGACGAGGTTGACCCAGACCATCGTCTCCATGACCAGAAGCCCGCCTTGCGGGCCGTGAGGGACGAGTGGGCCGACGAGCGCCTCGCGCATCCCCAACGATGTGCCGGGGTCGCCGAGCAGAGCTTGCATCGAAGCGAGGGCGCCGAGCGCCTGGAAGACCGTCCAGCCAGGGGCGAACGCCTTCTCGCTCGCTCCGGTCATGACGGGAGCAGCAGGGAAGCGAGCGCCAGCGATCGGGCTCGTCTCGATCACCGGCCATTGCTGGCAGACCTGGACGGAGAACTGTGCCCACTGCATCGCCCACCAGCCGTCGCCGGGGCTCGGCTCGTCGAACTTCTCCCGGCCAGGGCCACCGAGAGCCACCTTCACGAAGCAGACGGCCAGCCCGCCGTTCGTCGTTCCCCAGGCGATCTCGCCAGCGCCGAGGAAGCGGGGCTCGCACGGACCTCCGGGCTGGAAGTCGGGGAAGGGCACCGAGTCGAGCGCTGCTCCGGCAGCGGCGAGGATCAGCGAGGCGACCTCGTCGAGGGTGTCGGGGGTGAGGACGAGATCGGGGATCACGGCAGGACGCGCTCGATCTCGCCGACCTCCGTCTCCATCGTGGGCTCGCGTTCGAGGGCGATCGTGTCGGGCGTGATGACGCGAGAGCGGCGCCGGAGCCCGTAGGGGTTGACCGACATGATGAACAGATCGACGACCGGGATGCCGGTGAGACCCCGCTCGATGAAGTTGAGCGGGTCTTGCACGACGGCCGAGACGCCCTGAGAGGCGACGGAGGTCACCCGAGCGGGGAGCCGGATCGTCGGGTCCGTCGGGTTGGCGACGGCCTTGGCGATCTGGACGGCCATCTCCACCGCTGCGAGGTATCCGCTGGCCGGGACCGGCTTGCCGAACTCGTAGGTGACGCTCCATGTGTTCTGCTCGGTGTCGGGCAGATCGAGCCGCTGGAGGAAGGGCCAGACAGCCGCGTCGGTGAGCGGGGCAGCGCTGCTCGCCTGGCGCACGAGCCGCCGACCGTTGAAGAGCACGTAGTCCTTGCCGGATGTGAGGACGGCGCCGTCGACCTTGACCTGGATGATCCGGCGCACAGGGCCGGGGAAGGTGAGTTCAGCCTGGCTCGGGCAGTCGTACCAGAGGCCGTCCGGCCACTGGGGGTTGAAGGGGAAGGTCGACCAGGCGGTGCCCCAGCCGCCGAAGCTCGCCATGTACCACGGCATGTAGCCGAAGTCCCGGTAGACCATCGTCGGCCGGACGGTCTGGGCGCCGCCCTTGGTGAACTGCCGCCCGGAGAGCTTGAAGAGGATCTCGCTGGCCGCCGTCGCCACCTGGGCGAGGTTGATCGCGGCGGGGAAGGTCTTCTCCAGCAGCGGCCGGATCTCCTGCTCGGTGACCCACGACTCGTAGACCGTCGGGCTCCACGCCTGCATGGCTCCTCCTAGCTCGGCGTCGGCGCTGCTGGCCGAGCCCTCGCGACGAAGGCGTAGGCGGGCGAGCTGGTCGCTTGGACTCTCCCTGTCGTCGGGGAGCGCCCGATGAGACAGCCCTCCCAGCGGCCGGGCTGGTTCGTCGAGTCGACCTCGACGGAGAAGACGCCGGGGCCGATGTGCGTGAAGGGCGTCTCGTCCGGCCAGTCGAGGACATCGACGACGATCTCGTTCACGGGGCCGCATCTGCCGTTGTCGTCCACCTGCCAACGGAGCGTCACGATGTCGGGGTCCGTCGGCGTGGCGTTGCCCTCCGGGTCGTAGACGACGAACGGCTCCTGGATGTTGTCGAAGCCGACCGGCGTGCCCTCGACGAACTCCTGGGGGGTGGTGACGACGTTGGTCACGGGACCACCATACCTCCGACGCTTGCCACGGTGGCGGTCTACAGCCCGACGTCAGCCACGAGCGCCGGAGCCAGGCCGACCCCCGAGACGACGTGGGTCTCCAGCCCCGAGGAGCCGGGGCGCTCGATGACGTAGAGAGCCAGGCTGCCGAGCCCTCGTGAGGCGCTCGCGCCAGCTCCGGTGAGCCATTCGATGATGAGGCGCTGCCCGAGGCCGATCGAGCCAGTCGAACCGGAGCCAACGAAGGCGTCGGCGACGGTGAGCCCGGCGCTGCCAGAGCTGCTCGTGACTCCGGCTCCGGCGAGAGGGACGAGAGCCTGGAGCGTGCCGACGCCGAGCGAGCCCGTCGCTGCTGTGCCGACGAGCACGTCGGCGTCGAGAAGCTCGGCGCTGCCCAGGGAGGACGAGAAGCCCCTCCCCACGAGTGGGATGGCGAGCGAGAGCGACCCCCGGCCGATCGAGGACGAGGCGCCAGCGGCGGTGAGAGCGATCGGGAGGCTCAGAGACGCGCTCCCGGCGCTCGACGACTCGGCCGAGCCGGTGAGCGAGATCCCGAGGCTGAGGAGAGCCGCCCCGGCGCTCGCCGTCGATCCCTGCCCGGCCAGGTGGAGCCCGAGCGAGAGCGTGGCCGATCCCGAGCTGACGGTCGCCGAGACGCTCGTGAGCGGTGTTGTGGCAACGAGCGCGCCGACGCCGACCGAGCCAGTGAGCCCGAGAGCTGGCAGCGGGAGCCCGAGCGAGAGCGTGGCGGCGCCAGATGAGGCGGTCGCCGAGCTGCTCGTGAGCGGGATCGCGACCGAGAGCTGGCCGGAGCCGGAGCTGGAGCTGGCGGCGCGACCGACGAGCGGGAGCGTGATGATGCCGAGGCCGACGCTTCCGGTCGTCGAGACGCCCGTGAGCTCCTCGGTGCTCGTCAGATGCCCGACGCCCTCCGATGCGGTCTCGGCCGAGCCCGAGAGAGGGCGCCCGATCGTGAGCGCGGCGACGCCGATGCTGCTGCTCGACGCCGAGCCCACCAGTACGTCGGCGTCCGAGAGCGCGGCGACGCCGGACGAGCCCGTCGAGCCCGATCCGGCGAGGCCCTCTCCGAGCGATAG
>Ga0181521_10003076_pt1 | contig 19779 bp, 13 predicted proteins | sample PEATcosm2014_Bin_32_FD_119764 | JGI IMG/M metagenome (GOLD analysis project Ga0181521, IMG submission 119764) | Peatland microbial communities from MTU Mesocosm Facility, Houghton, MI, USA - PEATcosm2014_Bin02_60_metaG | ecosystem: Environmental > Terrestrial > Soil > Wetlands > Peat | place... | reverse complement strand
AATAGGCTCTGAAATTGGAATATCTTAATAGTCCGCTCATCTATCTCGACAATGCCGCCACCGCCTGGCCGAAGCCCGAAAGCGTGTACCGCTTCATGATCGACTTTTATCGCAGCACCGGCGTGAATCCCGGCCGCAGCGGCTACGATCTTGCCCTGGAAGCCGGCTCACTGCTCGATAACCTTCGCAAACGGCTCACGCGCTTCTTCGGCGGCGACGAGGATGCACCCGAGCGGCTGTGCTTCGGCTACAACGCCACTGACGCGTTGAACCTGACGATCCCCGGCTTGCTGGCGCCGGGCGATCACGTAATTGCCACCAATCTAGAGCATAATTCCGTAATCCGCCCGATCAACCACCTGGTACGCGACCGCGGTGTCGAAGCGACCTTCGTTCCGTTTGATGGAACTGGGTTTGTCGATCCGGACGACATCGCCAGGGCGATCAGGCCCAATACGAGACTGGTGCTTGTAAACCATGGCTCAAATGTCATCGGCACGATTCAGCCAGTCAGGGAAATTGGCCGGATCTGCCGCGAGAAGGGCGTGACGTTCGCTATCGACACGGCTCAGACCGCGGGCTGCATTCCCATCAACATGAAAGAAATGAACATCGATGTGCTGGCCTTCACCGGCCACAAGTGTCTGATGGGATCGATGGGGATCGGAGGCTTGTGTGTCCGCAGGCACGTTGAAATCAGGCAGGTCCGAAGCGGCGGAACGGGTGTACGATCAGCGCATCCCTACCATCTGGAAGAGTACCCATGGCGATTGGAATATGGCACACCCAACATGGTTGGAGTGGCCGCGCTCTGGGCTGGGCAGGACTGGCTCGACAGCAACGGCGTGGAGAGCCTGCATGCGCGGGAGATGAGTCTGGCGGCCAGACTGGTCGAAGGCCTGCGCTCGATTCACGGCGTCACCCTTTACTGCTGCGAGAGCCTGGACAATCACCTGCCGACGGTCACGATGAACGTTGATGGAATGGAGGCTGGGGACGTGGGCACCATGCTCGACGCCGACCACAACGTCGCCACCCGGACCGGCCTGCACTGCGCCCCGCTGGCGCACGAACAGCTTGGAACAGTTGCTATTCACGGCGCTGTCCGGTTCTCGATCGGTCCTTTCAACACCGAGGAACATATTGACGCAGCGTGCCGCGGTGTAGCGTCCATCGCACATTGGGCGGCCACCCGTAAAATGGCTCGTAAGGCTACTCCAGCGCCATTGGCGGTTCGCTGACCGCCGAGCGGAGAGCTCCGGAGAAAGAACTAAGGATGAGTCCCAACCTTTATGCAACAAACCGATACCCGGAGCCGCTGGCGCCGACCCCGCTCATCCCGATTCGGCTCTCAGCCGAAGCACCCGTGATCTGGTGCAAACTGGAATTCCTCAATCCCAGCGGATCCACAAAAGACCGTATTGCGCGCTACATCCTCGGCAAGGCGGTCCGTGAGGGCCGCGTCAGGTCCGGCGGGACCGTCATCGAAGCTTCCAGCGGTTCAACAAGGATCGCCATGGCCATGGTCTGTGCCCAATTGGGGCTCAAATTCATCGCGGTCCTCCCGGAAGGAGTGAGTAGCGAAAGAGGGCTGATGATTCGTGCCTACGGCGGGACCATCCATTTCGCTGCGAAGAAGACAGGGATTCTCGGCTGTATCGAAGAATCCGAAAGGCTTGCCAGTGAGACTGGGGCTTTCCTGCCCCGCCAGTTTTCGAATCCTGAGAACGCGGAAGCCCACGAGTTTGGAACGGCACGAGAGATTGTGGAGCAGATCCCGGGCCATCTGGTCGACGCTGTTGTCAGCGGTGTTGGAACCGGTGGAACACTTGTCGGCCTGATGAGAGGTTGCAGCAGCGAGCGTCACGTGCAACGCGCGTTTCTCGCGCGCCCGGTCGACCTTGCCAAGACGCGGGAACAGGAATGCTGCAGCTTTAGCTCCCGGATTCCTGGGGTGATCGAATGTGCCTCAAGCATCTTCCGGGAATCTGACTATCTATCCCTAACCACGATTGAGGTACGCGACGATGAAGCGCTTCAGACTGCTCGCGAACTCATCCGGTTGGGGTTTCCGGTTGGACCAAGTTCCGGGCTGAACTATCGGGCAGCGGTGCTTGCGGCTGAGAGTCTCTGGCCGGCTAAGATCGTCACTGTCCTTCCCGATCGCATGGAACGATATTTTACAGCCGAGTTGTTCCAACCCTTTGCTTAAGGCCGGGACGGTTTCCGGAACTCAATCTGGAGTTCAACATACAATACGATCACACGCGTGGTTATGCGCGTCGACGCGGCGAATTGCTTGCCAGTCACCTAACACGGCAACCGGCCATTACGCGGGCTTAAGCAATACCACCGGCTACCAAAACACGGCTTTCGGCTCCAACTCCATGGATTCAAACACGATCGGCACCGGCAATACCGCGGTGGGCGCGAATGCGCTGCAGAACTCCACCGGCAACAATAACATCGCCATTGGCAACCAGGCGGGACTTGGCCTCACCACCGGCAGCGACAACATCTATATCGGCACCCAGGGGTCCGACACATCGAACACCATCCGCATCGGCACGGGCCAGACGGCTACGTACATCGCCGGCATCTGGAACACCGGTGGCACTGGCAACACCGTGTATGCCAATTCCTCCGGCCAGTTGTTCACCCTTCCCTCTGCCCGGCGCTACAAGCAGGACATTCGCGATTTGGGCGACACGACGGACGAAGTGATGGGGCTACGGCCGGTGCGCTTCCGCTACAAGGCGCAAGGCCAGGAGGGCCCCGAACAGTACCGGCTGATCGCCGAGGAAGTGGACGAGGTGGCGCCGGAGCTGGTGGCCCGCGGCAAGGACGAGCAGATCGACTCGGTTTATTACGACAGAGTCAATATCATGCTACTCAACGAAGTGCAGAAGCAGAACCAGCACGCGCAGCAGCAGGATGATACGATCAAGCAGCAGAAGGAACAGATTCAAAAACTGGAGGCACGGCTAGCGGCGCTGGAGGCTTTATTGTCCGGCAAGGCAACCACGACAGCGACCGCCGGGCAGTAAGTCCAGTGCTCGGGATAGCTGCCGATATCGCGCCTTAACGCTCGCGCAGAGCGGTGTTGTTCGGGACGGCACGGGGGTCGGAGACACGCGACACCTTCAGAATAGCCAAGTGTTCCGCTCTGAAGCGCCGCGGCGAATGATCCCTCTCGACGGCAACGGTTCGAGCTGGAAGCGCGGTGTGCGCTTCCGCATTACCTTCGGCTATATTCGTCTGTAAACCTTTTGGTAATCGACAGCACCTTGCTCTGAGCGGTACAACGAGTCATGGCATTGTGCCCCGGTGTCCGCGCTGTACTCTTTATCTGCTTGTTCGCTTCCGTGTTACCGGCCCAGCAGGATCGAATCAATGCTACGATCGATGCCCGCCATTCGGTAGTCGTCAGAGGCAGTGCTCCGCCTCAAGCGCAGCCGAAGTACGATCAAGGGGCGGTGGAACCCGATTTCCGGCTCGGCAACATCACGCTGATGCTGAGGCCATCGGCCGCTCAGCAAGCCGCGCTCGAACAATTGCTGGCGGAGCAGCAAGATCCCGCATCGCCGAACTACCACAATTGGTTGACACCGGAAACCTACGCCGAGCGGTTCGGGACGAGTGCGGCGGATTTGGACAAGATCGCCGCTTGGTTGCGCTCCCAGGGCTTCGCCGTGCAGTATACGGCGCGCGGTCGCGACTTTATTAGTTTCAGCGGCACAGCCAGCCAGGTGCAGGCAGCACTGCATACGGAAATCCACCGCTACCACGTGGGCGCCGAAACTCACTTCGCGAACTCGACGGACCTGTTCTTGCCAGCGGCCATCGAGCCCATGGTGGCAGGCGTCCTGGGGCTCCACGACTTTCACCCAAAGGCGCCGCGGAAGCGAGCCCAGCCGGACTATACCCTCTCTGACGGAAGCCACTACCTGCTGCCGGACGATCTTGCGACGATTTACAATCTCATCCCCTTATACGGCTACGGATATACGGGCGCAGGACAGAACATTGTGATCGTAGGACAGAGCGACATCGATCCCAGTGACATTGCGGCGTTCCGCAACACTTGGGACCTGCCCCCAACCACCATACAAATGGTTCCCACTGGCACGTACCCAGGGGTCACCGGCGATGAAATAGAGGCGGACTTGGACCTGGAATGGTCCGGCGCGGTGGCTCGACTTGCGGCGCTGATCTACGTTTACAGCGAAGACGTGAGCTACTCGACTTACTATGCTATTGACAACAACCTGGCGCCGGTGATCAGCGAGAGCTTTGGGCTGTGCGAATACGAGGTGGCGTCGAATCGTATGGGCCTTTACAACTTTCAGGTAGAGGCACAGAAAGGCAATCTACTGGGAATTACCTGGCTGGCTTCGTCGGGCGATTCGGGAGCTGCCGGCTGCGATTATGACGTCACGATGGCAACCCAGGGTCTAGGAGTTAACCTGCCCGCCAGCGTTCCCGAGGTTACCGCGGTGGGCGGGACGGAGTTCAACGAAGGAAGCCTCACCTATTGGAGCAGCAGCAACGGGTTCTACGGTGGCTCAGCGCTTTCCTATATTCCCGAGACGGCGTGGAACGACACGGCGGTGAGCGAGGCATTTGGGGGGACCATTGCGGCTAGCGGCGGCGGGTTGAGTTCGGTTTACAAGAAGCCTACGTGGCAAACCGGTCCCGGTGTTCCCAACGACGGCGCGCGCGATGTGCCCGACATCTCCCTGGCCGCGTCGCTCGCCCACGACCCCTATATCATCATTTCGGAGGGCGCGGTATATACCGTGGGCGGCACGTCGGCCGCAGCGCCTTCTTTTGCCGGAATGGTCGCTCTGCTCAATCAGTACCTGGTACAGAACGGGGTGCAAACGAAGCCGGGCGTGGGCAACATCAACCCGAAGCTATACGTCATGGCGGCGGGAGGCACATCCGGCATTTTTCACGACGTGACCACGGGGGACAACATCGTTCCGTGCCAGGTGGGCACAGCGAACTGTGCAGACGGTCACTTGGGGTACACAGCCGGTGTGGGTTACGACCTTGTGACGGGCCTGGGTTCAGTGGATGCGTACAGCCTAATCACGTCATGGAGCGGCATTCCGGTTACCTCCACCACCACTACGCTTACTGTGAGCCCTGCCATTATCTTGGCGAGCGGGTCCACGGTGCTGACCGCTACCGTGAAGGCGGCAAGCGGCACCGCGTCACCCACTGGAACGGTTTCATTCACGCTGGGGGACAATCCGCTGGGCGCCGCGACGCTCTCGGGGTCTGGAGGAACCGCCACTGCGTTCATCACGGTTTTTGGCGGCCAGTTGCCGGCGGCATCCAACACAGTACAGGCTTACTACGGGGGTAGCCCCGCGTTCAGTTCCTCATCGGTAACGGCAACGGCCAGCCTGGGCACTCCAACTGCGACCTCCGCAGTGGCAGCGTCGGTGACGCCGAATCCGGTCTACCAGCAAGCGCCGAATGCGAATGGCGCCACGTTCTTTTTCACCGTCCAACTGAACGAAACCGCGGGGGTGGGCACTACGGTGACCGGGTTCACTTTCGGCGGGGTAAGCTACGCGGGCTCGATCGCGAATTTTTTCGGCAGCACCACGTTGCCGGCGCACGGCACGCTTTCGGCAAGTTTGAAGGCGGGGAACATTGCCGTGCCATCGTCGGTGGTGATGGTATTCACTGGCCGGGACGCCAGCGGAGCGACGTGGACGCAGCAGATCGCGGTTCCTTTCCTGCCGCAGCCAACCAGCACCAACTCCACGTCGAGTGCAGCGACGGCGAACGTGCGGCTCAGGCGGTAACGGCTTCTGGACGAGCTGGGAGCGATCGACTGCTGTCGCTCTTCGCCGATCGCATCCTGCTGCCCTTGGCTCGCGGGCTGGTCATTCGAAAGTACCTGGTGCATCGGCACAACCACAAACTGGCCAAGCGGCCCGCTCAATGGCCGATATGTGCCGCTAACGCTCGTTTGGAAACTGGCGCTGTTCATGCACGGCACGCGGCCATCCTGCGATATGCGCTGATGGCACATGCGTTGATGATTCCCACGGCCGTGGGGGACAATGGTCATGGTGGCTAGAACAGTTGATTCCTACCGCTTCCTGGATGGTATCGCGAAACGGGCGATGAAACGTTGGGCGGGCCTCCCCGGGGAGACACAGATTCCATGGACTCCTCTCGCGAGGCCGCTTTCGAGATGCACCGTGTCCCTTGTTAGTTCAGCGGCGACCGCCTTGAAAACCGATCGCCCTTTTGATCCAGAAATCGAGCGGCAGGATCCCTGGTTTGCTGACCCGTCGTATCGCGTGTTGCCGCGGACGGTACGGACCGGGGACGTTCAGGTGTGCCACCTCCACATCAACCCGGGCTTCGCCGAGCGGGATTTGAACTCGGTACTGCCGGCCGAACGACTGGATGAACTCGCACTACTGGGCGAGATTGGCGCGGCTGCGCCGTACCACTACTCGTACATGGGCTACACCCTCCGGCCGGAGCGGCTCCTGCGGGAGAGCCTGCCCGGGATGGTCCAGCGGCTTCGCGAGGAGCATGCCGACGTAGTGGTGCTGGTCCCGGTTTGACCGGTGTGCTGCTGGTCCGTGGGACTGGTACAACGTGAGATCGAGGCGGCAGGATTCAGCACCGTCTCGCTGTCCATGATCCCGGAGTTGACGGCGAGCGCGGGGGCGCCGAGGATAGCCGCGATCGAGCATCCGTTCGGCATGACGCTGGGGCGGCCCGGCGACGCAGTGGGTCAACTGGCAGTCTTACGCGCGACGCTGCGAGCAATGGAAACGATGGCGAAGCCTGGCGAGGTAGTGCACCTGCCGTTCGAGTTTGCATCCGCGGAGAAACTCGCGCTCGGTCCGCCGATGGCACCGCCGATCGCGCGGTACCTTGTGCGGCATCCTTGGACACTGCCACGGTTCCTGAATCGGACGCCGCCGGTCAGCGGTAGTTGAAACGCTTCCGATATTCGCTCGAAACGGCGGTTCAGTGGCACTCGCAATCGTCGCAACACGCCTTGCCCCGGAGTCCGTCAACGCCCTCCTTGGCGATGATCGGCACCATCACCAGTCCAGCCACCGGATCGGCCCACCACCACCCCGCAACGGCATTCAGAAGCAACCCGCCCAAGAGAATTGCTGAGAGATACGTGCAGAAGTCCGTCTGCCGGGAATCGGCTTTCATCGCTCCGCTCCCGATTCCGGCTGCAACCCGCCGCTTGGCCCTCGCCAGCAACGGCATCACCACTACCGAGACGGCGGCGACGATGATGCCGGGGATGCTTCGCTCTGGTGCTTCGTGGCCGATCAGTGTGGAGCCGGATTCGCAGAGGATGTACAGCGCAAGCGCAGTGAAGCACCCACCCACGATTCGTAACGTGGTCCGCTCAACTTGTTCACGCCGGGAGTGGTCAAGATCGTGGTGGAACCGCCACAGCAATGCCGCACCGGATGTCACTTCAATCAAGCTGTCCAGCCCGAAGCCGATCAGCGAGACGGACCCGGCGACGATTCCGGCGACAATCGAGACCAGCCCTTCGAGGCTGTTGTAGCCGATGGTGAAGTATTCGAGCCGCTGGCCCCGGCGAACCAGTTCACTTCGGGTCAAAATGCTGACGGAAGCCATGGAAGCTAACGACCTTAGAATTTCATCTTCCCGCAAAGACCAGTCATTATGGTAACCGTCCGATGGGAAACCGGATGGCATCCTTTAAGCCGTTGATGTGCGCGGACTGGGAGCGAAAGGCTACCGACAGGCGGTTAACAGCCCGCACGGCCGCACCGATTTGGCGCTGGCGTGCGGGTAGCCAACTTTCCGATAAGCCGGTTTTTATCGCGCTCCAGACGTCATAGAACGGCAACGAGAGCGATAAGTCTTCTGCTGTGAAGCATTTACAGAAAGTGAGAACTTGGCCGCGCGGCCAGCGCGATTCTTCCGACATCTCCTCTCGTTTAAGGCATCATTTCTCCTGCTGGTCCCGGTTCTAGTAACCCGATCCTAGCCGGGAGGTTCCCCGCCGAAATTTGGCGCCGTACGGGCGTGAGTCCCTCCCGACACAAGCGATCAGCTATTGCGGGCCCCGGCCCGGCGCGGGCATGCCGCCTAAGAACGCCATCGAACTTCGTTCCGAAGACAAGACGGCTTACCCCGCGCTTGAGTAGCTGACGCAAGATGCGCGTCACGGAGTGCGACCTCCGAAACGATAAGTGGGTTCTCTTCTATTGACGGTTGGCCTCTGTACCGATGCTCGCCGCGTTGCCGGCGCACGCCGCGGTCGGTGTCGAGCGCCAGCCCTCGCCCGAATGGGCTGCATCGGTCTATCCTGGAAAGGAATGCGCATCGACGCGAAAGGTGCCGTCGGACAGTATCCGGCCCTTCTGGTACCCACAGCGCTGCGCAGTCTACGGCTGCGGCTCCAGTGGAAACTGCCAGACTTGGAGGCGACCGCTGGGCCGAGGGCCGGAAGCGGACGAAGCCTTCTCAAGGCTCTGCGGGATCATGGACTGATCACCGCAGATGACACTCAGGCCGGCATGACGCGCGCGTCGGCATCGGCGGCCAAGCCGGTCACTCGGGCGACCGCGGAACGGGTCCTCGCGCAGTTCCTGGAGCGCGTCGCGGAGGTCCACCAGAACCCCTATTACCTGGCCAAGGTCGTCAGGGTCGTTCTCTTTGGCATCATGTGCGCCTCAACCCCGTTCGAAAATGGACTTCTTTTCCCACAAACGAACACGGCCAACTGAAATCCCCGCTGCATCCGCCTGGGCCCCGGTGGCGCGGAACTCCAGGCCCGATTGGGCTTTGCCTGCGGCCGGGCTGCTCGGACAAGGGGGCTGCGGCCCCGGCCCCTTGCGTGCGCTATTGCCTGTCGTGAATGCGTTAATCCGGGATCTGCAATTCGCTTTTCGCCGCATGCGCAAAGCCTCCGGTACTACTGGCGTAATCGTAATCGCGCTGGCGCTGGGAATCGGAGTCACCGTTTCCTCCTTCATCACCGTTAACGCGCTGGTGCTTCATCCGCTGCCGTTTCCGCGAATCGACCGCGTGATGACCCTTTGGGAAACCTTTCCCAAGGCGCGCACCGAGCGGGAGGCGGTCTCGGCCGCGAATTTCCTCGACTGGCAGGGGCAGAACGCCTCCTTCGAGAATTTGGCCGCCTACCAGCCGTGGGACGCCAACCTCACCGGCCTCGGCGACCCCGAGCGCGTACAAGCGTACCTCGTTTCGCCAGAGTACTTCGACACGCTCGGCCGGAAGCCTCTACTGGGCCGGGTCTTCCGTGCCGACGAAGCAGAGCCGGGCCGCGCGACCGCGATCGTGGTGAGCAACGGATTCTGGCAGCGCGAGTTCGCCGGCGCCCGCGACGTGCTGGGGCGGAAGATCAGCCTCAACGGGCAGAGCTATTCCATCGCCGGAGTCATGCCTTCGGATTTCGATTTCCCTCTCGGTACGGATCTGTGGGCGCCGCTGGCCATGACGCCCGCGCAAAAAGACGATCGCTCAACTCGAAATCTGGCGGTGATCGGCCGCCTGAACCCGGGCGTCCCGGTGGCGCGGGCTCGCGCCGAATGGGAAGCTCTTTCGCGCCGCCTGGAGGAACAGCATCCCGATGCCAATGAGGGCCGCACCGGCCTGATTGTTCCCATCATGCAGTTGACCAACATCGGCACCGACCGCTTTACCGTCATGCTGCTCGCGACCGCCGGTTTCGTACTGCTACTGGCCTGCGCCAACGTAGCCAACCTGCAACTCGCCCGCATCATGAGCCGCCAAAAGGAAATGGCTGTACGGACCGCGCTCGGAGCGAGCCGGCTCGGCATCGCCTGCCAGTTGGCCGTCGAAAACGTGATGATTGCGCTGGCCGGCGGCGCGCTGGGTCTTTGGCTCGTGGCCTGGGACCTCGACTACATGTTAACCACGATTCCGGCACAGGTGATGAAGTGGGTGGCTGGCTTCAATGGGATGCGCATCGACGGTAGCGCGGTTTTGTTCACGCTCGCGGCCTCCGTGGCGGCCGGCATCCTGTGCGCAGTTCCGGCGCTGTTGCACGTTGTAAGGCGCAAGAACGTGGTGGACGTGAACGAGGTGCTCAAGGAGAGCAGCCGGACCTCGAGCGCCGGACCGCGCCACAACCGCCTTCGAAATGCGCTTGCCACGGGAGAAGTGGCGCTCGCGCTTTTCTTGTTGGTAGGCGCCGGGCTCATGGTCCGGACATTCCAGAGAATGCTAACGCTCAACTACGGGTACAACCCGAATAACCTCATGACTCTGCAGATTTCCCTTCCGGAAACCAAATACCGCAGCGGCGTTCAGATCGAGGAGTTCTACGATTCCGTGCTGCGCGAGTTGAAAGTCTCACCCGACGTCAAGGCGGCGGGGGCAGTGAGTACCGGCCCCGGCGCCGACGCCGTCTACGTTGAAGGCCACGCGGAACCCCGGCCCGGCGAGCCGCGGCCGAGCGTCCAGTCCGTTTCGAGCCGATACTTCGAAGCTATGGGAGTGCCCATCCTCGACGGCCGCGCGATTACCGAACAGGACGGCAGAGAATCCCAGCCCGTCGTGGTCGTCAGCCAGACCGTCGCCCGGTTCTATTGGCCAGCGGGCAGCGCCATCGGCCGGCGTATCCGGCTTCATAAGAAAGACTCGCGATGGATGACCGTCGTCGGTATTTGCGGCGACGTGAAGGACTGGTTTGGGGGACCGCAGCCCGCGGCTTATATCCCGTTTGCGCTGTCGCCGGGGCCCGCGGCCGAGATCCTGGCGCGGACCGCCGGAGATCCGGAACGGATAATCGGCGCGGCGCGCGCCGCCGTGCGCAAAGTGGATGCCGACCAGCCGATCTTCGATGTCAAGAGCATGCAACAGTCCGTCTCCGAGCAAACCTCCGGCGTTCGCGCCTCCGCCGTTACAATGACCATTTATGCCGTGATCGCGTTTCTGCTGGCGGTCACGGGGATTTACGCGGTGGTCTCCTACTCCGTGGCGCAGCGGACCCATGAAATCGGCGTTCGCATGGCCATGGGGGCGCCGGGCTGGTGCATCGCCCGGATGACTCTACGGCAGGGCGCATGGATTGCGGGCGTAGGCCTAGCCATCGGCTCGCCGGTCGCGCTGACTCTCATGCGCCTCATGTCCAGTGTGCTCTACAACACAGTTCTGATCGAGATGCCGACCTTCTTCGCTCTGACCGCCGTTCTGGCCCTCTCGGCCATGCTGGCCAGCTACGTTCCCGCCCGCCGCGCCGCCAGGATCGATCCGCTGGAGGCCTTGCGCCACGAATAACGCCCTCAGTTCGGAGCCGCGACAGCGACTACCACGCTCTTGAATTCTGCGATTCGATAGTTCCCAGGCTTAAGGTGCATCGTGAACACACCCGCGTGATCCGTTTTAGTTTCTGACGTTCGCGGTTCCTTTGCGGAGCCGACAGTTTCTCGCTTCGGCGGATCGGGAGGCTGGAAAGCGCCGCATGTCAACTGCGTCGTACCGGCCAAGATCAGAGCTAACAAGCCGCCAGGTAGATTTCGGAGACTCAAGATCGCGACCTCTTCGCCCACGGTGCCCATGGCAATGCCATGGGAATGGTAAGGGGGGTTGTCGGAAACTATGGCGATATTACGAATTAACGCTCCCCGCGCGGGGAACGGGCACTCCAGCTCACGCTCATTTCGCGGTTTGGGGACTTTCCAGCCAATTGAATACTTCCGGACGCCCCGCTATTGGACCGATGGCTGCGATGTATTTGCGGTCGGGCCGTCGTACCTGAATCGCTATACTCAGTGCACGCGCCGCTTCAGCTCGTCAAAGAAATTCAGCAGGAAGGTCAGGTGGAGATCTACCTTTTCCTCACCCTCGGCAGCTCCCTTCGCGGGGAACGCAACGATGTGTTTGCCGTCGGGCGCCAGATCGTACCACTGATAAGTGCCCGTTGGAAAGATCGGATTGCCAGTCCATTCGCGCGGCTTGCCCGGTTCGAAGCTTCGTCCCTTGAGTGTGTAAGGAACTACCATGATGTGACCGTCGTTGGTTGCATAGAAGATTTCCCTGGCAGTGCGCGACCACAGTGGATATCTGCCGGAAACGGTGGAAATCTGCGCCTGCCCTCCGCCCTTGGCGCCTTCCGGAAACGCTCGCACGAAAATGTGAGGTACGCCCGACTGAAACGACGTATAGGCAAGCCAGCGCCCATCCGGCGAAAAGGCGGGTTCCACGTCCGTGCTTTTGGTGGCCAGGAACAATTCGGGCGCGCCGGCCTTGGGACGGTCCGGGTCGGTGGTATCGAGCGGGAGAATCCAAATGTCGCGGCCGGTATCGGTCCCCGCCTGGTGGAATGCCAGGTAGCGGCCGTCGGGCGTGAAGGAGCCGGGGACGGCGCCGCCGCTCTTGAGTGCGTAGAGCATTTGCGGCTGGCTGGACCCATCCGAACGAACCCACCAAATCCCGCCGAGCGACGGGGCATAGGCAATATGATTGCCGTCAGGCGTCCACACCGGGTTCGTATCGGTCCCATTCGGGTTCACGGTGAGGCTCATTTTGCTGCCGCGGGCCAGATCGTATACCCAAATGTTGCCGGTGGAGGAATACGCCACCCGCTTTCCGTCGGGAGAGAAGCGCGGACTGCGGAGCCCCGCAGCCACCACCAACGGCTCTTTTTTTCCCGAGGCTTCCAGCCGGAAAAGAGCACCGGATGCGTCGTTGGATTTGCCGCTCAGATAGACCAGAGTGCCGGTGCGCGAGAAATCCAGTTGCGCGCCTCCCGTAGACGGGCTGCTGGTGACATCCTCCAGAATCGGCGCGGGCGTGCCGCTGGTTTCGTAACGCGCCAGGTTGAACGGCACGGCGAACAGCGCGCCCTGATGAAGGAAGACCAGGTGGCCGCTGGGTAGATAGCGCCCGAAGTAGCCGCCGCGCTGCACCACTTTGGTTTTTCCGGTCTTGAGAACGGCCACTTCAATGTTGGCATCGTCGAAGCCCGCGCCGCTTGTATGTCCAGTGAAGAGGATCGCCTGACCGCCCGGCAGGATCTGCGGCCAGCGATGCGTCGCCTCACCTTTTGCCGGCGGCTTGGTGAGGCTCTGGGGTGTCCCGCCGCCGCTGGCCGAAATGCGCGCCAGGCCGTACAGGCCGGCGAGCCCGAAGACGATGTTGCCATCCTCGCTCCAATCGGCCCCACGCAGGGCTGTGGGTACGTCGCACAGCGTGCTGGGCGCGCCGCCCTGGATCGAGACCTTTTTCAGATGCTGGTCGGCGAAGAACCCGATCCACTGGCCGTCCGGCGAAAAGAACGGGTCCGCTGCATTTTCCGTTCCCGAGAGGACGGTGGGTTTGGACTGATCCATGAGCCGCGTGGCTAGCAGGACAGTTCCACCGCCGGCAGGCTGTACTGGATAAGCGAGCCGCGTCCCGTCGGGAGAGATGGCGGCCGTGATGCGGATGCCAGCCAAGGCTTCGGGGCCCATGTCGGCGCTGAAGCGCAGCAGCGGACGCTCCACCGTAGGCGTGGCGCGCCACAGCAAACCGCCCAGCGCCAGCGCGAGTGCGGCGCACGCGCCCGCGATCGTCCACGGCAGCCAGGAGCGGCGCGCCGGGGCTGCCGGCGCTGGGACCGTCTCCGCCGGTTCCTCCAGCAGGATGCGCGCTTCTCCGATATCGCGCAGCCGCTGCCTGGGATCTTTGCACAGGCAGCGGACCAACAGCCGGCGAACCTGCGGCGGAGTCTCCTTCGGCAGCGCGGCCCAATCCGGGTCGCTTCTGATTACGGCGGCCAGGGAGTCGCTCACGGTCTCGCCGCCGAAGAGCATGCCACCGGTGATCAGTTCGAACAGCACTACCCCGAAAGCCCAGATATCGGTGCGTTTATCGACCGGTTTGCCGCGCGCCTGCTCCGGCGACATGTAGGCCGCCGTCCCCAGGATCATCCCTGCCTGCGTCATGGCCAGCGAGAGCGTGGGAGACATGGTCGGGTTGTCGGTGGTTGCAGCGGAACTCTGCTCGGTTGCCTTGGCCAGGCCGAAATCCAAGAGCTTCACCGTGCCATCGGGAGTGACTTTGATGTTGGCGGGCTTGAGGTCCCGGTGAATGATGCCGCGTTCGTGGGCGGCCTCGAGTCCGGCAGCGATCTGGCGCGCGTAGGCGATGGCGGTATCGACAGGGACGGGTCCGGCAAGGTCGGCGCCCTCCACCAGCTCCATGACGATGGCCCCCTCTTCGATCCCGTAAATGGCGGCGATGTTGGGGTGGTTGATGCTCGCCAGTAACTGCGCTTCGCGTTCGAAGCGCGCCATGCGCGCGGTGTCGGAGGAAAAAGCCTCGGGCAGCACTTTGATGGCGACATCTCGATTCAGCTTGGTGTCGGTAGCGCGGTAGACCGCGCCCATACCACCCTCGCCGAGCTTCGAGACGATGCGGTAGTGGGCAATTGAGGGCCGTGGGCTCATCGTCTGTAACTCTGGCATGGTACCACTTCCGGCTGGTACTCAAGGGTGGCGCGCGCCTCGCATAGGTAATGCATCACGGCGCATCCGGAAACAATCCCACTTTACCGGCTAACGCCCGAACCTCCGCTGTGCCGCAGACCAGCTACCGATAACCCAGTTAAGGCTGCTGTTCAAGGACGCCGGCCGAAGGGCAGTTGGCCCCCATTGACCAGAAGCGGCATGGATGGTTTGTTCCCGTTTTCCTCGCGAGCGTGCCCTACTGCTTTCTTCGGCCCATTGCGGCCGATGGAAAGGGCTCCACTTGTGGCCAAATAACGGTCTGCATGCCTGTCGCGTCCCGAAACTCAACCATCCAGCGGCTACTGATTGGTTCTTGCAGGATCTGTGACAGAGTGAGCGCCAACGCTAGTCCCGGAGCGAAGAGATTTCCTCGCCCGGCGTCGTCGCGTTCACAACGCTGCGCTATTCGCTCAAGTAGTTCACTGCATTTGGCCCCGGATTCGATACATCCGGTTAATGAAAGGTAAGAGGTGAGCGCCATGGAGCCAAACCAGTCTCGATATTGCCGGGTCCACCAAGGGACAGCAGGGCTCGCCTCATTCGCGGGATCGTTAGCAGGCGGCTCTAGAGAATCGGCCATCCGCGATGAAGTACCAGAAATTAATGGGAAACCACTGTCCGAGAAGGCCTTGGTCAGTAATCCCGCCGATCCCTTCTTCCCGCCAACTCCCGAGATGAAGGAGGCTCGAAGCTGTCTGATAAGGGGAAGAACGCTCAGGTACTGCGTCTTCCAAGGCTCACTGCATAGGCGTGCTGAATAGTTCGCGGCGGGGGCTGGTCACCAGCAACCCGGTCGCCCATAGCGAGCCGCCAGTCCCCAAGAAGCACAGGGGTATAGCACTTACCCCGGCGCAGCAGGCTTTGGTCTTCGAGTCGGCCAGCGGGCCGTGGTGCCTGGCAACGTTCCTGGAAGTCGGCGCCGCCACCGGCGCGCGCCGAGGCGAGGTGCTGGCCCTGCGCTGGTCGGACATTCAAGATGGTCGCGCCATCATCACGCGGTCGCTCACCCAGACGAGGCAGGTATTGGAATTCAAGGACACGAAGACGGAGAGGCCGCGGGATGTGAAAGTGCCGGCGTCGACGCTCGCCGCGCTGGAGGAGCACCGGAAGCGCCAGAACGAATTCCGCCGGCAATTCGGGTCTGAGTACCGGGCGGACCTGGACTTGATCTTCGCCAACCCGGACGGAACACCGCTGCGGCCGAATTCGGTCTCGTCGGTGGTCTCGCTGCTGTTCCGCCGGCTGGGTTTTCCCAAGGGGGCGAGCCTACACTCCCTACGCCACAGCCACGGGTCGCACCTGTTGGCCGATGGAGTACCACTGCCGGTGGTATCGGAGCGGTTGGGGCACTCCTCGGTGCGGACGACGGCGGAGGTATACGCGCACGCCCTGCGCGGCCAAGACGATGAGGCGGCGCGGCGATGGGATGAGTTTCAGCGCAGGGGAGCCGGGGTTCGCGTCGAGAGGAAACTCCAGTGACAAAGCGTCACCGGCGTCCCCAGGATCACGGCAGGGCTGGTTCCTGGCGCCCAAACAGCGGACCCAAGCGCGTTTATGGGGACGGATCGTGACTTCGCCGTGACGCTAACTTTTGCGCACCAATCGCAGCCGCCGGTGCAAAACGGTGGCGCTCGGTCGCTCGAAGGCTCATGGCTCGAGAAAATGTCTTATAGGCACTTCAAGCATTGCGCGCCGGTCTTGTGACGTTATCCGGGTGGCGTACTCGCTCCGCTCGTGACTTCCTTTGCGCGGAGCAATTGGGTTCGTTGAAGCACTCCGACTGCAATATTTCCGAGTTTTGCGGAATCAGAGTCCTTGTGTGTCAGGTTAAAATCGCATAGTGTTGTAGAAATGACATTGACTTATCGAATTCACCCGTCAATTGGAGTTGCCCGGGTTGGGGACAGCGAAGACGACTTTTACCTCGCCCCCGACGAAATGGGCGGATGGCCTACAGAATGTGACCGGCATGGGAACGAACATTTAACCAAGGGTGTTCCAAAGCCCGTTCGATCTTTCAAAACCAAGAGTGGGCAGATCAAACGGCAGGCCGCCCGGTTTCGGATATTTAGCTCTGATCCCGCCAGGCCCAACCAGCCGGCGAAGGAAATTACTCTGGCGGATCCAACGGTCGAAAGTATTGAATGGACCGTGCACTTGGCGAATAAAAAGGCCGCATGGTACAAATTTTCAGAGCTGGACGGAGACCTGACTCTCGGCCGGTCGAACAGCTATGCGAGGCGCCACGTTCACCATTGGAACACCAACGTAAAAGGTAAGGCTCGGCAAAGTCTGATCATCGATCCTGGTCCCCGCACCCTGCAGGGACCCCAAAAGAAGATATCTTTCAGTCAGGCTACGGCTCCCAAAGGATATACCAGCAAATTTCCGGACCGACCAACATTGGGACACCAGGTTGTCACGTTGGGCGACATGCTCACCGACGCGGAAGGCCGGTTGCTGGTGCTGGGAGGCCATGGAATCACGGGCGGAGATAAGCCGATCGAGGATTTTGGGGGCCAGGACACGTGGCATGACGATGTCTCCGATGGCCCCGTCACCTGTTGTGTGACGTTCAAGAGTGGCGATAAGGTTCACCTCGACGCGTGGGTCCTCACGGGATCGCCGAACTACGTGCCAGAGATTGTGAACCTGATCACGCTCGACGACACTATCTTCGACGTAGGCGTACGCCATTTAGGACTTGCGCCTAAGATCTACCACGGGAACAGATGGAATCGCAGCTACAGAGCGCACTTTGAGACGGAAATCCTACCGATTATAGAACGCCCAGGGCGGTATATCTGGCTTGCTACCGTGCCGTTCATGGCCGGATTCTCTGCGCCGCGCTTTGATCCGCGGGATGCGTCCGTTGCCAACAAGAAAAACCGGATGGGGTACTTGGCGCATTTTCGGAAGCCTGGCGACAGGAACACATTGTTCCAGCGCGGTGTCCCGCTCATGCCGCTCAACGCCGGTGACAACAATCTGAACGACAACAATATTTCGAAATTTCTTTCGCTCACCGAAACTCAATATTTCCTATTGAGCCAGTGGGCGGAAGGCAACTTCACTGTAGACAAGCCGGCGCCTTACTGGGGTTTGCATGCACTCGATCGCGGCTCGGTAGCCAATTGCGTGGGGGGACCATTCTCTCCCGGAATTGAAGTTACTTGGAGCGTGCGAAATCCTAAGCTGTACTCCGCGCCCTATAGAATCAAACACCGCCGGAATGGCCCTGCGCTCTATGCCAAGTACGGCCTGGACCCAGCGCGAGACGAATGCGAGGGAGGCGGCTTAGAGCCTGGCGATCTGACCAAACGCATGGCCGTTCCCTGGCAGGCTGATTTTTTTGATTGCTCCGACGAGCCGATCACATTCCTGGACCCCAATTCAAACGATACGAACCCGCTCCCGCCACCGCCGGTCTATGACGCCTACTGGTGGCCGCCTCAGAGCCCGCAGCAGGTAATCAATGGCGCACTGACGCCAGAAGAGCAGGCGCAAGACATGAAACTTGGACAGCAGTCCAATGCTTCCTACCTGGCGGGGAGCCAGGTACCGTATACCCGCGGAGTGACGAACTTCATGCAAATGATCACTGCCTGGCGGTACCTGGGGTTCGTCGTCAACCAGAATCGCACGCCCGATGGAGACCGCTATCCGTATTTCGTCGAAACCGAGCGGGACTACAAATTCTTCTTGTGGCAACCGTAGACGTACTGATTGCCGGAGGAGGTCCCGCTGGATGCGCCGCCGCGCTTGCATTGCTCACGCACACAAAACTTCGCGTGACTGTGCTCGAGCGATCCTACTATAAGGAAGGGCGTACAGGCGAGACGGTGTCGCACAGCCTCGGACCGCTTCTCAGGTACCTGGGAGTCTGGGAGCCGTTTCTCCGGCAGGATCACCTTCCCGCATACGCGATGAGCGCTGCGTGGGGGCAAGCGACCATCCGATCGCGCGACTATTTGTTCTCTGGGATGGGGCATGGCTGGCACCTCGATCGTGTGCGCTTCGACAGGTTATTGGCTGACGAAGTGCGCTCGCGTGGCGGCACGCTCGTCTGCGGCGCCCGGCCGGCCAGGGTCGTACGTGAGAATGCAAATGCTTGCCGCGTGGCGACAGACGACGGGCAAGAGTTTAAGGCGGCGTATCTGATCGACGCCAGCGGCCGGCAGATGCAACTCGCGCGCCTACTGGGGGCGCGGCCGGTTGTCGTGGATCGCTTGATCGCGGCGATGGCATATTTCAATGGATTCGATTTGGACTCGGAGGCTCATGAGACGTTAGTCGAGTCGGTCGCGGACGGCTGGTGGTACTCTGCCCTTTTGCCGGGGGGACGACTAAGCGTGGCATTTTTTTCCGATCCTGAAATCATTCGAATGCACGGGCTGATAGATCCAGACGCCTGGGCACGACTGTTGGCTTCAGCGCCACACACGCGAAAACGTATTGGAGCCGCCCGATGCGCGGGCCCCGTTGCGTTTCGCCCGTGCGGCTCTCAACATCTCGAATCTGCTGCTGGTGACGGATGGGTTGCGGCTGGCGACGCGGCGGCTTCCTTCGATCCGCTCGCATCGATGGGGATCGGCCATGCCATATCCTCTGGTATACACGCCGCGCGAGCCGTATGTGACCAATTGTGCGGCAATGAGCGGGTGCGCTCCCAGTATGTGGCGCACGTGCACCAGAATTTCATGAGGTATCTGCAACTGCGGACCTACTACTACGGGCTCGAACAAAGGTGGGCTGGTGCTCCGTTCTGGGTACGTCGTCACAGGCACCTGGGCCAGCGCGGGAGTGATCGTGCGCTTGATCGCGCCGTTTGAAGCAAGAGCACCGGCCGTTCATTCTGCTTGATCGGTCACGCGCATTCGGAAGTTTCGTCAGACGGAGCGGGCCAGCGGTTTTGGACGATTACTCCCGACAAGTCCTTAGGGAGGAATTTTGGGCGCTGCTTGAAGCGATAGATCGCCTCCAGGGCGGAGTGAGCGAGCAGGTAAGCAGCCAGCTTCTCTTGCTGGGCGGGGGTGAGGTTGTGCCGGTGGCGGCGCATCAGGGAGAGCAGGCCGCGGTTTGGGATTGGGGCTTGCCCCCGTTGTTGGCGTAGAGCCCGCGTGCTGCCCTGCGGCCGGTAAGTCTTTTGTTTCTGGTAGCGCTAACGGGAATCGAACCCGCTACTTTACAGTTCAGTTCGGTTCAGTTGGGTCTAAGTGGTTGTGTTTTCGGTCCAGTTCAGTTCGCGACCAGGGCGTTT
>Ga0181521_10003075_pt1 | contig 19781 bp, 16 predicted proteins | sample PEATcosm2014_Bin_32_FD_119764 | JGI IMG/M metagenome (GOLD analysis project Ga0181521, IMG submission 119764) | Peatland microbial communities from MTU Mesocosm Facility, Houghton, MI, USA - PEATcosm2014_Bin02_60_metaG | ecosystem: Environmental > Terrestrial > Soil > Wetlands > Peat | place... | reverse complement strand
GGCACGCTGACCATCGTCAAAGGTCGAACCGACCAGCAGCGCTACGTCCTGACCAGCAAACTGACCCTGATTGGTAAATCGAAAATGGCCGGCATTCGGCTAAAGCGCTGGTTCGCTCCCCGCGTTGCAGCCTTGATTTACCGAGCCGAGGATGGCTACTTCATCGCTGCTTCCGAAAACAAGGTAACAATCAGGGTGAATGACATCGTGGTCGACGGCGGCCAAAAACAACTCGAAGCGGGTGACGTAATCGAACTCGCAGATATCAAGGCTGTTTTTGCTACATAACTGGGACACTCGGAGGCAACCCTTCGATTCCCGAGAACAGTTCGATTTTCGAACTGCCCGATAGAGCGCGCAGTCAACGATTCACACGCCGACAACTCTTCCATCGCTCGGCAAGAGACGGCACGACTGACATTTCCATCAGCCAGTTATCCGACTCGTCTGGACGGAATAGAGTGCTACCTCGACAGGGTAGGGGTCAGGATGCGTCATTGCCTTTAATGCCAACCGTGAAGTGAGGCGTTATTGATGGCGGAGGGCAGCCATTCACGAAACAGCGTTATCAATTACAATCCCTCGCCGAGGGGATTCATGGCAAATCTGAGCGGGCTGGCGTCCTTTGTGTCCGAGTTGAGGGTAGAGCGAGCGAATCTGGTAGATCGGCTTAGGCACAGGAAATCATGTCAGGTCGGAGTATGATCGGGCCTATGGCGATACCGGTGCCTCTCCCCGCTCTCACTCGCAAACGCGGAAACCCCAATTGGGGAAAACCCATTCCGTTCGCTCCCGCTCTCCCTACTGAATTCGAACTGCGGGTCAGGCAACTGCGGCTCACGGCGGAGATATACACCTCGTCAGCGGCGCTGCACAACTGGTGCGAGCAAAACAAGAATCGGTGCTATGTCCCAGAATGGTTACTTGAGGAGTGGCACATCACCGTAGATCCAAACATCAGCGCCGTCATCAGCACCACCGTGGCCGACCGCCACCGTCACACTGCTCACTTTTTGGTTTCCTAGCCTCCCTGGCAGCAGCCAGGCGGCGAATTGCGGCGACGAGCGGGCACGATGGGCAAAGCTCCGTGCGAAGAAAGCGGCCTAGAACCTTCGGACTCGGGGAGAAATAATGATTCCTCCCACCTACAAACCGAAGAAAAAGTTTATGCAGCTGGCGATCGCGGAGGCAAAGCGCGCCCGCGACCGGGGTGACTATCCTATCGGTGCGGTCATCACGCGTCTTATTGGGAAACGGGAAGTGGTTATCGCGTCTGCAGGCAACCGAGTAAAAACTTCGGGGTCATCCATCAAACATGTGGAGCTTGAAACCTTGAAATATGTTTCCTCCGGCTACGGTCGTTATCTACCGGATTTCGTATTGTATTCCACGCACGAACCTTGTGCTATGTGCGCGGGTGCCTGTGTCTGGTCCAAAATTGGCGCGGTGGTATTTGGCGTTTCCCAAGAAGATATTACCGCCTACGGCAAGAAACACGGTACGGAGGAATTCAAATGGCGCGCCTGTCTGATTTCATGCAAATTCGTCCTGGAAAAGGGCGGCCTTCACATTCCCGTCTTCGCCAATTTTTTGAGACTGGAGTGCCGAAAGTTATTCGGATATCGAGCCTCCTGACGGGCCTCGCCCCCCCGCCCGGCTTACCAGCGAAGTGTTCTCGCAACAAATCCAACCGCTGCTCACGAGCTTTTCAACATCCGCCGTAGGATCACGGATTGGCGTATCCCGCTGGTACGCGGGTCGGATTCGCGAAGGCTACCGCCCTCATCCACCGCACTGGCTGGCGCCGGCGGAACTAGTAGGGATTGTTCCGGGAGTGTCGAGTGGGTCCCTATACCCGTTCGGAGCGGCGAATCTTTCCTCCACGAAGTCTCACATTAACAAAAAGGGTTGATTATTCTCCCAAGAAACTGCGGCGGCAGAGCTAACATCTCTCCTGCGTCTCTGCATTGAACAGCCCATTCCAACAAGCTGCGATATTCCTCAAACTCAGAAATGTTCCCCAGCCACACCGCGCCGGATGAACTCGTGATGACAACCACATTTGGTAGATCACATGGTCCGACACAACCACTGATTGTCAGTTGGACCCGTTTCAGCAGCCCGCGTTTCCGCCATTCACTCTTGAGCCATTCGACGGGAACCTTGGGCAAACCCCGCTCCGTATTGCCGCAACAGCACCCTCGACAAATCGAAATTTGTCCGACCACCAGGCGCTTCGTCTTGAGAGGGCAGTCTTTCTGTTCGTTCACAATGCTGGACCAGTATTTCAGCTCGTGGATTCACTGCCTAATTTCGGCACTCCGCGGCAACAATCTCGTGGAATTAAGAATGAATGCCATCTCCGAGCTAACGTGGATGAAGGCTGCCAGCAATGGATTTAGAAAGCCGAAAGCCGCCATTCCTACCCCTATGCTGTCCACCACGAGAGTGCCCACGAAGTTCTGCATGATGATGCCGCGACAGCGACGCGCAATCCGCAACGTTTCGACAAGCTTGGAGAGATCGCTTCCAATCAGGATGACGTCGGCGCTCTCCCTGGCCACGTCGGTGCCTGAACCCATGGCGATTCCAACATTTGCTTCCACCAGGGCCGGAGCGTCGTTGATGCCGTCTCCAACCATGGCGACTTTGCGATTCTTCCCGCGAAGCTCGCCCACCCATTTGGCCTTCTGATCGGGTAACAGATCTCCCACTGCTTCGTCGACACCGAGATCACGCCCTACTATCGCAGTTACTCCTTGTGCGTCTCCGCTTAGAAGAATTGTTTTCATGCCCATCGCTCGCATTGCCGCCACTGCACTCTTCGCTTCGGGACGCAGCACATCTGCAATACTAATCGTGCCCAACATCTGCCCACCCCGAGCTACATGAACTTCCGAGACCCCGCCTTGGCCATTGCCATTGAGAGGCAAAATCCCTTTCACGGCATGCTCCATCAGCAGCATCCGGCTGCCGACCAGAATCTCCTCGCCGCCGTACGTTACTCGGACACCTCTTCCGGGTGTGTAATAGAATTCCTCCGGCTCGGTGACAGGAACCGCCAGTTCACCGGCCCGTGCGATGATCGCCTTGGCGAGGGGATGTTCGGACTTGCATTCGGCGATGCTGGCGGCAGCGATGATGTCGCGCAAGGTGAAGCCACCGCACGAAACGATCTCCCGAATTTGGGGAGTTCCAAAGGTCAATGTTCCGGTCTTATCCAATAGGACGGTGTCGACTGCAGCTAGCGTTTCCAGGTAAAGGCCGCCTTTAACCATCGCCCCTAGACGCGCGGCGCGGCCAATCGCGCCGAGAATCGCGAGAGGAGTTCCTGCAGCAATTCCACAAGCCCCCGCAACGATGACGACAGAGATCGTTGACTTCACGTTATGGGTGATGACGAAGGTAAGGAACGCAGCCCCCAAAGCGAAATAGACCAAGTATCCCGCTAAGCGATCCGCCGTTTTCTGAATGGGAGCTCGCGATTTCTCGGCCCGCTCGACCGCTTCGATGATTTTTCCGAACGTCGTATCGCGGCCTAGCTTTCGCGCTTCGACTTCCAAGACTCCTGACTGGTTGATGGTTCCCGCGTAGACCGCATCTCCGGGCGACTTCTCAACCGGCATCGCCTCGCCTGTGATCGCCGCCTGCTCCACAAAAGATTGCCCGCCGAGTACGAGGCCATCCACGGGGATACGGCCACCCGGCTTCACAATTACGGCGTCACCGAGTTGGAGATCGTCGGCGGCGATTTCAACTACTTCCTTATTACGACGGACGGAAACGGTTCTGGGCAAGAAATCAATCAGATCCTGGATTGCCCGGCGACCCCGTCCGACCGTGAGTCCCTCCAAAACCTCGGCCGCGAGTACGAACCCTGTAATAACGAGCGCGGTAAAGAACTCCCCGATCGCCAATGCTGAAATGAGGGCAATCGTCATCGAGAGTTCCATCGTCATCTTTCGTTCGACGATGTTCTCGACGGCTTCCTTGAAGATTGGGTATCCCCCGATCAGCGTAGCCGCGATGCCAATGATACTGAAGCGCGGAAACGGCTCCCAGAGTCGAAACCAGACTGCAGCCGCCGCCAAGGTCACGAATGCAATGCGAACCAGTTCAACGCATTCGAATCGGTGCTCGTGCTCGGGGCTGTGGTCTCCCGAGGCGTGGGTTTCCGCCTTACTGCTTGGAGAGAGCGAGGAAGTCGCCACATTGTTTTTTTCGACCTTGTCGTTGACCAGGGGGCGAGCGCTCATACGATTGGTTTGTTCCGCCGGGCTGCGGCTTGTCACTTCAGGTAAGACTTGACCATGTCGATCACTTCATCCGCAGCAGCCACTTGCCCGGAAGTAGGGCGTTGTTTCCCGTTGAGCACGTGACTTCGGATGTGACCTTCCAAAAGCTCGGCCATCAGGCTGTTCATGGCGCCTCGGGCTGCGCTCATTACTTGCAGAACTTCGGAGCAATCGCGCTCCTCGTCAAGCGCCCGCACCAGGGCTTCTACTTGTCCCCTGATGCGCTTGGCTCTGAGAAGGAGGTTTTGCTTTTCTTTGATTGTGTGGCTCATGGATTTATTGTCACCTTTCGACTATACCATACGGGGTATTGTATGGTCAGGTTTGTTTAGTCACGCATAATGCGTCAAATCCGCCCCGCCCTTGTTTCAGGTCGGGTTAGGACTCAGACAATGCCTTGCGCCTCCGCTCACCTCTTCGAATCGTGACGAGGGCGAAAACGGTGGTCCGGCCAATATCCGTGCAATGGGGCTGTGTGCGCTGTTGTGTGCGCTATACAGTACCCGGTACGGTATTTGCTTTTTGTCGCCGGTTTTGATATAGCTCAACACATCGGTTCGTGGGGTATCAGCGGTGCGTTCGATCTCGAAGCGGATAGCTTGCCTGTTGGTCTTGCTGACATTCTGGTCGGCAACAGCATCCGCTGCGCATCAGCATTCGAGCGCGGTCGAGTCGGCAAAGTGCTCAGTCTGTGCCGCTGCCCAATCAGCGGCGCGAAAGGCAACGCGCCATCTTTTTCGCCTTTGAAGGAATATAGGATCTTCTCCGTCCAAGTTCCCCTTCTTTTTGCCCTTCGTTACAGGACTCAGCCTGTAAAACGGTTCCCGAGTTCTTGGTCCCGCCCGCTTGGGTCGTTCCGTAAAGGTTCCCGGCCTTGTCGATGGGAGGATCGAACGGCGAGGGCGTTGTGTTCGAAGTGACGCCGTAGTATCGCCAAGAATGGGGCTGAATCGCATCAGGGCAGGGCATTCCAAGACTCAGACTGAGGGCAAGTTCACTTCGCCATAAACCCGCCCGGAAAAGATCAACCTGGAAAAAGTGCTGGCGTCACTGGCTACGCCTTGCTCAAACTGCGGATACCAGATTCCACCGGCGGAAGTGGCTTCGCGACAATTCCACTCAAGTGCACTGCCCGAAGTGCGGAGTCGCGTTTACCACAAGCGCTTCGGCCTGAATCGCAAAACCGTGTACAGGCCGGGTTATTATGGGACACATTCCCCGATGCTATGATCCGGCGGAAGATGGCTGCGGCGAACCAACTATCTTTAAGGTTGAGATGAAATCCAGAAAAAGGGGCGTCAGCGCTCCCTTGCCGCCTGCGTAATCGAAAAAACCACCCGTAATAGTTTCATACAACCCGGTGCGCTGAATCCTCGTCAAAATCGCCGAGAGTTGTTCCGGCTCGATGCCGACAACTTCTTTCACTTCGGCTTGAAACGATCCCCACACTGCAACAGCACGCTGGAGCGGGTTACGGCCCTCCAACGGATTTGCAAGTTCATATTTATGCAGGATCACTAAAACTTGAAACTCCCTCACGCTTAGCTCATCCAGAATCGAAAGGTACTCCTCAAACTGATCAATGGATTGGAAATGTCCGCCTTCGTAATACGTAGAAAACATTTCAGCAAAGGCCCGAATTTTGGTCTCGTTTACCGTGTCCTGCACGCGTCGAGCTGTCGCAATTAGACCTTCGAGGTACTCCCGCTGACGAAGCCTCTCTTCTGACGGGTCAATATTGAGTGCTACCAACTCTCTCACGAAAATATCCGCCCGACGCTTCCAAATCTCATATACGCCCCTTCCCAAAGCTGTCAAGACGCCAACCGTGGGTTCTGCTTTGATCAACAGAAGGAATGGAATGGCGCGCTCGTGCCAGGACATCCCTTTGTCGAATAAAGTCATTTCACTTTGCTCAGACATTGCACACACCCCAAAGGAAAATTGTATTCCAATCGGTCCGAAGATTCTCCACATCCCGACGGCGTGAAAACGCTGCCAGCGGGGGCTGGAATCGAAAGGGCGGGGCATCCTGATGCGAGTTGCTGCGATCCTTCCTATTTCTGGCGCATCAAAGGACTGTGGGGAAAGGACAATCGGGCGATGAAGCATACTCTTTCGTTTCCTAAGCGCACTTTGGAATGGCCGAGAGTTGGACTTGATATCGGTGTGTGTGAAGATGGCACCGATTACACCGGCTTTACCGTTTACGGGATGCCTCCCGACGGCGAGCCTCGTCACTTTGAAATCCGAGAACCAGACGGAATGGATTCGTAAACTCACAAGAATTCAGCCGCTACCCGGTGGTGTGTCCGCCTTGTGCTTTCGCGTGGAGGTGGCGTAGACTCGCCGTCGTGAAACCACTGTCATGGGCTGCGGTCGGCCTTGTTACTGTCTTGGCTATGTTTGCGCAATGGGTCACGGGCAACCCGTATGACATCGGCGGTGCATTTGGACGATCACTCGCTGTCCTACTGATCGCGTTTCTAATCGCTTACCTAGTCCGGGGACGTAAGAGAAACTGGGATTCATTTGCACGTTGGTACTTTTGGCTGGTACTAGGTCTTCTGGTTTTATCCAGCGCTCGCCCAACATCTTGAGGACACTTAGGGGTCAGGGCCGGAGAATCACCTATGGTTTTCGAGCCTGCTCCCGAGCAGCCGCCTCAAGTTTTCCAAGCCGGCCTATCAGTTCTTCGGTTTTATTGTACTGGGCATTCATTCGCTGTTCCAGCGCTTTTATTTTGTCCCTAAACTCACCCAGATATGCGTCAACTTGATCCATCGTAAGTTTTGTCATGAGTCACCTCAGTTAATCCGACAAAATTTTGTACTTTACTTCGTCAGCAAAACGAGAAGACTGGGCTGCATTGTCGTGACATTCCTGCCCCTTCTTCCTCGCCCAATCTTGCAAGAGGGTCACATCTTTTTGCTTCATTGCAAATTGCCGGTCGTGTTGGTCTAGCTTCGAGATCAGCTCGGCGAGCTTGAATTCGTCGGGTTTGTCCAGTAGTCCTAATTGCCAGCACGCTCCGGCACATTACGCGAGAGGGCAAGAAGATTGATCTTCGTTTTCCCAGCCTTGCGAGGGTTGCTAGGCTGATCCGGCGCGCGTCGAAGACATACGGCGCAAGTGCGATCGCCGGTCCGGGATCGAACGAGTACTATTCAGGATAACTTTCCTTAACCCGAAATCCCCGCTCGCCCGCGCCCCGGCCCATCACAACACGCGCCGCCTCGCCCCGCTTGCCCCCTTTTGCTGGGACACTCGGACGGCCCGGCCATTCAGCACGTATTCTATAACGATATATTTGTCCGTTCCTGGACCCTCGAAATTTGTCAACTGTTGCGCATGTGCGAGAGTGATGCCGCTCTGGCCAGCATGAATACCGGCGATTCGCGATCACGCGCGACGTGCGGGTGGGTCATTTTTTCCGGGCCATGTAGCTAACCCCCCAAACGCTTTGACCCTACTTTTCCACGTCTGTAAGATCACCCCGCTCCGTTGCGAATGCAGGATGATACCGCCTCCCGGTAGCAACCTCGGGTTCGCGTCCCCTGCGTATTTTCAATTTCTCAGAGACTTTCCGAGGGTCAATCTGGGGCCATTTGGGTCCAATGTTGGCTCGCATATTTCAAGAGATCCTGATCCTCGCTTCCTATAAGCCCGTTTCTGGCCAATCAATCAATAGACCGTTGATAGTTCGGTGGCCATAAGCGCGTCTATGTGGTGAAACTTCCTTACAAGCGGACTTCTGGCCCCGAATCGTTTTCTGAGTACCGTTCGGACAGGACAAGTGAGAGGAGTTGCCGATGATCCCACGCTCTGGCGAAAAATGGAACGAGGAACGAGCGCCTCTTCCTTCCTACTTTTTCCTCGCGCTGCTCGTTTCGCGTGCCTTTGCGACCAAGGCGTCGAATCGAGAGTCACTCTGAAGAGACTTCAATTCAGGATCAGCTGAAAGTCCTCCCGGCGAGATGAGGCCGTTTTCGATGGCATGGTTCAGGTTAGCGAAGGCTTCGTCCGGCCGACCTCGCGCAGCCTCAGCGCAGGCAAAGTTGTACCACGCCTCGGCCACTGTGGCCGGCTGATCAGTTTTCTCGGCTGTCTCGATTACATCGCGAAACATTTTCTCTGAATCGGCATAACGTCCCTCGCGGCTGAGGCTCAGCGCCTCCATTTCCATGCTCTGCAACGTGGAGGTGTGGGTTGGGCCCAGCACGCGGGTCTTGATCTCGATAATTTGGCTCTGCAGCTTGTCGGCTTCGGCGTAATGGCCTTCCTTCATCATGGTGACAGCCAGCATCATCATTGCCCTGAGGGTTTGGGGATGTTCCGGCCCAAGTACGCGACGCTGAGCGGCAATCACGTCGGAATACAGCTTTTCAGCTTCTGGGAAGCGGCCCTCCTCTTCGAGATTCTCAGCCGCGTGGGACATCGAAAGCAGGGTCGCTGGATGGTCCGGCCCCAGAGTTCGCTTCTGCGCCGCGATCAGTTCGCCATAGATCTGATCTGCTTCTGCATAGCGGCCCTGCGGCGTGAGAACCTCCGCCAGTTCGTTCAAAGTGCCCAGGGTTTGAGGATCATCGGGGCCAAGTACTTTGCGCTCTGCGTTCAGTGTCTGGCGGAACAGGCCTTCAGCATCGGCGTGACGGGCTTCATTGGTATAAGCATAACCGAGGCGATCCATAGACACCAAAGTGTCAGGATCATTGGGGCCGAGAACCTGGCGCTGGGCCTCGATTGTGCTTTGCAACAACTTCTCCGCCTCTGGCAAATGCCCTTGGGCGCGGAGGAGCTGGGCCAGATAACTTTCGCTTGCCAGTGTTTCCCGGTTTCGTTCTCCGAACAATGACTTTTGAATATCCCGCGCGTGTTCTACCAAATCTTGCGCGCGGCCATACAAGCCGAGGCCGCCATACGTCTGCGCCATGGTTACCATCAATTGGGCCTGGAGCTCTGGGTCCTTGCGCAGGCCGGTGTCGATGTCTTTGGAGGATCTATCCAGAATCTCGCGCGCTGTGACTGCGCTGCCGCGCGCCTCGCTGGGGTTCGATACCTTGAACATGCCAGTCATAAACTTCGTGACGCGGTCCGCGCGGTCACGCTCGCGGGTAATCCATCGCAACTGGATCGCCTGCATCACTCCGAACGCGATCAGCAGCAGCGCCGCAGCGGTGGCAGCAGCCACTCCGAATTTGTGGCGCTGAACGTATTTCCTTGCGCGGTAGGCCAGGCTCGCGGGCCGCGCAACGACAGGTTCGTTGCGCAAATAGCGGCCAATATCGGCCGCCAGTTCCGCAGGCGAGCCATACCTGCGGGCGCGGTCTCTCTCCAGAGCTTTCAAGGTGATCCAGTCCAGATCGCCGCGGAGCATGTTCGCTAGTTGCCGTGGATCCGTGCTGCGTTTGTCCGCGATGGCTGCAGCCGCCGGGTTGTTGCTGAGTCTTGTGCTCGGACTCGTCGGTTCGTCTTCGTGCACCTGCCGCAGAACTTCATGAAAGGGTTTGCTCTCCCACTGCTGTGTATCCTGCGCCATCACACCTATAAGCAGTTCGTAGAGCACCACGCCGAGCGCATAGACGTCGGATCGGGTATCTACATCTGCCACGAGCGGATCCATCTGCTCCGGGCTCATGTATCCCGGCGTACCCACCAATCCTCCGGCGCGCGTCACCAGCGTCCCGCCCGGTGCTTGCTGAGAGATCGCTTTGGCCAATCCAAAGTCGATAATGCGCGGCACTGGCTTGCCATCCACCTCAACCACCAGGATGTTGCTAGGTTTCAGGTCGCGGTGGATGATTGCTTTTTGATGCGCGTGTTGCACGCCTTCACATACTTTTGTGAAAATAAGCAGGCGCTCGCCGGCAGAGAGGCGCTTCTCGTCGCAGTATTGCGTGATGGGCAAGCCCGGCACATATTCCATGGCGAAGTACGGTTGACCGTCCGCCGTGGAGCCCGCGTCGAAAACCTTGGCGATGGCAGGGTGATCCATGATCGCCAGCGCCTGCCGCTCCAGATCGAAGCGCACCAGCGCGGATTTGTCGTAGCGGAGCGCTTTGACGATCTTCAGAGCAACCTGCCGCTTCACGGGAGCGGACTGTTCCGCCAACCATACCTGCCCCATCCCGCCCTCCCCCAATTTCCTGATCAGCCGATAGGGCCCAATCGAACCCAGGTTGGGCGCGGGAGGTTCCACTGGAGCAGCGTGTGGGCCGGAAGCGGGCTTAGCATCGGGACTGGCGCCTGCGTTGTGCGGAGTTGACTTGGGTCCCGGGTCGCTCACGCGTGCTTCTTTGAAAGGAGATGCAAATCGACGGTAAGTTTAGCACCCATGGGTAGTGGTGCAGTTCGGCAATTTTCAAACTGCACAACTACCTCAAAGCGACGTAGATTGCTACGATCATCGATTTACTTTACCTTATCATGCGGGGCATCAGATGACGATGAAACACCGTGACGGAATGTTTGCTCCCGGCATTAAATTGGAACATTACCAAATCATTTCTATGCTGGGAGCTGGCGGGATGGGTGAAGTTTACCTTGCCCAGGACCTGCGGCTCGGTCGCAAGGTTGCGCTCAAAATTCTTCTCCCGGAACTGACTCGTGACGAACGTGATTTGCGGCGTTTTGAGCACGAAGCGCACACGACCTCAGGGCTGAACCACCCCAACATTCTTACTATTTACGAATTCGGACAAGCTGAGGGGCTGCGTTTTATTGTTTCCGAATATGTCGAAGGGTTAACTCTTCGCTACAAAATGGCAAGCGGCAGGATGGAGCGTAATACTGCGATTGACGTTGCCATCCAGATTGCCAGCGCTCTGGCTGCCGCTCATGCCTGTGGAATTGTTCATCGCGACATCAAGCCCGACAATGTGATCGTTCGAGCGGATGGCATCGTTAAAGTGCTCGATTTCGGAATCGCCAAGCTCGGCCATAGGGCAGGCGACCAGACGATTGGAACAGGATCAACGGTTACCTCCTCGGCCAGCACACCGGGAATGGTTGTGGGCACGGCCAAGTATATGTCGCCGGAGCAGGCTCGCGGAGTTGAAGTAGATGCACGCAGCGATATTTTCAGCCTGGGATCAGTGATGTATGAGATGGTCACCGGTAGGGCGGCGTTTGACGGTGTGACGGCGAGTGATGTGATGGCTGAGATTCTGAAAGTTGAGCCGCCGGCGCCAGTAGATTTTGCCCCGGACGTGCCGCGGGAAATCGAACGCATCATCGGCAAAGCGCTCCGCAAGGACCGCGAGACCCGCTTCCAGTCGGTGGGAGATCTTTTGATCGACCTGCAGGACTTCAAGAAGGAGGCGGAGTTTCAAGCCAAGCTGCATCGGTCGACTGGGGGGCAAGCGGCGAGGACGGGATCGGCTAGCGGAACACGGGCGCGAGCCACCCCTGCTCTCACCGGCCGCCTGACATCTTCTTCGACAACATCTTCTCCGAGAACATGGCCAAGAATCTGGCTGTGGCCATTGGCGGTATTGTTGGTTGCAATTGCTACCATCGGCTACTTCTATGCCAGGAGAACGACTCTACCCACCTTGGCGCGGCCGCGCAGCTTGGCAATTCTTCCATTCCGAAATCTTAAGCAGGATCCGGAAACCGATTTCCTCGGATTCTCGCTGGCGGATGCGATCATCACCAAACTTGGATATGTCAATGCTCTGACGATTCGTCCCTCATCCTCGATCGACAAGTATCGCAATCAGATCATCGACCCTAAGAAAGTTGCCGCGGACTTGGACGTGGATACGCTGCTTACGGGCAGCTTCATTAAAGATGGCGATGACCTGAGGATCACCGCCCAACTCATCGATGTAAAGCCGGACAGAATTCTGTGGCGAGAGGCCATCGATGTGAAGTACGACAAACTGCTGACGGTTCAAGACCGAGTGTCGCAGCAGATCATTAAGGAGTTGGAGCTGAACCTGTCGCCCAGAGAAGCTGAAAATCTCAAGCCCGAGAAAACGATCAGTACCGCCGCTTACGAATACTACCTGCGCGGAATCGACCTCTACTCGCTGAATGAGTTCGGAGCGGCGATCGAAATGTTAGAGAAGTCTACGGTGATTGAACCGAACTATGCGCCCTCGTGGGCGCATCTGGGGAGAGCATACACGACCAATGCGTCACTTCAGTTTGGGGGGCGCGAGGACTACGGCAAAGCGCAGGTTGACTATGAGAAGGCGATTGCATTAAATCCCGCGCTGGTCGAGCCACGAATCTATATGGCGAATCTGCTCACTGATACTGGCAGAGTGGAACAAGCCGTACCCTTGTTGCGATCGGTTCTGCAGGATAGTCCCAATAACGCTGAGGCGCACTGGGAGTTGGGTTATGCCTACCGGTTTGCCGGGATGTTGAAGGAATCGGTGGCGGAGTGCGAAAAAGCGCGTCAAATCGACCCTTTGGTCAAAATCAACAGCTCAGCGATGAACAGCTACCTTTACCTGGGCGAATATGAGAAATTTCTGCGTAGCCTGCCGGCTAACGATTCTGTTTACATCAACTTCTACCGAGGCTTTGGCGAATACTACCTCAACAATCACGACCAGGCTGCCCAGGAGTTTGATCGCGCCTTTGACAAGGATCCTTCGTTGCTTCCGGCAAATGTAGGAAAAGCTCTCAGCCACTCAATCAGGCACGACAACGCCGGTGGTTTAAAACTGCTACAGCAAACGCAAAGCAAGATCGAAGAACGCGGCGTTAGCGACGCTGAGGGTATATACAAGGTCGCTCAAGCTTATGCTGTTTTGGGAGACACGGTTTCCGCCTTGCGCATGCTGCGTCTTAGCATCGAGAGTGGATTCTTTTGCTACCCCTACTTCGTGCGCGATCCGTTGCTGCAAAGTCTGCGCGCCGCACCGGAATTTCAGACGCTGATGAGCCAGGCCCTGCATCGGCATCAGGAGTTTAAAAACGCTTTTTTTAACGACCAGCTGGGTACGACTTAGAGGCCCGTCACTCCCGTTTAGTCGGCCAACTGGAAGTTATCCAGAAACGGGCTTCGAGGAAGTTGGCCAGATTGGTAACGGGAAGTCGGCATCTCGTCTGGAAATCAAGCACTGAAGAGATGGGCGTTTATCGTTACCTATGTGGTGAAACTTCCTACAAGCCGATTTCTGGGGATCAATATCGGGAACGTAAGCCGTGGAACTTCGTTCCGAAATATTGACCGACGAGTTCGCTGACAATCATATGTTCTGATGTGCTAGGAGAAAGCAAGCGCTTAGCCGACAAGCTCCTAGATCGGAAAGTTCGCTTCTCTGGCTCAAACTCTTAAGCGACATAGCAAACGATGATTCAATCCCGCCGATTCTGCGACTGGGCGACGGGCAAATGCCATTCTCGGTATATCGCCATGACTCGCAGCCAGAAGCAAAGTAGTGCGCCCACCGTCAACACCACAAAGGCCGGGTAATGCAATTCATATCCGATCACCACTACGCCGCCAGCGGCTAGCGCAGCAACTGCATAAATATCCGCCTCAAGCACCGTCGGCGTTTGGTTGACAAGCACATCGCGCAATATGCCACCACCAATCCCGGTTAGCACTCCCATAAACATCGCCATCACCGGATTGAGTCCCGCGATAAGCGCCTTTTGTGTGCCGGCGACGGCAAACAGGCCGAGTCCCGCGGCGTCGAATAACAACACCAGCCTGCGACGTTTATCGATGTTGGGATACCAGAAGAACGTCACCAATCCTGCCAGAAGAGAGACCCCGAGATAGCGCCAGTCGCTGATGGCCGCTGGTGGCACCGCGCCAATCAGCACATCTCGTGTGATCCCACCGGCATTACCGGCCGCGAACGAGAGTGCCATTAGACCGAACAGATCGAAACGGCTTTTGACACCCGCTGCCGCACCGCTGAGTGCGAAAACGAATGTGCCAAGCAGATCCACTGCATCCAGGAAGGGACCCGCTAGTTGATGCCCGTGCATCAGGATGCTGTTCACGAGGCCAACCATGCATACGCCGCAACAACCAGGGCCTTCACACCGGTCTCCAGAGTTGGGTGGATCACCGGTGCAAAGCGCGGATTGTGGTTGGTCGGTAGCGAATTGAGCGTGCCATCCTTCTTCGCCTTGTCATATACGTCAGGATCGTCACCGCCAAAGAACCAAAACACCGCCGGAACATGCCACTCCGCCCCAAAGCATCCGAAATCCTCGCTCGCCATCGTAGGTTTAGTTTGCTCTACAGAGCTGTCAGGGAAGTTTTGGCGAAACGCGTCAACGACCTTCTCTGTCGCATCGACATCGTTTGTTACCAATGAATAGCGGTCCAGTGGAGTGATCTCCGGTACCCTCGGCGCACCCGAAGCTGCTGCTTCGGCATTCACAATTCGTTCAATCGCTGCAAGCACATGTTTGCGGACCCCCTCATCAAAGGTGCGCACGTTTAACTTGATAATCGCCTCGTCAGGAATAACATTCTCTTTCGTGCCCGCCTGCAGCGCCCCAATCGTCACCACAGCGGAATCTGTCGGAGCGACTTCTCGCGAGACGATGGTTTGAAGCCTCATGACGGTGGAGGCGGCCATGACAACAGGGTCAATGCTCGCTTCTGGCATTGAGCCATGCGCACCACGCCCAAACAAGCGAATTTGCAGGCTGTCAGCAGCGGAGGTCACAACTCCTGTACGCCAATCGAGGCGCCCAGACGGCAAGCTCATGACGTGTTGCCCGAGTACGACATCGGGCTTCGTAAAACGTTTGAAGAGCCCGTCGTCAATCATGGCTTGAGCGCCCTGTGCCGTCTCCTCCCCTGGTTGAAAGACTGGCATCAACGTTCCATGCCAGCTATCGCGGCTCTTGGAAAACAGCGAGGTCGCCCCAATCAAGCAGGCCACGTGCATGTCGTGCCCGCAGGAGTGTGCCACTGGCACAGTCTTGCCATCAGCGCCTGTCGCTGTAACCGTACTCGCATAGGGGAGACCAGTATCTTCCTTGATGGGCAACGCATCCATGTCAGCGCGCAGCATTATGGTTGGGCCGTCTCCGTTGCGCAATATACCGACAACTCCCGTCTTGCCGACTCCTGTGGTGACCTCAAAGCCGTTGGCCTTAAGATGATCCGCAGCAATCTGAGCGGTTCGTGTCTCGTGCATCGACAATTCGGGGTGGGCATGGATGTCTTTGTAGACAGCCACTAGTTCTGGAAGCAACGTGGCAAGACTTCCAAGGATCTCTGACGGCTTGGTCTCGCTCATGAAGTTAGTCTCCTTAAGTCAAATCGCCACAACATGAGTCGGGTCGCGGGCTAGCGACAACTGCTGTTGCTAGCGTTGGGAATTGCTAGGAACGTAATGCTGGCGGGCGCGAAACTGATACGACCTGTGCGCGTTCGCTGACCCACGAATTCTGGAACGTCGCTATCGCTGTTCAGTTCAAGCGTCTTCCCGTTGAGCTGCACTGCTCTGTCTTGAAGTTGGTTAGCAGTCAGTGTGTAGCGTTGTGCCTCAGGGATCAATGTGAATTCATGGACTTGCTGTCCGTCGGCATTGACGACCAGGAGTGCGACGCCGCCGGGATGGTTCCGTAGACAGTGCGCATAAACATAAAGATTCGATGTTGGTGATATCTGGGGATCGAGAACCGTCACACCCATGAGGCGTCGCCAAAGCAAAGCAGCCCAGTAATTCGGACGTGGTGCGAATGTATTTTCGTCTAACAAGCCATAGTCGCTTGATGCCAGTGTGTTGTGCATAATCACCTTCACGCCACGCTGCGCGAGGCTTGCATGTTGAACAAGATATCGGAAGGTGTCCAGAAAAGTCGACGCCCAGGGGTTTCCACCGCAGGCTGCATCGGCGGTTTCCGTAATCCAGAGTGATTTGGCCGGTTCGAACTTGTCTCTAAGGTCCGCGTAGAATGTGCCAATCTTTTCCGGTCGCGAGAGCCAGTCTTGAGAAAGTGCCGCTGCTGCCGTTGTCTGTGATGATGCGCCCATGCTTGCACACCGCTGCGAAATAGCGGCATAGAGATGGTACGAAAAAACGTCGAATACCGGACCGGCTGCGTGGAGCAGGTCTTCGGATTTCAACACTCCGCCAGCCATTGGTATCGCGAACGGTCCCTCGCCAACTGAACCTGGTCCGAGAAATAGTGCATCGGGCGCTGTTTTCCGAAGGAACGAACGGAACACCTCGACATCTCGGCCATAGCTTGCGGCATCGTATCCTTTCGGTGCGCCGCCCATCGCTGCAAATGTCGGCTCATTCATGAATTCGCTTGCCGCGACTCGTCCTCCAACAGATTTTGTGTACTCAAACAATTCCCGAGCCTGCTCGGAGGTCCACACGCCTTGCGCATCACGGGGTCCTGGTCCGGTTGCCACGGACGTGACGATCTCGGCATTCACCACATGAGAAAAATCAATGACACCTTTCCATTCCTGTCGCGTTAGGACTCCGCTGAAACCCGATGGCGCATTTGCTGGGGCGGCATTTTCCGAATCCTGAAAATAAGCGCTATTGGCCCATGTACCGCTGACTCGCACATATGCGGGGCTTAACGCCGCTGCCAATTTTCGCAATCGCGAATTTGAAAGATCAATGGGCGCTCGATACTGATAGAGGTTCGGATCTATGCCTGCCGGAGCGAAACCCGCTTGGGAGGCGGACTCCTGCGCTTTACTTCCGTTCGTGGTGCTCCCGTATGGTTTCCAAAATCTTCCGCCGATGACCTCCACCATTTCAATGTTGTAGGACTGAAATCGTTCATCGACCGTGCCTATGGTTGGCATCTTGGCCGGATCAAGTGACGCAACCTGTGCCGGTAACCGTGTTGCTAGAAACACGACGGCCATTGTGCAGAAAGCTGCCGTTATGCGCATTCTCGAACCGTTGCTTCTCTTCATTCCATCACCTCCATCGGCGGCCGACAATTCATAGTTCGTCACGGCAAAGAGGCGTAAACTGCTCATGTACTTCCGATTTAACAGAAGCGGCTATGCATAATCTAAGGTCTCGGCCGCCGCCCATTTTTTTGGTCACGCATGTCTAGCCACAAAACAATTACCGTCTCAAAAAATGGACCTTACATCGTCTCCGGTTCGGTGTCACTCAGGCTTGAGACAATCGGAGTTAACGCCGCGGGCGAGTCAACTGAGTGGCTTGAGGGTAATGCTTTCCCGGCATCCGCGCAATATGCACTCTGCCGCTGCGGAAATTCGAACAAGAAACCGTTCTGCGACGGCACGCATGCCAGGATCGGTTTCGACGGGACCGAAACTTCCAGTCGAAAGCCCGTCATGGAGCAGGCGCAAGTGCTCGAAGGGCCGTCGATGCAACTCGCTGATGCCGAGGTCTTGTGCGCGTTCGCACGCTTCTGCGATCCAAACGGCCAGGTTTGGAATGAGGTGAAAGACACCGATGATCCCAAGGTGCGAGTGCAGTTTCTCCAGCAGGTGGGTAACTGCCCTTCCGGTCGATTGATCGCGGTTGACAAACATGACGGAGAATCAATCGAGCCGAAACTGCCACATTCAATCGGATTAGTTGAGGATCCGGCGCAGAAGTGTAGCGGTCCGTTGTGGGTTCGTGGAGGTATCGTGCTTGTCGGCGCCGATGGCCAGGCCTACGAAATTCGCAATCGCGTCACACTGTGCCGCTGCGGCAAGTCCGAGAACAAACCTTTCTGCAACGGAGCGCATGCAGCCGACCCCAAGTTTCGCGATGGACTAGTTTGAACCCAGAGCTTTCTCACTGGGAGGCTCGGCGGCGGAACAGTACTCGCATATGCCCAAGGGCGGCTTGACAGCCCCCATCTCAGAGAAGAGTAGGGCTCGGAAAACAGGCCTTCTACGAATCTTTTAGTGGCCTAAGCTAAGAGCTAGTCAGGTATAGAATGAAGCCCCGGCAGGCTGATGGCTAGCACGCGCTTAAGCACCCTGTCCGAGATTGTATTTTTGGAAGGATCACATGACACAGAACAATCTTGAGCTCATGCGAACACTCGACGATTCTTGGAACGCACAGGACTGGGATACGTTTGAAAAGCGGCATTCCAAGGACACCACCGTCTTTTGGCCTGGTCAGGCCGAGCCAACAAGAGGGCGCGACAATCACAAGGCGGAGTCCATCCAATTTTTCAAGACGTTCCCCGACAATCATCTGATTAATCATCCTTATAAAGTGGAGATTGCTCAGGGCGAACGGACGTGCACTGTGGCGGATTTCAGGGGAACGATGACAGGTCCGATGACGATGGCAGGCGGAACGGTGATCCAGCCTACGAACAAGAGTTTCCACGTGGATTTCTGTACCGTTGCGCGCTGGAACGAACAAGGTCAGATCGTGGAAGAGAATCTTTTTTACGATCTCGTGGGCATGCTCAAGCAAATAGGCCTGATGCCAAGCCAAGAGCAAAAGGCGGCGTAACGACGAGCGATCCAACAATGGCCAAGCGGATGCCAGCGTTGTTCATTGGGCACGGGAATCCGATGAATGCGCTGCTGGTGAACCCTTATACGCAGCGGTGGGCATCGATCGGCGCGACCCTGCCGAAGCCGAAGGCAATACTTTCGGTGTCGGCCCACTGGTACATCGAAGACGCAGCCGTCACCGTGAGCACCGCGCCGAGGACGATCCACGATTTCGGCGGCTTTCCGCGCGAGCTATATCAGGTGCAATATCCAGCGCCCGGTGATCCCGACCTCGCTGCGCGCGTCCAGAAATTGCTTGCTCATGTGCCGGTGCGTCGCGACGACCGCTGGGGTCTCGACCACGGTACTTGGTCGGTTCTGCGCCACGTCTATCCACAAGCCGATATTCCAGTGGTTCAACTCAGCATTGATGAAACGCAACCGCCCTCGTTCCACTACGAAGTCGGCAAGCGCCTGGCGCTCTTACGAGAAGAAGGCATTCTCATCCTCGGTAGCGGCAACATCGTGCACAACCTGCATGCCTATGCTTGGGGACGGCACGCACCGGAGCCGTACGATTGGGCGATCTCGTTTGAAACTCGAGTCCGCGAGCTGCTCCTCGCGGGAGAGTACAAGCCGCTCGTGAATTACGAGGATCAGCTCGGCAGTGAAGCGGAACTAGCAGTGCCCACGCCGGACCATTATGTGCCGCTGCTTTACGTTGCCGGCACTCGCACACGATCCGAGCCGCTCACATTTCCTGTTGAGGGCGTCGATGGCGGTTCGGTCTCGATGCTCGCAGTGCAAGTGGGCTGATCAAAACTGGGGAACACCCTGCCCGCAACGCGAAAGTGGTCCAGAAACGGGCTTGGAGGACATCAAAGGCGATCTCCGCGATGCCGACTTCTGGCCCGGATGACTTCCGGGTTGTCCGTTATCCGGGGAGACGCTCAGTTACGCAGTTAGCGCCCGCAATTGTGTGAGAGTTTCAGAAGGTTCAGAGCGGATGGTATAGTCCGCATTCACATCGGCAGTACGAATGATCCCTTGCTTATCGACCACGTACCGTGCAGGTATCGGTAGTCGGTATTCCGACTCATCGT
>Ga0181521_10003074_pt1 | contig 19785 bp, 15 predicted proteins | sample PEATcosm2014_Bin_32_FD_119764 | JGI IMG/M metagenome (GOLD analysis project Ga0181521, IMG submission 119764) | Peatland microbial communities from MTU Mesocosm Facility, Houghton, MI, USA - PEATcosm2014_Bin02_60_metaG | ecosystem: Environmental > Terrestrial > Soil > Wetlands > Peat | place... | reverse complement strand
CACGGATTCACGACCGCCTTCTGGTGGACGGCCGGACTCTTCGTGGCCGGAGCCATCATCTGCGGATCCCTGCTCCGCCGGGGCCCGCTGTACCGCCAGGCCAAAGCGCAGCCCGGCACCCCCGCCCAGCAGCCCCAGGCGGGCCCCTCCGTCCCCGCCTGAACGCGGTGTGGTACTTGCCCCCAATGGGCGCCTCAGATGCGCCCCCGGAAAGGGCGCAGAAGACGCGAACGCGCCTGTTAATGGAGCCTGGAGACGTGTCTGCGTTAGAGTCGCGGGATGCCGACCTTCCGGATCAAGGAAGCCGCGAACCTTCTCGGCGTCAGCGCTGACACCTTGCGCCGCTGGGCAGCCAGGTTCGCGCAGGAGCTGGCTGCCTCAGCTGATCAGGGGAGGGCAAGATCGTGGTGGCTCATTCGGTGCGGAATAGGTTCAGTGGTCTGATCAGCCGGGTTATCCGCGACACCGTGATGGCTCAGGTGGAGATCCAGGCCGGGCCGCACAGGTTCGTGTCGCTGCTCAGCCCCGAGCGTCAAGGCCACCGACCTTGAGGTGTACACCCCACTGAAACGCAGCGGGCCTGAGCGGTCGACGTGACCGGCGTGCGGCAGATGTGGGTACCGCAACTGCGTGCCGGTTCTGGTGCGGGCCAGTCGGCGTATCGACGCCGATGGGGCCGTGGGCTGTTGACCATTGCCTTATCACTGGTTATCATCAGTAGTCGTGAGACTCAGTGAGTGGGCGAAACGTGAGGGCGTGTCGTACATCACCGCTTGGCGGTGGTGGAACGAGGGCAAATTGCCCGTGCCCGCCCGCAAGGTCGGCAAGCTCATCCTGGTGGACGTGCCGGAACCGGATCAGGGCCGCACTGTCGTCTATGCCCGGGTCTCCTCCGCCGACCAGAAGCCCGATCTTGACGGCCAGATCGCGCGGGTCGTGGCCTGGTGCGGCGGCCAGCACCTGCCGGTGGACGGGACGGTCACCGAGATCGGGCCAGCGCTCAACGGGCGGCGGGAAAAGTTCCTCCGCCTGCTCGGGGACCAGGCGGTGACCACGATCGTGGTGGAGCACCGGGACCGGTTCGCCCGGTTCGGCGCCGAGTACGTTGAAGCGGCGCTCGCCGCGTCCGGCCGGCGACTCCTGGTGGCAAACCCCGCCGAGGCCGATGATGACCTGGTGCGGGACGTGACCGAGATCCTCACGTCGCTGTGCGCCCGCCTGTACGGGCGGCGGGCGGCAGCGGACCGGGCCGCCCGGGCGCTGGCCGCGATGGAGGCCAGCGGTGCCTAAATACCAGGCTCCTGCCGGGATGACCGTCCGCGGCTGGACGGTCACGCTGGAACCGTCCCCGGAGCAGGCGGCACAGTTCCGCCGGGACTGCGGCGCACGCCGGTTCGCGTACAACTGGGCGGCCGCGCAGATCAAGGAAGCGTTCAGCGCGGGCGAGCAGGCCGGCGAATACGACAACGCGGTGTGGTCCGCGTACAGCCTGCGGAAACGGTGGAACCAGGTCAAGAATGAGACCGCGCCGTGGTGGGCTGAGAACAGCAAGGAATCGTATGCGGGCGGCATCGCCGGCGCGGTGACCGCGCTGAAAAACTGGCACGACTCAAAAACCGGCAAACGCCAGGGACCGCGAGTCAGGTTTCCCCGGTTCAAGCGGAAGACAAAAGACCGGCTCCGCTGCACGTACACGACCGGTGCGCTCCGCGTTGAGGGGTCCCGGACGGTGGTCCTGCCTGGCGTGGGCCAGGTCCGGACGGCGGAGAACATCCGGGCGCTGTGGCGGCACACCCGCCGCGGCACCGCCCGGATCATGGCGGCCACCATCCGGGAGAAGGCCGGGCGGTGGGTGGTGTCGCTGCGGGTGGAGATCACCGCACGGCACCAGCCAGAACCGGGGACCGGCACAGTCGGCGTGGACGCCGGGATCGGTAACAATCTGCTGATCGTGATGCGCCCGGACGGGACCGTCGCGGAGAAGGTCCCCAACCCGAGGGCACTACGGGCGTCGCTCACGGATCTGCGCCGCGCGAACCGGGCACTAGCGCGGAAAACCGAAGGCTCACCGCGCTGGCGGAAAGCCAGGCGGAAGCTGGCCCGTACTCAGGCACGGGCTGCGAACATCCGTACCGGCACGATCCACAAGGCGACGACCCGCCTGGCGAAAACCCACGGTCAGGTGGTCATCGAGGATCTGGCGGTGCGGCAGCTCGTGCGCGGTATTCGGTCGCACCGCAAGTCCTGGGCGGACGCCGCGACCGGGGAGATGCGACGCCAGCTCACCTACAAGGCCGGCTGGTACGGCTGCGACTTGCGGGTCGCGGACCGCTGGTATCCCAGCTCGAAAACCTGCTCCATCTGCCAGCAGGTGAACAAGTCCCTCACCCTCGCGGACCGCAACTGGACCTGCTCCGGCTGCGGGACGGCACACGATCGGGACGAGAACGCCGGAATCAACCTAGCGAATTACCCGGCCAGTCAGGCCGAGGCGCTGAGCGACGGTAAGACCGCACCTGCGCGGCACGACGCGGTGAAGCGCGTGAACCACCTGCGAAAGGTGGCCTGAAATGAACGACTACATTTCAGGTGACGGAAGGCACGTCCCGAAGCGGTCGCTCCTACGGGGAGGGGGCGTGCACGCCGGGCGTATCGCTCTGGTCGTCCCGCGTCTCGGCGGAATCGGGCAGACGGGGCAGGACGATCGTGAACGTCGTCTGGCCCGGGCGGCTCTGGACGCTGACGGTGCCGTGGTGCGCGACAACCACGGCCCTGACGATGGCCAGGCCAAGCCCGGTGCTGCCGGCCGCGCGCGACCGGGAGGAGTCGCCGCGGGCGAAGCGCTCGAACAGTTCCGGCACCAGGTCGGGCGGGATTCCCTGGCCGTTGTCAGTAACACTCAGCCGGACCGCCGACAGCGGAGCCCCAGGATCCGGGCCGCTGGACGGCGGCGAGTTTCCGGCCGCCCCCGCCGTGGCGGCCGCCCCCGCCGTGGTGGCCGCCCCCGCGGTAGCCGCCCCCGCCGGAGCGGCCGGCCGAGCCGGAGCGGCCGGCCGAGCCGGAGCGGCCGGCCGAGCCGGAGCGGCCGCCCGAGCCGGAGCGGCGGGATTCGCCAGGGCGACTGGACTGTGATCCGGGGAGGACGCGAGCTCCGGTGAGCCGTCGGTGGCGGCCACGGCCACGGTGACGGTGGAGCCGGGTGGCGTGTGCTTGGCAGCGTTGCTGAGCAGGTTGCTCAGGACCTGGCGCAGCCGGAGTTCGTCGCCGCGCACCGTCAGCGGCTCGTCGGGAAGCTCAAGCTGCCACCGATGGGACCGGCTCGCGACCTGTGCGTCGCTGGTGGCTTCGATGGTCAGCCGGGTCAGGTCGACCGGTTCCTGCTCCAGCGGGCGCCCCGCGTCCAGGCGGGCCAGCAGCAGAAGCTCGTCCACCAGGACGCTCATCCGGGCCGATTCGGATTCCACCCGCTCAAGCGCGTGCGTGACGTCCTCGGGAACCGGGCCCCGGTGCCGCAGGGCCAGCTCGGCGTACCCGCGGATGGCAGCCAGCGGCGTCCGCAGTTCGTGGCTGGCGTCGGCGGCGAATCGGCGCAGCCGGGTCTCGCTCGCGGCCCGGCGCGCCAGAGCGGACTCCACGTGCTGGAGCATCCGGTTGAACGCGGCGCCGACCTGGCCGACCTCGGTTCGCGGGTCGTCGTCGGGAACACGGGCGGGCAGGCTGATGTCGGTGTCCAGCGGCAGCTCGGTGACCATGGTCGCGGTGGCCGCCACCCGCCGGAGCGGCCGCAGTGACAACCGCACCAGCCCGACGCCGCAGCCCGCCACCAGCAGCACCACGATGGCGAACACGGCCGCTTCGGCGATCTCCACGTTGCGCAGGGTGTCTTCCACGGTCCGCAGCGGAAGGCCGGTGTAGAGGACCGGGCCGCCGCCGTCCTGCTGGACCGCGGTCAGCTCATAGTCGCCGCCGAGCGACGGGAGATACCTCGTGTACGTCGGCACGGGCGGGGCCGGCGGGTCATTGTCCACCCCACCCCCCGGCCCCGGGCCGGGGGGTGGGGTGGACACGGGAAGGGTCTTGAGCGCGGCCTGGTCCTCCCGTGTCATGTTGCAATGTCCGCTGACGATCGTCGCCTCGGTGATGGTCCCGTTCTGGTTCCATGCGCCGAAGGTGCCGGCCGCCTGGCCCTGGATGCCGCCGAACCCCAGGCACGAGCCGGGGGAACGGTCGATATAGGCGGACGTGTGGTAGCGTCCGGGCTGCTCGGAGCCGTCGTTGTCCAGGCACGCGTCGTACTGCCGCTGCGTCGCAGCCTGCAGCGACTGGCTGAAGCTGGCCATCAGCGAGTTGCGGAGCACGGTGTAGGTCGCGACGCCGACAACGGCGCAGGTCACGATGACCAGCGCCACGAGGCTGGCGATGAGCCGCGCGGTGAGGCTGCCGCGGATCAGGGAGCGCCACGGCCGGGCGGCCCAGCCCGTCAGCCGGCCGGCCCGACCGCGCGGCCCAGCAGGCTCCCCGGTGGCCGTGCCGGGCCGCTGCGGAACCGGGGCGGCCGCGCCGGTGCCCGCGCCCCCGTCCATCAGGTGCCCGGCTTCAGCACGTAGCCGACGCCGCGGACGGTGTGAATCAACGGCGTCCTTCCGGCGTCGATCTTCTTGCGCAGGTAGCTGATGTACAGCTCCACGACGTGCGCCTGGCCGCCGAAGTCGTAGTTCCAGACCCGGTCCAGGATCTGCGCCTTGGACAGCACCCGGCGCGGGTTGCGCATGAGGAACCGGAGCAGCTCGAACTCGGTGGCGGTGAGCTCGATCAGCTCACCGGCCCGGCGGACTTCACGCGCGTCCTCGTCCATGGTCAGGTCGGCGACGGTCAGTGCGCCCTCGCTGTGGGTGCGGGTGAGATCGGCTCGCCGCAGCAGTCCCCGCAGGCGGGCCAGCACCTCCTCCAGGCTGAAGGGCTTGGTCACGTAATCGTCGCCGCCGGCGGTGATCCCGGCGATCCGGTCTTCGACGGCGTCCCGGGCGGTCAGGAACAGCACGCAGATGTCCGGTATCTCCGCCCGGAGCCTTCGGAGGACCTCGAGCCCGTCGAAGTCCGGCAGCATGATGTCGAGGATGACGGCATCCGGCTGGAACTCACGCGCGACGCTGACCGCGTCCGTCCCGGTTCCGGCGGTGCGGGTCTCCCAGCCCTCGTAACGCAGCACGCTGCCCAGCAGCTCGGCGAGGCTTGGCTCGTCGTCTACGACGAGCACACGGATCGCGCTGCCGTCAGGCCGCCGTGCACCGGCCTGCACCTTGGCGGCGGATGGGGTCTGCGGAGTATTCATGGCCATCCATAGTGAGATTGCTCGGCTGGATTCAGTATGCCGGGACGGGCGAGACCCGCCCGCGCGCGGGCGGCACAGCGTCTCTCTCTTCGCTTAACAATGCCTGACGGCGCGCAGGGCAACTTCAGCGCCCCTTATGAAATTCCTCTGAGCCGAGGCTCGATATCCCGCAGCGGACCCGGGCGCCGTCCGTAGGTCCGGGTGGATCCTTTCCGGGCGATGCTGACGCCCTTCAGCGGGAGCTGGCCTCGGCGGGCCAGCCGGCTACGGTTACCACCCCGCCGCTGACGTCGACCAGGCGGGCCGGCAGCCCGATCCCCGCCAGCCAGCCCGCCGCCTGGTCGCCGCGGACGATGGCTGCGGTACTGGCCGCGTTGGCGTCCGCGCAGGTCGCGGCGGTCACCGAAATCGTCCGCCAGACGGGGGCCGGCGGCAGGCCGGTGCGCGGATCCAGGATGTGGTGCAGGACGCTGCCGCCGCGCCGCCAGCGCCGGGCGGTGGTGCTCGAGGTTGCCAGCCCTCCGCTGGTGATCGCCACGACCGTGGACGGCCCGTCGGGAACCTCCTCTGGCCGTCCGGTGACGTCCTGCACGCGGATCCGCCACCCGGTGTCAGGGGCCGGCCCGGCGACGGCGATGTCACCGCCCAGCCCGACGAGCACGCCGCAGCCGAGATCGGCGGCGACGCGGGCCGCGGCGCGGTCGGCGGCCCACGCTTTGGCGGTCGCGCCGAGATCCAGGCGCGTTCCGGGCGGCATGGCCAGCGTGCGCGTGGCCGGATCCAGGCGCACCTGCCGCCATCCGGGTACTGCCCTGACGACGAGATTGAGGGCCGGGCCGTCCGGTGGGACGAGGCTAAAGTCGCGGTCGTAACCGGCCGCCACGATGGCTTCCCCGACCGTCGGGTCGACGTCGCCGTCGGTCAGTTCGGCCACGCGCAGGGCCACGGCCACGGCGCCGGCGAGCAGCGGGCTGAGCCGGACCGGCCGGCCGTCCGCGTGATCGAGCGCGACGAGTTCGGAATCGGCCCGGAAGCGGCTGCACGCCGCATCCAGGTCCGCCAGGTCGGCCTCGAGCATCGAGCGGGCCGCCCCGAGCACGGTGGGATCGGTTACCACGAGGTGCACCCAGCACCCGAGCGCTGTCCAGCCCGCGGACGCCGTGCCGTGGTCATCCACAGCCATGGCTGTCCCTGCTTCCTGCGGTCACGGCATCCATCGAATCGGCGTGGTCTGACCAGTCACTGGACGTTAGCTCTGAGCCGCCTCAACCGTCACCCGGCCGGGGCCCTCGCTCGGGGCCACCCGCCGCCGCCTCCGGCCAGCTTTCACCCGGGGTCGCCGCCCCGGCGCCCGCGCGTCAGTCTGCGGCAAGAAGACGGCCCAGCTTGGAGGCGGACGCGGACGGGCGCGCCCCGGCCTCCCGGAGCAGGTTTCCCGCCGCCTCCAGTACCGCGGGAGGCCCGGAAACGAGCTCGACCTCGATCTCGTGCCACCTCATCGGCCCGCCGGCCTCCTGCCCAGGGCGCAGCCGAGATGCGGTTACCTCGTCGTCGGCCACCTCGGCGAGCACGTCACCATCCGTAGTGGTCAGCCGGCGGACCGTTCGGCTGGTTTCCAGAAGCGCGATAGGGTGCAGTGCGGCACGGTCGGTGATGCCGGCCACCATGGCCTGCATCTGGGGCGGCACCGTATCGGTACCCTCGCTCAGCGGCAGGTGCAGCTCGCGCCTGGTCCCGGGGCGTACCGGCAGCTTGAGGTGCCAGGCCTGGTCGGTTCCGCCGGTGCGCCGCCGGAGCGTGACACGGCTGGCGGCCAGCCGGAGATCCCCGGTGTCGAAGTACGTGGCGGACAGCTCGTAGCGCTCCGGTCCCGCGACGGAGCACCCTGGCAACGCGCCGAAGTCGGGCATCGTGAAGCCCGGATCCGCGTCGTACTTCTGCTCGGTTTCCAGATGGCTCGTCGGTCCGGTGTCCATGGCTCCAACCTAGGCGAGGGCGCCGGGAAAATAGCCGGGGGCGCCGGGTAAATCAGGCGGGCCGCACGACGAACGTGGTGTGCGGCCGCTGGATGACGGCTCCCCCCGGAAGGAGCGGCTCACCCCCGGCGCGGGGATAGGCGCTGATGCGGAAGTCTTCGGCCTCCGGGCGTCCCGCCATCGCCCAGGCCTGGACCGCACTGACCAGCTCCGCGGCCAGGTCCGCACCGGCTGGGCCGTATCCGAGCACGCTGAGCTGGAAGACCGAGGTGGCCGCCGGGCGGCGCCGCCGCCCGGGATCGGGCCGCCCCCCGATCGGGTCAGCCTGTTCCCCAGGGCCGCCCTGCCCCCCAGGGCCGCCCTGCCCCCCAGGGCCGCCCTGCCCCCCAGGGCCGCCTACGCCTTGCCGATCAGCGCGGCCGGGCCCCGGAAAGGGCCGCGTATCAGGCCGGGCCAGGACGGCGAATCCACCGTCTGCGAAGATCCCCGCGGTGATGCGCCGGTCCGCCATGAACGCGACCGCCCGGGCCAGTCCGCCGGGGGCCTGCGCCGATTCGCTGAGCAGCCCCCAGCGCGGCTCGTTCAGGGCCAGCCAGAACCCCAGCCCGTCGAACAGCTGCGCCGGTCCGGCGGTGACCCTGGTGGCGCGCTCGGCGGCCGGGTCGTCGAGCTCAGCCAGCGCGCGGGCGACGGCGGTGATGTCGGCGTCCCGGCCGTCCGGGAGGGTGAGAGCCAGTTCCTGGGCATCGTGGGTCACCCGGGTCCGTTCGGGACCGGCGAGCACCCCCCGCATGCGCATGAACCCGCACGGCACCACCGAACGGCTCTGCCAGGCCTCGCCATCCCATTCGAACGCCACCGAGCGCTGGGATCCCCGCAGGTCGAGCGGGACGACGATCCGTCCGCCGGGGGCGAGCTGGTCGAGCCAGGCGGGAGCGAGGTCGCTGACCCCGACCGTCGCGATCACCCGGTCGTACGGGGCCCCGGACGGGTAACCCGCGGCCCCGTCGCCGGGGACGACGGTTACGTCCGGACAGCCGGCCTCAGCCAGGTGCGCCGCGGCCTGCCGCGCGACGTCCTCGTCGAGATCCACCGTGACGACGGTCCCTGTGGCGCGCACGAGATGCTGGAGCAGCGCCGCGTTGTACCCGGTGCCCGCGCCGATCTCCAGCACCCGCTGGCCGGGGGCGACCTCGAGCTGATCGAGCATGAACGCCATGATCGTCGGCTGGGACGAAGAACTGGTGGGCTGGCCCTCGGCGCTGCGCCGGGTGACGATGGCCTCGTTACGGTAGGCCTGCCCGGGCTCCAGGTCCGGCAGGAAAAGGTGCCGCGGGACCACGCGCATCGCCTGGACGACGGCCGCGCTGACCGGCCGGCCGCTGTCGGTCACCTGAGTGATCATGCGGTCCCGCAATGAGTCCAGCTCCGCATTGGTCACGGCCGGTGCAAGGCCTCCCTGACCCGCTGCGGGGCGCGGCCGAAACTCCGGACGGCCGGCTCGCGCAGCCGGATCGCGGCGATCGTCAGCCCGGCCAGGGCGAGCAGCCCGGCCAGCACGAACGAGTTCCCGGCCACCGTCTGCAGCCCGTTCCAGTGGTACTCCCGGTACGCCGGGTTGTCGCCGTAGGCGAAGTACTGCGTGGGGCCGTACCAGATCCACCCGGCGGGGGTGAGGCCCTGCGTGCGATCCCAGAACTGCGGCCAGGCACCGAACACGAGCAGCAGCAGCGCTGCCACCGCCCACCACGCCGCGCGGGCCCACCCGTGCGCGCGGACGGCCAGGTGACCGGCCAGCGCGATGCCCAGCGCGACCCAGACCCAGTGGTGATCCCAGCTCAGCGGGGACACCAGCAGCCCGGTCAGCGCGCACGCCAGCATCCCGGGCACCGGATGGCCGGCCCGGCAGAGGGTGGCGGCGGTCAGCAGGCCGACGATCACCACCACGGCCGCCAGCGCCAGCCACGGGGCGCTTCCGCTGGCCACGGTGCCGGCGAACCGGGTGACGATGCCGCGCAGCGACTGATTGCCCCGGGTGCCAAGGAAGACAATCCGGTTCGCCTTCAGGAACAGCCCGTCGCGCCAGTACTTTTGCGAATCGTGCGGCAGGATCAGGTAGCCCAGCGCGATGGTGGCCACAAAGGTGCCCGCGGCCGTGGCGGCCTGCCGGATCCGCCCGGCGAGCGGCAGGTAGGGGATGAAGATCAGCGGTATCAGCTTGATGCCCGCCGCGACGCCGATCCCGATGCCGTTCCACCAGTGCTGCCTGGGCAGCAGCAGATCGACCACGATGAGCAGCATGAGCAGGACGTTGATCTGGCCGACGGCCAGGTTTTCCTGCACCGGTTCGGTCAGCAGGGCCGCCGCGGTGACCAGCAGGGTCGCGCCTGCCCGGACCCGCCGATGGGAATAGCCCAGCGCGCCGAAGGTCAGCCACAGCGACAGCGCGAGGGCGCCGAGGCTGGCCAGGGTCATGGCCCAGCGCAGCGCGGTCCACGGCAGCAGCGACCCGGCCGCGAACACGACCGCCGCGAACGGTGAGTAGGTGAAGGAGACGGCGTTGGGCCCGTGCCAGGTGTACAGCGCCGCGTAGGCGTACGGGTTGTACGGCGGCGTAACGTGCCGGGTGATAAGGCCGCCGGCCCGGTAGACGGCCAGGTCCCGCATCTGGGTCATCCCGGGCAGGTGGTACACCAGGTCGGCGGCGTAGAGGGCCAGCACCACGAGCAGCGAAGCGGTCCCGGCGGCCAGCAGCCATATCCCGGCACGACGGGACGAGTCGGGCGTCCCTGCCTGCCCGGGGGCAACTGCGTGCCCTGCCTGTGTCACCGCGATCCTTTCGCTGGACGGCGCCGTAAATGTGCCGGGCGCCTGGAACGCCGGCCGGTTCGCCGGTTGCGCGGCGCCGTACGCAGGCCTTGGCCGATGATATCGGTTCCCGCGGCGGCTGCCGGGCCAACGGGCCGGGCGAACATGCTTGTGCGCTGCGCCCGGCCGGGCGTACAAGAAGTCCGACGTCATCACGTTGTTCGCCAGCCTCGGCTGGCCATTCTCGACGTGTACGGGATGACCGAGATGACGATCACTCCTCCCGCGAGGAGCAGGGGCAGAAGAAGAGACGCGGGTCATCGTGGCGGGTGCGGGTGAGGTCGCGATCGTGGCGGGTAAGGTCGCGTCCGTGGACACCCGGCGTTTTGTCCCGCGCACCGACGTCCTGCTCGCCGACCCCAGGCTGGCCGAAGCCGAGCGGAAACTCGGCCGGGCGCTCGTCAAGGCCGCCGTCGCCCGCGCGCAGGATCAGGCGCGGGCCGGGACGATCACCCCGGACAGCGTCGCCGACGCCGCGGTCGCCGCGCTGCCGGCCACCGCCGCCACCCTGACCCCGGTGATCAACGCGACCGGGGTGCTGCTGCACACCAACCTCGGCCGGGCCCCGCTGTCCGGGGCCGCCACCGACGCACTGCTCGCCGCGGCCGGTTGCACCGACGTGGAGTTCGACCTGGCCAGCGGTACCCGCGGGCGCCGGGGCCGGGGAACGCTCGCTGCCCTGGCGGCCGCGGTGCCGGCCGCCGAGAGCGTGCACGTGGTCAACAACAACGCCGCCGCGCTGGTCCTGGCCGTTACCGCACTGGCCGCCGGGCGCGAGATCCTGATCAGCCGGGGCGAGATGGTCGAGATCGGCGACGGGTTCCGGCTGCCCGACCTGCTGCAGTCGACCGGGGCGCGGCTGCGCGAGGTCGGCACGACCAACCGGACGACGGTCGCCGATTACCAGGCCGCGGCCGGGCCTGCCACCGCGTTCGCGCTCAAGGTCCACCCGTCGAACTTCCGCATCGAGGGGTTCACCGCGCAGGCCAGCGTGCGTGACCTCGCCCGGGCCCTGGGTCCGGCCATCCCGGTCATCGCCGACATCGGTTCGGGACTGCTGGCGCCGCATCCACGGCTGCCGGACGAGCCCGACGCGCAGACGGCCCTGCGGGACGGGGCGTCGCTCGTCACGGCGAGCGGCGACAAGCTGCTCGGCGGCCCCCAGGCCGGCCTGCTGCTCGGCCGGGCGGCCCTGGTCCGGGCGCTCGCCCGGCACCCGCTGGCCCGCGCGCTGCGGGTGGACAAGCTGACCCTGGCCGCGCTGGAGGCCACCCTGGCCGGGCCGCCCACGCCGGTCGCGCAGGCGCTGGCCGCCGAGCCCGCAGCTGTCGCCCAGCGGGCCGAACGGATCGCCGCGAACCTGCGGACCAACGGACTCGACGCCCAGCCGGTGGCGACCGAGGCCGCGGTCGGCGGCGGAGGCGCCCCCGGCGTGCCACTGCCCAGCGCCGCCGTCAGCCTGCCGGAGAACCTGGCCGCCGCCCTGCGGGCCGGAGATCCGGTGCGGCGCGGAGAGGTTCCGGCCGTCGCCGGACGGCTCGAGGATGGCCGGCTGCTGCTGGACCTGCGGGCTGTCCTGCCGCCCGACGACGAGCCGCTGACCCGGGCCGTGCTCGCCGCGGCCGGTCCAGGGACTGGTCCCTCGCGCCTGGCGACCCCAACGCCCGCCCGCCCGTGACCGCCATGCAGACCATCGCGACCGCCGGGCACGTCGACCACGGGAAGTCCACCCTGGTGCGCGCGCTCACCGGGATGGAACCCGACCGGTGGGCGGAGGAACGCCGCCGCGGCCTCACCATTGACCTGGGCTTCGCCTGGATGGATCTGCCCGGCGGCCAGCGGCTCGCCTTCGTCGACGTCCCCGGGCACGAGCGGTTCGTCCCGAACATGCTGGCCGGGCTGGGGCCGGTGCCGGCCGTCATGATGGTGGTGGCGGCGGACGGCGGCTGGATGCCCCAGTCGGCCGAGCACCTGGCCGCCATCGACGCGCTCGGCATCTCCCGCGGGCTGCTCGTCGTCACCCGGGCCGACCTGGCCGATCCCGGTCCCGCCGAGCGCCGGGCCGCCGCCGAGATCGCCGCCACGAGCCTGGGCGCGGTGCGAGCCGTCGCGGTCAGTGCCGTTACCGGCGCCGGGCTGCCAGAGTTGCGCGGCGCGCTCGCCCGGCTGGCCGGCGGACTGCCGGTCCCCGATCCCGGCGCCCCGGTCCGGCTGTGGGTCGACCGGGCCTTCAGCATCAAGGGCAGCGGCACGGTGATCACCGGCACGCTCCCGGCTGGGACCCTTCGGACCGGCGATGAGCTGCTGCTCACGCCGTCCCTGCGGCCGGTGCGGGTGCGCGCGATCCAGTCGATGGACCAGCCCGCCGGCCAGGTCCGCGGGGTCGCCCGGGTCGCGCTGAACCTGCGCGGGGTGGCCCGGGACATCCCGGCCCGCGGGATGGCGCTCGTCCAGCCCGGCCGGTGGACGCAGACCGGCACCATCGATGTCCGATTGGTGCCGCGGGCCGGGGCGCCCCGCCTTCCGCGCGAGCTGATCGTGCACACGGGGTCGGCGCGCACCCCGGCGCGGGTCCGCGTCCTGGGCGGCGGAGCCGGGCCGGACGCGGCCCCGGGCGACGCGGTGCTGGCCCCGGATGAGGTGGTGCTGGCCCCGGATGAGGTGGTGCTGGCCCCGGGCGACGCGGTGCTGCCCCCGGACGAGGCGGTGCTGGCCCCGGATAAGGCGGCCGCTCTCCCCGGCCGGGGACCGGTCTCCGGCCCTCCGCTGATCGCCCGGCTGGCCCTGCGCGAACCGCTGCCCCTGCACGCCGGGGACCGGGTGCTGCTGCGCGATCCCGGCGCGGCCGGCCTGTTCATCCTCGGCGCCACCGTGCTGGACGTTGCGCCGCCGCCGCTGCGCCGCCGGGGTGCCGCCGCGGCGGCCGCGCAGGATATCGCCCGCTGGCCCGATCGGCCCGGAGCGCGTGACCTGCTGCGCCGGCATGGGCTGTTGCGCACCGCGGCGCTCGCTGCGATGGGCGTCACCGGCGCCCTGGAGCCGGTCGCGGCCGGCTGGCTTGCGGACGAGGCGTTCTGGGCCGAAGCTCGCGGCCGCCTGGCCGCCCTGGTCGCGGAGCACGCGGCCCGCGACCCGCTGTCGCTCGGCGTGCCCATCGAGGCGGCCCGGGCCGCGCTCAGCCTGCCCGATCGCCGCCTGGCCGAAGCCCTGGCCGTCGGCGCCCCCGGCGTCACTATGACCGAGGGCTACCTGCGGCCGGGGCGGCCGGCCGCCTCCGCTGAGCCCCCCCGGGCGGTCCCGGCCCAGATCCTGGCCAAAGGCCCGGGCCCGCCTCCGGCCCAGGTCCCGGGCCCGTCTCCGGCCCAGGTCCAGGACCAGGTCCCGGGCCCGTCTCCGGCCCAGGTCCCGGAGCCGCTGGCGCGGGCGGTCCGGGCTCTGCGGTCGGACCTGGCCGGCGACCCATTCCGGGCACCGGAGGCGGACCGGCTCCGTGAGCTCGGACTGGACGCGCGGGCGATCGCCGCGGCGGCGCGCGCCGGGCTGCTGCTACGGGTCAGCGAGCAGGTCGTCCTGGCGCCCGGCGCCGACGCGGACGCGGCCGCGGTGCTGGCCGGGCTGCCGCAGCCGTTCACCACAGCCGAGGCGAGGAAGGCGCTGGGCACGACCCGGCGGGTGGCCATCCCGCTGCTGGAGTTTCTCGACCGGGCCCGGATCACCGAGCGGCTGCCCGATGACCGCCGCCGCCTGCGCATCCGCTGAGCGATGTCCCCCCGATACGAGACCCGCCGACGGGGGCCGGATCACCGGCCCGTCGGCGGAGCGCCGGATGACACGGATCCGCTGATCCGGCCCGCGTTCAGGAGGTCAGCCACACCGCCGTGTCCGGCGGCAGCTTGCCGTCGCTGACCGGCTCGCTGGCCAGCAGAATGCGGGCGTGCGGCGGCATCGGCACCGGGGCTTCGCCCAGGTTGGCGGCGAAGATGAAACCCGGTTCGCGGGTAAAGGCCAGCGTGCCCGATGCCGAGTCCAGCCACCGCATGAACGGGGCGCCCGCCTCGGGCGTGCCGAGCCCGAGGGCTGGATGGGTGCGGCGCAGCTTGAGCGCCGCGCGGTACAGGTTCAGGAACGACCCTCGGTCGCCGATCTGCTCCTCGACGCTGTACTGGCCCCAGTAGGCCGGCTGGGGCAGCCAGGGCGCCGCGTGCTGGCCGTCCTGGCCGCCGGTGGAGAATCCGAACGAGGAGCCGGTGGATGTCCACGGCAGGGGTACCCGGCAGCCGTCCCGGCCGGGGACCGTGCCGCCGGAGCGCCGGAACGTGGGATCCTGGCGCGCCTCGTCGGGCAGCTCGACCACTTCCGGCAGGCCCAGTTCCTCGCCCTGGTAGATGTAGGCGGACCCGGGCAGCGCGAGCATCAGCAGCGCCGCCGCCCGCGCCCGCCGCACGCCCTCCCGAAGTTCGGGGTCCCCAACCCGGGGGAGCCCTGCGGACTCGTGCGGGCCTCCCGCCCCGCCAGCCGCGTACCGGCTGACCGGGCGGGGCACGTCGTGGTTGCCGATGACCCACGGCGCGCGGTCGCCGCCCCCGATGTCCTCGATCGCGTCGATCGCGGCCCGCATCTCGGCCGCGTCCCACCGGGCCATGACGAGCTGGAAGTTGAAGACCTGGGGGAGCCCGTTCCCGGCCAGGTAGGGCCGCAGCGTCTCCGGGGAGTCGTACCAGACCTCCCCGACCGCGGTGCGCGGGCCGGGAAACTTCCCGGGCACATAGGAGTCGAGCATGACGCGCCACAGGTGATACAGCTCCTGCAATTCGGCCCGGTGATAGTAGGGGGACGGCGCGTGCGGCGCCGGCGTCGCGGTGAGGTCGGCCAGAGCCGGGTCCTTGAACAGCCCGTGCGCGACGTCGATGCGCAGCCCGGCGGCGCGGCGGTCGAGCCAGAACCGGATGACCTCCTCGAAGTAGCTGTTGACCGCTGGGTTGCGCCAGTTCCAGTCGGGCTGGCCCTGGTCGAACAGGTGCAGGTACCACTGGCCGGGCCGGCCGTCCGGTTCGGTGACCCGCGTCCACGCCGCGCCGCGGAAGACCGACTGCCAGTTGTTGGGCGGCTCGTCGCCGCTCGCTCCGCGCCCGTCCCGGAAGATGAACATCTCGCGCTCGGGGCTGCCGGCCCGGGCGGCCATCGCCGCACGAAAGGCGGGATGCTCGGCCGAGCAGTGGTTCGGCACGAGGTCCACGATCACCCGGATGCCGTACTCAGCCGCCGCGGCGACCAGTTCGTCGAAGCCGGCCAGCGTCCCGAGCCGCGGGTCCACGCCGCGGTAATCGCTGACGTCGTAGCCGCCGTCCGCCAGCGGGGACGGGTAGAACGGTGTCAGCCAGATGGCGTTCACCCCGAGCTCCGACAGATACGGCAGGCGCGAGCGCACACCGCTGAGATCCCCGATGCCGTCGCCGTCCGAATCCGCGAAGCTTCGCGGGTACACCTCGTAGACAACCGCCTCCTGCCACCACGGATGATTGGGGCTCACGGCGGACATCGCCTCCTCGTTGCGGGTCTTCCCAGTGCGGGCCGTCTCCCATTGTGCCGGTAAAACGGCGCGGACCCGCGACGCGGACCGGCAGGTCCTCGATGATCACCGTTTGGGTCTCGCGGATGATCCTGGTGGACAGTTTGTGCAGGTGGTCGCGGCGCCGGTCGGTGATCCGGGCATGTACCCGGGCCACCGTCACCCGGGCCCTGGCCCGGTTCGCGGAGCCGTTCTGTTTCTTCGCCACGCGCCGCCGGGCCAGCGCGAGCCGGGCCCGGTCGCGGCGCTCGTGCTTGGGGTTGGTGATCTTCTCCCCGGTCGACAGGGTGACCAGGGACGTGATCCCCGCGTCGATCCCCGCCGCCGAGGTGGCCGGCGGCAGCGCCTCGACTGGGCAGTCCACCAGGATCGAGATGTGCCACCGGCCGGCCGCGTCCCGGCTCACCGGGCTAACCGCGCCCTGACGGACGGGGCCTGCGCCCCGCAAGGGTATGGTCACCGCGGAGGCGTCTGGGTGCCTGGTGGCCCCCCCGGTCTTCAAAACCGGTGAGCGCTGCGCTGCGGCGCTGGCGGGTTCGATTCCCGTCCGCCTCCGCCACCCGCAGAGACGCTCGCCCGGGCGGGGCTGGCGCGCCGCCACAGGACCGTGGGCGCACCCGAACAATGCGTCCCGCGGAAAGCCGCTGGCTTCTCGTGGCGGGACTGCCATCTGGGCGCCAATTCTTCAATCAACTCTCCGAGATGTGTGCGGGAGAGGCCCATCAGAGCAGGACGGGAACCGGCTGACGGTCGCGTGGTACTTCTGCGGTGCGCCCGCATAGCGGGCGGTGCGCTGGATGCCGTCGCTGACCAGGCCGACCGCCGCAGGCACGCCGAACCGTCGCACGGCCAGCCACGTCAGGTGGACATGCTCCCGGTGGCCGAACCGATCCGTGGTCTTCGTCGCTTCGGCCATCAGCGCTTCGAAGCCAGAGGTGCTGGGGGGACACTGGATCATGAGGACACCTCGGTCAGGGCTTGCAGGGCAGCGCGCAGGCCGTCGAGCGCGTCGGCCGGCAGGCCGTCGAGCGCGCGGTGTTCCAGGTCGGTGATGGCCTGCCGGATCGTGGTGGCAGTCACGTGTCCGGCGGGGGTCAGTTCGATGAGAACCGCGCGGCGGTCTCCCGGACGGGTGCCGCGGCTGATGTGGCCGCGGCGTTCCAGACGGTCCAGCACGCTGGTCAGTGTGGTGGGGCGGGTGCCCACGGCCGCGCCGAGTTCGGACACCGTCCGGCCTTGGCCGTCAGCGAGATTGGCCAGCGCGTTGATCTCAGAGGCGGTCAGGTCCAGGTCGGCGAGCTCTGCGGCGAGCACTTGCAGGCTGGCGTGGGTTGCCCGCTGCAGCGCGAGCAGGGCGGACCACCCAGATGAAACGAATTCGGACTTCATGGTTTCGCACTATACGATTTCGTATTACCTGCCGCAAGTGAGACCACAGCCGCTACGGGTCGCCGCCACGCCATCAGCCCGGCTATCGGGCCGGTAGCGGCGCGCTCAGCCGTGGTTCAAGCACGGGCACCTCGTCCGGATGAGCGGGTCGGCCGGTAGGCACGGCCACGAAGTATTCGCGGCCGAACATCTCCTCCAGCAGGAACTCGGGGAACATGCCCGGCTCCAGCGGGAACTGGCTGCGGTAGGCGGAAAGGGCGTCGACCTTACGCATGACCTGTCCGGACACGTCGCAGCAGACGACGCCGCGGGCTGCCCGCACGCTTTCGGCCGCAGGTGACGCGTTGGCCCGTGCGCCGCCGGGCGCACCGGCCAGGCGGGCTCCGCGGCCGCGGCCAGCGAACTTGGCCGGCGGTGCCGGAGACAGGACCAGGCAGGTGAGGCTGGCGGCCGCAACCACGTCGGCGCTGCGGTGCCGGTGCCCGAAGAACTCCCCCTCCCCGAGCCGGCCGAGCCGGTCGCGGCGGCCGCCGTTGCCCTCCTTCCACACCTCCGCCTCACCCGACAAGATCAAGAACAGCTCGGTGGTCACCTCGCCCTGCTCCACGACGTACGAACCCGGCGGGTACCAGCGGACCTGGATGTGGTCACGGATGTGTCCCAGGGTGCTGGCGGCCTCGGCGAGCAGCAGGAGAGCGTGGGCAAAGGCGGGCGTCCCGGCAAAGCGGTCCGGCTGGCTGGTCAGCCAGGTCGCTAGCCGCTCCATGATCAGCAGGTCGCTCGGCGGGAAGCACCGGTAGTACAGATGGGGTGGCCGGCGCAGGGGCCGGGCGGCCGTCCGGCGCGGGCGCTGCCCGGGGTCGGCGGCCCGCTGGCAGGCGGCCGTCGTTACCGCGCTGATGGTGACGTGGTCGGGATGGCCGTAGCCGCCGTCGGGAGCGAAAGTGATGACAATGTTCGGCCGGAACTCGCAGATGACCTCGGCTATCTCGTCCACCAGGGCCGAGAACTCGGCGTCGGCCAGGGTGCCGTCGACATGGTCCAGGCAGCGCACCTTCGTGATGCCGAGGCGCTCGCAGGCCAGGCGCAGTTCGGCCTCCCGGACAGCGGCGATCGTACGCCGGGTACCGGCGGCGGCGTTGCGGATCTGGCCGGCCTGGCCCCGTGTCGCCGATACCACCATGATCTCGGCACCCCGTTCGGCATAGCGGGCGAACGTGCCCCCAGCGCAGAACGTCTCGTCATCTGGATGGGCGAAGACACCAAGCAGGCGGCAGCGGCCTCCCGACGGCCGGCCATCATCGAGCAGGCGCGGCCCGCCCAGCGATGGCTCCCGGACCAAGCCCTGAGCCCCGGTCAAGTGCGCTGCGGAGCCGGGCCCGACCGGAACCGGGCCCGCCACGGCCGGGGCCGTGGGCCGGCTCACTGGTCGCCCCAGCGCCCGGCGGCGTGCCTGCCCGCCGAGCCCGTGGCGGCGGCGGAGCCGGGGGACCGGTGCCTTCGCTGAGCCGGGGGCGCCCATCAACCGGTTAAGCGGCCCGATGCGGGCCGTCTCGGATGAAGCTCTCATAAACGCAGGCAAGGGGTGCATGGTAACTCCGTGGTTCGTGACGGCTCGGTGGTGCATATCGGGGTGAAGTCCTTCGGGTGTGAGGACAGCACCGCCCATGAGTCGCCGATCCAGTCGTGGCAGCTCAGCCTTCCCTCGGTGGTGCTGGCCTCGAAGTCCGGCGCGGTGTCGCCAATTCGGAGGTTCAGTTGCCTTCCCTCTTTCACTGGATGAGCTTTGTCTTTCCTCTTTCGGAGGTTCAGTTGCCTTCCTGTTTCCTTGGCTGAGTAGTGCGTCTTCTCGTGGGGTAAATAGTGTGTGCCGGTGATTTGCCCGGTAAGCGCGGCCGCGCCTTATGGCGGGGCCCGCGGCCAGACGGGGTAATGCATCGGCACGAGTCGCTATGTCGTCGTCCTCGTTACAGAGGCGCCCTGTGGCTCGCTGATACACCACGAGGGCCAAATTGGGGCACCGTCCGGCTGGCGACCGTCGGCCCACCTCACCTGCCGCAACTGGCCGCCGGCCACCGCACCCGGTCTCGTCGTTTCTGGTTTTTTTAACGGACGTTTCCGCAAGCGTTCTCACCTGCGGGTACACCGATAGCCAGCGTGTTTGCCCGCATCAGGGAGTCGGTCCAAGGCTACCCAACAATGCGAGCCCACGTAAGTACCCGGTCTCGTCGTTTCTGGTTTTTTAACGACGTATCCGCGAGCATTCTCAGCTGCGGGTACACCGATAGCCAGCGTGTTTGCCCGCATCAGGGAGTCGGTCCCAGGCTACCCAACAATGCGAGCCCGCGTAAGTACCCGGTCTCGTCGTTTCTGGTTTTTTAACTGACGTTTCCGCGAGCATTCTCAGCTGCGGATACACCGATAGCCAGCGTATTTGCCTGCATCAGGGACTCCGTCCCAGGCTCCCCCGGCAATGCGAGCCCACATCAGCTGAGCACACCTGGGAGGTACGAAAGTCAATGAACAGCCCTGTTCGCCACCTGTCACGCCACTGATGGATGAGCCCAAGCGGGAGGCCTGCCTCTAGTACTACAACAGCGCCTTGTGATTTCCGGTTCGGCGGGCATAGTGCGATTTCCGGGCGCTGGCCT
>Ga0181521_10003072_pt1 | contig 19798 bp, 17 predicted proteins | sample PEATcosm2014_Bin_32_FD_119764 | JGI IMG/M metagenome (GOLD analysis project Ga0181521, IMG submission 119764) | Peatland microbial communities from MTU Mesocosm Facility, Houghton, MI, USA - PEATcosm2014_Bin02_60_metaG | ecosystem: Environmental > Terrestrial > Soil > Wetlands > Peat | place... | reverse complement strand
TGAGCACGCCCATCAGCGACATGACATTAAGAGTGGTGTGCGTCAAAGGTAAAATCACCAGTACGCCCACAAAGCCCATGGGAATCGCCAACATGATCAGCACCGGATCCAGGAAGGATTTGAACTGCGCCACCAGGATGAGATAGAGGAGCAGGAAGGACAGCATAAAGCCAAATCCGAAGCTCTTGAAGGACGCCTGCATCCCCTCCACCATGCCATGCAGGTCCACGCGCACGTTCTCGGGAACCTTGGCCTCCGCCAGGATTTTCTGAATGCTGCTCGTAACGTGCCCCAGATCTTCTCCGCTGGGAGTGACATAGACGTCCGTCACGCGCTGGATCTGGTGATGATCGATCTCCGTGGGAGTCTGGATATGCGCGAGCTTGACAACCGAATCCAGCGTGGTCGGAAGAGTCGCGTTGGGCGCGCGCAGGGGAATGTTGCGCAGATCCAGCATATCGTGAATGGCCGGCACTCCATGTTCAAAATACTGAACGGTAAGGTAATAGTCGTTCCCGCTTTTATCATCGACCCAGTAATTGGGCGCGATCATGTAATTGGAATTGAGCGCGGTGATCACATTATCCACTACGTCTTTTTGGCTAAGGCCGAGCTCGCCGGCGTGTACCCGATCCACATCCAATCGGATGCCGGGATAGTTCATGTCCTGGGGGATGTAGACTTCACCTACGTTGTGGAGAGCCCGGATGCGGGTTGCCAGGTCTTGCGCGAAAGCGAAGTTCCGCGTTAGGTCCGAGCTGCTGACCTGCAAGTCGATGGGCGCGGGCATGCCCGAGTTGATGATCGCGTCCACCATCGAGCCGCTCTGAAAGAAGGTGCGCACATCCGGAAACCGCTCCGCGATGGCCTGCCTCACGCGCGCGATGTACTCAAAACTACTTACCTCATGATCGTCGTTCAACGCCACTTGAACCGTGCTGGTATACTCGCCGGCGTTATCGGTATACAGGGCCGTGAAATCGTTCACCACGCCGATATTGGAAACCACCATTTTGAAATCATGGGGGCTCACGACCTGGTGAATCAGGTCTTCCACCTTCTTGACGTACTGTTCGGTCACTTCAATCCGCGTGCCGGTGGGGACCTTCATGTTGATGGTGAACTGGCCTGCGTCAGTCCGGGGAAAAAATGCCACGCCCAGAAATGGATAGATCCCCAGACTGAGGAAAAACACGCCCGCCAGGGCCACCACGGTCCAGCCGGGCCGCACGACGGCGCGGCGTACCCAGCGCTCGTAAAAATCCAGAACCTTTACGAACCCCCGGTTGAATCCGGCGTTGAACCTATCCCATAGCGACTTGCCCTCAGGATGCACCGGGATGGGGTGTTCGGCTCCGCCTTCGGCCGGCGCGTGCTGCTTCAGAAATCGCGAGCAGAACAGCGGGATCACGGTCATGGCCACCACGAAGGACGCTAGCAGCGACAGCGAGAAGGCCAGCGCCAGGGCTGAGAAAAGGAACTTACTTACGCCGTAAAGGAACACTACCGGGAAGAAATCCACCACATCCACGAGCGTGGCCGCCAGCACGGCCAGGCTTACTTCCGCGCCCCCCACTTCCGCCGCGATCCGCGGCAATGCCCCCATTTCCAGGTGCCGGTAGATGTTCTCCAGGGAGATCACCGAGTTATCGATCACGCGCGAGAAAGCCAGCGCCATGCCGCCCAGGATCATGGTGTTCACTGTGCTGCCCATCATCGCCAGCACTACGAATGCCGCCACGGCCGAGAGCGGAATCGAAAGCAGGACAGCCGAGGTGGCGCGCACACTCCCCAGGAAGACCAGTATCATGATGCTGGTCAGGACCAGACCGATGGCGCCTTCATGCAGCACTGTCTCCAGGGCGGCCTTCACATACACTGACTGATCAAACACTACGCTAGTGACTAGTTGCTTCGGAATATCGACGAGCTTGGAAGTCAGCTTGCGGATGCCATTCACTACGTCAATCGTATTGGTATCTCCGCCCTGTTTCATGATCGCAATATATGCGGAGCGCTGGCCGTTCACGCGCACGATGTTGTACTGGAGCTGGTTGGCGTCCTCCGCCTTGCCCACGTCCGACACGGTCACCCAGGATTTGCCGGCAGTCTTAAGCGGCAGCTTGTTCAACTCGCTCATGTCTTTGACCATGCTGTTCGAATAGACGTAATAGTCTGTCGGTCCGACCTTCACGTCGCCCGCGGGAAGGATCAGGTTCGAGTCGTTCACCGCGGTCACCACGTCCATGGGACTGAGTTGGCGGGACGCCATCTTGTACGGGTCCACGTACACCATGATCTGCCGGTACTTGCCGCCGAACGGCGGCGGGATCTCGGCGCCCTTCACCACGGCTATCTGGTTGCGGATCTGGAATTGGGCGTAGTCATGGAGTTGCGTCTCGGAGAGCCCTTCTCCGCTGACCGTCACCAGGCAGACCGGCAAACTGGAGGCGTCGAACTTCAGCACGACGGGTGGCAAGGTTCCTGGCGGCAACCGTTTCAGATCGGCCAGCGCCAGGTTGGAGAGTTGGGTTACATCGGCGTCCGCGCTGGTTCCGGGCTGGAAGTGCATCTTGATGATGCTGACCCCCAGCAACGAGCGGGACTCGGAGTATTCCACGCCGCTGGCCAACGTAAAAAACCGCTCCAGCGGATTCGTGATGTCGAACTCGATATCTTCCGGCGGCATGCCGGTGTAAAAAGTAGCCACCACCACTTCCGGAATGTTGATGGCGGGAAACAGGTCCACCGGCATGCGCGCCAGACTGACCGCGCCTATAGCTACCAGAGCCAGGCAGACGACTATGATGAAGTAGGGGTTGCGAATCGAGAAGCCCGACATGGAAGTCTAGTTCTTGCCCTCGTAGTTCAAGAGTTCGACGGTTTTCGGCCGCACCACCTCGCCGGGCTTCAGAGCGCCGCGGTCGCTCACTACCACCTGCTCGCCCTCCGCCAAGCCCGTGAGCGCCTCGGCATAGCTGGCATTCTGCACGCCCAGCGTTACGGTGCGCTCCTCAATCTGATTGGCCGGAGTCACCACCACTACGCTGGTGCGGTCGCCCTGGTGATCCACCGATTGTAGCGGCACCGCCAGCGCGGCGTCCTTGCGCTCCAGCCGCAGAGTGACCTCCGCGTACATGCCTTCGATCAGCACGCGGTTCGGGTTCGGCACATCCACCTCCGTGTGCATCGTCCGCGTGTCCGCTTTCACGTCCACCGAAAACCGCGCTACTTTGCCTGGAAAGGTTTTGTTCAGCGATGGAATCCGCACGTTCACCGGATCGCCAACGTGAATGTAGGGCACGTCCGACTCCGGTACCGGAATCACCAGCCGGAACTTTTCGTCTTGCGAGAGCTTCACCAGCGGCATGGCCTGCGTGCTGGAACTGGTGCCGGCCTGCATCAGCGTGCCCAGATTAGCGTAGCGCTCGGTGACCACTCCGGCAAACGGAGCTGTGATCCGCGAGTAATCATACAGCACCTGGTCGTGTACCAGCCTGGCCTGTGCGGCGGCCAACTCACTTTGCGCCGACTGCAGCGCCGATTTGGAGCCTTCTACCTGGGCCTCCGACGCCAGATCTTTTCCCTCCCAGTCGTCCACTTCCTGCTGCGCGACTAGTCCGGGCTTGGAATCCGAAACGGTCTTTAAACGGTCATACTGCAGGTGCGCGACCTTGTGTTGAGCCTCCACGCGGTTCAGTTCTTTCTCGGCGTGAGTGACTTGCTCGGCCATGTTCTTGATGGCCGCTTTGTCCTGCTCCAACTGCGCCTGCAACTCTGGAATCTCGAGCACCGCCATTAGCTGCCCTTGAGTCACGCGCGTGCCGTAGTCCACGTTGAGCTGTCGCACATAGCCGGATTCCTTGGCGTAGACGTCGATCTCCTGAAAGGGCACCAGCTCGGAGGACAAGGTCAACTGCCGTTCCAGGGGCATCCGGACCGCCCGCGTCACCCCCACTGAAACTGCCGCAGCTTCCCCTGTTTCCGCCCGGCGGTAACACGCCGCCATGCAGGCCGCCGCTATCGCCACTACTGCGATTCCCACGGCTGCGCTCCTGCAGGGAGACACTCCCTTACGGTCGTGTCTCAGTTCGGAGGCGGCTGCGTCTGGGGAAGGCGGGCGATAGCGCCTGCCCCACCCGAGCGACTTACTTGGGTACATGTCTAGTCCGTCCGATCTGGGCGCGCAGCTTTTTCATGGAGAATTGCGCCGATTGGCATAACCGAATGAGTTCTGCCTCTTCCGCCAGGAGTTCGTCCGCGACCTTGGGGATCTGTCCGGCGACAGCGTTCGGAACCGAAACCACTCCATGTAGGTCGCCGTGCAGCAAGTCTCCAGGATTTACCCTCAGTCCCGCGACTTCGACCGGTTCGCCAAAGTCTACTACGTGCGCGTAAGCGTGCGACACCGAAAGGCCCCGCGCAAAGAGATGAAAACCGGTTCGCTCGATTCCGGGCAGGTCCCGCACGGCGCCGTTGGTGACGTATCCGGTGCAGCCCAGCGCGCGGCCGATCTGCGCATGGATCTCACCGAACATCGCACCGAATCCCGGCTTGGCATCCATGTCTTCGAAAACGATCACGCGCGGCGCCGGGATGGTCGCCAGGTATTCCCAGAAATCCATGTGGTCGAAGTACCAATGCCGCGAGATGGGAGCCTCGGCCGTGCGGATCCGGCCGGTGACGGCATACCCTACCATGGGAGGCAAACTGGGGGACAGGCAGCGCACCGAAATATCTGTAAACCCCTCGTTGCGCAGCCTGACATCCAGCCGCTCGATGGCATTGGATACGGTGCACGTATCTATGGTCCGCAACCGTTCCAGGATTTCCAGGGGAACCTGGTTGATAGTTTTGACAGTGCTCATCTATATGGCTGCCGTGAACCTGGTGGGCAGCGGATAAAGAATCCCTACGACCGATCATAGAGAAACGGCGCGTGGGAATGAATACCCGGCTCAAGGTATTTATGGCCGGATTGTACCGTATGTCACGCGGCCTGCCTTCCGGCGACCCCTACCTGGCGAGCGCCCGGCGATACTTCGCGATGGCCGCCTCGTGCGCCACCAGGTTGCTGGAGAAGGTGTGCCCGCCGGAGCCATCCGGCCGGACCACGAAATAAAGATAGTCCGAGTCCGCGGGAGCGAGAACCGCCTGCATGGAAGCAACTCCCGGATTCGCAATCGGCCCAGGCGGCAGCCCGGCGTGCCGATAAGTGTTATAAGGGTCGCGGCTGGCCAGGTCTGACTTATAGATGACGCCGCGATAACTTCCCCGGAGCAGGGCTGCGTAGATGGTAGTCGGGTCGCAATCCAGCTTCATCCCAATCGCCAGGCGTCGCAGGAAAACCGATGCAATCACCGGCCGCTCGTCCGGGAGTTTGCCTTCCTTTTCCACGAGCGAGGCCAGCGTGACCGTGCGGTGCACGGCGGCATCCGTGTGCAGGCTGCGCCAAACTTCACGAAACTTGCCGGTCATGATCCGGCACAGGCGCTCCGGGGTCGTGTGGCGGCTCAGCCTGTAGGTGCTCGGGAACAGGTATCCCTCCAGCGTCGGCGCCTCGGGATCCAAGTCCTGGATCAGAGCCGGGTTACGGGCCGCGTCCAGGAATTGCGCGGCCGGGAACAGGCCCAGCCGCTCCACCGCCGCCGCGATATCGAACATGTTCTTCCCTTCCGGCACCACCAGTTCGTAAGTGAAAATGTCGCCGCGTGCAATGCGGTCAAACACGTCCAATACCGATGCCGGCTGGTGGAAGCGGTATTCGCCGGCTTGGAGCCTGGCATCCCGCCGGATCGCGCGCACGATCAGGAATGCCCAGGAGTGCTGGATAACGCCGGCGCTTTCGAGCATCTCCGCCATCTGCCCAGTGCCGGTGCCTTTGGGAAAATCGACGAAAGTCTGCTTGCCGAAGCCCTCATATGGCGCGTTCAGGCTGATCCCGAGGTAAACTACCGCGCCGATGGCGCACACCAGAAGCGCCACCATGAGCCTGCGCATACGCTTCACAAGGAATCCAGGTAACTCTGCAGCAGGATGACGGCGGAAAGCCGGTCCACCGCCAGAGCGCGCTTGGCGATGCTGATGCCGCTCTCCCGCAAAACGCGGGAAGCCTGCACCGTAGTCAGGCGCTCGTCCCACAAACGAACCGGGAGGCCCGCGCGCTCCGCCAGCGCCTCGGCGAATTCGCGGACCCACGCGGACTGCCGGCCTTCCCGCCCGCTCATGTGCATCGGGTTCCCGATCAGGATCAGGCCCACTTCGCGCTCCTCCACCTGGCGCGCGAGCTCTGCCAGGTCGGCGCGCTTGTTCGTCCGTTCCAGATTGGGGAGGCCCTGCGCGCTGACTCCCAGCGGATCGCTGATGGCCATACCGATACGCTTTTTCCCGAGATCGAGCGCCAGGATTCTGGATTTTGGGGACGGCATGCCGGGCGAAACCAATTTCATTATAAGCACGGGCGTGGTAGATTCGGTTCAAGGGTTCGTCGCTTAGTGGCCATCTTATCCAAGCCTCTGCGGGCCGCCGAGGAAGAAGTCCGCAGCATCGCCATCCCGATCATTGCGCTGGGCGTGGCTGTCGCCATCCTCTACTTCGGGAGGCTGCTCTTCATCACCTCGCTGGTGGCCGTAATCCTCAAGTACATCCTGGAACCCTTCGTGATTCTGCTGGTCCGCATTCGTTTTCCACGATCGCTGGCCAGCTTCGTGGTCTGCGTGGGCGCGCTTCTGGTGCTGTACCTGGCGGGCCTCGGCGCCTATTCCCAGTTGGCCGGATTGGTCGCGGAACTGCCTAAATATGGCGAGCGGATCGGGGAGTTGGTGGAGACCGTAAGCCAGCAAGCGGAAGCCATGGAGCAGCGCAGCTACCAGCTCATCGTGCCTTCCCGGAAGCCGCAGGCACAGGCGCCGCCCGCCGCTACGGAATCGCGGAAGAAGCGCCGCACGGCCGAGATCCCGGTGCCGGTCACCCCGGGCGCCATTCCCGAAGTGCGCATTCACGAAGATTCCACGCCCATCAAAAGCTTTCTCTCCGCGCGTCTGGGCTCCCTCTACCAGACCTTCCTGATGGCGTCCTTCGTGCCGTTCCTGGTGTACTTCATGCTGAGCTGGCACGAACACATACGCCGCAGTTTTCTGCAATTCTTCCGGGGCGAAGACCGGTCCGCGGCGGCTCGCAGCTTGCAGGGCATAGCGGACATGGTGCGCGCTTTCGTGGTGGGAAATTCCGTGCTGGGGGTGGTGCTGGCCGCCGTCAGCAGCCTGGCTTTTTGGATCATGCACCTGCCCTACCCATTTCTGGTGGGGCCGCTCAGCGGATTTCTCAGCCTGGTTCCCTATGTGGGCCTCCCGCTGGCGGCGCTGCCCCCGCTGTTCGTGGCCCTGACGGTTTATAACAACATCTCGGGCTACCTGCTGGTGATCGCGGTGGTTTCCTCCTTGCATTTGCTCGCGTTGAACCTGCTCTATCCCAAGTTCGTGGGGTCCCGCGTTCATCTGAACCCCCTCGCGGTGACCTTCTCGCTGATGCTCTGGGGATTTCTCTGGGACGCCCCGGGCCTGATCCTCGCCATCCCGCTGACCGCTGCGTTCAAGGCTGTCTGCGACAACGTGAAGGGGCTGCGGCAAATAGGCAAATTCTTGGGCGACTAGGCGAGCCCGGCTCGCCAACATCGACAAAAAGCGTCGATGTTACGACGCGGCGACACGGGGACGCGGCGACACGGCGATCCCTCTTCGAAAAGCTGGGCGTGGGTGTGGCGCCAGTTCCCTTACACTGAAATCAGCATGCAGATCGGCCAACGCGTGGCGCTGGGCGGGATGATCGTCAGCGGATCCCTCGCCGCAATTAAGATCACGGCGGGCCTCATGGGACACTCCAGCGCGGTCGTGGCCGATGGACTGGAGTCCGCCGCGGACGTCTTTTCGTCGGGCATCGTCCTGCTGGGGTTGACGCTGGCTGCCAAGCCCGCCGACTGGAACCACCCGTATGGGCACGGCCGCATGGAGACCGTGACCGGCCTGTTCATCGGCTTCCTGCTGGCGATGACCGGCATTGCGATCTCGGCGAATGCGTTGCACAACGTCGGCACGCCGCATCCGCCTCCCGCGGCGTTCGTCATCTGGCCGCTGATCGGATCGGCCGCGTTGAAGGGTCTTCTGTCCGGCGTCAAATTCCACTACGGGAAAAAGATCCGCAGCGCCGCGTTGCTGGCCGACGCCTGGAACGACTGCGTGGATATCTTCTCCGCGCTGGCCGCCTTCGTGGCAGTATCTTTGGCCATCCTGGCGCCCCGCCAATTCCATGCCGCGGACCACTGGGGCGCCTTCGCCGTGGGGCTGATCGTCGTCTTCACGGGTTTGCGCGTGGTGCACGATACCGCGTTACAACTCATGGACACCATGCCGGACCGCGACACTATGGCAACCATCCGCCGCGTGGCTCTCGCCGTCGCCGGCGTGCGCGGTGTCGAGAAGTGTTACGCGCGCAAGACCGGCCTGCAATACCATGTGGACCTGCACCTCGAAGTGGACCCCGAAATCACCGTGCGCCAATCGCACGATATCGCCACCAACGTGCGCATTGCCATCAAAGAAACGCTGCCCTGGGTGGCGGATGTGCTGGTGCACGTGGAGCCGGCGCCGTAAGGGGCAATCGATTACCATGACCATCGTCCTTAAATCGAAAACTGAGCGTGTAGTGCCGCGCAGCGTGCCTCGTCAGGCAGGCATTAAGGCTGGAGACCAGCTTGAATTTAGGGCGTCCCAACGTACCATCACCATTACAGCCATGGAGCCGCCAACGTATAAGCCAACGAAGGCCGAACTCGCGGCTATCCGAAAAGGCGAGGCAGAGATTGCGTGCGGCGAATACGTAACCTTAACCGACCTTCTGCATGGCTAGGAATATCCTCGTCGCAAGAGCGGCGCAAAAGCAGTTCGCAAGGTTTCCCGCTAGAGACCGGGGGAAGATTGGCGCCGCGCTCCGGTCGTTGGAAGCGGGTCCTTTCTCGGGTGACATCATCAAGCTGGAAGGCGCCGGTAACCGTTGGCGTCGCCGTATCGGCAACTACCGCATCTTTTTCTCCGTCGCCACGGTTGGCAGTCGAAAGCGCCAGGCGAAAGCGCCTGCCCCACGACACCTCTACCAGGACAGTGGCCGTTAGCGCGATTGCCCGCTGCACTTCAACGAACATCTCGAGCTTCCCTTGCATGCTTGTTTCGGACCAGGGCCCTTCTAGTACTTTTCAGATGTACTCCCTTGCTTCCGGCCTTCCTTTTCGACATAATTACAGCACCGACGATTTTTGCTCGCCTAGCGACGGAGTCCGGGTGCGAAGAGTCTTGGTTTCTGCGGCCACCGCGTGTGTCGAAGAGCGCCTTCAAAAGAAGGCCCGCCGGTTCTTGCAGGGCCTCTCCACCGACGAATTGCAGTACATTGCGGAGTTTCTGGGCGCCTGCGTTCTGGAATCCTGGGGACGCGCCGCGTGCAGCCGCAGCCAATTGGCCGACGGCATCGCCCACTTCGACCAATTCCGGTGCGCGCCCACCGGTTGCGTCAGCGATCAGGAGCACAAGATGATCCTGCTGCTGGAATATCTGTGCCGCTGCAAACTGATGCATTGCTCATTGGCCGCACCCGCCGGGCGGATGTAGTTCCAGCCGTTTTTCCCGGCACCAACCCCCTATTGCAGATCCCGAATCCAGATGTTGCGATAGCGCACGGGCTGGCCGTGGTCCTGCAGCAGCAGCGGCAATTTTGGTGGCGTGGGGTTATAGGGCGGACGTTGCATGTAGGCTGTCGGACCGGTCAGCAACACGCGATCCTGCGCGAGCACGCCATTGAACAGCAGCGTCACCGTGGCGGGTTCCTCCAGCGTCGACCCCGAAAAACGCGGGCCGTGGAAGATGACGTCGTAAGTCTGCCACTCGCCCGGCGGACGGCTGGGGTTGACCAGCGGTGGATACTGGCAATACATTGCGCCCGCCTGGCCGTCGGCGTAGGTCTTGTTCTGGTGGGACTCCAGCACCTGGATTTCGTACAACGAATGCAGGTAGACGCCGCTGTTCCCCGGCTCTTGATCCGTGCCGTGGGGCGGGTTCGGGGTGGCCCACTCGACATGCAACTGGCAATCCCCGAAAGCCTGCTTGGTCACCAAGTCGCCGCTAGGCGGATAGACCTCGAAATAACCGTCTCGCACTTTCCAGGCGGCTGGCTTACCGCCCCTCTGCTGCCAGGCCGAGAGGTCCTTTCCATCGAACAGCACTACGGCATCGGAGGGCGCCGTGCCCGCATGTTCCGGCGTGCTCGGCTCCCCAGGCGTCACCAAGGGGGGCAAAGGCCGGCTACGATCCCCGGTCTTCCACTTGATCACCGGCACAGTGGCCGCGAAAACAGTAACGGCTAAGGGTAGGAAAAGTCGAATTCGCATTGCGCCACGATTTTAGCACCCCTGCGCCGTAGGTTACGATTTACGTGGGCTGGGCCGGCACAATTTGTTACGGAATCGTGAATGCTCACCGTCAGTCCGCGTGGCCCGCAGGCTGGAAGATAGGCTAACGCTGGCCGAAAGATAGAACTGGAATCGCAGGATTGACCAGCCGGGCATACGATACAATCGAGTGAGACGCCCGTGCGCCTCAATGCCGCCGGGCCTTCCCCGCCGGCAGATGACGGTTTTTCCGCGTGAACACAGACACCCGATTACTCTGGAGGGACGTGGCATGCAGCGCCTGTTGACGCGGATCTGGATTGGGTTTCTTTTCGCGGGTTGCGTTTCGGAAGTCGCGCTCGCGCAGAAAGCTTTGACCTGGCAGCAAGTGCGCGACGAATTTGAAAAAGCGAACCCAACCTTGCGGGCGGCCCGGATCGGCATCGAGGAATCCCGCGCTCAGGAGGTCACGGCTTATCTGCGTCCCAACCCGGATATCACCACGAGCCTCGACCAGATCAACCCTTTCAGCAAGAACCCGATCGACAAATACAGCCCATTCTCAGAGGCGTTGCCGTACGTGTCGGCCAGTTATTTGCACGAGCGGCGGCACAAGCGTGAATTGCGGTTGGAGAGCGCACAGAAAGGCACCGCCGTCGCCGAATCGCAGTTGGCGGATCAGGAACGAACCTTGGTTTTCAATCTGCGCAGTGCATTTGTGCAGGCGCTGCAGGCAAAGGCAGTACTCCAACTCGCCAAGGACAACCTGGCTTATTTCGATCATGAGCTTTCCATCGACCGGGACCGTTATAAGGCAGGCGATATTGCGCATGTGGATCTGGACCGGCTCGAATTGCAACGCGTGCAGTACGAGTCCGATCTCCAGACCGCCGAGGTAAACCTTCGGACGGCGAAGATCCAGCTTCTGCAGTTGCTGAATGAGCGAACGCCGATCGAACAGTTTGACGTGACTGGTCCGTTCGATTTTAGCGAGCAGATTATGCCTCAGGAAGAGTTTCGACGGATCGCCCTGGAAGAGCGCCCGGATTTGAAAGCCGCGGTGCAATCGATCGACAAAGCGCAGACCGATTACCGGCTGGCCGTGGCGAACGGGTCCACCGATCCCACCTTCGGCGTGGACTTTGCACGCAACCCTCCCATCCCTGTATACATGGGAGTCAGTGTCACCATCCCGTTGCGCTTCTTCGATCGGAACCAGGGTGAGAAGGAGCGTACGCGGCTGGACATCGCCCGCAATGAGAGGCTGCGGGACGTTACCCAAGCCCAGGTTTTTAGCGATGTGGATTCCGCTTACGTAACCGTTGTCAACACGGTGACGCTCCTGCGGCCGTACAAAACGAAGTACCTCCAGACGGCTGCCAGGGTGCGCGACACCATTGCGTTTTCCTACCAGCACGGTCAGGCATCTTTGGTGGATTACCTGGATGCCCAGCGCGATTACAGGTCCGTGCAAACCAGTTATCTGAACCTGGTAGGTTCTTATCTAACCGCCGCGGGGCAATTGAATCTCGCGGTGGGCCGCGAGGTCATCCAATGAAACACGCGTGGCGCAGGCACTCGTGCCTGCCGCGCGGACACTCCTGCCCGCGCAAACTAATCTCTCTTATTGCATTCCTAGCCCTTCTCATGTCCGTTCTGCTAATCGGCTGCAGCGCAGCGGGTAAGAGCGACCCCAAGGCCGAGGCGCCGCCGCCCGCCGAGGTGGAGCACGTCCAGAACGCGGGTCTGTTCAAAGTGGACGACCCCAGCAAGTTTCCACTGGCAACCGCCGGCGAGCGCGACGAAGCACCCGAGTTGAACGTGACCGGAGTAGTGAGCGCCGACGTCTCGCGGCAAATTCCCGTGATTTCGCTGGCCTCCGGGCGCGTCCTGGAGATCCACGCCCGGCTGGGCGATACCGTCACCAAAGGACAGCTCCTCATGAAGGTGCAAAGCGCGGATATCGCCGGGGCGTATTCCGATCACGAGCAGGCGCTGGCCGACGAAACATTGGCGCGCGCACAACTCGACCGCTCCAAGATTCTATACGAAAAAGGCGCCATCGCCCAGAAAGATCTGGAAGTCGCCCAGGACACGGAGATCAAAGCCCAAGTCACTGTCAAGACCACGCTGGATCATCTGCGCGTGCTGGGAGCGGACCCCGATCACCCGTCGGCCATCGTGGAAGTCCGCGCGCCTGTCTCAGGCGTGATCACCGACCAGCAAGTAACGGCGGCCGCGGGCGTACAGGGCCTGGCTTCGCCGAATCCCTTCACCATTTCGGATCTGTCGTCGATCTGGATTCTTTGCGACGTGTACGAGAACAACCTGTCACAGGTCCATCTTGACGAGTACGCGGATGTCAGACTGAACGCTTATCCGGACCAGGTCTTCCGGGGTCACATCGGCAATATCAGCCCGGTTCTCGACTCCAACCTCCGCACGGCGAAAGTCCGTCTGGAAATGCGCAACCCGGGAACCATGCGGCTGGGTATGTTCGTCACGGCGACGTTTCACGGCCCCCACAAAGAAGTGCGCGCCACAGTTCCGGCGGCGGCCGTGCTGCATCTGCATGACCGCGATTGGGTCTACGTTCCGGCGGGATCCTCACAGTTCCGGCGCCTGGAAGTGTCGGGCGGGAAAATGCTGCCCGGCAACATGCAGGAAATCTCCGGCATCCAACCGGGTCAAAAGGTCGTTTCTAACGCCCTCGTCTTGCAGGCCACCGTGGAACAGTAATACAGTGGAACGGTCATGACGAAAGAAGAAGTTCGCGCGCGCATCGAGGAGCTTGGGATAGTCCCGGCTGTGCGCCTGTCGTCCGCGGAGGATGCGCGCTTTGCCGCCGAAGCGATCCATCGTGGGGGGCTCCCCATCGCCGAGATCACCATGACCGTGCCGGGCGCGCTCGATCTGATTTCCGGCCTGGTGCGCGACTTTCCGGACATGGTGGTGGGCGCTGGAACTGTTTTGGATGCGGAGACTGCGCGCCGTTCGATCGACGCCGGCGCCGCATTTCTGACCAGCACCGGCCTCGAAATGAGTGTAGTGGAAGTGGCCGTCAAGGCCAACGTCCTGGCAATGCCTGGTGCTTTGACACCGACCGAGATCATCACCGCATCGAAGGCCGGCGCCGATTTTGTCAAGGTGTTCCCTTGCGCGCAGCTTGGCGGCGATAGCTACATACGGGCCCTGAAGGCGGCCTTGCCGCAGATCCGCCTGATTGCCGGTGGCGGCGTGAAGCAACACACGGCGGCGCTTTACATTACCGCAGGCGCCAGCGCCATCGGCATCGGCAAAGAACTGATCACGCATGAAGCGGTCCGGCTGCGCAAAGCCGAGTGGATCCTGGAGCTGGTGCACCGGTTCATGGGCATTGTGAAGAACGCCCGCAGTCAATCCGCCCCGGCGCGTATGGTCTTCAGGTAATAAGTACGGATACAAGGAATGATTCGCGGTCTCGTCGATTTCTCGCTGAACAACCGGCTTCTGGTAGTGGCGCTCGCCATCGTACTCTTTGTCTGGGGTGTTATTTCCTTCAAGAATCTTCCTATTGAAGCTTATCCGGATGTAGCGAATAACTACGTACAGATCATTACACAATGGCCGGGCCGCGCCGCCGAAGAAGTCGAACAGCAGGTCACCATCCCGATTGAAATTGTGATGAACGGGCTTCCACACCTGGAGCATCTGCGGTCCACTTCGCTTTTTGGACTCTCCAGCCTGATGCTGATCTTCGACGATGAGTCGGATAACGATTGGAACAGGCAGAAGGCGCTGGAACGGCTGGCACAGGTCACCTTGCCCGAAAATCTGCAGCCGCAGCTCGGGACCGATTATAGCCCCGTCGGCCAGATTTTCTGGTATACGCTCACCAGCACGAATCCGGAATATGACCTGATGGAGCTGAAATCCAAGGAGGACTGGGTCCTGGAGAAGCAGTTCAAGTCTGTTCCGAACGTGGTGGACGTAGTCAGTTTCGGTGGCATCACCAGAGAGTATCAGGTAGCCATCGACCCCAACAAGCTTGTGGAGTACGCGCTCAGCATCGGAGAGGTTGAGCAGCAACTGACGAACAACAACGTGAACGCCGGCGGCAGTTTTATCGAGGCAGGCTTGCAGCAAGTGAATGTGCGCTCCGTCGGGCTCTTTCAGAACGTGCAGGACATTGGTAAGACGGTCATCAAGACACAAAACGGGACCCCCATTCGGATCAAAGATATCGCGTCAGTCATGCAGGGTCCCAAAATCCGGCTGGGCCGGATCGGCATGGCGATTCACCACGACGATGGCAAGGTTAGCAAGATTATAGACGACGATGACGTTGTAGAAGGCATTGTCTTGCTGCGCAAGGGCGCCGAATCGGATGCCACGCTCGACGCCATTCACGACAAAGTCAAAGAGCTGAACGAGCGCATCCTGCCCAAGGGCGTGAAAGTCCGGCCATTCCTGGATAGAAGCGACCTCGTACATTACACGACCAAGACCGTTCTGCACAACCTCCGGGAGGGCATCATCCTGGTGGCGATCGTTCTGTTCCTGTTCCTCGGCAACGCCCGCGGTGCGCTCATCGTGGCCCTCACCATTCCGTTTTCGCTGCTGTTCGCGTCCATCTGTCTCGATCTTAGGCACATCCCGGCGAACCTGCTATCGCTCGGCGCGCTCGACTTCGGCATGGTGGTGGATGGCGCGGTGGTCATGGTGGAGAACATCGTCCGGCATCTGGGTCATCGGGATGGGCCTCCGCGGCCCATGCTGGAGCGAATTCGCGAGGCGGCTCACGAGGTGCAGCGCCCCGTGTTCTATGCCATCGGCATCATCATCACCGCCTATCTGCCGATTTTCACTCTGCAGAGCGTGGAAGGGCGCTTGTTCAAGCCGATGGCCTGGACAGTCGCCTTCGCGCTGCTGGGCGCCCTGATCTTCTCGATGGTGGTAGCTTCCGTGCTATCGAGCCTGCTGTTCGGCCAGAACACACGCGAGTGGCGCAACCCCGCGCTGGCGTGGTTGACGCACCGCTATCGGGCGATGGTGCGCTGGTCCATACGCGTCCGCTGGGCGACGGTAGGCGCGGCATTGATTTGTGTGGCGGCGGCCGCCTGGCTGGCCACTAGCGGGATCATCGGTTCGGAATTCCTGCCGCATCTGGACGAAGGCGCCATATGGGCGCGCGGCACTCTGGCCCCCAGCACGGGCCCGGCCGAGGGCACTCGCTTGATGACCCAGGCACGCCTTATTCTGGCATCCTTCCCCGAGGTTACGCAGGTGGTCTCGCAGGTCGGGCGCCCCGACGACGGAACCGACACCACCGGATTCTTCAACACCGAGTACTTCGTAGATCTGAAGCCCAAGGAACAGTGGCGGAAGGTTTTTAAGGAAAACAAAGTCGGGCTGATCGCCGCCATGGATCGCGAACTCGAAAAGATCCCCGGCGTGCTCTGGAACTTTTCGCAGCCCATCGCCGACAACATGGAAGAAGCCGTGAGCGGCGTAAAAGGTGAGTTGGCCATCAAGATCTACGGCAAAGATCTCAAACTGCTCGAGCAGACGGGCGATGAGATCGTCAACGTGATGCGGCATATTCGCGGCATAGAGGACCTCGGATTGTTTCGCGTCATCGGCCAGCCCAATCTCAACTTCACCGTGGACCGAGACCAGGCATCCCGCTATGGCATGAACGTATCCGACGTACAGGACGCCATCCAAACCGCCGTCGGAGGCAATGCCGTCAGCCAGGTGCTGCAGGGTGAAGAGCGCTACGACCTGGTGCCGCGTTACAGCGCTCCGTATCGCGATACCAGGGAAGCCATCGAGAACATCCGCTTGCTGGCGCCCAGCGGCGAGCGGGTCTCGCTGGCGCAACTCTCGAAGGTGCAGGTTCTGGACGGCGCGTCGGAAATCTATCGCGAAGAGAACTCCCGTTATGTGGCCATCAAGTACAGCGTGCGCGGCCGGGACCTCGGCAGCACCGTGGAAGAGGCCATCCGGGATGTCGACCGGCAGGTGAAACTTCCGGAGGGTTACCGGATCAGTTGGGCCGGCGAATATGCCAGCCAGCAGCGCTCCCAGAAACGGCTGATGTTCGTGCTGCCGATCACCATCCTGGTGATCTACATCATTCTCTACACCATGTTCCATTCCTTCAAGTGGGCCACCCTGATGCTCGCCAACATCGCCATGGCTCCTTTGGGCGGCCTTTTGGCGCTGCTGGTTACCGGCACGCACTTCAGCGTATCGTCCGGCGTGGGCTTCCTGGCGCTTTTCGGCGTGTGCGTGCAGACGGGCGTGATCATGCTGGAGTACATCAACCAGCTTCGCGCGCGGGGTCATACGGTGATGGATGCCGCGGCCGAGGGCGCCGTGCTTAGGCTCCGGCCGATCCTGATGACCACCCTGGTGGCTACGCTGGGATTGCTGCCGGCGGCCATGTCGCATGCGATTGGCTCGGATTCCCAACGGCCCTTCGCCATCGTCATCGTGGGAGGCCTGATGGTCGCGATGATGATGAATATCTTCCTGCTGCCTACGTTATATGTGTGGGTGGCCGGCGATCACGATGTGCTGCCCACACCCGAGGCGGGCTTCGACGAGTCGGAGTAAATCGCGGATCGCAGGCGGAACCGCCTGCGCCACCAAAACAAATCCTGCGATTGAAGCGGTGGGGCAGGCGCTTCCGCCTGCCAATTTTTAAACAGTACTTCGAGGCCCGAAAGCCCTTTATTTTCCCCTCGGCCCGGTGTATACTCAAAATCGGGAGAGTGCCTATGGGCCCGCTGGACATTCCTGAAGTGCTGATCGCCTTAGGTCTGATCGCGACCCTGGCTTGGGCGATCTACAATTGGAGGCACCGCGAGCATACGCAGCGGTAGCCGCCGGTCAGAACTGGTCTTTGTAGGTCTCCAGCACCATACGTACGAGTTGGCTGCGCGTACGGACCCCGGTTTTCGTGAATAGCTGTTGCAGCGTCGACTTGACCGAGCTTTCCGATACCTGCAGCCGGTCGGCGATCTCCTTGTTCGCCAGCCCCTCGAACACATGCTGCAACACTTGCCGCTCCCGCTCCGTCAGCTTCTTGCGTTGATACTCCGGCTGCGGCGCGGTTGCCCCCACCAGCACCGAGCGCAGGTAGCCCGGCTCGAAATAGTCTTTGCCGTCGCTCACGTCGCGTATGGATTGGGCCAGCGCGGCGGGCGAACAATGTTTCCGCAGGATGCCGGCGATCCCTTGGCGGATCATTTCCGCGGCTTCCAACTCGGTGACGCCGGCGGTGACCACCAGTACCCTGCCCGTGAATCCCAGGGTCCTCGCCTTGGCCAGGAAGTCCGTGCCCTTGCCGTCGCCCAGATCGTAGTCGAGCAGCACCACGTCCACCCGCGCCTCCGCAATAAGGCGTAGGGCTTCGTCCGCCGACGCGCAATGGCCCGCAATTTCGAAGTCCGGCTCGGCCGCCAGCAGCCGGGCGACGCTCTCGCGAAACAGGGTGTGGTCGTCGACTACCAGGATGCGAATCCGGCTGTCCGTTTCCATGGCTTCACGCCTCCGCCAGAGGAGCCAGCACCACCGCGAAGCAACAGCCCGCCGGGCGCGCTTCGTAACGCAGTTCGCCGCGGAAGCTGCGCACGATCGCGCGCGACACGTAGAGTCCCAGGCCCGTGCCGTCGGCGGCAGGCTGAAACGGGCGGAACAATTGCTGCGGAGAGCGGATTCCCACGCCCGTATCTTCGAACCGGATCACCACCGAGGCTTCTTCCGGGCTGGCCGAAATGTTCAACTCCTTGCGCTCGCAATTCTGCATGGCACGCTGGCTGTTCCGCGCCAGGTTCAGGAAGGTTTGCAGCAGACCGTAGGAATCCGCCCACACTAAGGGAAGTCCCGCCGCAATTTGCCATTTCACCACCACTCCCGAATCGCGGAACGACGGCTCGATCAACACCCGCAGCTCGTCCAACACTTCACCCGCGTCCACCGCCATGGCTTGATCTTCCGGGGATGCCTGCAGCTCCAGGGAGGCAATCTTCTCCAGACCCAGGATCAACGTCTGCAGCGCCTCGAAATCCTGATTCTCTTTGAGCGCCTCGACGCGCGCAAGGTTCTTCCCTACCGCGGAAACCGCGCCGCACAGATTGCGGATCTCGTGCGACATTGCGCCCATGAGAATGCGCGTATTCTTGAGCAGATGATTAAGGCTGAGATCTTCGCGGTCGCGCAGATCTTCGGAAAGGTCCACAATTATGGCCGCCAGCTTGTGCCCGGAGAGCGTCTTGTAGGTGGAGAACCAGATAGCGGCCAGGAAAATCTCGCCATTCCGCCGCTGGCCCTTGCACTGCATCGTGGTGCGGAACGATTGCGACCGGTGGCTCTGCGCCACCGATTGCAGCGTGGGGAAATAATCGCGAATCGGCTCGCCGGCCAAGGGATGGCCGCCGGCATCCAGCAGTTGCTGAGCGGCCTGGTTGGCCAGAACGATGGAGCCGGAGGAATCCACCGTCACGATCGCCGCCGGGCTGCTCTCGATCAGAATCTGGATCTGCTGTTCGGCATCTTCGCGGTGCCGCACCTGTTCCGTCAGTTGTTCCAGGTGCTCCATCGCGAGTTGCCGCTTATGCACCAGTTCCGAGATGAACAGCCCGGTCCCGGTAAAAGCGAGGCTCATCATCGCCAGTCGCGTGCCGGCGTCCGCGCGCGGAAACGGGCTGAACAGTTCGCCGAGAACCGCACAGAAGACCCCCAACACAGCGATCTGCCAGCGCGCCAGAAACCCGCCCGCCAGCATGATCGGAAACAGGTATAAGAAGTGCAGCGAGAAATTCGGCTTAGCCGCCCAGTCCGTCGCGGCGATGATGGCCACCAGCGCGGCAGCCGCGGTGAGCGCCCGCGCGCGATTCGGCGGAGAGTATAGCAGCGCGATGTCCGGCATGCTAGAAGAGTTACCGCGTATGTCCTATTATCGGCGATTCGGCAGCACGGAAGGCCGTACGCGCGGAGCACTCCGGTGGCACGATCACTTCTTGCGAAGGCGCAGGTCCTTGGCGTCCGGCGGGTGCATCTCCCCTTGCAAAATATCCTGCTTGCCATGCTCTGGTGTGACCATCTCAAACCTGGTGAAGGTTCGTAGGGAAAGACTGGAAGCGCCAATCCGTTGCACCAATCGCAGGTATGTCTCCCGGGCCGGCTCCAAGCGAAATGTATATGATTTGCCAGATGGTCCCCGTACCTTAAAATCGTGCTTCCCCGGTTCCAGCGTAGTTCTAAAGACGACGCCCTTCCGGAGGCAAACCGCCACTTTATGGTCGATCTCAATATCCGGGGCAAGTTTGTTTGCGCCTTCCCCGGGAAGGACGTATATGATCACAACCGATTGGTCCG